>Ga0307476_10002474_pt1 | contig 11063 bp, 8 predicted proteins | sample atmos_gasesECM2C_2_FD_203314 | JGI IMG/M metagenome (GOLD analysis project Ga0307476, IMG submission 203314) | Hardwood forest soil microbial communities from Morgan-Monroe State Forest, Indiana, United States - atmos_gasesECM2C_05 | ecosystem: Environmental > Terrestrial > Soil > Temperate... | reverse complement strand
AGCGCACACCCTCGAAGACGTGGCCGCCGACCACCTGGGGCTGCAGATCAGCCGTGGCGCCGTCGAGTGGCTGCTAAACAAGCTGCACAATTCCCGTCAGCGGCGCGGTCTGCTTAGCTGGTTCGGCGACGAAGATGCAGTGCGCCAGGTCGAAATCGCCCGCGGCGCCGCCGAGCGGTTCTTCGACGGCGTCTTCAACTGGTCCTTGCGACAACCTCGCGGCGGCCGTGGTCCACGCCCCACGGCGGACGCCGTGCGCGTCCACCAAGCCGATATTGTGCCCGACAACCTCTCCGAAGAGTTGAAAAAGCTGGCGTCTTGCATCAACGGCCTGGGCGAGAAGCTGGAGGACGAACAGAAGATCGAGTTCACGGCCGTCGCGGGCCGGGCGTTGCAGCTGGCGCTGTCCATAAGGCAATGGCTGGGGCAGGAGCTGTCCGGCCAGGTTTACTGGGTGGAGGCCTCCGCCGGCCGCACGCAGCGGCTGGACCTGGTCAGCGCCCCCATCGACGTCGGCCCCGCGTTGCAAGAGCGCCTTTACAGCCAGGTTCCGACCGTGGTGTTGACCAGCGCCACACTCAGCACCGGCGGCTCGGCCGGGTTCCGTCACATCCAGGGTCGTCTCGGTCTGGACGGCTGCGATACGCTGCAGGTCGGCAGCCCGTTCAACTACCGCCAACAGGTGGAATTGCACCTCGCGCAGGCGATGCCCGATCCATCCAGCGACCCGGTCGGCTTTGAAGAAGCGGTGCTGGCCCGGATACCGGAATATATTCAGCGGAGTAAAGGGAGGGCGTTCGTCCTGTTCACGAGCCATCGAGCGATGCAGACGGCGACGGCGCGGCTTCGGTCCTGGTGCGACCGGCAGGGATATCCGCTGTTCAGCCAGAGCGAGGGCCTGCCGCGGTCCCAAATGCTCGAGCGATTTCGGGCGGAAGGCAATGCCGTGCTGTTCGGCGTGGACAGCTTCTGGCAGGGCGTGGACGTGCCGGGCGACGCTTTATCGAACGTCATCATCACGAAGCTGCCGTTTGCGGTCCCCGATCGGCCTGTACTGGCGGCGCGGCAGGAGGCGATCGAGGCGGCGGGGGGACAGCCGTTCTTGGATTACCAGCTGCCGCTGGCGGTCATCAAGCTCAAGCAGGGGTTCGGCCGGCTGATCCGCCGGGCCACGGACACGGGGATGGTCGTCATCCTCGATCCGCGGGTGCTGACCAAGGGGTATGGACGAGCTTTTCTGGCGGCGCTGCCGGAATGCCGGCGCTTTGTCGATGGGGCGCCGGCGACGGACACAGCGAATGCGTGAGTACGGTCTTTCCATCCACGACCACGCGCCGAGTTGGTCCTGGCACGGGCGACGAGCAGGCGACAGGCATTTCGACGATCTGAAATAACGGCGGATCGCGCCGCTCAAAGCGAACGGCCATGCCCGTGCGGCATCCCCACAGACCGGCCGGCGAAGTCATCGCCATTTCATACACGACGTCCGGTTCCACATCCGCCAGCGCGAGGCGCACTGCCTCCGGCGTGCCTCCTTCGGCCGCCGGCGTGAACTCGAAATAGACGCCGTGGTCGAAGAGAAGCCGAAGGCCGCCGCCGCGCGGATCTTCCACGGCGACCGGCCCGTCTGGGGAGATTCGCGTTTCCAGCAGCAGCACGTCACTGCCGAGCGCCTGGCGCAGCTGCGGCGCCGCATCGCCGGCGGGTCCTTTGCCGTTGTACAAAACAGCCTTTAGCCGAGGCCAAATATCCGATATGCGGTCGCGGCCGGTGCAATAACGGGCGTGGTCGATCCACGACGCAATCGCCTGCGCGGACCCGGCGAGGCACGTGATCGGTTCCGCAATCAGCCGATCAGCGGCCACCTCGCCCGTCAGCGCGTAAGGCTGAACGAGCGCGGGAATGACGTCGGCCGCATCCGCAAGCGCCAGTCTGCCGGATAGCAGGCGCGCCTCTGGTCGGACCGTCGCGACGAAGGCTAGGGCCGTGGTCCACGCGTCCCGTCGCGCCTGCTGGAGCAGCCTGGCGTCCATCGCCGCTGCGCCGACGCGGCGCAGCGCGGCTGGAGTGCGCAACGGCACGAGTCGGCGGAAATCGGCCTCGGTGCGGATGCGGCGGAAATCATGGTCGCGCCCAAACGCCGTCGCCTGGGCGGCATGGACCAGCCCGAGCAAGATGCGCCGCTGACAGCGGACCACTTCCAAGCGGTCGAAGCGCGCGATCGCGCTCCGGGCGCGCGCACGGAAAATCGCATCCGCGACCGCACGGAAGACGAACGAATCGACCAGCCGCCGAGAAGCGGTGAAAGGGGACAGATGCGCGATCAACTGTTCAGCTTTGCGAATCCATTGGAGCGAACATGGCGCGAGTCCATCGCTGATGAGGCTACCGCGCGGGGGTGGCGCGTACAAGTTAATTCGCCCAAATTACGCCGTCGCCTTGGGAACAGAAGTTCACCAAGGCCGCCCAATCGGTCCAAGCGATAGATGCGGACCGACCTTATTGCAGGCAAAGCTCATCCCGCCCTTCCGCGGCGCGGCGCAGCGCTGTCTCCAAACCGTCGCTGACCAGCACTGAATAACCCGGCGCCGGTTCCAGGTCGAGCAACGGCCGCGGCAATCGATCGATTTGCCGCCGGCAGCGCGTGCGGATTTCCTCTGCCGACGGCAGCGCCGCAATCAACCGCCCCTGCCGCAGCACTGGTACGAGCAAGGGCTCGCCGTCGCACGCTTCGCCGTCTTGTGCGATTACATCGCTGCGGAAAAGGCCGTCAGGCCCGCTGCGCCGATGGATTTGCTTGGCGAAGGGATAGCTCCTTTTCCCCTCCGCCAATTTCACGCGGCCCGCCCGGCCGTGGTCCGTTTCCTGCTCCACCAGCTTGTAAACCAGCGACAGCGTCGGCTCGTCGCGGCTCACCGCCATTTCAGTGCCGACGCCAAATACGTCGATCGGCGCGCCGGCCGCCAGCAAATCACGGATTTTGTACTCATTCAGATCGCCGCTGGCGACGATCTTGACGTCCTTACGGCCGGCCGTATCCAGCACTTCGCGCACCTGTTTACTCAGCGAAACCAAATCGCCGCTGTCGAGGCGCACCGCCTGCATCGCCGCCCCCGATTCCACGGCCCGGCGGGCGCCGCGAAGCGTATCGTACGTGTCGATCAGCAGCGTCGAGGCGGTGGGAAAGACTTCGCCGAACCGCCGGAAGGCTTCCGTCTCCTCGTCAAATGCCATGACCCAGGCGTGGGCCTGCGTCCCCATCGTCGGAATGCCGAGCAGCCGGCCGGCCTCCGCGTTGCTGGTCCCGACGCAGCCGCCGATGTACGCAGCCCGCGCCGCCAGCAGCCCGGCTTGCGGCCCGTGCGCCCGCCGCGAGCCGAAGTCGAAGACCGGCCGGCCTCGCGCCGACGCGACGACCCGCACCGCCTTCGACGCTACAGCCATCTGAATCGTCAGCGTCGTAATAAGGTATGTCTCGATGATCTGCGCCTGGTCGAGCGGCGCCGTGACGCGCAGCAGCGGCTCGCCGGCGAAGACGACGGTCCCTTCCGGCACGGCCCAGACGTCGCCGCGAAAGCGGAAATCCGCCAAGCCGTCGAACCAATCCGGCGGGACGGCGCGGAAGGCCGGATGAGTCCGGAGATAATCGATCTGGTCGGACGAAAAGCTGAGATGCTGGAGATAATGGATCGCCTGTTCGAGCCCCGTTGCGATCAGGAAATTGCGGCAAGCCGGCAACCGGCGCGCCCACAGCTCGAACGTAGCCGACCGATCCGCCAAGCCGTTGACGAAGTAGCCAGCCGCCATCGTTAGCTCGTACAGGTCGGTGAGCAGACCGAGCCGTCCCGCGTCGGGAAAAAGAGATTCCGGATCGTGCATTTGCGGCGTCATGGCGTCCCCTCCGCTTCGCCGTCGAGGACGCCCCCGGCCTGGCGCATCTCCCGACGGGCGCGCCGGCCGTCGCCCGGCTGCACGTCCACCGCCCGCACCGCGTCCGGGATGAGATGCACCTCGAAGCCCGCCTTCAGGCCGTCCAGCACCGTGGCGCGGACGCAATAATCCTCGGCCAGCCCGCCGACCCAGAGCCGGCGGACGCCGCGGCGGCGCAGGTCGTCGGCGAGAGGGCCGCCGTCGAAGGCCGAGTAAGCGTCGCGGTCCGGCTCGGTCCCTTTGCTGACGATCCCGGCGTCGGCAGGGAGGCTCAAATCGGGATGAAAGGCGGCGCCGACCGTGTTCTGCACGCAGTGCGGCTGCCACGGTCCGCCTCGCTGCCGAAAGCTGACGTGGCCGGCCGGATGCCAATCCCGCGACGCGACGACAACGGCCCCGCCTTTCCGCGCGGCGTCGATCCAGCGGTTGAGGATCGGCACGACATGGTCCCCGTCCGGGACCGGCAGGGCACCGCCTGAGCAAAAATCCTTCTGCACATCGACGACGATCAGGGCGTCCGAGGGGCCGAGCGGCGGCGGGTGCATGACGGCGTCTCCTCCTGATCCCTGGATATGGGGCGAAGGAGGGGGCGACAAGGCGATCGGCTCCGCCCGGTCATGCGAGCAATTTGTCGATGACCTGGCCATGCACGTCGGTAAGCCGGCGGTCGATGCCGTTGTGGCGAAACGTCAGCTTGGTATGATCGACGCCGAGCAGATGCAGGATCGTGGCGTGCAGATCGTAGCAGTAGGTCATGTCCTCGACCGCCTTGTACGACCACTGGTCGCTGGCGCCGTAGCTGACGCCGCCCTTGAAGCCGCCGCCCGCGACCCATGAGGTAAATGTGAACGGATTGTGGTCGCGGCCCTTGCCGCCCTGGCTGCACGGCATACGGCCGAACTCCGTCGTCCACAGCACGATGGTGTCGTCCAGCAGCCCGCGCGCCTTGAGATCCTTGAGCAAGGCGGCGGCCGGCTGGTCCATGCTGCGACCCATGTCGGCGTGGTCGCGGGCCAGGTCTTCATGGGAGTCCCAGTTGCGCCGCGGGAAGCCGTTGTCGGCGCCGCTCCACAGCTGCACGAAACGGACCCCGCGCTCCAGGAGTCGGCGGGCGATCAGACAATTGCGGCCGAATTCCTCCGTGATCTTGTCGTCCAGGCCGTACATCCGTCTGACGGCCTCCGGCTCCTGCGACAGGTCCAGCACTTCCGGGGCGCTCAGCTGCAATTTGGCCGCCATCTCGTAGGAGGCGATGCGGGCGTCCAGCCGGCTGTCTCCTTCGCGCGTCGCCTGATGCCGGCGGTTCATTTTTTCCAAGAGGGCCAGGGCGTCCGCGTCGTCGGTCTTGGCGATCCCGGCGTCATCCGGTGGAAAGAGGTCGTAAATGGGGTTCTTGCTGCCGGGGCGGATCATGGTCCCCTGATGGGCGGCGGGGAGGAAGCCGCTGCTCCAGTTGGCCGGGCCGTTGGGAGCGTAACCGCGCGAGTCCGGCAGCACCACGAAGGCCGGCAAATCGTCGGTCAGCGCGCCAAGGCCGTAGCTGATCCACGCTCCCACACTAGGATAACCGGGTAGAACGAAGCCGGTGCTCTGCATGAACGTGGCCGGCCCGTGGACGTTGGACTTGGAAACCATCGCGTGCAGAAAAGCCATGTCGTCCACGCACTCGGCGAGGTTCGGCAAGAGGTCGCTGACCCACTTGCCGCACTGACCGTACTGCTTCCAGCCCCACGGGCTTTTCATGCATGCGCCGGGAACGCTCTGGAATAGCTCGACCTTGCCGCCGGGGTCGAACGGTTGGCCGTGGCGTTTAATCAGCTCCGGCTTGTAGTCGAACGTGTCCACCTGGCTGGCGGCGCCGGACATGAACAGCTGCACGACGCGATGGGCCTTGGCGGGGTGATGCAGGCCGCCGTTGAGTTCAGGCCGACCCTTGCCGAACGGCGGCGGGGCGTCGGCGGCGAGGAGACCGTCGCGGCCGAGCAGCCAGGCCAGGGCGATTCCGCCGAGGCCGCCGCCGGAACGCCAGAGGAAATGACGACGGTCCAATGATTGCTCCATCATCGCTCGAACCTTTCAGGATTACTACAGCTGGGGCGTCGGGATAGGCGTGCCTTGTGTTCCGCCAGGCTCATGCGCTCCGCTGCCGAGGCCAGCGCGTGCCAGAAATCGGGAGGTGCAGCGTTGTCTTCGCCCAGCGCTTCCAGCTCATCCAGGGCCAACTCCAGTTCGTTGTGGTCCAGCCACTCGTCGAGCCGGGCCACACTACCGTCGTCCTCCGCTGGCACGGACGGCAGTAGCGCTCGAGCCTGGTCGAAATCTCGCCGGACCGCCTGCCACAGCTGGCGTAACGCCGCGTCAGCCATCAGTGCATCCTCCACCGCCCAATGTGCATTTCGTGGCTGGGTCGTAAAACCGCAGCGCTGCTCCGTCCGCTTCGAGTTGCAGACCCAGCGCCCGGCTCAGCAACCGGCCCTTTGACTCCACAATCCGCTGATACCGGCCCTGCCGCAAACAGTACCCCTGTAAGCGCGGATCCAGCGAATCACCCGCGGGGTCGAATAGGAAATACTCCGGGACGACCAGAACGCCCTCGTATAGGGCGAATTTGCGTTCCGCGTCTTCATGAACCGAGGACGCAGACGGCAACTCCAGGACCCAATCCGGCGGTTTCCCTTCTTCCCTGATCCGGTAACCACGGCGCATCCGACTGGATACGTTCCTGACCACATACACGTCCGGGATCACTTGGGATCGACGACCGTCCGTGCGGAAATACACTGGCGTGTTGCCAGACACATATACCATCGGTTCGCCGGCGAAATAGTCTTGCAACGTCTGGATGGCAGCCGCCAATACGACACGGTGCTGGTCCGGCATCGCGTTGGCCCGTCGGTCCCAGTCCGGATAACCAGGGCTGGTCCAATCGGTTTTGATGCGTGCGAACATTTGCTAGACCCACAGTGCTTTTCATGGGATGTATTCGATGCGGTCGCGGTAATCCGCCGGGTCGCCAGCGTGAGCGGCCAGAACAAGGAAGGCGACGACTTGGGACACGCGTGAGCCGGATCGCACAAGGAAAACGCCCGGCAAATGGCGCCCGGCCCCCAAATGAGCGGCGACGTGCGTCGCAATTGTGTGCCGGTCGAGCGTCACGAGGATTCGCCCTTCTCGCTCCGCCCAGATCAGAATGTCCGGGTCGATCGACCGGCATGGAAGATCGACGGGGTCGCCGACACGCACCGCGTCCACGGGATCGATTCCGATCGAATTATGCCGCCCGATCGCGCGCCAATGCGAACCACCACGCAAGTTCTCATCCAGGAGAAAGCGCAGCGGCATCAGTCACCCCGTCTTGGAGCGCTCTTCCGCTTCCATCCGGCGCAGCTTCTCCGTTATTGGCAAGGACGCCCACGCGGGGTCGGCGACATGGGCCGCATCCCCCTGTCGCAACCGTTCCGTTATCCGCCGGACTTTCCGCACTCCTGGTCCCGGCTGATACGCCGCATAAGCCCGGTCCATCTCCTCGTGGCAGCGGGCGATGTAAGCATCTACATCGTCCTTGTTCGCCAGGTAGAAGTCGATCGTCTGCCGCACAAGGTCCAGGGGCAGCGTGGGGAATTCATCTCGTATCTGCTCCGGCGAGCGCCCGTCGTTGAAGAGGTCCACCACGTGCATCACATCGATGCGATGGCCCGTCAGGCGAATCTCACCGTACTTGTGCCGGGTCAGGAAATCGGGCAGATTCATGGTATTTGCCTCCGAAACTACGCCCTCCATCATACCCGCCTCCGCCCTCCGCTAGTCCACGAACACAAACTCATTCGCATTGAACAGCACCCGGCATGCCTTCGCCAGCCCATGTTTCTTCGCATACTCGACCAAGGCGTCGCGTTCCTCAACGGTCGGCGGTCGGCCATACGCCAGCCGGTACGCCGCCTCCACTTGCTTCGCCGGATCGTCGCTCATTTTCTGCAACCGCTCCGCGAAGCATTCCGCCTGCTTCAGCATAAACGGGTCGTTGAGCAGGGCCAGCGCCTGCAGCGCGGTCAGCGTCGTGTTGCGCACCGGCGTGTTGATGTTCGGATCGGCGCAGTCCATGCACTCCAGGAATGGATTCGGCACGCTGCGCACGGTGAAGCGGTAGACCGTCCGCCGCCAGTTGCCGGGGTCGTTGATCTTGTCCACGGCGGTATGGTCGTAGACCGGCGAGTGATCGTCCTTGAAGCGGAACAGTTCGAAGCCGGGGCCGCCCATTGTCAGATCCAATTTGCCGCTGACCGCCAGCACGGCGTCGCGCACCTCTTCGGCGTCGAGCCGCTGGCGGGTCATGCGCCATAAAAAGCGATCATCGGCGTCGATTTTCGCCGCCTCGGCGTCGTCGGCGGAGGACTGCCGGTAGGCCGCGCTGAGGACGATGAGGCGCTGCAGCTTCTTGAAGGACCCGCCGCCGTCGCGGAACTCCACCGCCAGCCAGTCGAGCAATTCGGGATGCGTCGGCCGAGAACCATTGCGGCCGAAGTCGCTCGGGGTATCGACGATGCCGCGGCCGAAATGGTAGTGCCAGATGCGATTGACGATCGACCGCCAGGTCAGCGGATTGCGGTCGTCGATGATCCAGGCGGCCAGCGCGGCCCGGCGGCCGCCCTCGTCGTCGTCCTTGAGATCCTTGAAATCCGGATCCAATTCGTTGACGCACGACAGGGCGCCCGGCGTCACTAGCTCTTGCTTCTGCTCCACGTCGCCGCGGTGCAGCACCCAGATCGGCCGCGGTGGAATCGGCGCGACGGCGTACACCACATTGCTTTTCGCCAACTCTTGCAGCTCGCGGTCCACCGCGGCGAGGTCGGCCGCCGTCCGGGCCAGGCCGTCGCGCGTCGCCGCATCCGATTGGGGATCGGCGGCCTTCTTCTGGAAATCTGTGCGTTCCGCCTCGATTTGCTTCTTCCGAGCTTGCAGCTCCGCGAATCGGGCCAGAATCTCCTTGCCGCCGAAAGGCCGGTCGCCGCGCTCGACGCCGGCGAAGACGGCCTGGAGCCGGTAGTAATCCCTCTGCGGAATCGGATCGAATTTGTGGTCGTGGCAGCGGGCGCAGTGGACCGTCATGCTGTCGAAAGTGGAAATCGCATTGACGACCATATCGTCGCGATCCAGGACGCGCGTCTTCTCTTTGTCCACCGTCCTCTCGCGCAGCTCGACCTGGCCGACGAAATCCCACGGGCCGGTCGTGATGAAGCCCGTGGCGACGACGCCGTCCGAAGGCGAGCCGGGGGCGTCAGCCCCCGGATAAAGCACGTCGCCGGCCAATTGCTCCTGAATGAATCGCTTATAGGGCTTGTCCTGGTTGAAGGCGCGGATGACGTAATCGCGGTACGGCCAGGCGTGGTCGCGGCGCTTGTCCTTGTCGTAGCCGTGCGTGTCGGCGTAGTGGGCCAGGTCGAGCCAGTGGCGGCCCCAGCGCTCGCCATAGCGCGGCGACGCCAGCAGCCGATGGACGACCTTCTCATAGGCGTCGGGCGACTCGTCCTTGAGAAAGGCGTCGATCTCCTCCGGCGTCGGCGGCAGGCCGATCAGGTCGAATGTCACGCGGCGAAGCAAAGTCGTTTTGTCGGCGGGAGGCGACGAGCGCAAGCCTTTCTGCTCCATTGCGGACAGCAGAAAGGCGTCGATGGGAGTTCTCACCCATCCAGTATCCCTGACCGACGGAACGGGCGGCCGCGTCAGCGGGCGCAGCGACCACCATTGCTCGTCGGTTGGCGCCGGCTTCTCTGCGACAACGACCCCCTTCGGCCAGGCGGCGCCGGCGTCGATCCATTGACGGAGAAAGCCGATCTCGTCGGCCGTCAGCTTCGGCCCCTGTTTCGGCATCTTCGCGTTGGGGCCGCTGACCATGCGGATGAGAGCGCTGTCCGCGGCGGCGCCTGCTTTCACGACCAGCCCGGAATCGCCGCCCTGCTGCAATCCCTCGGCCGTCGTCAGGTCGAGACCGCCGCGCTTCTTGGCGGGGTTGTGGCAACCGGCGCAGCGCTGGCCGAGCAACGGAGCGATGTGGTCCGCGAACAGATCGGGTTCCGCGGCGGCGGCGCCCGCTCCAAGCAACGACGCGAGGAGCGTCACGACAGGTACAGCGATCAGCCGACAGGACATGGCAAGTCCTCGCGCCTGGGGCGCGCGGGTCAAAGTGCTCAGGCCATCATTAGAGGCACTCACAAAAAGGTGGCTGGAACTGTGATTTTAGAGTTCCAGCCACCTTTTTGTGAGTGCCTCTTACAGCATTTGGCCGCTGCACCTATTGTCAAGGAAGCATCGCCGAAAATCCAGAAGACCGCGCGGTTCGGATTGCCGCCGCGCATCGGGGCCAGTCTAATAGGCGCGGCGCACAAGACGCCGACTCCCCGAATCGCCCCAAAAACGCCCTCCCTGGAAATCAACATGGCCGACCCGTGGCACTATGAGATTGACGGCGACGTTCACGGCCCGGTCGATTGGGATGAATTGCGACGGCTGGCCCGCGCCGGTCGGATCGGGCCGACCACGCTGCTGCGCCAGGGTCGGGAAAACTGGATCGCCGCACGGCATGTGCCCGGTCTGCTCGAAGGAATCGCCGCCCAGCCCGGGCCGGACGAGCCTCCAGGCCGCCGTCAGGACTATCCGGGAACCGATCGGCCGATCCGACAGCTGGACGACCCCGCATTCGTTCCGGATTACCGCTTGCCGCCGCGCTCCACCAACGGGTTCGTGACGGCCTACGGCGTCGTCACGCTGGTCCTCGCCGGGCTGCTGACCCTGACGGGCTGCTTGAGCGGCGGCGGTTCCCTGCTGCTCTTTTCTTACTCCAACGCCCTGCTGCAACCGCCCGCCTCGACCGCGTCCAGCGGCTCGGGAAGCGGGGGGGCGGCCGCGTCGTCCGGCTGCAACGCCTTCTTCGCCGCGATCTTCTTGGGCATTGCGATTGTCCTGGCGATCGTCACGGTCGTCCACGTCGTCCTGGCCGGCGGCCATTTCACGGTTGGCATCGGCGTCCTGCGCCGCCGGGCGTGGGCGCGCATCCTCGCCCTGGTGGTTTCCTTTTTTTCATTGAGCTACGGCGGCGTCATCCTCTATCTGATCGCCGCGGCGGTCATGCAGAACAA
>Ga0307476_10002473_pt1 | contig 11066 bp, 9 predicted proteins | sample atmos_gasesECM2C_2_FD_203314 | JGI IMG/M metagenome (GOLD analysis project Ga0307476, IMG submission 203314) | Hardwood forest soil microbial communities from Morgan-Monroe State Forest, Indiana, United States - atmos_gasesECM2C_05 | ecosystem: Environmental > Terrestrial > Soil > Temperate... | reverse complement strand
CCGAAACGCTGGCAGTACCCAAAGACTTCATCCCAGCCACTGCGGATTCTGATAAGTCCCATCGAAATTATGGCTGGTTTTATAGAGTTCGTACTCCCCCTTGCCGGCAACGGGAGCAGTCTTGGCCAGCAAGGTTGCGACTTCGCTCTGGCTCATCGGTTTAAAACTGCGCGCAGCGTCGAGCGCCTGCTGTAGGATCTTCATCGAGTCACAGCCAGTGATGACGACGCTGGTGGGCAGGTTCATGGCGTAGTGCAGGCACTCCACCGGTGTGGCCGTGTTGCTCTTGAGAATAATCTTGTCGCCCATCGACTTCATGCCCAGCACGCCGATGTTCTCCTTCGCCAGCACGGGCAAGACTTTCTTTTCGAAGCTGTCATAATGCGCGTCCATCACGTTGAGCGGCATCTGCACCGTGTCAAATGTGAATTGATGCGCAGCCGCCGTCTTCAGCATCTTGAGATGGATGTCGGGGCTCTTGTGTCCGGTAAAGCCGATATATCGGATCTTGCCCTGCTTCCTCGCCTCCCGCGCCGCTTCCATGCCGCCGCCTTCCGCGAAGATTCGGTCAGGGTCGGTGTCACGAATGACTTCGTGAAACTGCAACAGGTCAATGCGGTCCGTTTGCAACCGGCGAAGCGATTCCTCAATCTGCTGCGCCGCCGCCTTTCTCGTCCGTCCGTCGATCTTGGTCATGAGAAACGCCTTCTGCCGGTACCCATCCCGCAGCGCCTTGCCCATGCGAATTTCGCTCTCGCCGCCGTTGTAGTCCCAGCAGTTGTCGAGAAAATTGATCCCGCCATCGAGAGCCGTTCGAATGATGCGGATGCTCTCTTGTTCATCGGCTTGCATGCCGATGTGGTAGCCTCCCAACCCCACGATAGAAACTTTTTCGCCCGTCCGTCCAAGAGTACGTGTAGGAAGAGGAACCCCGGCGGCATACGACAATTTGTTGCTGAGGGAAGTCATAAGAGTCCCCGCTGCGGCAGTCTTCAGGAAGTGTCTGCGATCCATGCCTGACTCCTGAGTTATTGAGAGTGATTTCTCTGCCCGGGAGTTGCAAGAAAATTCTGGTCCGTCGCGAAGAACCGTCGCGGAGCGACAGGAAGGCTTCAAACTCAAGAAGGTTGATCTGGATTTCGCGTTGTTCCTACAGAATCCAGATCGATATCCAGCTCAAGCTGAGCCTTTACCAGTTCAGCTTCATCGCAAACTGGAACTGCCGCGGGTCGTATGCGGCTGTGGCCTGCCCCGCATTGGTAAAGAGCGGGCTTACGGCGGCCACGTTATACCGGTTCGCGATGTTGAACACGTCGGCGATCAACTCCGTCTCACTTCTGGCAGATTGGTGTATGCGAACGATGACATAAAAGCCAATCCTGCTAGTAGGCCTACAGCCGTTCCAACCATAAGGATGACCGCAGCCCGTGAGAAAAAACGTAGACCCTGGAGGTATTCATAAGAGCTTGTAAACGCAGGACGCACAGCATGAGCTTGCTCTTCCGCAACTTCTAGAGTCGGACAGACAGGCGAACCGGTAGCGCTGGATTCTGCAGCCGCCCCAGCAGCATGGCAGTCCCACTGACTCGTTCGTAACGCTCCACCACACGCACGGCCGCGAACCCAGAGTTCGGCCAGGCCAGCGCCAGATAAATCCGCGCCAGCGCCACAGTCGTATTACGCCGCAGCAGGAGCGCGTCGTTTACCAGTTGTTGCGCTGCCTCCGCCACCCGCGCATCGCCGCTGGCAAGGGCCGCTTCGCCCACTCGCACCAGTGCAGCCGCGTTACTTGCCGCAACATGGACGTACGCCGCCATCGCTCGCAACCGCTCGCGACGCACCCCGCGAAAATGATTCGCAGGCAAGCGGCAGCGCAAGTATTCATCCTCGGCAGGATTGATCAGATTGCGGAAGGCCTCAATATCGATGGGACGTATCGACACCGCCAAGTCGGTGCTTCTCCTGGCCTGCAAACTTTGCGTTACGGCCAGACGCAAAATAATGCCCAGCGCAAGCGCAGCCGCGATGACGATGACAATGGCCAGATTCATTGGTGCAGTAAACGCTCCAGTTCCCGGTTCCAGATGTCCAGATTATTCTCCGGCAACGAAACCGCAGACGTAGTGGCACTCTTCTGGGGAACGAGGAGATAGTAAAACCAAATAAGGACGCAGAGGTGATAGGTAGCTGTGTTGACGAAATCTAGAAGGTAACTCTTTTCGAGCCAAGCCCCATTGGCACTGAGCGCCCAGGCAGCCATGTGCTCGCACCAGACGATGCCGAAACCGAGGGCAATTCCAAAGGCCTGATGATTCCAGATCAATTTAAAATGTGCGGCGAATAAAAACAGGAACAGCGCCAGTCCACAGTCGACCACGTATGAGCTTTGTAAGAGAACGTGAGCGCGAGAAATCAAGACTTGTCGATGGGCCATCGGGGTGTACGCCGCAGCCGCAACGGCCAACAATACAAAAGCTGCGCCAGCGCCGCTAATGAGGCGACTACCGAGCTTGGCGATCGCCGGGCGGGATCGGAGCAGATGAAAAAACAGTTCCCCAATCACCCCGAATTTGATCGCTCCTTCAATGATTGAACCAGCCCAAAAAGCCTTCCAGAAAGCCTCGGTGCTGACCGAAGGAAGAACGTCCATCGTGTAAAGGGTAAACTGCTCGGCAGCCCCGAAGATGAGGTAGGCAAAGAAAAACGGGAAGAACCTGTAAACCCCGCGCCGCCACAGAAACAGAGCAAGCACGCCCTGCAGAACCTGTGGCCCGATCCATAGATAGTGCCAAAGGAGTGAGTGCGGCTGCAGCATGGTCGTGGCTCGATACTATACCTCGACCTGCTTCAGGCGACAATATGAGTCCGAGTTGTGTTCGGTTTTCGTAACACCGCGTTGATCTACGGCTTGCCGCCGCCGCCGCCGACATTGCCAACACCGCCATCGGCATGAGCTACGGTGGGGACAGCGACAGTACCAAGGAACATCAGGGCTGCTACAACGACGAGTAACATACGTTTCACGGTTGTTTTTCTCCTTGTTCGGAAAAGCGAACCGTGATATTTTCATGGCCTTCCCCATGCAGAAAAGGTCACCTAAGGCCTCTGTTTTGTTCGTAATTCGTAACTTGACGTCGGCTCAAATCGGGTGTGCAGGGCGCGCGAACCACGCAGCCAGAGTTTCCGCAGACTTAGTGAATCGGACGTTTCGCTTTCGTCTCTGGACGGACCGTGCGATTCGTGCCACAGACAGCGAGCAAGGTGCCCGCTTGCGCAAATTACGTGCTCGTTCTTTTCTCTTTATCGCTGCCGTTGGCCCGTGATACTTTTGTCCTGCGCCTGCCGCGCAGCGCCCCAGCGGTATCTGCCATGAAGTTGTAACCACACCATGACGCTTAAATCCGCTCTGCAAGATCTGCGAGAAACCACGCTGGCCGCCATTTCCGGCCTCCTGGCGAGACTGGCTTATCTCGCTTCCCTGCGTCGCCGCGAGGGCGGATATCTGCACTGGGGACTGTCGCTGATTCACGGGGAGGAGTCGTCAGACCGCGCGCTGAAGGCGGCCCAAACCGAAGCGCTGTCGAACGTCCTGCGCACGCCGATAGCGGAACTCGTTGAAGACTTGCGCGAGTCGAGCCAGAAGAGTGACAAAACTCCAGAAGCTTACGTCGAAGGCATGCGCGACCAGTTCACCGAACTGCTGCCTTCACCCGAAGATACAGCCGCGGCCGCCCACCTTAATTCAGTGCTGATTGCGCTTTCGAGCCTGGAGAAGACCCAAAAACGTGCCACTCCGTCAGCTTCATGGCAATCCCCACCACCTGGCCAATAATCTCCGCTTCTTGCGGATGCCGTAACACTCGTATCGGAACCGGCGACAGCGGATGCGGCTGCAGTACAATGTCATCGCGACGCATGCTGCACCAGCAGCACGTATGTCCTTCGCGCGTCTCTACAAAATAAATTGGACGCTCGTATTCGCACCGCCACAATCCCTCCACCACTTTATTCTTGGCCTCATCCACCTGAATGAAACTCCCCGGCGGCAGAATCGGATACATTGTGAAATCCTGGTTGCCGATGTAGCCGTACGTAAAATCGCTGTGGGCAAACTGCGCCAGATAAGACAACGGCACTACGCCCCACTGCTCCACCAACCGCCCAAGATTTGAAGTTCGCTGTTGATCAAACCCAGGATCCATGCGGATCGGCATCTGCACGGACGATAGCCCGGAGAGCGCCTCCGACACATGCGAGTGCGGTGGCGCAATCATGCCCAGATCCGCCGCCACGTTGTTCAAGTCAACGCCATACCACGTCATCAGTTCCCGCAGATCGCGGCGGTAAATGACCGCCAGCGTATACAAACGGAAAATGCTGGGCAACACGCCCTTGGTTTCAATATCGGACAAACGGCTGGGAGGAATCGAGTACTCTTCGTTGCGATATTTCTCGGCCATGCGCGCGCTCGACATCTCAATATCGCGCATCGTCAGCCCGAGTTTTTCGCGTAGGGTACGAAGGCTCTTACCTGCTGGGAGCATGCCACGCCTCCATGAAAGTGTTCGACATCATAGCAGGATGCGCTGCATTTGCGCCTCAATTTGCAATAAATTTTTAGCTGGCCCACTCTTATTGCGATTCTTGTTACGAATTCCGAACAGACTTTTCCCCGCGTCTGGCGCGGCGAAACCTCGAAACTCACACCGGAAGGCATCGCCCGCGGAATGACTTAGCTCCAAACCCTCCGGGCGATTCTGTTCGGATTTCGTAACAAGCCAAAGCCAATTTCGCAAAATCGTCTCTGGACGCCCCTACGGCTCCATCCCAGAATTTCCGCGGTTTACCCCTGCCTCGTCGCTTTTTACGGTTTTCCACGCCCAAGCCATCCTCGGGGTATTATGCGCAATCCCAATTTGCCCCTGCCCATTCAGCACAATAATCCCGCCATGCCCATTCAGCCGCTGCTTCAGATAATTCATCGCTTCCTGCGCCGCCCACTCCGGCAAATTCCCTGCCGCCACCCGATCCGCCGTCCACTTCGCCAGCACCAGCTTCATGATCGGTTCGCCCCACCCCGTAGTTGATACCGCCGCACTCAGATTATCCGCGTAACATCCACACCCAATCAACGACGAATCCCCCAACCGCCCTGGAGCCTTATTCAGCGTCCCGCCCGTCGAAGTCGCCGCCGCAATGTTCCCCTCGCCGTCCAAAGCCACCGCACCCACCGTGTCATGCGAAACCGCCGGAGCGAACAAATCATTTCCGTCTTGAGAAGAACCCGGGTGCCCCATTTCTCGCGCGCCCTTTGCGCGAGAAGTGGGATCCACCGCAGCCGCCCGCGCCTGATACTCCCGCAGCCGCTCCACCTCGCGCGCAATCACCAGGTCTTCATTCCTGCACAACTCCACGCCATGCTCCGCCGCAAAACGCTCCGCGCCTTCCGCCACAAAATACACATGCGGACTCTCACTCAAAATCTTCCGCGCCGCCCGCACCGGATTCCGTACTCGCTCCACGCATCCCACGCCCCCGGCGCGCAGCGTGGCTCCGTCCATAATCAGCGCGTCGAGCTGCACTTTGCCCTCGCGATTCAAAAAGCTGCCGCGCCCCGCGTCGAACGTGTCGTCGTCCTCCATGATGACGACCGCTTCTTCCACCGCGTCCAGCGCCGCCCCCCCGCGCTCCAGCACCCTCCACCCCGCCGCCAGCGCGTTGCGTACCCCATTGATGTGCGCCTCGACCATGTCATCCGGCATGGCCCAAGCCCCCCCGTGAACTACCAGTACTGGATTGTTGGACATCGCGCTCTAGTCTAGCAAAGGGGGCTGCCGGCTGGTCGGATCAGAGCTCGCCTCGGAAGGCTTTGTCGAGGATGGATGGCGTCAGAGCATCTAGTTCGGCGGAGGTTTCCGACTGAGTTCTTCTTGCCGCGTCAATCTTCTTCTGTAGAGCATCGAGAGAAAGCATAATTCGGTGCTGCTCGGGTAGCGGCGGAAGCACAATGGGCAAAGCCTTCAGCCTCGTCGCGTTAACGTTCGCCTGGCCAGTCATCTGTCGCTTCTCTTTCAGCATGTACTCACGACCGAGCGGTGAGTTTATGTATGCTGCGACAAGCCCAGGATTGGCCCGGTCTTGATCGACGCGAATGCGAATGAGGTAGGAAGCGAACGAGCACTCGATGTCGAGGTCGAAAACGGCGCACTTCCCAACAAGCTCAGCGCTGTTGGTACGGTTTACGAGAATGTCGCCTTTGAGTAGTCGCAGTCGCCGACGATCTCTTTCTGACAGGTGGAGGTATTTGAGGGACCGTGTATTCAGCCGACCATTCTGGATGTTGCCCATACGGAGAACGGGAACACCTGTCTCATCATCTGTTGTTTTGTCTGATGTGCCATAGCAGTCATCGATGACGTAGTCGCCGAGCCTCCCGGGAATCCAACCCTTTGAGGGACCAGCCTTAAAGAGGCTGCTCAAGTGCGAGGCAACCAGCGCTTCGGTTTGCTGAGCAGCCTCCTGGCGGAGCACGCGGGCCTTACGGACGCTGCCGGCCATCTCCTGAATTCGCGCCACAATCCGTTGCTGCTCGGAGAGCGGGGGCAAAGGAATTTCGCAAGCGAACAAAATCTTAGGCCTGACGGCAGCGTAGCCCGTGGTGCCCTTCGCTTCCGCGTCTAGTTGGTCTTGGAGGTAATTCGCATCGAAGATTGCCTGAAGCCACTTTGGATTAAGTTTCTCGCTGCGAACGTCAAACAGAAAAAAGTGGCTCGTGCAGAGGGCGCCCTCACCGGCCTCCGGGACGAAGCCGATCGCACCCTTCTTGCCCCAAATCTCGGAGAGAATAACCTGTCCCGCCCTAGCGAGTTGGTGCCGCTTCATTTTAAGCGTGGTGCCGTCCGCTGGCGCGTCAAGAACTACGCCCTTACCGTAGAGCCTTACCGAAAGCTTGCGGTACAAGCGTGGCTCGGCAGTTTCGATGTATTCCTGGTAGAGCGTGAGCAGTTCTCCCACGCGGACCATTGGCCAACCGCGGTTCATGTTTCGTGACCCGTCAGCAGTTCTCTGATACCCGCCACGATACCGACGATGCGATGCTCCTTCTCTAGAATGCTCTCGACCAATTGCTCAGGCGGCAAATGAGCGATATCTTCCTTCGCGCGAGGATTCTTTCGGTCGAGGTTGCAGCTTTTCGCCAAAAGCTCCGAGGCGGAGAGTTTCCAGGCCCGGTCGTTTTCCTCGCGTTTTCTCCACCACGCCAGGCAGCCGGCAAATTCCTCGAATTGCATGGGGGCGGTCTTCGTATAGTTTTTCCGGCCTTCGGGCAGGGGCTGTTCGTAATACCAGACATGCTTCGTCGGGCCGGTCCGGTCAAAGAAGAGCAAGTTGGTGGGAATGCCCGTGTAGGGCGCAAACACTCCATTCGGCAAACGAACAATCGTGTGCAAATTGAATTCCTCGAGTAATTCTTTCTTTATCCGGGCGCAGATGCCGTCACCGAAGAGTACGCCGTTGGGCACGACCATGCCGCAGCGTCCGCCCTTCGAGCCGCTGACCGGCCGTCGGAGCTTGCGCATGATGAGTTGAAGAAAAAGCAGCGCCGTCTCCGCAGTCCGCTTGTCTTCCGGGAAGTTGGCCAGTATTCCGCGTTCTTCCTCGCCACCGAACGGCGGGTTCGTCATGATGACATCGACTCGTTCTTTATCGCCGATCTCTCGCAGTGGAAAGCGGAGAGCGTTCAAAGGATCGATTTCCGGATACTCCACCCCATGCAGCAGAAGATTCATCTGGCAGAGAAGATAGGGCAGGGGCTTGGGTTCGATGCCGTAAAGAGTCTCTTCTTGTAGCCGGGAGATGTCTTCCGCTTTCTTACACTGCTTCTTCAAATGCTCGAAAGCTTCCACCAAAAATCCGCCGGTGCCTGCGGCCGGGTCGAGAACTGTTTCGCCGAGCCTCGGGTCGACGACCGAAACAATGAACTTTACCAGCGCTCTAGGTGTGTAGAACTCGCCTGAATCTCCAGCAGCATCGCGCATCTCTTTCAACATGCTTTCGTATAAATGACCAAGCGTGTGAATTTCATCGCGGGAGGTGAAGTGGATTTCATTTACCTTGTTCACCACGTCACGAAGCAGATAGCCGTTAATCATTCGGTTAACCGTGCCTTCGAAGACTTTGGCGACGATATCCCGACGGTCGCCATTTGCGCTCTGGAGCGACCGCAGATAGGCGAACAGGCCCAAGCCCTTCTTGCCGTCCGGTCGGCGGGCTTCTTCCTGGTTGATGAAGGCGATAAGTTCCGTTCCTGTCATGCCCTCTGGGTTCGCGGCCCAGTCGCGCCAGCGATACGGCGCCTCAAAGGTCTGGCGGAACTTCTTGCCCGCGAGTTTTGACTCTTCCTGGCGGACCTGGTCCATATCGTCGAGGAACTTCAGGAACATGATCCAAGTGAGCATGGGCAGGCGGTCGAGATCGCCACTGAGCCCCTTGTCCTTGCGCATAATGTCGCGACAAGACTTCACGACGCTGCCAAGTTGTTGAGCGGTTGACCTGGGGAGTTCGATTTTGGTTTTGCGTGCGGGCATGAGACTAAAAAGCATACAGCAGAGCTTGCATCTCGTTCACGGCGGCACGCATTTTTTCCGTGCCTCCGAACAGGGCGGCAATCTCGAGGACAGTACCGCGCTCGGAAATTGGCGGTATCTTGAGAATTTCAGGAACCTGAAATTGCGCGGTGCTGTACTCGATATATTTGTCGAGCATCTCCGTCAGCACGCCGCGCGCGTCGGGACTGTACTGGTCGAAGAAATCTTTCTTGCTTTTACGTAAGTCCTCCGCCCTCTCACGACGCGTACGCAGGGGGGCGTTGAAAGCGATGTGGCACAAAAGGTCGAATGGGTCGGCATCCGGTTGGTTCGCAGTCTTAGCGAGCTCATCGAACTCGATGCCACGTTCTCTTAGCGATTCAATGATTCCCGTGCGTTCGTCCGCCTTGCCCCAGGCTGAACGCAAGATGGCGGCGGAAGGATACATGTTCCGCACCTTTTCGGCGGTGTAATCGCTGAACTTCACTACGCGAAGCTGCTTGCCGTCTTCGTTGAGTTCCTGAACCAAGTGAGTAGAGATTTCGACAAAGGCGTGATCGACGTAGTATTTCCGCTTCTTTACCTGTTCTCCTTCTTGATCAAGCCACTTATCCAGAGGCCCGACTTCCTCTTTGTCGGACTCCGGTTCACTTACTGGCACATTTTTCTCAATGACGGTTTCTCCAGCCTCGTTCATCTCCTCCTCGGTGATCAGGGCTGGCTCCCCGTCAAAGTCGGGATCAGCGAAAAGCCTAGTCGCTCCGGTGTAGTCGATGATGTTGAAATAGAACTTCTCATAGTCGTCGCGTACGCGTGTGCCACGCCCGATGATTTGCTTGAAGTCGGTCATGGAATTAATGACGCGAGCCAGAACCACATTCCGGCAGGTGGGCACATCGACGCCGGTGGTTAGCATTTGTGAAGTCGTCACAAGCGCAGGAACCAGCTTCTCGACGTCCATAAAACGGTCGAGATGCCCACGACCTACCGACTTCTCATCCGAGACAACGCGTGCGACATAATCGGGATGGTCTTTGGCAATATCGGTGTTGCAGTTGTTAAGGGCTTTGCGCATTTCCTCGGCGTGTTCCTGGTCCACGCAAAAGACAATGGTCTTGGCGAAGCGGTCATTAGTCTTTTTCAGGAAGTCGGTGACGTTTCTGGCGATAGCCTCGGTGCGTGACCGCAGGGAAACGAGACGCTCGAAATCTCGTGTGTTGTATTCTCCATCAGGAATTTCGCGGCCAAAGCGATCCAATTCGCCTTTCGTGGGCCGCCATCCCGCCGCATCCACGGAGGAGACAATACGGTGGACGCGGTACGGGGCCAGAAAACCGTCCTCTATGCCTTGCTTTAGGCTGTAGGTGTAGACCGGATTGCCGAAGTACGCGTAGGTATCGCGATTGTCCTGCCGCAAAGGTGTCGCGGTCATTCCCAGCTTGAAAGCCGGCTCAAAATAGTCGAGGATTTCGCGCCAGGTACTGTCGTTGCGAGCGGCGCCGCGATGACATTCGTCTACGATGATGAGATCGAAGAAATCGCGAGGGAAATCCTGATAGAGACCTGGCCGGTTCTCGTCCTCGGCGATTGCCTGGTAGGTGGAGAAGTACATCTCACGGCTCTTGATGGCCTCGCCTTCGATTTTCCAGCGGGCATCTCCGAAGGGCGCGAAGGTTTGATCCTTGGGGACGTCGAGCAAAACGTTGCGGTCGGCCAAATACAGGATACGCGGCTTTCGCGGCTCGCCCGTACGGTTCCAGCGCGAATTCCAGAGCTTGTAGCAGATTTGAAAGGCTATGACTGTTTTGCCTGTCCCCGTGGCAAGAGTTAGAAGAATTCTCCGCTTGTTCTGCAGGATGCCCTGAACTGTGCGGTTGATCGCTATCTCTTGGTAATACCTCGGAGATTTTCCAGACAAATGGTAGCAAGGCGCGAGCACTCGCTCGGCGGTTTTTTCGTCGATCCCCTCGCTCGCCCGGAGTCGTGACCAGAGATCATCGGCGGTAGGAAAATCCAGAATGTCGTTGTCGCGCCCTGTTAGGAAGTCGTGCTCGACAAACCCCTGCCCGTTCGTAGAATAAGCGAACTTCAGTCCTAGAATTTGCGCGTACTCTTTCGCCTGCTGTAAGCCATCACCCGGATTGTTATAAACGGTCTTAGCTTCAACGACAGCGATGGGGAAATCGCGGCGGTAGCGGAGCAGATAGTCGGCACGCTTTTGAGGCTTCCGCTTCACTTTGGTGCCGGTCACCACGATGCGACCATCGGTGAAGCTTCGCTGCTCGCTGATCTGTTCGTCCGTCCATCCCGCCTCGTAGAGTTTCGGAAGGACGTATTTACGGCAAGTATCAGCTTCGGTAAGAAAAGCCATTAAGCACCGCTTACGACTAAGCGGCTGATGATATCAGAAGGTGTATTTTTCCAGACGCATGTGACATCTAACCTTGCCTTCCACAGGCAATCCGTTCAATCCTAGCTACA
>Ga0307476_10002471_pt1 | contig 11070 bp, 11 predicted proteins | sample atmos_gasesECM2C_2_FD_203314 | JGI IMG/M metagenome (GOLD analysis project Ga0307476, IMG submission 203314) | Hardwood forest soil microbial communities from Morgan-Monroe State Forest, Indiana, United States - atmos_gasesECM2C_05 | ecosystem: Environmental > Terrestrial > Soil > Temperate... | reverse complement strand
CGACGACGCCTTCGTTTATGTGGACCCGGAGGGTAAAGTCCTGACCAAGGCGGAAGTGCTCAGGCAGATCAAGACGACCGATTCGCTTCAATTCACAGCACAAGCCATCACTGTGAAGCTGCACGGAAAGACTGCGATTGTCACCGGCCTCTACCGGATGAAGGGCATGGAACATGGAAAGCCGTTCGTCCGGCGAGGTCGTTTCGTGGATACGTGGCTCGACAAGAATGGGCAATGGATCGCGATTGCGAGCCTGCTAACGCCGGCCGGAAATTGAGTGTCCACGCAAAGCGCTTTTCTATTGCTCCTCCCCGCGCGCCGAAGGCAAATCTTATGAGAATCGCTGCTTGGTGCTGCGTTCTGGTTTGCACCGCGTCACTGTCGGTCCCGGCACAGCAATTGGCCGCGGGCGGCACGGCGGCAGGCATTCGTGCCCTGGAGAGCGCGTGGACCGTCGGGCAGTCGCGCAACGACAGCGGGGCATTGGACCTGATTTTCGATAACGGCCTGATCTACGTGGAATACGGCAAATTGATAACGAAAGCGGAATATCTGGCGAGGATCAAGCGGGAGAGCCCGCAACAGGATCAGATCGTAATGGGACCCATGACGGTGCGCACTTTCGCCGGTACGGCCATCGTGATTGGCACCTACTCTGAAACAAAAGCAGATAAGGGAAGCATCGAACTGAAGCGCTGGCGCTTTATTGACACCTGGGTGTACAAAAAAGATGGTTGGGTGTTGGTCGCCGCCGCGGCAGTCCCGTTATCATCGGAACTGGCCAACCCATAATCTTCGCGCTGATCGGCTGACGCCTGCGGTACGACTGCCGAGGAGATTCTCCGTCGATGCTTCAGATTCGTCCGGCAACCGTCGACGATGTAGCGCTGCTCCGAACCATGATCCGAGAACTAGCGGAGTATGAGCACGAGCTCGAGCTCGAGCTAGTGACCATCCGCGAGGACGACTTGGCGCGGGATGGATTCGGACCGAACCGGCGTTTCCGCGCGCTCATCGCCGAGTGGGACGGAAATCCGGCGGGATATGCTCTTTTCTTTGATTACTATACGACATGGGTTGGCCGCGGATTGTTTCTGGAAGACTTGTTCGTCAGAGAGGCGTTTCGCAAACGAGGCATCGGGAAGGCGCTGCTGGCAGCGGTGGCCCGGATCGCAGTCGAAGAGCAGTGTTACGGCATACACTGGGAAGTGCTCGACTGGAATGAAACTGCGATCGAGTTGTACAGGAAGCTGGGTGCGACTTTTCGCGATCAGTGGAGGCCGGTGTTACTCGCCGATGACGCTCTCCGGCGACTAGCGGAGGAGGCGCCTTGACAGCGAAGAACGCCAAAAAAAGCGACGCAGGCGATTCAATCCGCTTGTTCGCAGCTCAAACCGCCTGGGCCGCATGGCTGGAGAACAATCATCGCAAATCGACGGGCTTGTGGCTGCGGCTGGCGAAGAAAGGAGCGGACCTTCGATCTCTAACCTATAGCGAGGCGCTTGAGGTGGCACTGTGTTACGGATGGATCGATGGGCAGAAGCGCGGCGAGAGCGAACAAGCATGGTTGCAGCGATTTCTTCCGCGCTCCGCGAAGAGCATCTGGTCGAAGATTAACCGCGAGAAGGCACTCGCTCTGATCGCGAGCGGTCGAATGAAGGCTGCGGGGCTCGAAGCCGTCGAGGCCGCCCGGAAGTGCAGAAGCTGGGACGCAGCCTATGACTCGCCCAAAGACGCAAGAGTTCCCGAGGATTTTCAGGCTGCGTTGGATGCAAGTGCCCGGGCCCGAGAGTTTTTTCACTCTCTCGATGGCGCCAATCGGTACGCGGTGCTCTTTCGTATCCAGACAGTGAAGAAGGCGGAGACGCGCGCTCGTAAGATTCGGGAATTTGTCGAGATGCTCGAAAGAAACGAGAGAATTCACGCACCTCGAAAGCGCGCCGGCAGTGGAAGATAGCGTTATCAAAAGCAATGGCACTGGTCAAAATTATCGGAGCTGGACTGGCGGGGTCCGAAGCCGCCTGGCAGTGTGCGCGTCGCGGACTGGACGTGGACCTTTTTGAGATGCGTCCGATGCGCTCGACGCCAGCTCATCAGACCGCGGATTTTGCCGAACTCGTCTGCTCAAACTCCCTGAAATCGGATAGCGAGAACACGGCTCCGTGGCTGCTGAAGGAAGAGATGCGCCGCGCGGGTTCGTTGCTGCTGGAGATTGCGCGGGAGTGCGCGGTTCCCGCAGGCCACGCCTTGGCTGTCGACCGCGTCACTTTCGCGGCTCGCGTGACCGAAGCAATCTCGCGTGAGTCGCGCATTCACATCCAGCGCGAAGAAGTGACGGCGGTGGATGAGTTGCGACACGTGACCATCATCGCGACTGGGCCCTTAACGTCGGAGGAACTGGCTTCCGAGATTTCGCGTTTGAGCGAGCCGGAAGTGTCCAAGGCCGAGCGGTCGCCGGGTCCCACTCCACACACTTCCGATTCACAGAGCCCGCATTTATATTTCTACGATTCGATCAGCCCGATCGTCGAAGCGGGCTCAATCGACATGTCGCGCGTCTACATGGCGGCACGTTATGACAAGGGATCGGCGGATTACATCAACTGTCCGATGACTCCGGAGGAGTACAGTCGCTTCTACGATGCGCTGGTCGCAGCGCAGTCGGTGGAAGAGCGGGACTGGGAAAAGCTGAATTATTTCGAGAGTTGCCTGCCCATCGAGGAAATCGCGCGTCGCGGGCGCGACACCCTTCGCTTTGGTCCGATGAAGCCGGTGGGGCTAATCGATCCGCGCACCGGCAGGATGCCTTATGCCGTGGTGCAGTTGCGGCAGGAAAACCTGCGGGCGGATTCCTACAATCTGGTCGGCTTCCAGAATCATTTGAAGTTTGGCGAGCAGGCGCGTGTGCTGCGGCTGATTCCGGGTCTGGAGAATGCGCGTTTTTTGCGCTACGGACAGATTCATCGCAATACCTACATCAATGCTCCAACTTTGTTGCAGGAAACTTTGCAGATGAAGACGCATCCGCAGGTATTCTTCGCTGGTCAGATTTGCGGCGTGGAAGGCTACGTTGAGTCGATCGCGACCGGACTGTTGGCTGGGATGCACGCTGCTGCGCTGGTTACGGGAAGCGCTCTAGCGCCAGCCCCGCGCGCCTCCGCCTTTGGATCGCTCACCCATTACGTCACGCATGCGGATGCACAGAACTTTCAGCCGGCGAACATTACGTTTGATCTTCTTCCACCGCTGTCGAAAAAGATTCGCGACCGCAAAGAGCGCCATCGCCTGCAGTGTGAGCTGGCGCTCAAAGAATTCGACGGGTGGATGGAGAGAGTTGGTTCGGTGACCGTGAAGGCGTGAGTCCAAGCGAACCGACGGCTGCGGGACGGGCCTGCGATTGCGAAGGTACTCTACGAATCCTTCGCGGAGTAAGCCGATCACGGTCCTGATTGAACTGCCGATGCCACTTTAGACCAGCAGTATCCCCTCCCATTCCCCGATTTTACCTGCAACAAAATCCCATCCGGATACGTATCTATCAGTGAGCCAGCCGGGGATGACCTTCTCGTCCCGGCTGCGTCCAACCAGTGTCATGACGGTGCGCGATCTTATTTTCGACGTTCTGCGAACCCTGTGGTCGCACAAGCTGCGCGCCTTCCTGACCATGTTCGGGATTGCCTGGGGCATCGTGTCGATTGTGCTCATGGTCGCGGCCGGCGAAGGCTTGCGCAAAGGCCAGGAAACTCAGGCGCGGAACTTGGGTAAAGACGTGATGATCGTCTTCCATGGCCGCACCAGCCTGCAGGCCGGAGGAACCCATGCCGGCCGCGTCGTGCATTGGGAAGACCCGGACGTAGCGGTAGTGCAGTCCGATTCGCCGGACTGCGAGTACGCCATCCCCGAGCTTGAGCAGGACACCGTGCGCACGCATTCCAATTTCAACAATGCAGCGTTCACAGTCACGGGATCATATCCGCAATTCGGCTATATCCGAAGCCTCGATGTGGGCGCGGGACGTTTCTACGACTGGGACGACATGCGCGAGGCGCGTCGCGTGGCGTTTCTCGGTTCTGATGCCGCCAAGCAATTGTTTCCCGGGCGCAATCCCGTGGGCGATACGATCTACTTGAATGACTTTCCCTACACCGTGATTGGCGTGATGGCAAAGAAGAAGCAGGATTCCAGCTATGACGGCTGGGATGTGAACAAAGTGTTTCTGCCCTTTGCCGCGATGCGCCGCGATTTCCCCGACAAACCTCCGGGAACGAATTCCACCTTCGATCAACTTCTGGTAACCCCGAAATCGGTAGATCAGCATACCGCCTGCAAACACGAAGTGCGAGTGGCGCTGGCCCGCATGCATCACTACGACCCGAACGACAAGGAGGCGTGCCCCATCTGGGATACGGTGCAGGAAGCCCAAGCCTTCAAGACCATGACCGATGGCATGAAATTCTTTCTGGGAGCGGTTGGGATCGTGACGCTGGTTTTGGGTGGCATTGGCGTCATGAATGTGATGCTGGTCGCCGTGCGGGAGCGAACCCGCGAGATTGGCGTGCGTAAAGCGATTGGCGCTCCGGCGGGGACGATTCTCCGGCAATTCTTTATCGAAGCCCTGATCATCGCTTTGTTGAGCGGAGGACTCGGCCTGGGCGTGGCGTTTGGTTTCTGCGCGTTGGTGAACATGTTACCCATGCCCGACTTTTTTGCAGGGCTGATTCCAAGTTGGAGCTCTGGTTTGATTGCCGCCGCGCTGTTGGGATTGATCGCGATAGGCGCAGCCCTCTTCCCCGCACGGAGAGCCGCATCGATCGATCCAATCGAAGCATTACGCTACGAGGCGGGCGGATAAATAAAGTTTCAAGTTTCACGTTTCAACGTTTTCTAAACTTTGAACCGTGAACGTTGAACCCTGAAGCATTGAAACTCTGAAACTCTGAAACCTTGAAACTTTGCCGTTCAATGCTTATTGAAATTATCCTCGAGGCCTGGATCGCGCTGAAGCGCAACGTAACTCGCAGCTTCCTTACCATGCTGGGCATCGTGTGGGGCATCGCGACCGTGACTCTGCTCATCGCGTACGGTAGCAGCTTCCGCAGCGTGCTGGTGCATGGCTTTGACGCGTTCGGCAAGAGCGTGGTCATCTGCTGGCCGCAGCAAACCAGCGAGCAGCCCGGCGGCCAGCGCGCCGGCAAAAAGGTTGTCCTCGAGCAGGCCGATCTCGACATGGTGAAGGCCACCGCTCCGCTGGTAAAACATGTGTGCCTTGAGACCGTCCGGCGACCCGGAATCGCCTACGGCGACCGCATGGTTGGAACCGCGCCGGTGCGCGGAGTCTGCCCCGAGTATGGCGAGATGCGCAATGAAGTCCCGTCCGAAGGCCGCTGGATCAATGCCGAGGACGAACTCGAACGCCGCCGCGTTATCTTTCTCGGCGGCCGACTAAGAGAGGAATTGTTTAGCGGACGCCCCGCAGTCGGCGAAACGGTGCAAGTCTCCGGCGTTCGCTTTACCGTGATCGGAGTCATGGCCCGGAAGATTCAGCTCAGCAATTATTTTTCCAGCGACGACGAGTCTTCGTGGATTCCGTATTCCGCCGCCGGTGATTTGTGGAATACACGCTATGCCGCAGTGATGCTATTTGAGCCCATCGCTCCGCAGTTTGAAAAGAAGGCGATGGCGCAGGTGCTGGCCGCGGTGGCCACGCGCCAGAATTTTTCTCCCACCGACCCCAAGGCATTCCAGATGTTCGGCCGCGATGAATTCCGTCCCGTCATCGATGCGCTGACGATTGGATTGCAGGTGCTGCTGACCTTCATTGGAACACTGACGCTCGGAATCGGCGGCGTAGGCGTGATGAACATCATGCTGGTGTCGGTAGACGAGCGCATCCGTGAGATCGGCCTGCGGCGAGCGTTGGGAGCGCGCAAGCGTCACATCAAGCTGCAATTTCTGGCGGAAACCCTCCTCATCATGCTGATTGGCGGCGCCATCGGCGTGTTGTTGTCCTATCTCATTGCCTGGTCCGTCGGCACGCTGCCCATGATGGGGCCGTTATTTGAAGACGATTCCGGCCAGGGCGACATCCATCTCCGCATTTCCATGATGACCGTGATCCTTTCCACTGCCGTGTTGCTGATCGTAGGCGTCATCAGTGGCCTGGTCCCGGCCCTGCGGGCGTCGAAACTCGATCCCGTGGAAGCCTTGCGTTACGAATAACAAACGTAGCGGCAGCCGCCCCGGCTGTCGAGCTAAGCCAAGCGAGGCCGAGCTATTGGCGAGCGCATGCTCCTGTAGCGAAAATTTAATTTGCTACGCCTCGTACTTCGCAGTACCTTGCTGCTGAAGCATTTGCCGAGGTGAATCTTGCCGATCTCCGCTGTGGATACAATCACGCTCGCGTTCCAGCACACCAAACGGCAACTCCTGCAGCCCTTTCGCTTCGGGCAGTGGATTCGACTGGCCGTCGTCGGTCTGCTGGCCGGAGAGACGGGCTCCGGTGGAAGCTTCAACTTCCCCACGAGCTTTCCGCGTCAGACCGGGTCTTCGCGCCATTTCTTGCAACAGGGCTGGCCGAAAATCGATCCCGCGATTCTGGGCGGCGTCATCGCCGTCCTCTTGGTAGCCGGTTTCGTTTTTTTCATCGTGATGTTGTATGTCAGCACTGTGATGCGTTTCATCCTGTTCGACAGCGTGCTGGCGAAAGAATGTCACATTCGCCAGGGTTGGAGCCGCAGGCAAGGCCCGGCATGGAAATATTTCTTGTGGCAGCTGGGATTGATGCTGGCGACTCTCGCAGCAATGGCAGTGCTGCTGGGAATCCCCGCTGCCTTTGCTCTGGCGATGGGATGGTTCAACCCGCCTCGCGATCATGTCCTGCCGCTGGTACTCGGCGGAATCGTGGTGTTCTTCCTGGTATTCCTTTTCTTTTTGATCGTGGCTGTGGTTCACGTGCTGACTAAGGATTTCGTTGTGCCGCAAATGGCATTGGAGAATATTGGCGCGGTCGAAGGCTGGCGGCGATTGTGGCCCATGATCCAAGGCGAACAAACTGGCTACGCCGCGTACGTTGGAATGAAGATCGTTTTGGCCATCGGCGCGGGAATCGTGATCGGTATCGCATCATTGATACTTGGTTTGATCGTCGCAATTCCGGCTGTGGGCCTGGGGATCATTGCTGTGATCACCGGGAAATCCGCCGGCATGACGTGGAATGTTTTTACAATCACAGTCGCGATCGTGGTGGGGTGCGTCCTGCTGGGGATTTTTCTTTTCCTGACGTCGCTGATTGCGGTGCCGGCGATCGTGTTCTTCCCCGCGTATGCGATCTACTTCTTCGCGGCGCGTTATCGACCGTTGAGCCTCGTGCTATATCCTCCACCACCGCCGCAAGCAACGCCTCCAACGTCGTTGGTGCCGGAACCTGTGGGATGATCCCGCAAAGTCGCAAAGCAGAATCTTTGTTCGTGTGGAGCGGGCTCTTGCCCGCTGGGTTTTGTGCCACCGCAGGAAGCGGGCAGAACTACCCGCTTCCACGAGCGTGATCTGCGGCTAACCGCCGGCGATGGCTCCGATAATCAGGAAAGGCTCTTTCCCGGACGCAACTGCCTCGGGCAGCGGAGCGTCCGGCGACTCGTGGGACAGATCTTCCTCGCAGGCAAAGAAACGCAAGAATGCGCGCCGCTGCAGCGTCCCGTGGTCGCGGATGGTGCCGCGCAGCATGGGATAGCGGGCCTCGAGGGCGTCGAGGACCGAGCGCTGCGTGACCGGGCCATCGATTTCGAGCGTTACTTCGCGATCGACGTGCGCCAGCGTTCGCAGGTGTTGCGGTAGTTCAACTCGAATCATGGCATTCATTTCGATGCGGCACCGGCGATTATTGCCGCCGCATCCCCCAGCCAACTTCGCTACTTCGCTGCGGTTCCCTGGATGTAGGTTTCCTGGAGGTAAAGCGCCTTCCAGTCATTGCCCTCGTAAGTCCAAACCTCGCCGAAGACACTGTCGGCTTTTGCTGTCTGGCCGCCGGATTTGCTTTCATAGTGCGCCACATAAGTGACCAGCGCGGCGCTGGGCCCGAGCGGTTTCACGGTGAAATCCTTCAGGCTATAACTGACGAGTTCTAACTCGTCTACCGAGGCGAGGTCGGCCTTCTTGTCCCCGAACCCGCTTGTGCCCTCTTCAAACATGCGGAAGTTGTCGGCGAGGGCGGCTCCGAGGGACGCCTTGTTTTTGGTTTTGAAATCTTCCCAAACCTTCCGCACTTTCGCTTCGAGAATGGAGGCGGTTGCGGTTGAGTTGGCGTCGGCCTGACGCATTTCCTGCGCGGTCGCTGCGGCTACGAGCAGCAAGGATGCAGCGGCGGTGAGAATCATTTTCATTTCTTTCTCCTTGAGCGAACCAAATGCGACCGTGGCACTCGGAGAAGAGCAGAGTCAAAAGCATCTGACGTTGTACATCCGTAGAAACGGTACGAAAGTCCAAATTTCACCAACAAATGTCGCCATCAGAATGTGAGTCGCCTCAACTCACCTATCCCCCTGTGCAGAGAATCGATGCAATGGCCGGGCAGGTCGGCATTCGGCCGAGTCCACTGGGCTAACGTCTGCGACGCTCCGGGAATTAGGTCGTTCCAGTCGTCCCGTGTCTCCTTGTAATCGGTTGCTTCTTCGACCAACTGTTCACTTAAGCACAGGATCCAGGTCTCCACGTTGCGCTTGGGGACGAGTCTGGCGACGGGCTCGTCCGGTCGAAGTGCCGGAATTCCGACTTTGCCTAACTCTTGGTCCAATTGAGCCAGTCTGGCAACCAATGTATAAGCATCGGCGTCGATGACCACAATCAGGGCAGCCGCGGTTTTCGCGCGACGAATTCGATGAGCCCTTACCTCAGAGGCAAAATTTGCGCGGATCCATTGTTCGGCGCTGCCTTCGCCTACAGGGGCAGGCTTAATTCTTATGTCGTATCGCGATAAGCCGCGTCGAAGGAGATATCGATAAAGGAGCATCTTGTGGTGCTCGTCTTCGACTAGGACAATTGCCTGGGAACGATTAGGCATCATCCTCCCAGCCCCTAGCAATCAACTCTGAGGGCTGTAGTCCTCCATCTGGCTCACTCCTGAATCTCTCGGTTCGAACATGGCCGTTGTTCTCCCGAAAGAATCGTAGTCCATGTCTTGACGCCCATTGATTCAGAATCTCGGGGTGATGGGAGACCAAAATGAGCTGTCCCTTGTGGTCTTCAACAGCCTTTTCTGATGACAACAACCACGGCTGTATTTCTCGCAAGGAGATGAAATTGTCAGGCTCGTCGATAAAAACTGTATATCCCTTCATGATGAGGAAACTAAGGATCGCATACAATCCGATCAGACACCTTTGCCCGTCCGAGAGCTCGGAAAGCGAATAATTAACAAGCCCATTCGTTGCGGCCCGGAATACCGCTCTAAGACGCTCAGCGCCGCTCCCGCTGGAGTAAAACCTCAATTCCTGGAAGTTATCCATGGATTCCTTCAGGGCCGCAAGAAAACTCACGTTTTCGGCAGGATGCGTCTGAAGGAGGTACCGGTACCAACTCGGAAAGTTTCCAAGCTCAAAATCCGGTTGGCTCTCTCCGCTGTCGGCGGGTTCATCCATTGCATCGAAATACGCGTCGATTTCAAAGCAGTGAACCGAATCCAACCACTGCATAAACCGTCCTACCTGCGCATTGCTAAGCCGCGATAGGTGCAAAGCTGATCTGGTAGCATCCGGCGGAACTGCGGTCCCTTGAGAAGCAGAAGCTGAGAAAAACCGAATTTCCTCGCTTGTCCGCTCAAATGAGGTTGTCCCAGAAATCTTAAGTCTTTCAAGGTTTACCGAGGGCTGCCTCGTCTCCGGTTCAAATCTAATCTCGAGGCGATACTGGTATTCTTGACGGTCCAAAAGTGCTTCGATTTCGATCACCTGAAGCGGTTTGTCTTGCCATCGGGTACGTGTCGACGCCGTGAACGGGTTGTCGTCGCCATTTACGAATGACTTGATATAGCGAATCGACTGAAGCAGAGAAGACTTGCCGCTGCCATTCGCTCCAAGTAACAACTGCTTTCCCTCCGGCTTATATTCGAAATTGACGAAACACCGGAAGTTGTCGATGTAAATGCGCGTCAGCATGGCTCCATCTTATTCGAGAATCATCTCCAGTCCACCTCAAATTCACGCGAGTGTCTGAACTTCAACCGACAGGACTGCCGGCAGATCGCGGACGATCGGATTCCAACTGTCTCCAGCATCGGCGGAGCAATAGACTTGGCCGCCAGTGGTGCCGAAATAGATGCCGCATTTGTCGAGCGTATCCACGGCCATGGCGTCACGCAGGACGTTTACGTAGCAGTCCTTCTGTGGCAGGCCTTTGGTGAGCGCTTCCCATTCGTTGCCGCCGGTGCGGCTGCGGAAAACCCGCAGCTTGCCTTCGTGGACATAGTGTTCGCCGTCGCTCTTGATGGGGACCACGTAAACCGTTTCCGGCTCGTGCGAATGAATGTCGATGACGAAACCGAAATCCGTCGGCAGATTTCCGCTGATTTTTGTCCACTGGTCCCCGGCGTCGTCCGAGCGCATCACGTCCCAATGCTTTTGCATGAACAAAACTCCGGGGCGCGACGGATTCATGGCGACGTGGTGCACGCAGTGGCCGATCTCAGCAGTTGGATTCGGAATGTATTTTGAATAGAGGCCTTTGTTGATGGGCTTCCAGCTCTTGCCGCCGTCGTCGGTGCGGAAAGCCCCGGCGGCGGAGATCGCGATGTAGATTCGATCGGGATTGCTGGGATCGAGAATGATGGTGTGCAGGCACATGCCTCCCGCGCCCGGCTGCCACTTGGGGCCAGTGCCGTGGCCGCGCAGGCCGGGCAGTTCCTTCCAGTTCTCGCCGCCATCGGTGGAGCGGAAAAGAGCGGCGTCTTCGATTCCGGCGTAGACGGTGTCGGGGTCGGTGAGCGACGGTTCGAGATGCCACACGCGCTTAAACTCCCAGGGATGCTGCGTGCCATCATAGAACTGGTGTGTCGTCAGAGGCGCGCCGGTTTCCGGCGAT
>Ga0307476_10002469_pt1 | contig 11075 bp, 6 predicted proteins | sample atmos_gasesECM2C_2_FD_203314 | JGI IMG/M metagenome (GOLD analysis project Ga0307476, IMG submission 203314) | Hardwood forest soil microbial communities from Morgan-Monroe State Forest, Indiana, United States - atmos_gasesECM2C_05 | ecosystem: Environmental > Terrestrial > Soil > Temperate... | reverse complement strand
GCGCCCTGGGCAGCGGCTCGCCGGTCTGGTAGTGCTTCGCGAAGTGCGCGAGCACGGCCGGCTCGCGCGACCACATCTCGTTGAACTGCGACGGAAACTCGGCGAAGTCGGGCGGGACGCCGGCGCCGGACAGCAGCGGGTACTTCACGGCCGACAGCAGGCCGTGCAGCGCGTGCCCGAACTCGTGGAACATCCCGGTCACGTCGTCGAACGTCAGCAGCGCGGGCTCGCCGGGCGCCGGCCTGGGCACGTTCAGGTTGTTGATCACCACCGGCTTGTCGCCGAGCAGCGTCGACTGGTCGACGAACGTGTCCATCCACGCGCCGCCCTGCTTGTTGTCGCGCTTGTAGTAGTCGAGCAGCAGCAGGCCGATCGTCGCGCCGTCCGCGTCGCGGACCTCGAACACCCGGACGTCGGGGTGATAGACCGGCAGGTCGTGGCGCTCGGTGAACGCGATCCCGTAGAGCTCGTGCGCCGCGAAGAACACGCCGTCCTGGAGCACGCGGTTCATCTCGAAGTACGGCTTGACCTGCGCGTCGTCGAAGCTGAACCGCGCCTTGCGGACCTCCTGGGCGTAGAACGCCCAGTCCCACGGCGCGAGCGCGAACGGCGCCCCGTGCGCCGCCTTGGCGTCCGCGCGGATCTGGGCCTGGATGCCGGCCGCCTCCTCGCGCGCCTTGGCCAGCGCGGCCGGCGCGAGCTGATCGAGGATCCGGTTGACCGCGGCCGGCGTCCCCGCGGTCTCCTCCGACAGCGCGTAGGCCGCGAAGTTCGGGAAGCCCAGCAGCGCCGCCTTCTTCCCGCGCAGCTCGACGATCCGGGACACCACGGCCGTGTTGTCGCTGCTGCCGCCGCGGCCGCGCATGACCGAGGCGCGGAACACGCGCTCGCGGAGCGCGCGGTTCTTCATCTGGGCGAGCGGCGGCTGGATCGTCGTGTTCTGCAGCGCGATCACCCACTTGCCGTCCAGCCCGCGCGCCTTGGCCGCCTCGGCCGCCGCCCCGATCTGCTCCTGCGACAGCCCGTCGAGCTGGTGGACGTCGTCGACCACGACCGCGCCGTCCCGGGTCGCCGCCAGCACGTTCTGGCGGAACCGGGTCGACAGCGACGACAGCTCCTCGTTGAGCTTCTTCAGCGCCGTCTTGTCGGCGTCGGACAGCCGCGCGCCGGCGCGCACGAACATGTCCTCGTAGCGCTCGAGCAGCTGCGCCGACTCGGGATCGAGCCCGAGCTCGCCGCGGTGCTGGTACACCGCGTCGATCCGCGCGAACAGCGCCGCGTCGAGCGCGATCGCGTCGCGGTGGGCCGCCAGCTTGGGCGCCATCTCGGACTCGACCTTCTGCATCTCGTCGTCGGTGTTCGACGCGTTGAGGTTGGAAAACGTCTTCTCGACCCGCGCCAGCGTCTGCCCGGTGCGCTCCAGCGCCACGATCGTGTTGTCGAACGTCGCCGGCTCGGGGTCGTGCGCGATCGCGTCGATCTCCTTGCGCTGCTCCGCCATGCCGGCCTCGAACGCCGGCGCGTAGTCGGCGTCCTTGATCCGGTCGAACGGCGGCAGGTGGAACGGCAGCGCCGACGGCTCGAGGAACGGATTCACCCGGGCCGGTGGACTCGGCGCGACCGGTGCCGCGGGCGCCGCTGCAGCGGTCGCAGGTGACACGCCTGTTGCCGGAGCGGCCGGAGTCGCCGGCGCAGCCGGGGCCCGGGTGCCAGAGCCGCACCCGGCGACCCCGAGCGCAGCGAGGAGGACCAGGCGGACGCGGATCATGTTCATCTGGGAGGCTTCCTTTGCGAGGAGCGAGGCACCGCTACCAGAGCATGAACCGCCGCGCACGGCACGGCGGCACCCGCCCTCGCGACCGCCGCATCGTGGATCCCGGCACCGCCTCACTGGATCCGTGCGGGGGAAGCGTCAACCTCGCCAGCCCCCCGGTGCGCTCACGCTTCGATCGCTCGCACCGGCTCCGGCTTCGCAGCGCTCCGGGCCGACGAGGATTCAGCCCCGACCTGGTCGGGGAACACGGTCTGGGTGAGCAGACTGCTCAGCTCATCCAGAGGTCCACCGAACCACGGCGCCATGCCCCGGCGCGTGACCAGCTCGGCCCGGTACAGCATTGCGAAGCGCTCGCTCCACCGCGGGTCGGGGACCCACGGGTTCGCCCCGCGGTGCAGGCGGAACGCCAGGATCTTCCCGTCCCGTTCGATCGCCAGGATCGCGTCGCGCAGCGTCCGCTCGCACAGCGGCCCCGGCCGGAACAGCCTCGCCTCGCGCACGCGCTGCAGGAAGCGGAGGCGCGTCGCGGCCAGGCGGTAGCGCGACGCATCGAGCAGCAGCTGCTCGGCATCGATGCTGGAGCCGCGCCGGCGCATCCGGCGATCGAGCAGGAAGTCGCGGAGCCGGAAGCCCACCACCACGAGGAGACTCCCCCCGAGGACGCTGCACACGACGGCCACGGTGCCTGTGACAAGGGGGTGGGATCGATCGTCCAGGGTCGCGGCGGTCACGGCGGTCGCGGCGGCAACGATCGTGAGCGTGGCGCCGAGCTTCCAGCCGACGTCCAGCGCGGCGCGCCACCACGCCCCCGTCCCGAAGTGCTGCTGGCCGGCCGCGGCGTAGAGGCCTGGTCGGAATACACCGATGGCCATGCTGACCAGCAAGAGCTGCCACGGGTCGCTCCACGGAACGTGGAGCGCGAGCGGCAAGAGCAGGAACCACGCACCGCAGGCTCGAAGGATGCCGGTCAGGGCGGCGCTGGCGGCCAGCGACGCGGTCGAGCCGAGCCGGGGCAGTCGCACGAACACCCTGTCCAGCCCCACGGCATTCAACCGGAACAACCTGGGGGTCCCGAGCCCGCAGATCGCTGCGATCACCGGCCCGAGCAGAGCGTGCCACGGCTGCGGCCCTCCGGTCTCGATGGGCAGCTCCACCTTCTCCGGTCGCAGGACGACCATGACAGCAAACACGGAGGCGAGCACGCCCCAGCACAGGAGATCGGCGGTGGCAGCGCCCAGCAACCAGCGCGCCGTGCGAACCAGCGCGCCGCTGTGATCGACCCGCCGCAGCTGGGCCTCGGTGCGCACTCGCTCGGCGCGGAGCTCGCCCGACAGTGCGCGGCGCAGGAGCATCCGGCGCACCGCGTGCTGGACCGGCAGTGGCAGCGGGCCGTGGGCAGCTGCCTGGGGGATCGCCAGGTCTTCCAGCCACTCGCTGCGGACGGCGCACGCCCACGCCAGGAGGCGATCACGCACCGGGTCGGTCGCGGCGCCGCTGAGCTCGACCGCCGCGGCATGATCGGCGCGGACGCCGCCGAGCATGCAATTGCCGAGCAGGACGTCGGCGGCGCGCCGGACGCGCCGTGCGCTCTCGCCGTGCTCGGCCCCGACCGAGCCCCACGCCGCCGCCAGCGAGCTCACGATGCCCAGGACGTGCGCGCTGTGCTCCGGCCAGCAGAACGCTCCCACCGCGTGCGTTCGCCACGCCTTCTTGAAGTCCCCGAAAGAACGCAACAGCTCCGGCGCGGGCCGCCCGCCCCGGGGGAGCGCTGCAACCGCCCGCTCGAGGAGGTCAGCGGCGTGAGCCAGCAGCGAGCCAACCTGCGCCGGCTCGCCGGCCTGGAGCAGGGTGATCGCGATCTCGCGCCAGCGCTCGTCGGTCAATAGCTCCGCCGGGGCGACCGGCATCCCTCCGCGCACGCAGCACGCGGCGAAGTACTCCTGGAACCGGCGGTGGGTGAACGCGAACCGGTCGCGCACCGCCCCCGAGACCACCGAACCGCGCGCGAGCCGCAGCTCGACCAGCGCGTCGAGCGCATCGCGAACTGCGTGACTTGCCTCGAGCCCGTGGGCCGGTAGCGCCGAGAGCAGCCGTCGGACATCGACCGCGAGGCCGATCCGCGCGTCGGCGGTCATGCAGAACGCGGCGCGCTCTGCGACGAGCCGCAGCTGACCTGGGGTCACTCCCCAGCGGTCGAGCACGTCCGGGCGCGCAGCGATCCGCCTGGCCACGAGGCTCTCGAACGCGTCGCGCAAGCTCCCCGGCAAGGTGCCGCCGCGGTGGGCCGCGTGCTCGCAGATCAGGTTCAGGACCAGCGGGCTGTCGCGCCAGCCAGGCAACCGCGATGCATGGAGCTCGCCGAGAAATCGCTCGACCGCATCGTCGCCCTTGCCCGCGCTGCGGAAGAACGAGGCGGCGATGTCCCGGCAGCGCTTCTCTCCCAGCGGGAGCAGGCGATACCGCGTCCAGCTGGTCCGCTTCGGGCCGTGGTACGGACGCGATGCGACGATCACCCTGCATCCAGCCGAGCGGTCTGCGAACGCCTCGATCGCCTCGGCGTACCGGGCGACGAGCGCGTCCGATCCGCTGGAGCTGAGCAGATCGGGGATCTCGTCGAACGAGTCGAGGAGCACCAGCCACGGGCCACCGCGTCGAAGCGTCGCTTGCAGATCTGGCACCTGGTCCGCCCAGGCATCGACGACGAATGCTTCGATCAAGCCCGCGTCGATCGGCGTGCCGCTCGGCACCTCCAGGTCCCGGAGGTTCACATACAGCGGCAGCGCGGTGGACCTGGCAGATCGCCGGTTCGGCGCGTCGGGGGCGGTCAGGCCGACCGCGAGCCCACGAAGGAACGCGCTCTTTCCGGTACCCGGGCCGCCCTCGACGACCGTCACGGGCTCGGCGTTTCTGATCAGCGCGCGCTGCAACGACGGCACCCGCCGCCACCCTGTCCGCGTCACCTCTTCCGCCGGGACGTCGCCGAGGATGGGGGCCATCGGCTCGGCTTCCTCGATACGGCGCAGCCGGCGGTGCAGCGCGCGCCGGAGCTCGCGACGATCGACCGAGCCGCTGTTCGAGCGCGCACGGTGTTCGTGCGGTCGCCGCGCGTGGCCGGGCGACCGCGCGACCGCGAACATCTCCCCCGCGACTGCCGACTGGAACTGCGGCTCCTGGATCTCTGGTTCCGCGGCCACCTTTCGCTGCACGTACCGGTAGAGGTCTGCGACGTCGATCACCCCGTCGTACCCCCCACATGCGCCGCGAAGTCCATCGAGCAGATGGCCGGTGAACACCCCGTTCCGCTCACCCGGCCTGACGAAGGCATGACCGTCGCTGCTCGACGCGGCGAGCACGACCCGGCCGCGACCTCGATGCAGCCGCCCCAGCGCGCTCTTCAGCTCGCGCTCGAGCGGAAACCCCACGTCCCTGGATACCGCCACGTTTCCGGCGCGACAGCAATCGAGGATCACGACCGCGCGCTCGGCGCCGGCCCGCTCCACCAGCGTCGCCAGCTCCGCGCCAGAGAGCGCGGTGTCCGCGATATCGTCGGCGTCGCTCCAGCGACCGTCGAACGGCATCAGGTAGCAATCGCGGTCGTCGCCGGCGGCATCGCGTCTCGCGCCGCCGTGTCCCGAGAAGTAGAACAACAGCAGGGACGGTCTCGGGTCGCGATGGGCGAGCGCCTGGAGCGCCGCCACGATGGCGGCCCGCGTCGCCAGCTCGTCGGTCAGCGTGCGCACGTTGCCCGGCGGATAGCCACCGTGGCGGGTCAAGGTCTCGGTCACGTCCTGCGCGTCCTGGACCGCAGGAAGCGAGGCGATGTGCCGGTAGTTCGAGATCCCGATCACCAGCGCACAGGCGTGATCGAAGCTGACCGTCACGACTCGACCCCCGGTGACGCGACGCGGACCGCGGACAGGGCGCCCGCGAACCGCTCCGCGAACCCGGACATTCTGCAGTCGGCTGCTGGCTCGACGTAGGCGAATGCATCACACGGCGCTGGGGGCCTGGACATGGTGCGATGGATCGGCAGGCGACTCAGCGAGCGGATTTCCGACAGCACGCATGGGAGCTCTCGCAAGTCCCTGAAGTCGCGCCGGTCCGGAACCGGCTCTTTGCAACCGCGTCTCGGTCCCGGCTCAGGCCCGCGCGGCGGACGGCTTGCGCGGCCGGGCGGCGTCGGCGAGCAGCTCCGCGGCGTGGGCCCTGGCCTTCGAGGTCGCATGGCCGCCCAGCATGCGGGCAAGCTCGTCCTTGCGGGCGGTGGCGGTGAGCCGGTGGACGTGGGTCTCGGTGCGGCCCGCGATCTCGGTCTTCTCGACGTGGAAGTGGTGATCCGCGAACGCGGCGATCTGCGGCAGGTGGGTCACGCACAGCACCTGGCGGTGATCGGCGACCGCGCGGATCTGCGAGCCGACGACCTGGGCGGCGGCGCCGCCGATCCCGGCGTCGACCTCGTCGAACACGTAGGTGGCGACCTCGTCGGCGCGCCGCAGCGCGAGCTTGAGCGCGAGCATGATCCGCGACAGCTCGCCTCCCGACGCGACCTTGGCGAGCGGCCGGAGGTCCTCGCCCTTGTTCGACGCCAGCATGAGCTCGATCCGGTCGGCGCCGGTCGGCCCGAGCGTGCGGGGCTCGACGATCACGCTGAGCCGCGCCGACCCCATGCCGAGCTCGGCCAGCGCCGCGCCGACCTCCTTCTCCAGCCGGCGCGCCGCCCGGCCGCGGCTCCGGGTCAGCGCCGCCGCGGCCGCCACCGCCGCGGCCTCGGCGCTCGCCCGCTGCGCCGCGAGCTCGGCGAGCCGGGTGTCCCGCCCGATCAACGCGGTGAGCTCGCCGCGCAGCTCGGCGGCCTTGGCGATCACGTCGTCGAGCGCGCCGTTGTGCTTGCGCATCAGCCGGCGGATCAGGGCGAGCCGCTCGTCGAGCCAGGCCAGCCGCTCGGGGTCGCCCTCGAGCTTGTCGGCATAGCCGCGCAGCTGATCGGCGGCGTCGTCGATCAGCGTCTCGATCTCGCCGAGCTGGCGGGTGACCGGCTCGAGCACCGGATCGGTCCGCGCGGCCCGCTCGACCTCGCGCGCGGCCACGGCGACCCGGTCGCGCGCGCTGTCATCGCCGCCGTACAGCGCGTCCTCGGCCGCGCGCGCCGCGGCCTGGAGCTGATCGACCGCCGCCAGCCGGGCGCGCTCGACATCGATCGCGGCATCCTCGCCCGGCGCCAGCCCCGCGCCGTCGAGCTCCTCGAGCTGGAACCGCAGGTAGTCGACCCGCGCCTCGCGCTCGCGCTCGTTGCCGCCGAGCGCCGCCAGCTCCTCGTCGCAGCGCCGCAGCTCGGCCCACGCGGCGACCATCGCCGCTCCCAGCGCGGGCTCGCCGGCAAACGCATCGAGGATCTCCAGGTGGCGGCCGGGATCGACCAGGCCCTGGTGCTGGTGCTGGCCCGACAGATCGATCAGCAGCGCGCCGAGCTCGGCGAGCCGCGCCAGCGTGGTCAGCGCCCCGTTGACGTAGGTCCGGCTCCGGCCGCCGCGCTGGATCACGCGGCGGATCACGACCTCGGTGTCGACCGCGCTGGCCCCGGCGCCCTCGATCGCCCCGGCGACCCGGGCCGCGAGGTCCTCGGGGATCGCGACGATCGCCTCGACCACGGCCTCGTCGGTGCCCGCCCGCGGGATGTCGGCCGACGCCCGCCCGCCGCGCAGCAGGTTGACCGCCTCGACGATCAGCGACTTGCCCGCCCCGGTCTCGCCGGTGAGCACGTTCATGCCCTCACCGAGCTCGATCGCCACGTCGCTGAGGATCGCGAAGTTGGTGACCCGCAGGTGCCTCAGCATGGATCGCCGCCTCTCCGGGCGCGCCGGTCCGATCGCGCCCCCCAGTGCAGCTTCTCGCGCATGACGTCGAAGAAGCTCTGCTTCGACGTGAACATGATCAGCGGCGCGCTGGCCGCGGCGATCTCCGCGGTGTCGCCGTGGAGGAACGAGTGGCCCCACTGGGCATCGACCGTGAGCAGCGCGCCGCGCACGTCGACGCCGAGCTGGAGCCGGATCGTGTTGCTCGCCGAGATCACGAGCGGGCGGTTGGTCAGCGCGTGCGCGCAGATCGGCGTGAGCGTCATCGCCTCCTGGCCGGGCAGCACGATCGGCCCGCCGGCCGCCATGTTGTAGGCGGTCGAGCCGGTCGGCGTCGCGACGATCAACCCGTCGGCCCGGTACGACGCGACGAACTCGCCATCGACGAACGCCTCGATCTCCACCAGGCGCGCCATCGCCCCCTGGTGCACCACCGCGTCGTTGAGCGCGTAGCGGACCACCGGCTCGGCGCCTCGCCGCCGGAACGTCACCGCCAGCCGCATCCGCCGGGTCTGCGGCAGCGTGCCCGCGAGCGCCTCGGCGAGCGCCTGCTTGGCGTGGCTCGGCGCGAACCCGACCAGGAAGCCGAGCTGGCCGAGGTTGATCCCGAGCACCGGCCGGCCGTGGTCGGCGACCAGCCGCGCCGCGCGCAGCATGGTCCCGTCGCCGCCCAGCACGACCGCGAGGTCGACCGCGGCGCCGAGCTCGGCCTCGGGGACCACCTCGCTCCCCACCGGGGAGATCTGGTCCTCGGTGGTCACCACCGGGACGTGACCCTGCTCGCGCAGCCACGGCACCAGCTCCTCCAGCAGGACCCCGGCTTCGGACTTGTCGGGCTTCAAGATGAAACCAACCCTGTGCACATGCCGGTGGTACCACAGACCCCTGACACTGAACTACCGTGCAGGTCATCCAGAGCTGTGCTAGCACAGCGTGAAACTGGCTCTGCGCCCGTACCGCGCCGGCCACTTCATATAAGGTCGCGCGCCATGTCCGCCGCCCCCGTCGTGCAATTCATCGATGAGACCGCTGCTGGCGAGATGCTTCGCGAGCACGAGGTGCGGCTCCAGGCATCCGCGACCGTCAAGGCTCGCGAGCTGCTCCAGCTCCGGTTCGGCGACAACGCCGACCGCGCGTGCGAGGCCTTCACCCGGGGCGCCTTCCGCATGCAGATCGCCGGCTCCCCCATCGATTCGCTCGACGCCCATGTCCACCTCGTGCCGGGGCTCGCGGTCAAGCTGATCCGCCTGACCGCCGACCAGTGACCCCCGGCCGACCCGTGGCCCGGTGTGTTCCCTGTCACGCGGCGCCCACCCTGGGGCCCGCTGTGCCCCCTGGGCGCGCCGCGGGGTCGCGTCCACTTGACAGGCGTTTCGCGGTCTTGTAGACGATCGCACTCCGAGTAAACGCCCATGATGACGACCCAGAAGAGCTCCTGGCTCACCAAAGAGGCCGGCGAGGCGCAACGAGAGTGGTACGTGATCGATGCGACCGGCCATACGCTGGGTCGTCTCGCCTCGCGGATCGCGCTCGTGCTCCGCGGCAAGCACAAGGCCACGTACACGCCGAACGTGGACATGGGCGACTTCGTGATCGTGCTCAATGCCGGCGGGGTCAGGCTCACCGGCACCAAGCCGGACAAGAAGCTGTACCAGCACCACACGCTGTTCCCCGGCGGCATCCGCACCCGGCTGGCGAAGGACGTGCTCGCCGACGACCCCGAGCGCGCGATCCGCGAGGCGGTCTGGGGCATGATGCCCAAGGGGCCGCTCGGCCGCCGGATCATCAAGAAGCTCAAGATCTACCGCGGCACCGAGCATGATCACGCGGCGCAGAAGCCGCGCGTCCTCGAGATCAAGAACTAGCGGGACCCGCGAGGCAAACGATGCAGACGACGCAGAAGACGTACGCGACCGGCCGCCGCAAGACGGCCGTGGCTCGCGTGTGGTTGACCGCCGGCGACGGCAAGTTCACGATCAACGAGCGCAGCGACGAGGACTACTTCTCGCGGCCGACCGCTCGCATGGTGATCCGCCAGGCGCTGGAGGAGGTCGCGCTGCTCGCCCAGTACGACGTCCACGCCACCGTCCGCGGCGGCGGCATCGCCTCGCAGGCGGGCGCGATCCGCCACGGCATCACGCGCGCCCTCATGAAGGTCGACAGCGAGCTGCGGCCCAAGCTCAAGGCGGCGGGCTACGTCACGCGCGACCCGCGCAAGAAGGAGCGCAAGAAGTACGGCCAGAAGGCCGCCCGCGCTCGCTTCCAGTTCAGCAAGCGCTGAGCGCCAGCACGAGTCCAGGAATCACGCGCAGCGGCGCGGCCCGAGGCCGAGGCCGAGGCCGTCACGACAGGTCGGCTTTCGGCCGCGGGCGCCGGAGGTTGTACTTCCGGATCCGGGCGATCAGCGTGTTGCGCGAGATGCCGAGCAGGCGCGCTGCGCGGCTCTGATTGCCGCCGCACTCGAGGAGCGACGCGATCACCTGCTCGCGCTCCACCTCCTCGGTCGATCCCGCGGGCAGCGCCGGCTCGATCTCGGGGAGCCCGGCGGCGACGATCACGCGCGCGGTCACCAGGCCGTCCTCGGCGAGCAGCACGGCACGCTCGACGACGCTGCGCAGCTCGCGCACGTTGCCCGGCCAGCTGTAGTGGTGGAGCCGCGCGCGCACCTCGTCATCGAAGATCGGTGGCCGCGCGTGCTCCATGCGCGCCGCCGCGCCGCTCGCGAACTGCGCGCACAGGCCGGCGATCTCGTCGCGGCGCTCGCGCAGCGGCGGGATTCGAATCGTGAGCTCGTTGATGCGGTAATAGAAGTCGGCGCGGAATCGACCGTCGCGGACCTCGGCCTCGAGGTTCCGGTGGGTGGCGCTCAGGAAGCGCACGTCGATCGGCGTGTCCCGCGTGGCGCCGACGCGGCGCGCCGCGCGCTGCTGGAGCACGAGCAGCAGCTTGGCCTGCACCTCCAGGGGCATCTCGCCGATCTCGTCGAGGAACACCGTACCCCCGGCGGCCTCGTCGAGCAGCCCGCGCTTGGTCTGGGTCGCGCCGGTGAACGCGCCGCGCTCGTGGCCGAACAGGTCGCTCTCGAGCAGCGCCGCCGACAGCCCGGCGCAGTTGATCCGCACCAGCGGCCCGCGCGCACGCGCCGACAGCCGGTGGACGCGCTCGGCGAGGACGTCCTTGCCCACGCCGGTCTCGCCGCGCAACAGCACGCTGAGCTGCGTCGGTGCCGCCTTCGCGACCAGCGCGTCGACGCCGGCCATCGCGAGCCCCGGCTGGAGCGAGCGTGGCCCTTCCTCCACGGGCGGTGGGACGTGGACCCAGAGGACCGTGCGGCCGACGTGGATCGGCTCGCCCGGTCGCACCACCACGCCGGCGTTGCGGATCAGCCTGCTGCCGACCAGCGTACCGTTCGCGCTGCCCAGATCGACCAGCCGGAGCTCCTTCGCACC
>Ga0307476_10002468_pt1 | contig 11076 bp, 8 predicted proteins | sample atmos_gasesECM2C_2_FD_203314 | JGI IMG/M metagenome (GOLD analysis project Ga0307476, IMG submission 203314) | Hardwood forest soil microbial communities from Morgan-Monroe State Forest, Indiana, United States - atmos_gasesECM2C_05 | ecosystem: Environmental > Terrestrial > Soil > Temperate... | reverse complement strand
AACTCCGCGCGTGGGACAACGTAGTCGGCACGGATGGAAAAGAGCTGCCGGCTGGATCGGGGAGCGCAGTGGACGGCGCCAAGGTCTACGCGACGAAATGCGTTTTCTGCCACGGGACGACTTTGACCGAAGGTCCCGCTCCGCGACTCGTGGGAGGAATCGATTCGCTCAGCACTCGCGCCCCGCTGCTGACGGTCGGCAGCTTCTGGCCCTACGCGACGACGGTCTGGGACTACATTAACCGCTCGATGCCGCAAGGAGCCGAGGGGTCGCTCACTCCCGATCAGATTTACGCCGTGACCGCCTTCGTGCTTTACAAGAACGGCATCGTGAAAGAGACCGACGTTCTCGACGCCAAGTCTCTTCTCAAAGTGCAAATGCCGAATCGTGACGGCTTCTATCCGGCGAAGCCGGAAGCGACCGCGAAGAACGGGAATTGGAAGCCCACTCAGAACCAAGCGAAAACAGCGGCGCGCTGACGAAGGGTCATCAAGAACCATTGGAGCCACATATGAATACACCGCTCAAGGCGTTCGGACTTGCGATCTTGTTTGCATCCCTCACGCATGCCGCGCCCGGAGGCGTGATTTCCGGTAGCGTCAAGGGACCGGATGGCGCAGCCTTCAAGGGCGCGTTCGTCCGCGCGCAGAACACGAAAACGAAGATCACCGTGGACGTACTCTCCGACCGCAACGGCGCGTACCGGATTGAAAATCTTGACTCGGGCGAATACCAGGTGATGACCACTGCGGTCGGATTCAAGAGCGATCCGCGCGGTGGCGTCAAGGTCGACGCCGATCAGTCCGTTTCGCTGGATTTTGCCCTTCAGAAGGGAATTGTTCGCTGGTCCGATCTTTCGATTCACGAGGGCCAGGTGCTCATGCCTGAGGGCGCCGGCAAGCAATTGCTGTTTTTCCGCTGCATGAGCTGCCACGGGCTGCAGACAAAAATTGCCGCCGCTCGACGCGATGAAGACGGCTGGCAATCCTGCGTCGCCCTGATGCGCGATCGCGCCAACGGCGTCGGCGACCTCCGTATCACGGAGGAAGACGGCGCCGCCGTCGCTGCGTATCTCGGCCGAACTTTTAGCCCCGATTCAGACCTTCCTCGTTCGCCCGCTGACCTTCCGGAGTATCCGAAAGCCAAGCACGCGGAGTTCGGCGACGAAGCGATGAAAATTGTCTACGTCCTCTACGATTTGCCCAAGGCGGGCCGCATCCCCTGGGTCGCCTATCCGCAGAAGGACGGCAGCGTCTGGATGCCGCATTCCTGGACGGCCGATCAAATCGCGAAGCTGGACCAGAAGACAGGCGAAGTGCAGGAATTCGATGCGCCGGTGGGTACGAGGAAGGCGTTGCACCTTCACTCCGTCACCGAAGCCCCCGATGGAATGGTCTGGTTCTCCGAAGACGCGGCCTGCAAGCTCGGGAAATTCGATCCCGAGACGCACAAATTTAAGGAATATCAGCCGCAGTTTTGTGCGCCGAAAGACGATGACGCGAAAACGGGCCGCGGCATGAATTCCATCGGCCTCGGCAGCATGAACTCGATTCGCCTCGATCGTTTTGGCAACATCTGGGCCGGTGGATCGATCCTCTTGCGCTTCGATCCCAAGGAAGAAAAATTCACGGAGTTCCCCGAAGCCCGCACGCCGTACGGCATCGAACTCGATCAGGACGGAAATATCTGGTTCGCCGAATTCCCGCGCGAAGGCATGATCGGCAAGATGGACACGAAGACGCTGAAGATCACGAAGTGGACGCCGCCCACGACCGAAAAGCTCGCCACGCTCAACGGCAGCAAGCCGGACGAAAATTACGGCAACAGCAGCACGCACCCCAAGACCGCGGGCCCGCGGAGAATCACGGTCGATTCCAAGGGAATCGTCTGGTTCGGCGAATGGTGGGGCAATCAGATCGGCCGCTTCGACCCCAAGACGGAAAAATTCCAGGAATTCGCGCTGCCCGATCCCGATCCCACGCCCTACGCCATCGCCGTCGATCGTAACGACAATGTCTGGTACAGCTCCTACGACGATGACATCCTCGGACGCCTCGACCCGAAGACCGGCACGGTCACCGAGTTTCCCATGCCCTTTTCAGGCAACGGCATGCGCGAACTCATCCCGGACGCGCAAGGCCGCATCTGGTTCGGCACTCCGTTCAACAACAAAGTGGGTTATTTCATTCCGCCGGAGCCGGCGAAAACCGCGCAGCGATAATTTCGGTTGCATCGCTTGCGAGCGGGCCGGTTAAACGCGGGATTTCGCGCTGCAACGTGTCGTACCGTATACCTTTCGCCAGTTTCCGATAAACCCCGTTTCTTCGGACTGATCCCCGGTCGCTACATGTCTGGATCTTGCCGGTTCGGATCTCCCTAGCCGTGCGACTCCTCGATGAAACCTGCTGGGATTTCAGACCAAACGAGCTACCGTAAGTGTGGTAAACCAATAGAGCGGTCAGCGATCCACTGTATTGAAAGGATCACTACGAATGATTCTGGACAAGCGAGGACCGGGAACATCGGTCGGCGGCTCATGAAAGTACCTGGTAAGCCTCAACACCTTGATACCCAGGCGCTTTTCGAGAAATTGTTCGCCTCTTCGCCCGATGCCATCGTCGTGGTCGATCAAGAGGGGCGCATCGTGGAGGCAAATCCGCAAGTCGAATCGATTTTCGGATACGATTGCAGTGAGCTGCCAGGTAACCTTATCGAGATTCTGATTCCAGAGCGATTTCGGTCGGTTTATGAAAAACATCGCCATGACTACAGCAATCAGCTACGTACGCGCCCGATGGGTACCGACCAGGAACTGTGCGGGAGGCGCAAAGATGGGAGCGAGTTTCCGGTCGACATCATGCTTAGCCCCGTGGAGACAACAGAAGGCCGGCTCGTGCTGGGCGTCATCCGTGACATCACCCAGCGGAAGCACTTGGAAGAGGAGATGCGAAACAAGCGGGCGCTTCTTGAGGGCGAAATGTCCCACTTGGCCCGACATGACGTTCTTACCGGTTTGCCCAACCGATTGTTGCTAAACGACCGACTTACCCAGGCGATTTCGCTAGCCCGTCGCAATCACAGCCAGCTTGCCGTGCTGTTCTTGGATTTGGACGGATTCAAACACATCAACGACTCCCTTGGACACTCCGTTGGCGACCAACTGCTCCAATCCGTAGCAGAACGCTTATCGGCCTGTGTCCGCAAATCTGACACGGTAAGCCGCCAGGGTGGCGACGAATTTGTGATACTTCTCTCTGAAGTCGCACACGCCGCAGATGCAGCCATTATTGCCGCAAAGATCAACGCCGAGCTTAAAAAGGGGCAGAGGATCAGCAACCATCGTCTTCGCATTTCGGCGAGCATCGGGTTAAGCACCTACCCCAATGACGGTGAAAGCGCGGAAACGCTGATCAAGAATGCCGATACGGCGATGTATGACGCGAAGCAATCTGGGCGCAACAAATACCGGTTCTATAAATCTCAAATGAGCCTTCAGGCTGTAGAGCGTCAATCCACAGAACAACAGCTGCGATACGCTCTCGAATGCGAGGAGTTGTTGGTGCATTACCAGCCAAAGGTAAATCTCAAGACGGGAGTCATCACGGGTGTCGAGGCGCTCCTACGCTGGCAACATCCTGAACGAGGGTTACTTTTGCCCAGGCAATTCATGGCGGTTGCCGAAGATACGGGAATGATCATAGCAATCGGCCAATGGGTACTTCGTGAGGCATGCTCGCAAATGCGGGAATGGCTTGATGAGGGCCTTCCTGTTGTTCCCATTGCGATCAACATCTCCGCCCAGGAATTTCGGAGCAGGCAGTTTGTCCAAGGAGTTCAAGATGCTCTGAAGAATGCCAATCTCGATCCCAAATACCTCGAGCTCGAATTAACGGAATCCGGCATCATGCAACATGCTGAGCCCATTGCCCACAGGCTTGGTCAACTCAAGGCGATCGGCGTACGGCTGGCCATCGATGATTTCGGTACCGGCTATGCCAGTTTAAGCTATCTGACCCGATTTCCCATCGACACCCTCAAGCTCGATCAGTCATTCCTGAACGATATCATTGTCGATTCAGATCGCGACATCATAGTTGACGCGGTTGTCAGCCTAGGCAGGAGACTCAAGAAAAAGGTACTCGCTGAAGGAGTGGAAACACTGGAACAGTTGCGATTTATTCAGGACCTTGGCTGCGACGAGGGGCAAGGGTATTACTTTAGTCCGCCCGTGGATGCGCAGCAGTTCACGAGGTTAATAAAAGAGGGTTTGTTGATTCCATTACTCTAAATTGGTCTACTTTGCGCATTTGATTTGGCACACCCTAGAAAATCAGAACTAGCTCAAGACGAAGATGTTCTTCTGATTACTCCAGTTCTGTTCCGGCTTTTCGGAACCTGGCCCAGAGAGCGGGACAGTCAAGCGGGGACCGCGAATGGTGAATGGAACCAACGAGAAAACGCCTGGGCCACTGGCGGGTCTGAAGGTGATCGATCTTTCGCACATCATGGCAGGCCCGGCCTGCTCGATGCTATTGGCCGATATGGGCGCTGACGTCATCAAGGTGGAAAAAATTCCCGGTGGCGACGACGTGCGGCGCATGGTTCCTCCTACCGTCGCCGATGAATCCGCCGCGTTTCTGATCATGAACCGCAACAAGCGCGGCATTGCTTTGAACTTGAAGTCGGAGGAAGGGCGCGCCGTTTTGTCTCGTCTGCTGCAAAACGCGGATGTCCTGATCGAAAACTACCGGCGCGGCACGATGGAAAAAATGGCCTTTGGGTACGACGCGCTCCATGCGCGCAATCCGAAACTGATCTACTGCTCGATTTCCGGCTTCGGTCGGACGGGACCGTATGCCGATCGCGGAGGATTCGATCTGGTGGCGCAAGGCATGAGCGGCTTGATGAGCATCACGGGCGAGCAAGCGGGAGGCCCGCCGATGAAAGCAGGCGCACCTCTGACCGACATTACGGCGGGAATTCTCGCGTGCGTGGGCATTCTGGCCGCGCTGCACTCCCGCGAGTCTACGGGGCAGGGGCAACTGGTGGACACGTCTCTCTTTGAAGCGGGGATCACGCACACGTACTGGCATTCGGCGATTTGCTTTGCGACGGGGCGCGCGCCCGGCCCCATGGGTTCGGCGCACCCGCTCAATGCGCCGTATCAGGCGTTTCCGGCGAGCGATGGATGGATCACGGTGGGCGCGGCGAATCAGGAAAACTGGCTGCGCCTCGTCGACGCGCTCGAAGCGCCGGAGCTGCGCGACGATCCGCGCTTCGTGAACAACGCCGCGCGCATGCGCAATCTGTCGGCGCTAACCGAGACGCTGAGCCCGCTTTTCCAACGCCGCACAAAAGGGGAATGGCTCGCGCGCCTCGAAGCATACGGCGTTCCGGCAGGCCCTGTGCTGGACATCGCGCAGATGCACGCCGATCCGCAAGTGCTCGCGCGCGAAATGATCGTCGAGACAACGCACCCCACGGCCGGGCCCGTGAAAGCGATCGGCCTGCCCATAAAATTTTCGGAAACGCCGGGCGGCGTGCGCCGGCCCGCTCCCACGTTCGGCCAGCACACCCGCGAAGTGCTTCGCGAAAGCGGGTTCTCCGACGCCGAGATCGATCGTCTGGCGGAGCAAGGCGCGATTCAATTGCCGGCCGCAAGCGAGAAAGGCGCGACACGATGAGCCAGGAAATCCTCTACGAAGCAAGCGAGGGCGTGGGCCGCATCACGTTCAACCGCCCGGAAGCCCGCAACGCGTTCACGTTTCGCATGTACGAGCGGCTCGCGGAAATTTGCCAGGGCGCATCGGCCGATCCGTCGCTCAAGGTTCTTGTCCTGACGGGCGCCGACGAAACCGCATTCGCCGCCGGAACCGATATTTCCGAATTCAGAAAATTCTCAACGCCAAAGGATGCCCTCGACTACGAAGTGCGAATCAACGATCTGCTGGACGGCCTGGAGCGAATCCCGATCCCGACGATTGCCGCCATCGCGGGCGCCTGCACCGGCGGCGGGAGCACGATCGCGGCGTGCTGCGATCTTCGCATCGGAGCGGCGAACGCCCGCTTCGGCGTGCCCATCAGCCGTACGCTCGGGAATTGCCTGTCGATGGCGAACTACACGCGGCTCGTCGCCCTCATCGGCATCGCGCGCGCGAAAGAGATTCTTTTCACCGGCCGCCTCGTCGAATCCGCCGAAGCGCGCGCCCTCGGCTTGCTGAGCGAAGTGCTGCAGGACTACGCCTCGCTGCAAGCCCGCGCGAACGAGCTCGCGCGCACGATCGCCACGCGAGCGCCTCTAACCCTGCGCGCCACCAAAGAAGCCATGCGTCGCATCAAGGAAAAAATGACGCCCGAGGAAGACAACGACATGATCCTGTCCTGCTACATGAGCCGGGATTTTCAGGAGGGGATGGACGCGTTCCTGAACAAGCGTCCGCCGAAATGGACCGGAACGTAAGCGAGTTTCCGGCCGTTGTAGCCCGCGTCTTTAGACGCGGGGGACGTGGAATTGGCCGACGTGAAGACGTTGGCAATGGTCGAAGGGGCCCGTAACCCTGCCTCTAAAGAGGCGGGCTACAGCAGGCGTCGCCGGCCAACGGCTATGGAATCACCACAAAATTATTGAATCCGCGATTGGCGTCCTGAAGGGAATTCAAACCCTCATTTACATTTTCCAAAGGAATGCGGCGGTGCTCGAACACGGAGAAGTTCAGCGTGCCGGCGCGAGCCATCTCCGCCAGCTCCTGCCCTTCGCCGGTGGCGAACCAGCATGAGCCGATCAGGTGGATATTCATGCCCATCAGCCGATGGACGTTCAGCGGCAACGGTTCGCCCACGCCGCCGATATTGACGCCGCGCCCGCCGCGCCGCAGCGCATTCAAAGCATCCTGCATGGCGCTCGAAAGTGAGCCCGGCGGCAGCGTGTCAATCACCGCGTCCACGCCTTCGCCCTCGGTGAGTTCACCGGCCCATTCGTGAATGGGGCGCTTTCCGACCGCTAAGACTTCGATTCTTCCAGGCGCAAGGGCTTTCACGCGATCGAGGAGCGCCTGATTGCGGCCCGTTCCAAGAATCTTCGTGACGCCGGTGGCCAAGCCGACAAGCGCGACGCACAAGCCGAGTGCGCCGCCGATCCCATTCACGAGCAATGACCGACCCGGGCCGGCGCCCGATTTGCGGATCGCGGAGTACGCCGTGCCGAGGTACCCGAATCGCGCAGCCTGCTCAAAGTTCACATTTTCCGGCAAGCGCACGAGCGAGCTCTGCGGCGCGGTGATGTATTCCGCCATCCCTCCGTACGGATAATCATCGAACACAGCTTGCGACAGCGGCCCGCGCCCAAAGTAGCCCTGGAACGTGAACGCTCGGCAATTCACGATGTCGCCGCTCCGGCACGCGCGGCACGATCCGCATCCGCGGGCAGGGTTCACGTAGACGCGATCGCCCTTCCGGATCGAATGCACCTGGCTGCCCACCTCGGCGACGACGCCCGCCACGTCCAGGCCAAAAATGGCAGGCAGCTTCGGCAGCGGCAGGTAGGGAAACCACTCCGGCCATTTCGTCAGCACGTTCTTGAGGTTTGGGACCACTCCGCAGGCTTTCACCGCAACCAAGACATCCGTCGTGCGCGGTTCCGGGACGGGGATCTCCTCGAGCCGCAGCGGCCCGCCAATCTCGTGCAATCGCGCGACGCGCATCGTTTTCATTCGCGGCTCCGCGGCATTTTGGCGGAAGCGTATCACAGGACAAGTGGCGCAGGCTTTCAGCCTGTGGGGTTTGGTTACCGCAGGATTGACCTTGCTGCAACTAACCCCCACAGGCTGGAAGCCTGCGCCACCTAAGAGCGGCGCTCCGCGCTTTTGCGTGAGCGCGCCAGAACCAATTTTTGTACAGGAACATCGGGGGAGGACTTAAAGCCGATGGCAGATCAGACTAAGGCAGAAAGTATTCCATCAACAGGTTCGCGCGAACTTATCCTCGAAATACACCCATCGCAACTTGGCGTAGCTTATTGCCGCTTTCGGCAAATAGGGAGCCGCGAGCGAGCGCGGCCTAAAAAGCCCCGACGCCGGCAGGAACTTGCTCTTCCTTGGTGGAAGCAAACCCGGTTTGGATGCGCTCGATTTCAATGTGCCCCTTGAAATAGGCGCCTTCCTCGATGCTGATCCGCGTCGTCGTGATGTCGCCGATCACCTGGCCGTCTTTCTTGATCTCGACGCGATCGCGCGCCTTCAGGTTGCCGGAGGCGTTGCCGTAGACGATCACTTCCCGCGCGTTGATCTCGGAATTGAGCTGGGCGGTGCGTCCGACCGTCAGGCGATGGCCCTTCAGCGAAATCGGCCCTTCCACCTTGCCGTCGATCTGCAGGTCTTCTTCGCTCGAGATTTCGCCCTTCACTACGATCGTCGGTCCCAGGCACGCGAGTGAGCGCGCCGCGACATTGCTGGGACTGGTGGGACGATTGACCGGCGGAGCGTTGAGCGGGGTCATCGGGGCCGGCGCTGCCTTGGACTGAGACATGCCCGGCACTTCAGGCTGGGTTTCCTTGTTCCACATGGTTTGGTTCCTCCACTTTCCCTGCGGGGGTTCGAGTTGGACAACGAAAATGACTCTAGTGGTTACTTTAGTTGGATAGGTGCGACTGGGCTACGGCGAAATCAGTGAGTGATGCTCAGATCGAAACCTGCCCGCCCGTGCAGGTATGGACACACTGAGTGGTTAGATCACCGGCAATTATCGCCTGTTGGAATACGTGGTTCTACGTGCGGGTATCGCCGATCGTTCGCGTCGGTGGCAGGCTGGGCATGATGAGGGAAGGGCTATTCGTAGTACGCCGGCGCGTGCTTCAGCTTGTCGCTCTGCGTCTTCTCGTGATTGATCCACAACTGCGCGTGGTAGAAGGAAATCAAGTCAGCCATGCGCTGCATGGAGAGCTGTGTCTGAAGCTTCTGCTCGGCCGGCATCGTGCCGAAATACGGGATCCGCCGATTGTCCCAATTGTCCTGCAGGTGCACAGCGTCGCCGCTCAGCAGAATCCATCCTGTTTTTGCCAGATGAACCAGGCACGATTGATGGCCTGGCGTGTGGCCCGGCGTGTACACGATCATCACCGAGCCGTCACCGAATACGTCCAGGTCTTCCTGCACCAGATTCACGGGGTGCTCCTTGGAGAACGTGGGCCGCGCGTCGGACGGCGGCTTCGCGATTCCTGTTTTTCCCGGCGCGAAATAGTAGTCGAACTCGGCCTTCTGAATCAGGAACGGCACGGTGGGGAACAGCTCAGCGTTGCCGATGTGGTCGGGATGCGTGTGCGAAATTCCGATGAATTTGATGTCCGACGGTTTGACGCCGATCTCGGCCAGCTGCGACTCCAGCGTTTTCGCGCGCGTCCAATGAATGTCGGTCGCCGGATTGTTGTTCGGGTACCAGCCGTCCGGCATCGCGGCCACGGCATCCGAGATGCCGGTGTCCCACAGGAAATAGCCGTTCGCATGGTGGACCAGGTAGCAGCTCACCGAGATGTCGATCGGCTTGCCGACGTTCACGCCAACGGTCCAGCGCGATTCGTCAGGCGCGTGCCCCTGGCCGCAATCGAGAACGTACAGCCGGTCCGCGGCGCCCGCCGACGGCCCCGCCCACGTCGCCCTCGGCAAAAGAATGCCGAAGAAGGTCGACAATATCAAAATTGAAATGATTCGCTTCATGATCACGCCCTTGCGGCTCTCCATCGGAGGACCGGGCTTCAGCCCGGCCGCGGAGCCTGCTCTCCAACCGGCTTTAGCCGCTGAAGTGTTTTATTTGTCCGGCCCTCCGGGGCAAGTCACGTTCCCGCCGTTGCAATCGCCGGCGACATGTTCCGGCAAACCCCTGCCCGCGACCTCGGTCCGCATCCCTGCCGGGTCCTTGATTGACCAGCCGTATTTTCCGTCGGGCTCAGGCTTGTAGCCGCGCCGTTCGAGTTCGGCTTTCACCGCCGCCTGGTCGTAGTTCTCAACCGCCATCGCAAAATGTGCGACGTACGCTTTGTTCTCGGGGTGCTGGCTCTTGCGGAGATACAAATAATTCTCGCCGAACTTCAGGAAGCAAATCGGCCCGCCGGGCGCATCCACGCCGAACACTCCGCCCGGTTTGTAGTAGACGAGCTTCATTCCAAGCAGGCCCATGTAAAAATCCCGGGACTGATCGACGTCCGGAACGTGATACACGAGATGGCTCACGCTGTACGCCTTGAAGCTCTTCTCATCCGGCTTCGGCATCATACTAAGATTCTTCGTGCCGTCCGATTCCTTTGCGGTGGGCGCCGCCGCGCCGGGAAACACTCCGCGTGTCGCGCAGATTTGAATCGTGGTGCCGTTCGGATCCTTGATCGACCACGCGTAGGCGCCGTCCGGCTTCGGCTCGAGGCCGCGCCGCGCCAGCTCCGCCCGCACCGCTTCCAATTCGAAATTTTCGATCGAGATGGCGAAGTGATCGACGTTGCCCTGGCCCATCTGCGCTGACCAGTTGCCCGCGGGGCGATCAAGCGGCTTCGTCAGCGGGCGGATGTAAATCGCGCTCGGAGGATCGCCGCATTCCACCGAACATTGCTTGCCGTCGTCCCACGCGTCCTTCATGCCGAGCAGACTGATGTAAAAATCGCGGACCTTCGCGTAATCCGAGACTTGATAGTTGATGTGATTGTAGGCGACGGCTTTCAGGGCCATGCCGCCGCCGGACATGCCCATCTGCCCGGCGCCCCCAGCGAAGAGCGCCTTCTCCGGAAACGCGCCGGCTGCGAGCGCCGCGCCCGCCGTTATCCCCAGCGCGCGCACGATTTCGCGTCGGCCGATTTTTCCGGCCTTGAACGCCTTACGGAGTCCCGCAATATTTTCGTTCATCGCCGATCCTCCCTGGAAGGTCCGTCCCCAAACACTAGCAGTGCCCGGATTGTATTCCCGTTCTTGCGTCGGATTGAATTTATTTTTATCTTGGAATTAGGCTGGGTGTTGGAAGGGGTGGGTGGCGCAGGCTTGCAGCCTGTGGGGGTTTGTTGAGCCAGGATCAATGAAGCTGTAACCAAACCCCACAGGCTCA
>Ga0307476_10002467_pt1 | contig 11077 bp, 10 predicted proteins | sample atmos_gasesECM2C_2_FD_203314 | JGI IMG/M metagenome (GOLD analysis project Ga0307476, IMG submission 203314) | Hardwood forest soil microbial communities from Morgan-Monroe State Forest, Indiana, United States - atmos_gasesECM2C_05 | ecosystem: Environmental > Terrestrial > Soil > Temperate... | reverse complement strand
GGTCTCAGCGTTTCGGCTTGAAAGGTTTTGAGCAAGCCGGTGCAGTGGGCGGGAACCAAGTCCTCCTCCGCCCGCTCAATGCACCGGCGCATTCAAGGCCGCTACCAGCTCCAGGAAATTGGTGGCGTGAACGGCCTGGTCCACCGCTTCCTTGCGGCTGAATAGTTCGCTGGCGTCGGCCAGCAAATCCTGTTGCGATTGGTTATCGCCGGTCAGAATCAGGATGATGAGCCGCGCCGGTTTGCCATCGCGCGCGTCAAAATCGACTCCGCTCGATTTCGCCACCACCACCAGTGGCCGCGTCAAACCATTCACGCGAGCATAGGGAACTGCCAACTCATTCTCCCATCCGCTGGCCAGGACGCGCTCTCGTTCTGACACCAGCCGAAACAATCTTTCGGGAGCGTTGCTCACCGCCTCAGCCGCAACCTCGCACATCTCCCGCAAAGCTCCCAACCTGGTTGTGGCCCCCAAGGTAGGCAGAAATAATTCTGCGGTGACAGTATCTTTCAATGTCAGGCTTCGCCTTCGGCGGATCAGGTAGTGGATCGCGGGCGCTGATATCAGCGACGTGAGCAATGCCATCACTACCATCGCCACAAACATATCTTCCCGGATCAATCCCGCCTGCAGCGCCAGGATGCCCAGAATAATCTCCATGGCTCCCCGCGCATTCATTGCCAGCCCCACTGCAAGGGACGATGTCCGATCCATGCCACCCAGGCGTGCGCCCCATCCGGCTCCCAGTAGCTTGCCCACGCAGGCCACGCCGATCACGGTTGCGGTCAGTTCGAGGTGAAAGTTGGAAACAAAGTTTGTCCGCAACCCGATGCTGGCAAAGAAAAACGGCGCAAACACATTAGTCACGATCTGGTGAATGTGTTGCGAAGTCCGCTTGCGCAGGTGTCCCGACTCCCCAACCGCAATGCCAATAACAAACGCTCCAAACACGGCGTGAATGCCTGCGTATTCGGTGAAGGCTGCCCCGGCCATCGTAAGCGTGAAGATGAACCCCAGCACGCCGCCCGGCCACATAGTGTGGGCTTGCAACCAAGGCATAATCTTATCGATGAGCCAGCGTCCTACGGTTAGGGTGATTCCCACAAACAGAAACACCAGCGTGATGGTGTGCTTGACTGCGTCGCCGATGCTGCCGCCCGGGGGCGGATGCAGCATCCCCAGCACGAATGAGAACAGAATCCATCCCACCAGATCGTCAAACATGGCCGACGAAATGATGACGGTGCCCATCTCTGTGCGGAGGAGATTCAGGTCCATCAGAATCTTCGCGATCACCGGCAATGCGGAGATGGACAGAGCCGTCCCCACGAACAGCGCGAAGATTAGAGGGTTGGCGCCCGTTTCCGCGCCCATGTAGCGGGGAAAAACTTCAGCCGCCAGAAAGCCAGCCCCGAAGGGAAACGCAACCCCGAATAAGCTCACCAGCAGCGCGCTCTTGCCCTGACGGAAGAGGCTGCGCAAGTCGATCTCAAGTCCGGCGGTCAGCAGGAAGAACACAACGCCCAGCGTAGTTACCGTATCCAGGACGATCGGCATCGGCCCGGTGGTGGGGAACAGGGCCTCGTACACATGCGGCCGGTAGTGACCGAGAACCGTTGGTCCCAGGAAAATCCCGACGGAAATCTCCCCTAGAATTGGTGGCTGGCCAATCTTCTGCATCAACTCGGCTGCGATCTTCGCGCAGCCCAGCAACGTGGCCAGCGCCATGAACATCGTCATCACGTCGTGCGGACTCAAGTGTGGCATGCAGAAACCTCTCGTCCAGGAGTTGGGGGCTGGAGCGATCCCACGCAACCCTGTGACTGGCGATCATCAATCGTTGGTTGAATCCGGTGTCTCAGTGTTAAAGCTAGAGTATGTCGGTCAGGACAGGAGTATAGTGCCTTGTGGAGTTCGCTCTCTAGCCAGGGTTCGATAATTTTATCTCGAATCGCGTGCCCAAAATCTCAGGACTCGACGTACTGTGGACGTTACAGCAAGACGCCAATACAAAGAATATTTCAGCGAATCGTTCTCCACAGAACCTTCCAAAGCAAAGGCCAAGCTATTTGTACGACTCATTACCGCTGTTCGCACCACGGCTAGAGCCTAGCCACGGGAATACGCGGATATGCAGATTTAGAGCCCGGGGGGACCAACAGTTTACGTCTAGATGGCTTCCAATAGAGCAGGAGGAACCGCTATGACGCGCAAGTTGTCGGTTATCGTAGTTACTCTGTTATCGCTGGCAGCGCTAGGCTTGACCCAAGACCGTGATCAGCCCTCAGCCAGGTCGCAAGAGCGCATCACCCGGGAAGTTCGCCACGAGCTTCTCATGCTCCCCTGGTTCGGCGTCTTCGACAACATTGCCTTTAAAGTGGACGGTAGTACCGTAACTCTGTTGGGGCAGGTCGTCCGCCCGTCGCTTAAATCTGACGCGCAGAACGCCGTGAAGCATATTGAAGGCGTCGAGAACGTCGATAACCAGATCGAGGTGCTTCCGACCTCTCCAATGGATGACCGGCTTAGGTTGGAGCTCTATCGCGCGATCTACGGATACCCCGCGCTCGAGAAATACGCTCTGGGCGTGCAAAAGCCGATTCGCATAATCGTGAAGAACGGTCGCGTCACGCTGGAAGGGGTTGTCGACAACGAGGGCGACAAGAATTTTGCCGGAATGCGCGCCAATGGCGTGCCGGGCATCTTCTCGGTGACCAACAATCTTCACGTGGAATCATCGAAGTAGAACGAGAGATATGGGGTGTCAGCGCAGGAGCGCGTTTGTGCTGCGCTCGCGGCTGATCTGCTGCAGATCGGCTGCTCAGGAATTGTGTATCCCGGCGTTCGGCGGTTAGGTGGAACCTGCATTGCGTGCTTTTGCCCGGTGCTGGTGACTAACGTTCGCAAGGGCGGCACGCTTACATTCGTATTTCCGGATTCGGAAACGCCTCCGACCATTCACCGAACTTAGGTGAAGCAACACTTAACCTTTTCCGAAAGGATTTTCGAGCGACGGGCTTTGCGGCGTGAATAATTCCGCTCCATTTTCCGTGATGTGCATATCATCTTCGAGGCGAATGCCGAATTCGCTGCGAATGTAGATGCCGGGCTCGTCGCTGAACGTCATGTTAGCTGCCAGTTTCGTGGTGTTGCCGCGGACCAGGTAGGGCCACTCGTGCATATCCATGCCCATGCCGTGACCCAGGCGGTGACTGAAGTACTTGTAGTCCGGTCCGTAACCCGCGTCGGTAATCACTTTTCGTGCAGCCGCGTCGACCGAGCCGCATTCCACTCCGGGTCGTGCCGCCGCCAATGCCGCGGCTTGCGCGCCGTGCACGATGTCGAACACCTTTCTGATTTTGTCCCCAGATAGCTCTGGAATTTTGCCCAGAACAAAGGTGCGCGTGATGTCTGACTGATATCCTTCCACCGCGCAGCCATCATCGACTACGACAATCGAACCTTCGCGAATCACCTGCGGCGTACTCGATCCGTGGGGAAGCGCGGAGTACTCACCAACTTGCACGCTGGCCTCGCCGGGAAATCCAAGTTGCCCGTAGGCGGCTGCGATCAGATCCTCAACTTGCTGCTGGGTCATGCCCTCGCGCAATGCATGGTAAACCGCCTCGTATGCCGTCAGCGTTACATGCGAAGCCAGACGCATCAGCGCGATCTCATGCGGGCTCTTAGTCATGCGGCATCCGGCAGTCACCGGAGTCGCGCTGGTCAGCGTAGCTTGGGGCGCGGCTTGGGCAATTCCGTTGGCAAAAACGAAATGCACGGTTTCTTCCATGCCGACCTTGCCGTTACTCAGGCCGCGTTCTTTCAATCCTTGCGCGACGCGCTGGTACGGATTTTCGTCCTCCTGCCAGACACGCACATCCGGTCGCTCGCCATCGGGCCCGTTCGCGATCTGTTCGTAAGCGCGGCCTTCCTCAAATGCCGGGCACACATAGAACGCTGACCCTTTCGCAGGAAACACCAGCGCGAACAAGCGTTCGCCGCCCCACCAGCCAATGCCGGTAAAATATTTCAGCGATGTGCCTTCCATCAGCACGATGGCATCGAGTGCATTCTCTCGCATCAACTCGCGCGCTCGCTCCTGGCGTCCGCCCCGCTCTTCCCGCGTGATGGGAGCAGCCTCACTTTTCCGCGACTTCAGGGCAGCCAGAGATGGCGGCAGGGAAGTGTCGCTACACTTGTCCGAGGCGCTGGCCGCGGCTAGCCGACCCGATGCCGCCACAACGCTGGCCACTCCACTCACCTCAATAAACCGCCGCCGCGAGATCATGAAGCCTCCAAGATCGAGATATAAGATTCGTCATTATAGGTCCCTTCATGATCGTGGGAGATAATTGCCTGGTGGAAGCGGGCTTTCAATGCGCAGGTTGCGGGGAATGGAACTCCACTCATGTGGATGAATCCGCGGGACGCCGGCAGAGCTATGTCGAAGACTGCCAGACCTGTTGCAAGCCGAACGTGCTGCAAGTCGAGTACGATGTAGCGTCGCAGGAATTCACCATTGCGGCGGCGCTGGAGTGAGATGGAAAATCGCCTGGGTGGCGAGAGGAACCTGGCAAGCCACTTCTCTACGAATGATCTCGTCGGTATCGAGATATAGTTAGCTGCTCGGCAAAGGACAATCGCCAAATTCAGAAAGGAAGAAGAGCGATGGCAACCAGCTATTCCGGCGGTGGGCGAATGGTAGCGCACAACATGGTCACGACGCAGTTTGAACTCGATGGATTTCGCGTAACGCGCACGCTGGGAGTGGTGCGCGGCATTGTGGTGCGATCGCGCTCGATCTTCGGCACCATCGGTGCCGGGTTACAGACTTTGATCGGAGGCAACATTACGCTGCTGACAAACCTGTGCGAGAAGACGCGCGCCGAGGCCTTCGATCTGATGCTGATACATGCCGCTGAACTCGGAGGCAACGCCGTGGTGGGAGCGCGCTACGATGCGACCGAAGTGATGCAGGGTGTCACGGAAGTTCTGGCCTATGGGACCGCAGTGTACGTCGAGCCGGTAAAGTCAGATCGATAACAGGTCAGGGGAGGAAGACTACTCTCTGATAACCGCATTTAAGGCGACAAAGTGTAGTTGACCTGCAGCACCGTTTGGACTTCGACCGGTTGGCCATTACACAGCGCAGGCTCATATCGCCACTGGCTAAGAGCGCGCCTGCTGGAATCCTCAAAATCCGAACCTGCACTCTCTATGAGTTTTCGAAGTTGGGGAACTCCATCCAAAGCTATCAAGGCATCGAATGCGACCGTCCCTTCACGGTGTTGCTGCCGGGCCGCTGGGGGATATTCAGGTTGCTGTCTTTTGACTAGGCGCGCGAGAGTCGGATTCATGCAGCCGATTTGCGATTTCACGCTGGCCGGCGCGAGGAAGGTGTCCCCTGGGAATTGGGCGGGAGTAGAGATATCTGTGACGTTGACTTCGGCCGCGGTTCCGTTTTCAAGATGAACGCCCAGATGGCGGGGGAAAACTTTTCCACCCACAGGCTCGAGGTCGGCGTCGGTGTAATAGGAGGCGACACGTGCAATCGTCCCGGTGCTCTCATGCACACATATCTCTGATGAGTGCTTTTGGTCATCCTCGATCTGGTAGCAAATCAGCTTATCGCCGTGCTCCTTCCTTACGACCGTTTTCTTAATCGCATCCCGAGAAGTAAGGGACGACTGAATGAGTGATGTAGATTTTGGTGAGCTTGCGTTGGAGCCGAAACCGAGTGCCTGACGAATGTTATAAACCGGAAATGGAATAAAATTGGCGGTGCGTTGAACCCAAATCACTCCCTTTCCTCCAATCTGAACCTCGCTGTAGCCGGACAGACTGATTGCCTCCCTCCACTGGTCCGGGCCGTTCCAGAGGAGTTGATAAGTTCCGTCCATCGTCTTTCCGTGAAACTCAATGTGAAGATTGGCGTTCATCGCGAAAGAAGGCAGTTCAAAGACATTGGTTTTTGAAACGGCCTGTTGTAGACGGGCGATGGCTTCTTGTTGGTTCACTGCATCGGAGGCGCAGACGAGATTCGCATACAAGAAACTCAAAGCGATTGGATAAGTCCAGCGTTTCATCGCGGCATCTTAGAATGTTCGCGGAGAAGTGGCTAGAGAGAAATTGCTAGACGTCTCTGAACCGCAAGAGCGATGCGAGCACATTTTCCACAGGAAACTGCGCCCGCAGTGCGGGGTGCAAGAAAAATCGAAGCGAATAGATAGCGAATGAATCTGGATCGTAAACCCAAGCCCTTGTGGTCGTATTACTAGTTAACCACAAGTCCTCGTAGTTTGATCGATGAGTGCTGAAGTGACGGTCCTACCTATAAGTTTCCTCTTGACAATCAACAACTTACGGCTAAGATGTGGTAGAAAGTGGTACGGAGTGGTCAAGATAGTTAAGTCGTGGGAACGGGAAGCTGATAAAGAGGAGCCGGTGGGAAACCGACCCAAAAGCACGACAAACAGCCCGAACCGCCCGAGTTTGACCGAACTTTGCGTCGCTTTTACCTCCCTTGTAGCTGTCGCAGTGCACATAGGCATTGAACATGTTTCGCGGCAATCACCCAACTCGCGTCGACGAAAAGGGACGGCTCAAGGTCCCCGCCGAGTTCAAGCGCGTGATCGACGAGAAGTACGGACTGCAATTTTACATCACCAGTCTCGATGGCAAGGTTGCTCAAGTGTATCCCTTCGAGGAGTGGGAGCGGATCGAGCAGAAGCTGGCAGGGCTCTCCAATTTCAATCCTACGAAGAAAAAGTTTCTGGACCGGACGAACTACTACGGGCAACAGATCGAGATGGACGGGCAAGGCCGTTTGCTGTTGCCGCAGCTGTTGCGCGAGACGGGGCAGATCAAGGGCGAGGTAGCGGTTCTGGGGAATTTGACGTATCTCGTGGTCAGGAACCTGGAGCTGTTCAAGCGGGAGATCGAGGAAGACAAGTTTACGCCTGACGATGAGAAGACGCTCGACGAATTGGGCATCTAGTGGGCGAGGGTTCAACAGACACCCCTCAGGGGGTTGGGCATGGTGGTGGAAGGGAAGCGAGCCATCCTTCACCAAATCATGTTCCGGTTCTTTTAAAAGAAGCGATCGACTTTTTAAACGTGCGGCGTGGCGGGACTTATATCGACGCCACGGTGGGCTTGGGCGGACACAGCTACGAAATCGCAAAACGCCTCGGCGCACCGGGACATTTGATTGGGCTCGATAAAGATCCTGCGGCGCTGGAAAGAGCGAAGGCGGTCTTAGGCGTTAGGTCTTCGGTTTTAGGCGAGTCCGACGGTCAATTGCCTAAGACCTATGACCTGAGACCCGATTGGCCGACCATCGAGTTGCGACACGCGTCATTTGCAAGTTTGGCAGAAGGCCGAAGCCCGATAGCTGACGGCATTCTCGCCGACATCGGCGTCAGCAGCTTGCAGCTTTCCGATGCGGCGCGCGGATTTAGTTTTCAGGCGGAAGGACCGCTCGACATGCGAATGGATCCGCAGTCGGAGCGTACCGCCGAACAAGTGGTAAACCACCTCGACGAGCGCGAGCTTGCCGATGTGATTTACGAATTCGGAGAGGAAAGGAGGTCGCGGAGAATCGCCAGAGCCATTGTCCGGTCGCGGCCGATACGATCTACCGCACATCTTGCGGATGTCATATCAGCCGCGGCCCGGTCAATGAAACTGGGTCAAAAGAAGTACGAAAGGATTCATCCGGCGACTTTGACTTTTCAAGCTCTTCGAATCTTCGTAAACCGCGAACTGGACGATCTGAAGGCGCTGCTGGAAGCGGCGCCCCGGATTCTGAAGCCAGGAGGACGCGTGGTGGTGATCAGTTTTCACTCGTTGGAAGATCGCATCGTAAAGGATGCTTTCCGCGAGGGCGGAATTAAGTACAAGCACTTCCGGGTGTTGACCAAGAAACCGGTAACCGCATCCGAAGAAGAACAAGATCGCAATCCCCGGGCCCGCAGCGCGAAATTGCGGGCGGCGGAAAAAGTTTAGATTCCGGAAAACCTGCCGGAGTCCCCGGCACAGCTGTAATGGCGTGCCGGGAGTTCAGGTTTAAAAGCGGACAGGAATAAAGATCCGCCGGTAGAAACTTTCGAGAGCCGAAAGCCGGCGACCGGAAGCCGGGTTAGGGGTTCCGTGGTAGGAATCCAATTCTGAGGTTGGGAAATGTATACGGGAACGTTGATCAACGATCTGATGGCGACGGTGGAGCGGGCCGAACGTGGCGTGTTCCAGAAACAAATCGTCGATGAAATGGAACTGTTGCGGATGTACGATCTGCAGGTTCCGCACACCCACAGTGAACTGGCCTACGCAGGAGCGGCATAAATGGCAGCAGCAGCGGTGGCAATGAATGGATCAATCCCGGCGGCTCGGCGAAATACCTTTTTCACCGGAACGCCGGAAATCTACTTTGCCAAGGCGATCGACAATTCCCGCTTGGTAAAGGTGGAAGACCCCCGGCGCAATCGAGAGATGAAACAGTTTGGCACGGCGCTGGCGTGCCTGTTTCTGCTGGTGTTTACCTATGCCTGGCAACATTTTCGGTCGATTGAATATGGTTATCAGATCGAATCGTCCAAGCGCGAGCTCAACAACCTGACGGAGATGAACCGTGCGCTGCGTCTGGAGGATGCTTCGTTGCGAGATCCGGAACGAATTGACGTGATGGCGAGGCGCATGGGATTGGTGCCACCGGAACCGGGTCAGGTGATTCGCATGGATAGCGCATCGGCGGACGCGAATGCGCCGGTGATGGCCAGCATTGAGCCGGTGACCGTAATTCCGGGTCAGTAGACCGGTCCGCGGCAAAACGAGTCGAGCTTTCTCGCGAAGAACAGATTCGCGAGAACAAAGAGGCGAAGAACAAAGCTTGGCATGGACGGCTGTTTAGCGCTGTCCCCACAGAAGGTTTATTTGGCGGTCCGCCCGAACGGTGGTCCGCCATGTTTGTCTAGGCGGCGGCCAGCGACTGACGACAAACGACCAACGACACCTTCATGACGACCAATTCCATCCTCGGCAAGAATTCCCGGCTCTACTTCTTGGGCGCGATGCTTCTGTTCTGGTGCGTGTCGATTTGCGGGCGGCTGGTCTACCTGCAAGTCTTTCACTACGGCGGATTTGTAAAGCAGGCCGAACACCAGCAGCAGCGCGAGATTCCTCTTTCCGCCAAGCGTGGCGTGATTTATGACCGGGCTGGGAAAGAATTGGCGATGTCCGTCCTGGTCGATTCGGCTTTCGCCGTGCCGTCCGAAGTAAAAGACTTGCCAACGGCCGTCTCCTTGATCGCGCGCATCACCGGCGACGATCACAATGTTGTGCTCGCGGATTGCCGCAATCACAAGAGTTTTTGCTGGGTGGCCCGTAAGGCGGATGACGAAACCATTGAGCGCATCAAGTCGCTGAACCTGCAAGGCATCCATTTCCAAAAAGAGCCAAAGCGCTTTTATCCCGCGCGCGACCTGGCCGCACAAGTGGTGGGTACGGTTGGGATGGAAGACTCCGGCCAGAGCGGCATCGAGCACGCCTTCGACGACGAACTGCGTGGCCGGGCGGGAAAGATGTTCATCTCCGTGGATGCGCGCCGCCAGTGGTTTTCCGATGTGGAGAAGCAGCCGGAGCCGGGCGAGAATCTGGTCCTGACCATCGACAAGAACATTCAATATATCGCCGAGAAAGAATTGGACCAGGCGATTCACGACACGCAAGCGATCGCCGGAACAGTCATCGTTGAGAATCCGCATACTGGCGAAATTCTGGCGCTGGCCAACCGGCCGACTTTCAATCCAAACCTTCGAAAGCAGATCACACCGGCCGCGCTCACTAATCGCGCGGTGAGCTATGTGTATGAGCCCGGCTCGACCTTCAAGCTGGTAACGATTTCGGCGGCACTCGAAGAGAAACTGACCAATCCGGACGAAGTGTTCGACTGCCAGATGGGATCGATCGTCTACAACGGTATGCGCATCCGCGATTCCAAACCACATGGCTTGCTACCCGTGTGGGGTGTGCTTGCGGAATCGAGCGACGTGGGTGCCATCAAGATCGCGCTGCGGCTGGGCGAAGACCGCTTCTACAAATACATTCGCGCCTACGGATTCGGACAGCAAACTGGAATCGAATTGCCGGGTGAGACCCGCGGTTTGACCAAGCCTGTGAGCCGCTGGTCGAAAGTTTCGATTGCAGCGATTTCCATGGGCCAGGAAATTGGCATTTCACCGCTTCAACTGTCGGGACTGATTTCCACCTTCGCCAACGATGGCGTGTGGGTCGCGCCCCGCATCCTGACGGGAAAATTCGAACCGCAGGGTACACCGAAAACGGTGGCGTTTCATGCCGGGCCGTCGCATCGTGTGATCTCGAGTCAGACCGCGGCTGTGATGCGATCGATGATGCAAAAAGTTGTGCTCGAAGGCACTGGACGCAAGGCGATCCTTGAAGGCTATACATCGGCCGGAAAGACCGGAACCGCACAGAAGGTAGATCCGGCGACAGGCGCCTATTCGAAAACAAAATATATCGGCTCGTTCGCCGGATTCGCACCACTGAATAATCCGCAGATTGTCGTTGCAGTGATTCTGGATTCAGCGGTCGGTCTGCATCAGGGTGGACAGATATCAGCTCCGGTATTTCGCCGCGTGTCGCAGCAGGTGCTCGAGTATCTGCATACTCCGCACGATCTCCCGCTCGCCCCCAAACATCAGTTGCTGCTCGCGCAAGCGACAATGAAGGATAAAGATCTGGAGGAAGGAACACCCGATCATCCCGGCGAGCCGCTGGAAACGGCTGAGGTGAACGGTGACTCCAGCGTGGAGCCCCTGCGGCAAGTTCAGGGTAAGCCCTCGTCGGCGAAGGCCGGCGGCGACGGAAACGTAGTCCAAGCGGCAATACGCCAGAGTGAGCCCATTCCGGTGATGCCGGTTGTCGCCGATGAGGCGCAACAGTCTCCAGCGTCCACAATATCTGCGTCGAATGTCGAAACGAAAACGCCGACCACTGGCACGGTCATACTTGACGTTGAGCAAGGCGGCATCGAAGTGCCGTCGTTCGTTGGCAA
>Ga0307476_10002465_pt1 | contig 11080 bp, 13 predicted proteins | sample atmos_gasesECM2C_2_FD_203314 | JGI IMG/M metagenome (GOLD analysis project Ga0307476, IMG submission 203314) | Hardwood forest soil microbial communities from Morgan-Monroe State Forest, Indiana, United States - atmos_gasesECM2C_05 | ecosystem: Environmental > Terrestrial > Soil > Temperate... | reverse complement strand
AAACGCCGCGGCGCACGGTGCCGTCGGAGCAACCCTGCTCGATAGCCCTGCCATTGAGCAAATTCATCCCTTCAAACAGCGAGTGAGCGAGTTGGCGTTTCCGGATATGCGGTGGCTCGATACAAATGGACAACCCAATGAATACTTTCCGGAACTACGGGGCGCGGTGTTTCTGAGTATGGAGGCAACCGCGAGTGTGTTTCAAGGCAGCGGCAAATCTCCGGAAGAGATCTTTGCCGCGGCGAAAGAAGGAAAGCCGTCGTCCATGGCTCTGCCTGTGTCTGCCAAGATAAAGACCGTATCCAAATTCCGTGACCTCCGCAGCCCCAACGTCGTGGCTCGCGTTACAGGCAGTGATGCAAAACTCCGAGACGAGTACGTTGTGTACACCGCACATTTAGACCATCTTGGAATCGGCCAGCCAGTGAACGGGGACAGAATTTATAACGGAGCGTTAGACAACGCTTCCGGGTCAGCATGCCTGCTGGAGATCGCGCGGGCTTACAGCAAGATGGAGCCGCGTCCGCGCCGCTCGATTCTTTTTGTGTCCGTAACGGCAGAGGAGGCCGGGTTACTAGGCTCAGATTATTTTGCGCATCACCCGACTGTGCCCAAAGATCGCCTTATAGCGAACATCAATATAGATGGCAATCTTGCCTTGCTATGGCCAATCGAGGACGTAATTGCACGGGGCAGCGAGCATTCGACCCTCGGCATAACTGTGCGAGAAGCCGCCGCGCGGTCGAGTTTGGACGTGAGCCCTGATCCCTTCCCGGAATTGGTATTTTTCATTCGCAGTGATCAGTACTCCTTTGTGAAACAGGGAATACCCTCGGTCTTTCCGAGCGCAGGCACAAAGTCGAGCGTTCCGAGCATCAAGCCCCAGCAGATCATCACGAAATGGCGGCAGACAACCTACCACAAGCCCCAGGACGATATGAATCAGCCGTTCGATTTTGAATCAGGAGCAAAATACGCGAGGTACAATTTTTTTCTAGGATATTTGATTGCGCAGAAGACCGAAAAGCCGGCATGGAATCCGGGTGATTTCTTTGGTGAGCACTACGGGAAGAGGACAAACTGATTGTTTTCGCCTTCGACAGCACGTAGCGTTTTCTGAAAATATCCCCCCCGGCTCCAGCCTTCCTCACGCTCGGATTGCACGAGCTAACCGGAAGTAATGCCTCCGGGTGGGCCGATTGCTTCTGATAAACGCGCCGGTAGTCACTGATTCGCGGGCAAACTGGCATTTGTAGCAGCAAGAATTTACGATTGCCAATGACGATCGGCATCCACCATCGCTGCCTGCACGTCTAGGTTCGGGGTCGCGACGCGTCGCCTGACGGAACCATACCTCCCCTGCCCTCTTCCCCCGTTCAGCTCGGTCCCAGCCAGGTTCGGCGGGGATAGCTCCCCGCGAGGTGTCGCATGCTGGCTGCGTCGCTGAGCCAGTTCTCCGTCAGATGTTGGCGCGACACACTAAGCAGCCAACTTCGTCTCGATCGTGTCCGTTGCCTTGCGCACCCCCAACGACAGCATCACCCGGGTCACGCCGCTGATGATCATGCTCACTCCGACCAGCGTGCCTATCGCCCAAGCCGAACTCGACGGCCATTGCGCGTAGATCATCAGCCCCAGTAACAGAGTAATGATCCCGTCTATCAAGACCCAACTGGATCCTCGCAAGGAGCGTGTCCTGAAAAACAAAACAATGTTCAAGATGCCCTCTACCAGAAAGAGCGAAGCCAGTACCAAAGTGAGCGACGCCACACCCACCGCGGGACGCGCAATCAGGTAAACGCCACAGCAGACGTAGGCGAGCCCTACCAGCAGTCTCCAGATCAGACTGACCGATTCGCGCGTGTGAAAAGCGACTGTCAAGTGGACCACACCTGCCAGAACGACGAGCCAGGCGATGACCACGCTGACCGCGACGGCAGCGACAAACGGCGATCCCACCGCCAGCATGCCCAGGATGATGAGCGAAACGCCCCAAAGGATAGACAATGTCGAAGCCTGCCGCACAAAGCCAGACGGGGTTTGCTGCGCCATAGAGACCTCCTCAAAAAAGGGACGGATAGGTACCTTACGGAGGGAGTCTATCTTAAAGAAATACGGGAGCGCTACCACGGAGCTCCATGATTCGATCTCTTAGAGAGGGAGAGAACTAGAACCCAATTAACAGTCGGATCAATGCCACCGGGGAATCGCGAACGCTGGGCCTAAAGGCTCTTGTGGTCTTCCGTCCCGGTACGAGCGTCGAACCTCCGCCTACACTCGCTAGCCAAAACTGGAGCGGGCGGCTGAGACCGCCCACTAGAACGACTGGGCAGATTCGCGTGCCCCGGCATTTCGCTGACGAGTCTCACATTTTGGCAGACATCGCTCATAGGTTGACCGGTCTCCGGCGGCTGATCACGAAATCTGGCCAGACGCAGCCATCTCGGGTCGGCCCATAATCGGTGCTCCCATGAACTGCCTGCCCCGCTCTGCGTGAGCTTTCGCCAGTCTCTTCGCCATGCTCACGCTGATCGTCCTTGCGGAGACGTGAACGCTGGTTGCCGCGAACGAGGAGAAAAACTCTGGGGATTCGAAGGCGACATTTTCCAGCGCTGTATCATCCGCCAAGATCGTGATGACCACATCACAGGAGCATGTCGGGCCAACGGAATCAGCAACTCATCCCCTCGAGCGCGTGTGCGATATAGACAATCACCGAATGCCCGGCCGCGAGACGATTGACCGCAATAGACCTGCCCATGGCCCCTGTGCCAATCACGCCTGCCCTCATCTTTTCCCTTTCAGATCCCTTTCAGAGCTTCAGAACATTGGTGGCCAGGCTTTAGCGATTCACGACGGCAACGGCCTCTATCTCAATGAGCCATTCGGGACGGACCAATCTTTTCACCACCACAAACGTGCTCACCGGTGGTTTCTTAGTGTCTACAAATTGGTCCCTCACCTTCAGAATTTGCGGGATAAGGGAGGGATCGACGGTCTCCACACAGAAGTAATTCAACTTCACTACGTCGCTAAAGCTGCCTCCAGCCGCTTCGACCGCGGCCTTCAGGTTGCGGAAAACCTGCTCAGCTTGCGCGAGAAAGTCCTCCCTGCCCACCAAGTTCCCGGACTTGTCGAAGGGGACCTGTCCTGCGATATAAACCGGCTTTCCATTCTTGACCTCTGCCACCTGTGAGTATCCCGCTGTCGGAACAAACATCGTTTCGGGATTGAATAAGATTACGTGCTGCGAAGCAGGCATGAGCGTTGACTCCTTTGAAATTCTGCGAATCTCGAAGCAAGACCAGCCTAGCTGCTTCCCTTGTATTCTTCCAATCGATTGTGCGGATATTGTATATTCCCAGGATGAATGTAGCCACGTTGGATTTGAACCTGCTGGTGGCCCTGGATGCCCTTCTCCAGGAAGAAAGCGTCAGCCGCGGTGGGCAGAAGATCGGACTCTCGCAACCAGCGATGAGTCATGCCCTCGGCAGACTGCGCGCCTTGCTTGGCGATCCGTTACTCGTGAGGACAGGTGGGCGTATGCAGCTGACCCTGCGCGCTCAGTCCATGAGGCACCCAGTGCGGGATGCGCTCGAGCGCGTGCACGAGGTGTTTGTCAACGACTCTTTTGTACCTGCATCCAGCACTCGCACCTTCCGCATATTCATGTCGGACTATGCGAGTAATCTGCTTCTTTCGTCGATATCGAAGGCGGTCCAGCGGAGTGCGCCTGGCATCCGAATCGAAGTTCATCCGTGGAGAGGACTACCTGCGGATTCCCCGGACAGCCGGCGAATTCCGGATGCCGTGGTCGCGTGCCAAACGCGTGACTTACCAGGTTTTTACCGGCAGCGCCTATTCACGGACCGCGACGTTTGTGTCATGCGCGCAGGCCACCGCTTGCATCGCAGAAGCTTTTGTCTCAAAACATTTCTCGAAGCTCCGCATGTTGCCGTCGCTGCGGTGGAATTCACCGCGGATCCGGTTGACACCTGGCTGCAAGAACTAGGTCATCCGCGATGTGCCGTTGTGACCGTTCCATACTATATCGAGGCGCTCCATCTGGTCGCGGAGACGGAGTTGATTGCGGTGATTCCAGAGGGCTTGGTTCGGGCGTACGCTTCAACCTTAAACTTAGTCACGAAAGCGGTCCCATTGAATGTGGGTACTTTCGATGAGTATCTCCTTCACTCGGCGCGCACCCACGCCGACCTAGGGTGTTCTTGGCTTCGCGAATTGATAAAAGCCTGTGTCCCGGCATCGATCGGAGCTCAAATCGACTTGAGGACTGCCTAAATCTCGAGACGGCCGGTTTGCGGAGGAGAGGATTGTCGCCATCCGGAGAGTGACCATAAAGGGACATCTGTGGGTCGGGGGAGCGTGGCCTATGGGCAACGCCTGCTGGGCAAAAAGGGAGTAATAAGTGATAAAGGATCGGCAGGGCGGCCAGCACCGCCATCTCTTTAAAACGCCTGCGAGAACCGAGCCTCCACGAACTCTCCCAGCTTCGCCGTCGCCCTGAATTGCGGAATCGGGTCGCGTTCCTTGAAGGCTGACGTGAGCAAATCGTTCGCGGCCGGAACTCCTCGTACCTCGGTCCTAATGCGGAGTTTATTGTCACGTGGAGCTGCGCGGCTAAGCAAACGCCTACCCCGATTCCTAGTTGAGACATCCCATGATTTTTCAGACCACACGGCACCGCATAATAGCGAAGCCCGAAAGGCAGTTCCAGAGACAATGAACCCCTCCCATTCTCCTCTGGAGCCGCCTGATGAGGGATCGTCGTCGCCGGTAACTGTCGGCACACGAACACGCGTTCACCACCACAGGTCATCGCCAGACGCATGCTCTTGTCATGCGAGTTGCGCAATCCGATGGAAGACCAGGAGCCTTCCATCCCGATTTCGAGATCGAGGACACCGAATGCCTTCGGGCCGTCCGGCGATACGGCATATTCGTGGTGGACAACTCCGAGGTGGGGAAACCGAGAGTCTCGATCGCGGAGCCACAACCGCTAGCTTGCGCTGGCTAGGGGACTTGTGCCCTCCAAACATGCGTTATAGGCAGGTCTGGCCTCGATACGATGGTGAGTAGGTGTGGCCATCAGGAAATAACGAGATGTTAGGCTATCTCAACCTAAAGTAGGAAGTCGGGGTGGTACCGAGGACCTTCCGGAACATGGCAATGAAAGCGCTCGGTGTATTGTACCCAGATTCCAGAGCGGCATGCGTCACCTTTGCGCCCTCAGCTAAGAAGCGCATTCCTTGCATGAGCCGAAGTTGCTGCCGCCATTTTCCAAAGGTCATGCCGCTTTCTTTCTGGAAGAGTCTCTCGATGGACCTCTTGCTGGCACCGGCCACCCTGCAAAGCTGAGCGAGCGTTCTGGCGTCTCCGGGGTCTCGCACAAGAATCTCTGCAACACGGACAGCTCTCGGATCTGACAAATGGGGTAGTTGCAAAGGGACCATCCGCACCGCTTGCAATTGATGAAGGATGACCCCGATCAAGTGTTCTTGCCATTTCACTGTTGTCTTCAATGCTGGCAGAGTACAAGCGTAAAGAATGAGTTCCTTCAGCAATATTGAGACGCTGATCACACAGCAGTCGCGGGGCAGCCCTCTGGCAATCTGGGGTTTCAAATAGAGGGTTCGCATCGCGACGGCACCCGACATCGTGATTGTGTGCGAGACCTCCGCCCGTATCCATACCGCGCGGTTGGGTGGCACTACCCAGGTCCCGTCGCGAGTGCGAATTGTCATCACGCCGTGCGATGCATAGACCAGTTGATCTCGATCATGGAAATGCAAAGGTATTACGTGACCCGCGGGATAGTCGCGCGTGAGGGTTGTGACCGCGGAGGTACGATCGGACAAAGGATCGAAAGCTCCGTTTTGTCGCTTTTGCGACATCTATCGTCACATTATCGAATGCGCGCAGAACTTACAACCGGTAGCCTGAGGGCTAAGTTCAAACTGCCTGAGGGGTTATGAATCGCTTCCATCATTGGTTCTGCCGTTCGGATGGTTGGCGTACCACCGTGCGGGAGCGAGTGCCCTGGGTTCTGGACCGCACGGATCTCGGACCCAATGTGTTGGAACTCGGACCTGGGCCGGGTTTAACCACCGATCTACTGCGGATGTCGGTTCGCCGACTGACTGCTCTCGAAGTCGATCCCAAGCTTGCGAACGCGCTGACTTCACGCCTGCGAGGAAGCAACGTGGAGGTGATCGAGGGAAATGCCACGCGGATGCCGTTTGTGGGCTCAGAGTTTTCGGGAGCCGTCTCGTTCACCATGCTTCATCATGTCCCGTCTCGCGAACTTCAAGACCAAGTTCTTCGTGAGGTGTTCCGCGTTCTCCAGCCAGGCGGTGTTTTTGTAGGCAGCGATAGCAGACAAAGCCTGCTCATGCGGCTGATTCACATAGGGGACACACTGGTTCCCGTTGATCCCGACAGCTTTGGTATGCGCCTTGAATCCGCCGGATTCGAGGTTCGTGCCGTCGAAAAAGGCGCGAACGCGTTTCGTTTCTGCGCGAGAAGACCCTATCGGACGTAGAGAGAAATCGAGCCTCCTAGAAAAGGAGAGTTCTTAACTAAGTTGTAATTCAAGGAGAACCCTATGAAGCATTCGATGAATCAGAGAGTCGGCTCATTGCGCTGTGCTATTTTCCTGATCGCTGTCGTGCTCTTTGTGACTACTCCCGCAATCCCCGTGTGGGCCGCAGCGAACTCGGGCGAATGTTCCACCAACCCCGCCAACCGGGGACTTGACTTTTGGTTGGGCAACTGGACGGTAACTTATCCCGGTGCGACCTTCAGCGCAACCAGCACGGTTTCGCTCGATCTGGACAAGTGCCTGGTCGTCGAGAACTGGAACGGTGGCAAGGGGCACAGCGGCAAGAACATGCTCGCGTATAGCGCCGATGACAAGAACTGGCATGGCATGTTCGCCGATAACGAAGGTCGCGTGCACGTGTTCGCAGGCAAAGTAACCTCGCGGGTGGCAGAGTTTCAGGGCCCGAGTGTCGGACCCAATGGAGAAGCCGTTCTCAACCGGATTAAGCTGACCCGCGAGATGCCGGACGAGGTCGAGCAACGATGGGAGCAGTCAACCGACAACGGCGCAACCTGGAAGACAGTCTTCCAGGGTAAATATTCACGAAGAAAATCTTAGAAGTGAGATTGCCTCTCGGGGGTTGTGCCATGCACGGCATCGTGCGCTGGTCGGTTGTAGCGCTTCTGCAGTCTGGCTTGCGCTTTGACGCCATTGTCGATTCTGGGATCGTTCCCCAGCAGCCTGCCCCAGATTTTCGCTGAAGGCAAACAGATCCACATCCCACTTCTTGCTGGGAGCAATGGCGACTAGGCGACCGTCTTTGGCCATAATGACTTGAAGGCTGTCGATGACTACAAGTCAATTGCAGCAAGCCCCGGGCGGGTACTCTGAAGAATTCCCGAGCCTATCCGGTGAACTCTGATGCCGACGTTTCCCTCCGCTCGCCCCAGTGGGAGAGCCAGGAATTTGCCGATCGCAGCAAGCCGTGGTGAGATCTAGGGATATTCCGAAAAACTCTCTTTTGACGCCTAAACGCCTTGGCACTGAGTCTGGTTGCACTTTGTATGAAAGCAAACAAGTGGAGCAGCGTGTAACCACGGTCGCCAGAAGGCGTTTTTGAGATGACCAATGTCTCGGTGTGAGAGTGCTGCCCGGTGGGATCAATCCGATTGACCAGAAGATCGGCCATGGATAATCACTTCAAGACCGGCCCGAAGTGAGGTTGCAATCGTGGTAAGAGGTCAGGACATCAAGACACTGCCCACACTACCGTGAGCGGATGGCGCTAGGGCCCCTGCAATACCAGATCCACACGCTCGCCGTGGGACTCGGTTGACACAGGCTTGCACGACAAAATCTCGGAGACTGGAAGACTAACTGGAACGTCTGCCTGATCGACCCAGCGCTCCGCGAAGGCGCTGATTTCCAGTGAAGATTGTCTCGCCCTGATCTTTTTTGCATCAGCGGGTGACACGAACAGAACTACATTTACCTGCCCGTTGGAAAGCTTATGGAGTTCAAGAATTGATGTGCCCGCCGGGGCGCTTTCCACTCCATATTCCAATTTACTGTCGCAGGGTATAAGCCATGGTGGAACAAACACCATCACTCCATTCGGAACCCGATCAATAGGTTTGCCCGTGTACATATCACTTAGTTTCTTAACCTGATCCTGCCGCCGTAGTGAGATCAAGTCGGCCGGTCCTGACGGCAAGACACCAGTGGTGGTCGACGTGCCGTTGGCATGACCTCCCTGGCCTTCGGTGGTTTGCACATTTCGTGGCACTCCGGCTTCACCTTCCCGAAGAGACTCATCCTGTTTGGGGCCGGTCTTTCCGTTCCGTTGAGTAACGTCCTTCATTGCGCCGGCCATGGGCTGGTCCTTCTTTTCGAGCACGACGAGCGTCACTGCGCTGGCCAGAGTCACGACCACCGCGACGATTGCAGCGATCGAAAACCGCCGCATGCGATGTCGCAATTCCTCGCGAATTAAAAGATATTTCTGATCGTTTGTAAGCGATTCAGCGTGTAGGATCGTGAAGTCTCGGATCGCGCCCTCAATGAGACGCGGCCGGTCTTTGGGAAGAGCGGCCTCCAGAGTTTTGCGGCGTTCGGACAGCCTCAAGCGGTAGGCATAGAACGCCAGCGCTGCGACAAACGCTGCGAGGGCCAAGGGAGTCGTAATCTTCGTCGCAATCTGAATCGGGTCCATCGAAGTAAAGCTAATAGGCGCGGCGTACCACGATCACGCGTAGTGGGCAGCTATTTTATTCTTTGTGTGCAACATTCGCCAGACGCTCCACGCCCGTTTCCTGTAATTCCCCTTTGTCCGTATCGACGAAACGCACTTTGCGGAAAGCTCGGGTGGTAATCGCATCCTATCAATCGACATATCGGCTCCTTTTCTCCCGAACTTTTTGGTTGGTTAGCACCAGCAAGTTTAGCGGGGCAATGGAGCCGACATCGTCATGGAATCAATTACACAAGTGAGCACGAGGAATTTATTGCCTCCCGTTGAGTGATGATCTTGTTCGATAGACTGAGCGTTTGCATTCGTTGAAGTCAGGCCAGAAGGTCGACTACCGCTTCATGCGGAATCTGAGGCTTGTTCTCACGCCGATTTCCTGCACGCTGATTTTCTCGAGCCGGACGCTCTCCAGGCCGGAGCCTTCGAACGACCGGAGACCGCTGCCTAAGAATACCGGCATGATATCAACATGAAGCTCGTCGACGAGTCCCGCACCCAAGAGCTGTCGGGCAATGCTGACGCCGCCGACCACTTGAACTGCCTTATCGCGGGCGGCAGCTTTTGCTTGGGCGATTGCTGATTCCACACCGTCGGTTACGAATGTGAAGGTCAGGTGCTCGTCTTGTTTCGGGGCAACGCTCGGCGGGTGATGGGTCACCACGAAAATCGGCACCTGGAATTCGTAGTCGCCGACGTAGGAGTCGGCGTCCGCCATCTCGAACGTCCTTCTCCCCATGAGGACCGCACCAGTCTGCTCGATAGCGTCCTTCATGTAAGCGGTTTGTCTGAGCGCCGCCAAGTCGGGATAGAGGCGACCTGCGTTGCCATTTCGGTCGGCTACAAACCCGTCAATCGAGAGAGTCACTCCGACGATTACTTTTGCCAATTGTTCTTCCGTGTCCGATTATGTCGATCCGTTATTTAAGGATTATCTCCGAAATTGATAACGGCGTGTCCCACTGAAAAGGTCCCGAATTTTTTGCGGCCGGTGTATCTCAATTGCCGTAATCAGGCGACTTGACCCACTGAGAATCGCTGCTCGGCCGTTCAGGGCTTGAGCAACTCCTCGGAGAGCAAGTAAGCTTTCTTCGCTAGATTATGTCCGCGCTCCACGTCCCCTGCGGCGACCGCCGATTTGGCTTGATCCATGAACTGCTTGGTCTGACTTACCGTCTCTTGCTGGCTGGGATTGAGCTGGCGCTCCGCAGTCTTCTTGAGGTTCTCTTCTGTTGCCGCCGTGAGTTGTTCGGTGCTTAAACGTTGCTGCGATGCTTGTGGTTCCGACGTGCCGCCCTTCAGTTCCACCGTCGGCTCGTCAGATCCTCCGTTCTTGATAACCACTTTCGGAGGAGGGCAAGGCTTCGCCGCGACAGTACTGCCGCTGGTTGCAGAGGGAGCGGTCTGTGCATTCCCCGAGCTAGGATTCGTCGACCTCTTAGCAGTCGCAGCGTTTGGCTTGCCGCTGTCCGCCGGGCTCGACGCCGCCGGCGAATCGGAGCAATTTGGGACGCTCTCCTTCTTGCGGTGCCTGGTTTTTTTGGCGGACGGTTTGGCGGGGCTCGGCGAATTCCGTGGCTGGTCCCTGGGAGAAGCCGGCCCAGGATTTGAGCCTTGCGCAGGCGGCGTCTGGGATTGCGGCGTCGCGGCACTATTCTGATCCTGGGCCCGAGTCGCGGATCCTCCCACGCCGGGGCCGGATCCTGGACTTAGCGCATCCAGAATTGGACCACCCAGACTTAGAAAACAAACCACGAGGATTGCGGCCAGAGTCATATTCAATCCTATGCGCGGCGAAGCTGTATAAATCTTACGCCTTGGAAGGTCGCGGGCGAAACTAGCTCCCCCGCTCCGTCAGCATCTTTTCCAGGCGGAAACCGGTTTCGTTCTCGGAGTCGAGATGCGAAGCAGCCAGTGGCATGCGAAAGCGGAATGTTGTCCCTTCCCCTTCCTGCGATTCAAACTCCACGGAACCGTGATGCCAGTCCAGGATCTGATACGTTTGCGCCAGTCCAATGCCGTTGCCCTCTTTCTTGGTGGTGAAATAGAGCTCAAAAACTTTTTCGTGCATGTCTCGCGCAATGCCGATGCCTCGATCGCTGATGTCGGCAACCACTCCATTGCCATCACGATGCGCGGAGATAGTCAGCGGGCCCCCATCGGGCATGGATTGTACTCCGTTGAGCACCACATTGAGCAGCGCCTGCTTCATCAAGTCGAGGTCCGCGCTGACCGGCAGCGGCTCGTCCGGCAGGTCGCGCTTGATGTCGACGCCG
>Ga0307476_10002461_pt1 | contig 11090 bp, 13 predicted proteins | sample atmos_gasesECM2C_2_FD_203314 | JGI IMG/M metagenome (GOLD analysis project Ga0307476, IMG submission 203314) | Hardwood forest soil microbial communities from Morgan-Monroe State Forest, Indiana, United States - atmos_gasesECM2C_05 | ecosystem: Environmental > Terrestrial > Soil > Temperate... | reverse complement strand
TGAAGGCGTAATGAAACGTGAAGTGGCGGGAATCCTGGGCAGCAAGCGATAGAACGAAGGCAAAACACAGGGATGACAATACGCAAGTTTTGCGCAGCATAAGCAGCTTCCTCTCATGTTCTCAACGGCAAACCGTCGACTGGGACCTGAACCTGGTTGGAAACGACACGCGGACGTCTTAGAGGGAACACCGTCAAGTGAAGCCGAGCTTGGGCGTGCGCATTGAAGTAAAGATGCCGACGCTAGATCCGGCAATGCTGTATTTTAGCAGGACGGCATTTGCCGGGGAGGCTGGGGTATGTCGAGAAAAGATGCTGTGACTGTGGCGAGCCGCACGCTCGCGCTCCTTTTGGTTGTGTGGGCTTTGGCAGACGCTTCCAGCCTGCCGGAGATCATTTATTCATCTCTCCGTTACATCAACCACGAGCCTGTATCGTCGGCCTTCAGTATTGGCGGCACTATTACGTTATCAGGCTCGGGTTCGCTGTGGTCAGGACCGTTGGTTTCGCTTTGCTAGCCAGTTGGCTCTACAAAGGCGGTTCAGAAGTTGAGGAGCTGTTGTTGCATTCTGCATCTCAGGAAGTGGCCGTCCACAACTGATTGGTGGACGCATTCACTGGGAGTCATCCGATAGAATCTGTCAGTGGCCGTAGCCATCCAATGTCGCGATTTGCGCAAGACTTACGACGGTAAGGTCGAAGCCGTGCGCGGGCTCAACCTTCAAATTGAAACCGGGGAATGCTTTGGGCTGCTCGGCCCGAACGGGGCAGGGAAGACGACCACCATTGAAATCCTCGAGGGGCTGCTGGAGCCGACTTCCGGAGAAGTATCGATTTTTGGCCACACCTGGCGCGAGGACGCGCGCGAAATGCGGGAGTGGCTGGGCATTTCGCTGCAGGAGACGCGATTATCGGAAAAGCTTTCCGTGCGTGAAACGGTGGAATTGTTCGCCAGCTTTTATCGCGAACCGCGTTCGTCCGATGAAGTGCTTGAGCAATTGCAGCTGACGGAGAAGGCGGACGCGTGGGTAGGAAAACTCTCCGGAGGCCAGAGACAGCGGCTGGCGGTGGCGACAGCACTGGTGTGCAATCCGAAAATTCTTTTCTTGGACGAGCCGACCACGGGTCTTGATCCGCAGAGCCGGCGGCAGCTTTGGGATATTATTCGCGAGTTTCAACGCAATGGCGGCACTGTTTTGCTGACCACGCATTACATGGATGAGGCGGAACGGTTGTGCGACCGGCTGGCTATCGTTGATCATGGGCAGATCATCGCGGAGGGGTCGCCCGCGAGTTTGATCGAACGTCTGGGCGGTCATCACGTGGTGGAGTTTGCCGTCGATCATAAGACGACCGGAAGTTCCGACGGCGCCGCTCTCGACGTCTGGCGCGCTCTGCCCAGCGTGGAATCGGTTCGCGAGGATGACGGCATGATGGCGCTCAATGTGAAGGAACCACATCTGACGATTCCAGCTCTGCTGGATGCGATTGGAAAGCAAGGGAGCAAGCTCGAGCATCTCACCACGCGTCAGGCCAGCTTGGAAGATGTATTTGTCCGGCTGACAGGGCGGCATTTACGGGAAGAGTGAAGCTTTCGGCAGGGAAATAAATATGGCTCTTGCACAGCAAACGCCGGATACAAAATTGGCAGCCCCGGGCCATAGGCCGCTGAAGCGGAATGGGCGCTGGTCGGGATACCTGCATCTCTTGGGCGCGCGCATGCTGGAACTGAAGCGCGAACCCGAGGTCGTGTTCTGGGTATTCGTGTTCCCTCTATTGCTGGCGGTGGGCCTTGGAATTGCCTTCCGCAATAAACCGGCCGACGCATCTTCGGTTGCGATTGTCACGGGAGCGGGTGCGGAGGAGGCGCAGGCATTGCTGCAGCGCTCTCCGCAACATGCGTCGTTCAAAGTCGACGCGCAAGACGAACAGGCTGCCAGAAAGGGATTTCGGCTGGGGAAATACGATCTGGTGATCGAGCCAGACGGCAATGGCGGGTTGCGCTATCGTTACGACCCGGCACGGCCGGAGAGCGTGCTGGCGAAAGCGGAGGTGGACAGTGCCCTGCAAACGGCCGCCGGCCGCAAAGATATGGTGGCAACAAGTGTGATCACCTCCTCGGAGCCGGGCTCACGTTATATCGACTTCCTGATTCCCGGATTGCTGGGGATGAATTTGATGAACTCCGGAATGTGGGGCGTGGGATTTGCGCTGGTCGATATGCGGCAGCGCAAACTGCTGAAGCGCTTTGTGGGCACGCCGATGCGCAGGGGAGATTTTCTGCTGGCACTGATGTCGAGCCGTCTCGTGCTGATGGTCATCGAAATTGGATTGCTGCTGACACTCGGGGTTCTTGTCTTCCACATGAAAGTTTTGGGATCGATTTTCACGATTCTGCTGGTCGGAACCGTGGGAGCACTCGCGTTCGGGGGAGTGGGGCTGCTGACGGCGAGCCGGGCGCAGAAAATTGAGAGCGTAAGCGGCCTCATGAACCTTGTCATGATGCCGATGTGGATCTTTTCCGGAGTGTTTTTTTCTTACGAACGGTTTCCCGCCGTGATTCAGCCGTTGATCAAGGCGCTTCCGCTGACAGCTCTGAATGATGCGTTACGTGCCAGCATACTAGAGGGTACTCCTCTGATCCGCCAGTGGCCGCGGCTGTTAATCATGATTGTTTGGGGTGGAGTTTCTTTCGCGCTGGCGTTGAGATGGTTCCGCTGGACTTAGTCGGGAGTTAGCAGAAATTCGTTAGACGTTTCTCAGGTTATTTTCCGAAGCCTGGGCCCCGTCCGCGATAGGTTACGAACGAGGCCGGCTGCGGTGCTTGCGAAAGCATTGCTTTACCTAGGACTTCGCTAACTTGGCGGCGGCCTTTCGGACCTTCGCCCAGCGTAGCCTCTGCGCTTCGGCAATTCGGCGACGGGCATCCTTGCTCAGGGTACGGCCGGTCAACTTGAGCTTGTTCCCATTCGAATGGCCGAGGGCATCTAGTGCTCTCCCTACTTGTCCCATCTCCTTTTCAAGACGGGAGTACTCTTTCTGTAGGGAAGCTACTACCTTGTTCATCATCATTAACACCCCCTTGTAGGTAAGGCTAACACGACAATACACATCGCAAAATATATTAGAGTAATTTTCATGTTAGACAGACCGAGCCGGAGAGGGCCGCTATGCCTCTTGGGACATACGGTCCCAGTTAGTAGCCGGTCCCGATTGTAGGTAGAAAGCGCGGAGGCTGCCGTGCCTTGGTAGCTTGCTCGAAGGCGTAAGCCAGCCGGATTAGCGTAGGTTCGCTCCAGGCACGTCCGAAGAAAGAGATTCCAACCGGCAGACCAGAAATGAAGCCGGCGGTGACGTTGATGTTAGGGTAGCCTGCAACGGCTGCAGCATTCGAACTTCCGCCGGCCACATGGTCGCCGTTGACCAGGTCGGTAAGCCAGGCCGGGCCTCCGGTAGGCGCGACAATGGCGTCGAGATGGTACTTATCCATGGTTGCGTCGATGCCTTCGGTGCGGGCTAGTTGGTGATTGTTCTCGAGAGCGTCAAGATACGCCTTTTCCGTGAGTGGACCCTTAGCCTCCGCTTTCAAGAATAGATCCTGGCCGAAGTAAGGCATCTCTTTCTGCTTGTTGCGTTCGTTGAAGTCAATGATGTCTTTTAACGTCTTCACGGGAGCATTAGGCCCCAGGGTCGCGAGATAGCTATTCAGATCGGATTTAAGTTCATACATGAAAACAATCAATTCGCTATTATCGAACTTACCCAGAGTTTCGATATCTTCCGGGTCAATCACCGTGGCGCCCTGCTTCTTCATAGCATCGAGAGATTGCTCCATGAGGGCGTCGACGGCGTCATTGAATCCGAAGTATTTTCTGGCAACTCCGATGCGGGCGCCTTTTAGACCGGCGGGATCGCAGAACTGGACATAGTCTGTCGAGGATTTGCCTTGGCTATTTGTTGTGGCCGAGTCTCGCGGATCGACTCCGGTAAGCGCGCCCAGCATGATCGCGGCGTCGCGCACGGTGCGGCACATTGGCCCGGCGCCATCCTGACTGTGGGAGATAGGGATAATGCCGGAGCGGCTCACCAGACCTACGGTCGGCTTGATGCCGGCGATCCCGTTCGACGACGATGGACAGACGATGGATCCATCGGTCTCGGTGCCGATGGCGGCGGCGCACAGGTTTGCCGACACTCCAGCGCCTGAACCGGAGCTTGAGCCGCAGGGATTGCGGTCAAGAGCGTAGGGATTCCGGGTGAGACCGCCGCGGCCGCTCCATCCGCTAGTGGAGTGACTCGAGCGAATATTGGCCCACTCGCTGAGATTTGTCTTACCTAGAATGACGGCTCCGGCGGCGCGCAATTTTTCGGCGACGAAGGAATCTTTCGCGGGCTTGGAGCCGACTAAGGCGAGCGAACCGGCCGTGGTCATCATTCTGTCGGCGGTGTCGATGTTGTCTTTGATCAGAACTGGTACGCCGTGCAATGGTCCGCGCGGGCCTTTCACTTTGCGCTCCTGATCGAGAGCTGCGGCGATGGAGAGAGCGTCGGGGTTGAGTTCGATAACACTATTAATTGCGGGACCGTGCTTGTCGATTTCGTCGATGCGGTGGGAGTATTTTTCCACCAGGGAGCGGGCGGTGAACCGGCCAGACTTCATTCCATCCTGAAGGTCTGAAATGGTCAGCTCATCCAGTTCGAAGGGACTGATATCGGAAGGCGGGGAATCCGGTGTTGGCTCACGCGCTGCGGCCAGTGCGGGATGGAGTGGAGCCAGCGTAACGGCAGCGCTTCCGGCTATGCCGGCTTTGAGGAAGTTACGGCGGCTGGCGGTAACTTTAGCATCGCTTTTGTTTCCGGACATAATCGATCGTTCCCCTTATCAAATCATGCTCTTGAGATCGCAGGGAACATAGTAATTGACTTGGACATAGAATGGAGGGCATCGCGTTCGAAGGTTTCGGTTAGCAGGGCGCTCCAAGAAATAATGCCTGACAGCGAAGAATCACAGGCAGGGTAGGCATTTCTTACTCTTCGTCTGTGATCGCCCTCTTGGGGACTGGGTTCTCCGGACTATCGCCCTCTGCTTGCAAATCCCGCGAGTCTTTTTCCCGATCGCGGTCGGGATGTCGAGCAAGGGCCTATGGCTTGTCCGTTTTGGACATTTTGTCGCAAGCGCCAACGCTTTTCGAATCAGGCTCGCTAAAGAGCGATAGCGAGGATGTCTCTAACAGAAGTTCCAGTTCGCTGATGCGATTCGCTTTTCTGTCATACTCGTTGCGTTCCGATACAGATAAGCCTCCAAAAATTTCGTCCTGCCGAGTTTGGTGCAATTCCCTGAGCAGGCGCAGCGCTTCTACTCGTGGCGTTTCGCGATCCATGGGTGGACTCCGATGTACCGCGATCGCTCAGATCAGATTTGGAGGAGCGGCGGTGGGACGACAACACTGTACGCTGCATAACATAGATATGTCTATTGCAGAGCATTAAATTTCCTTCGTCTATCCCATTAAGGGCCATATGCGACAGAATGCGAGAGAATGAATACAGAAGGACAGAAGGGAAGGTGCTGGCGACGCGTCCGGTGCAATGCAATATTTTTGTGTGCTTTTTTTATTTGATGTGTATATAATGGAGGCCAGCTAAGTTTGACTCACAAGCAATTGAAGGTCGGTACCGCCAACCAGCGTCACCCCCGTCACTAGCAGCGAATCTTCTCAGCACAATTCAAGAAACAAGAAAAGAATAGGACTATCAATGGCAGAACAAGGAACAGTAAAGTGGTTTAACGACGCCAAGGGCTATGGTTTTATCAGCCGTCAAAATGGCGAGGACGTCTTCGTGCATTTTTCCGCTATTCAAGCAGGTGGCTTCCGCAGCCTGCAAGAAGGCCAAACCGTGCAGTTCGACGTGACTAAGGGCCCCAAGGGCTGGCAGGCGGAGAACGTTCAGGCTGTCTAAGTGACACCGCTTTCTAAGCGATAACGAAGTGCCCGCGATCCGTGAGGATTGCGGGCATTTTTGTTGTGGACCTCTTCCGTTTGATTGGCTTGTAAGGGCTACCTGCGCGCCAGTTGCACCATCTCGACCAGAACTTTACGGGCATCGTTTGCATTCCGTACTTCGCGCAGGAAAGCAATGCGCGCTCCACGCACCCCGTCTGCGGTTTTGAGGCGTACGTGAAAACCAAGCCGGTCCACCGAAGTCATCGCGGCCTCCTGGGACTCGATCCCGGCGTACTGGCGGGTCAGCAGAACCAGCGCGTCTTTGTGGTCGGCATTCATGTGCTCGATGATCCCGGCGGCAACGTCGGCCAATGGATCGGGTTGTGCCTGATCATAATCCGACGCTTTCACCCAGCCCATTACGCCGAAGCCTCCCACGTAATAGACGTCGACGACATCCATGCGGTAAAAGGAAAAATCCTCGAAGTCTACCCAGTATTTGCTGTTGGCATAGCGCTCCAGATAGAGCTTGCGAGCGTCGGCGATTTCAAGAGGAGGGATGGTCCGAACATTTCCCATCAGAGTGACTCGCGATGCGCCCAGCGGATCGCCTTCTCCATCCGCTTGCGTGACCAGCAGGCTGGCGCGAGGATCGGTCAGCACATTCTGAGTGTGCATCGCCATGGTACTGATAAGAAAGATAGGACGGCCCTGCGCGTCCAATCCGTAAGGCATTACGGATCCAAAGGGGAAACCGGCCTGCTTGCGCGAAAGTGTTGAAAGGCTGCCGATGCGCGCCAAATGCACCAAGGTGCGCGCCCGTTCCGAGAACGAAGGTTCTGCAGGCGACGGCTGATTGCTTACCGTGGCGGTGCCGCCGTGATTTCGCGGGGACGAAGTAGTCATAATTTACGCTCTGCTTTTATGTTACTCCAGCAGTGTAAATAAAAATGACTATCCCGTTCCGCGCAGCCGATTGTTTCTCAGGCGCGCGAATGCTAGACCCTGGTTGATAAAAGAGAAATCAGGATCTCGTCTTCATTCGAGCGCGGGTGAACGCCTGCCTCCCAAGCTATTCTCCGCAGGACCTGCAAGATCAATATCTTCCGGCTGACGAACGCACTTACTGTCTACAATTTGCAGTCTGGAGGACAGTATGGCCCGTAATTCCTATTCTGACCGCTTCAACATCATCAAGTACGTGAAGGTGGGCGACGCGAGGCTCCCGAACAAATTGCCCCGCATCCGCATCATTTCTATTCACCGATTGGGACATTTGGCTCGGACTATGTCTTGGAGCCGGTCGCGTATGGGCTCAAGTTTGCGGGCTCGTTCAGCGGCGGAGCGTTGTTGAAGACCGACTTCTCGATAAAGCTGCAGGATACGGGAGTCAATGCAAAGGCGAACGCGCGAAACTGCTGGGGGGCACACATCGGTCATCATTCCGAACAAGGAAGCGGCAGCAGGTCTTGAGGTGGAGCTCGACTTTGGTCGCGACGCGAGTGGAGTGGTGCAAACCGAGACATTACACGCAACGGGACTAGACAGCCGCGAAGCGCACATCACAACGTCAACCAAGACAGACTCGCTCAAGCAGGGCAAGTGCTCCGTTTACTGTTCCCCGTGCAACGGGATTACGTGTGACATTGAGTTGAATTGCTGACAGCTTCCATTTTCATTCGTGAACTGGTTTGAATTCGAAATAAGCCAGATTCATGTTTCCATTCGTCAAAATGTGTACGGTGAGAACATTTTTCCCTTTGCGCAGACGGACTTTAAAAAGTTGCGAGGCTAGATTCCAATGGTGCCATTGACGCCAGGCAAGCGGGTCTGCAGGATCATTTGTTGTGGTGATCTGCAAAGGTCCGGTCGCGTCCTTTCCGTTCACATCGACTGATATTGTGCCGCCGCGGTTCGATGTGTAAAGGAAATCGGCGGCGTATGTTCCCGACTTTGCCACATCGACCGTAACGTTGAACCACTCTCCTGGTTCCGTCCAGCCAACATACAGCAGGTCGGCAGGAGGCACGATCTTGTCGAACGGGTTGTCATCAATCGGATCTGGTTTCCGGTTGAACTTCGTGTAAGAAGTATCCACTCCCTCATGGATACGAAATTCGTTCAGGTAAGTCCCATCAGCCGGATTCAACTCTCCGCTACCATGATTCTTTGCATCGGTGTCGTGATACGCGACTCCTTCGCCGCCCGAGTCATAGTAAGCGCACAACACCCTTCCCGGCATTTTTTGTGGACCGCCACTATAGCGGCTGTCGTGATAAGGCAAGCCTTTATATTGGCTCAAAAATGATTGGGAAAGTGCCGTCGTCGGCAATATCGATGCCAACATGAAATAAGCAGAAAGCAATCTCGGGTTCATTCTCCAACTCCGTCAACATCGATCGTGTCATGCGTCAGAATTAATTGATTGGCCGCCCGGACAAACGACACTTGTTGCAACTACGCTATGCTGCGCAGTTCAAGTGCGTCCTCTATTTCAGCTGACTAGGAAAAGGTCGATCCCGTGCGCTTTTCCGAGATTGCGCGAGTACTTCTTGTCTGTCCCATTATTCCAATGCTCATGCACGCCGAGGCTGCGGCATCGGATGCCGTCGCGTTCAGGATCATAGAACGTTTTTGAAGGTGGGTCGTTAGCCAAAGCAGATTCGCGCAAGTAGTTGTCGGCATTCGCGATATCCGGGAGGTCGGGCCATTCCGAAGTCAGAAAATCGAAGCCCACGGAATCAATCGCCACGCTGTCAAGCGACATGAAGACACTATTTGGCCATGCATCATTGAAGGGCGCCATCTTCCATTTGCGGTGAGGCGGGCCATCCACATTGTCGTTTCCATACAGCCCGTCGATAAGAAAAAGCATGGTTTTCTCGCCGAGATCTTTATGACCCAGAAAATCGGTGAAGGCGGAGTAACTTGCCGAACCATCTTTGTTGTGATGGAAACCATCGTGCGCGTTCTTGCGCCAGTCGGGATTGATACTCGTAGCGCCGAACAGATTCTTCGCGCAAAGTGTAACGCCTGAACTCACATGCGCTCTCAATACTGCGGCATCAATCAAGTAGGTGGCTTCAACGACCATTGTGTCGAGTCCTTTGGCGTTGTTGCTTTCAATTGAGAAAGGGATCGCGTTGGGTTTGAACTCGGCCTTCAGTCGTCCGTCGCCTCCGATATGGTCCACAAACACGACGCCGGGAAATTCATGGTAAATCTTGTCGTAGAGATTGCTTGGGATGAACCGGCTGGAATCGAAGACGGTGATCGATGATTGTGGCACTCGTCCCGGCCCAGTCAACTGTCGGACAAGCGAAAGCATCATATGGGGCGAAGAGTTCAGACGATCAATCGTGCCGTGATCCGTTGTATTGTTCAGATTGGCTTTGATTGCTACTTTCTCGCCGGCCTTGTACCCGGCATCGCCGCGACCGTGACTGCGATTGAAATACTTGAAGATGGCGCTCCATGCCTGGGCATCGCTTTTTTGAACTGTAAGACTCCGAATAGAGCGCGAGACCATGCGGTCTATGACGGCTTGGTTGTTGTTGTTGTCTTTCCACCAAGAACCCGTTCCATCCCACGTCACAGCCGCCGGATCATGCGCCCAGGTGACTCGACCGGGAACCACGCCGCGGGGAATACCCACTGGAGAAAGCGTGGGCTCAAAAAAAGAAGGACGCAAGGTAGTGGCAGCTGCAATGGACAGAGCGAATTGCCGGCGAGTCATTCCCATTTTAGTTCCTCACGCTCAAGTCTTCAGGTTACCCTGGGGTGTCTTGCCTGAAAGCCTTCTGGGTTCAGGCAGAACTATTTTAGAACAACATCTTGCGATCGACAGGGTAATGGAAGGAAGGCTCTGTTGGTTGCTCCCTGTTTGGCCCCGAATCCCCACGTGTACATCCACAAAGGCAAGCAGGTCATCGATCAGGCTGTCCATCTGATGGCCTCTTCGAGGACCATTGTCAGATAGCGCGTGCTCTTTTCATCGAGAAATGGGGCTGCGCTGCTCCGCAATAGCTCCGCAAATCCCGACACGTGGCGCAGCGGCGCTCGTAGGTCGTGCGATATGGAATAGGCGAAAGCCCAACTCCTTATTGCTGGTTTTCAACGCTGCCGAGGCGTTTTGCCAGTTCGCGATTAACAGGTTCCAGTTAGTCGCGAGCGTTGCGCAAATCTTCTTCAACGCAGTGGCGAATCCTGGCGAACCATGACACGAGTAAAGTGAATAAGGCAAAGATCACGAAATACGGAAGCTCCGAGGGTGCGATGTAGAGGGTATAAAGTGGGCACAAAAAAGTAGTCGAATGCGAGCGAGGACAGGACGACCGCCAACACAGCTGGGCCTTGCCCTCCATACCAGGAACTGATTGTGCTCGCGCAGATGAAGAGTGGACCGTCGCGTCGCGGAACCCGAAGTGATCGAGCAACAACGCGGTCCCCAATGCCACCGCAACTGAAAGCACCGCAAACGCGTAACATTGGCGAGGTCCCAAACGCGACAGGCTTCTGGATTGACGGGCGGCGGAGTCACTTGAGACGAGAGGTGAGGGGTTCATTCTTGATGTTGGGAATGTTGCATTGCCTGCAACTCCAGACTCCATATTTCGGTGTGCGGATTCAACGATCAGACACGCGGGCTGCAAAGCAAATCGGATTGGAGGAGATGTTGTGATCCGAAGCGTTGCGCCTTACCCCGACTCAACGAGGTCACTCCCTGACTCGTTGGCTGGCCCGTCGTCCGTCACGGCAGAGGTCGCCAGTTCGACTCTCTTCGTCCCCGCCAAATTCTCATCGGATCCCTGAACAAGAAATGGAACCTTGGCTACTTTGTTGCGTCCGTTCGGGTTCTTCAATCCCTAGAAGCCAGTATTTACGGTCGCCCCATTATGTGGAGATTGGCATACCGCTATCTCGCCCACATGATGCAGGTGTTGGTATCTCGATGCGTCGCAGGCCTAGTTTCGTGTTAAATGGCCACATGATCGTCCAGTGCGGAGCGCTGGCCCTATCGTACAAAAATTACATCCTGTTTCTTGCTCGCTGACGAATGCCTGAACCATGTCCTTATCTCGCCACGGTGGTTCGTTGAGCGCGCGGCTTCGCAATACAATCTCTCATGAGCTAATATTGTCTTGTG
>Ga0307476_10002459_pt1 | contig 11101 bp, 7 predicted proteins | sample atmos_gasesECM2C_2_FD_203314 | JGI IMG/M metagenome (GOLD analysis project Ga0307476, IMG submission 203314) | Hardwood forest soil microbial communities from Morgan-Monroe State Forest, Indiana, United States - atmos_gasesECM2C_05 | ecosystem: Environmental > Terrestrial > Soil > Temperate... | reverse complement strand
CCGGTGACTGAATAGCTGCCCCTGGGGAGGCCGTTGTTGGTCGTGTTGGTGGCTGCCATGTTGGCGAACTGGCCGGACTGCGGATTGATGCCGGTCGACGCATTGAACACAGCGTACCAGTCGTCCATGAACTCTACCTTGCCCTTGATGCCCAGACCGGACTGCGACAGGTTGTTCGGCGCAATCAGGAATCGAGACTGATTTGCGTTGCGGTTGACCAGCGATTCGCCTTCATAGTTATAGGCGTTTTCCGGTAACCCATGGCTGACCCAACCCACGCCGACGTCATACACGCCGTACAGGGTGATGCCGTGCCAGGTCAGCGAGCAATCGGTGGCGCGGAACTCCTGGACGCTCGCGCAGGCTTCGGGGGTGGGTGGTGCCGCCGGAGCCGGGCCCTCTGCCGCTCGCGCAACGCCCGCGATGGCGCTCATGATCATCAAAGCCAGGACTGACTTTCCCACCTTGGTGCTACTCACGGTTCGATCCCCTTGCTGGTTATTTGTTTTGGTCGAAAACGCTATATCCGATGGAATATAGCACTAGTCGCGACAAATCCGCTGGTAGGGATCTTCGGTTGTTGGTCGCCGTGGCGGCGCTAATCGGGCCGGAGCGGCCTAGCGGTGACTGCCGCGAGAGCGGCGGCGGGTCCTATTCGGCCCGTCCGGCGCGTCGACCTCATGGCCATCGGGCCATGAGGTCGATGCATTCTTCGCGGTTAGAACTTGAAGCGCACGCCCATCGTCGTGGTGATGTCGGTCCGACTCAAATCATAACCGGAGGCCAGGCCATCCTTGACGCCGCTGTACATCACGCCGAAGAAGCCGTCGAAACGCTTGGTAAAGCGATAGTCGGCATCGAAAGAAATGACGTCCTCCGTACCGCTGCAGGTCCCGGATTTGATCGTGGAACAGCCGGCGTTGGCGCCGGTGCCGTACGCGTTCTGCTTATAGCCATAGTAGGCGCCGACCAAATCCAGCTCCGGGATGACGGTGTAGCGCACACCGCCCCAGAACACCTGCAAGGTCTTGTCGTTGACGTAGGTTGACTTGGGGCCGCTCTGCACGTTGACGAAGGCGATCGTGTAAGCGGCAACGTTGAAGCCGGCGGTCAACGGTGTATCCGGATTCGCGTATTGGATATGCTCGTAGCCGCCGAAGAACTTCAAAAAGCCCATGTTGTACAGGCCCATGAAGGCGTAGGACGTGTTGTCGGAGATGGTCGCCGCCAGCGCGTTGCTGGGGCTCGCCGCGACGCAGCTGCCGCCGGCCGGCACGGGGTCGGGGCACAACAAGCCCGGTGTCTCAACATCGGCGACCTGTGCCGCGCTGAGTGCAGCCACCGAAACGGCGTCCTTGATCTTGGCGTAGTACACATCGCCCGAGAAGCCCGCGTACTCTCCGCCGAAAGACACTTCATAGGCCGTATTGGCGCTGCCGGTCGATTGATTGAATTTGTACTGCGCGGACAGGTGCGCCACGCCGCCGAACGAACCCACGTACTTCACCGATGAATCCAAGCGGCGGTTCTGCGTATCCCCACCGCCGGCGGTGGTGCCCGAGATTCCGATCAACGAGAACGCTTGGGACGCATAATTGGGGTCGTACTTGGCGACGCCGTCCGCAAGCACCGTGTTTTGCCGGCCGAACGTGATCGTGCCGAAGGTCTTGGAACTGAACCCCGCAAAGGACTGAATGAAGGTCTGCCCGGAAGCGCTCGAATCCACATTGGTGGTCTGATTCACCGCGGACCGGCCGTTGTTCTGCACCAGGGATTTCAGTGCGTCGCTGATTTGGCCGGATTGCGGATTGAAGAAGGTTTCGAGCTTGAACACACCCGACCAGTCACCGACGATGGGCTCATTGCCCTGCAGGCCGATTCGGGAATTGCTCAGGTTGCTGGGGGTAACGCCGGTCACCGCGCGGTTGCTGTTCTTCTGCACGATTTCTGCGCTGCCGCCCACGAAGTAATCGCTGATCGGCGCACCGTGCGTCTGATTTTGCACGCCGACATCCACGATGCCGTACAAAGTGAGGCCGTGCCACGTCAGGCTGTCATCGGCTGCGGGCGCTGCGCTTTGCGCCTGCGCGCCGCTCGCGGCAATCGACAATAAGCCCAGCAAAAAACCAATCTTGAGCATGCCCAAGCCGCGCTCGCTGCGGCTTCCTGCGCAATACTCAGAAGTCAATTTCGAATCGTTCACGGCTCGTCCCCCTACTGTTGTGGTTGTTGGATTTAATCGACGAATTGTTACAGTAATATTACGCGCTCTTGTCGGGGCTCGTTCGCCCGTTATTATAGTATATATATCACATACTTGTGAAATGGTCACGACCGAGTGTGTCAGTTTAGCAACAAACCTATAGCAGCGGATCGCACCACGGCACCGGGCCGGTGAACAACAAACAACGGCCGAGATGTAGTCCGACCCCGCCTGGAGCTGGGAGGCTAGGGGGACCTTGGGGAACTCAACCCGGCGTCCTGCGGTGGCACCGCAGGTGGCCTCCGAGGGCATCGAAGGCACGCATCAACCCATGCAGCTCGCTTTATGTATCGACTTGTTCCGCGCGCGTCCAAGCGCGTCGTCGAATACGCAACGCAATCGAAGGTCTATTGCCCCTCCCCATACGGGCGGGTCTCCAACCTGGTGACCGAGGTGGCCGTCCCTGTCGCCTCCAACGCTGCATGAAGCGCACCAATCAAGGTCTCTTCGCATCCCCCGCCTGGCAAACGGGGATACACAGCCCGCAACCCTCTAAAATAGCGGTAGGTTATCTCGAAGCGGAAGCCATCTATCTGCTGGCCGCTTGCTGCGATGCCGGCTGTCGGGACGACGTACAGATGCCGCGGGATATGAAAGTGGTAGAACCGGCTGTCATAGTCCGCCTGATAGCCTCGAACCCCGTCCCCGCGGCTTATTTCGTCGATGTGCACGTCGTCGGCTCCACAGCGCGGGGCCGACGACAGAATCGCTCCGTGCGCGATCGCAAAAGCTTGCGATTGAGGAATGGCGTAAATAACCGCACGGCTATCGGGACTCGGATTCAGAGCCGAATGCTGCGTTGAACACCCTGCGACCAAGAGTGCCATCAGGCATCTTGCCCGCTTCATTGATCTCGCGTTGGTCCGTGAGCGGTACAAAATCTCACCCGCTCCCCTTCTGTGCCAGTCCAGGCGCACTCAGCGGAAGGGCGATATCCGCGCGCGCGACAACTTTGTCCGCGGTTCCCGATGCACCTGAATCCGATGAACCATGGACATCCACAGTCGCTGCGACAATTGAACGCCTGAAAAATCTTACGCCCACGCGTTCGCGCAGATCACTCTGGGTTACCTGCGATTCATGTGTGAGTTCCTGCAATTCCCCCTTGATGGCTGACAGCGTGCGGACTACTTTCGGGCGGAACGCGCGTGCTTCAAAGGGCGCAACTACAACGTGGGGTAGCATGGTGAGAGCGCGCATCACGGCGCCGAGCTCTCCAACGTGCGCCGGAACGCCGCGATGATGGCGGGCTGCGGCCGCCGGATCGGCGGCACGTCCTGATAGCTCTGCCATCCGCCTCCCAGGCTCTTGTACAGCTGCACGAACTGTTCGCCCTGGGCGACTTGCGCCGCGGCATACTGCTCCTGAAGTTCGTAGAACTGGCGCTCGGCGTCCACCACGTTGAGGAAATCCGTCAGGCCGCGGTTATACCTCTCGGTCGCAAGGTCGACTGCGCGTTGGGCCGCAATCATCGCGTCGCCCAGGTTCTTCAACCGGTCCTGTTGGGCCGTGTACGAATCGAGCGCGGTGTCCACTTCCTGAACGGCGTTCAAGATCGTCTTGCGATAATTCACCAGGCTGGCGTGCGCGGCCAAATGGGCGATATCCACCTCGGCATCCAGCGCGCCGAAGTCGAGCAACGGCCAAACAGCGGCCGGACCAAACGACCAGATGTGGCTGGCAAGGCGCGGACCGGTACCGAACTGCCCTTGAGAGCCGATCGCACCGATCAGCGCCACGTGCGGGAACAGATCCGCGGTGGCGACCCCGATGCGCGCCGTGGCTCCGGCGAGTTCGCGCTCGGCCTGTTGAACGTCCGGCCGGCGCTTCAAGAGATCCAGCGGCACGCCCGCCGCCACCGGTGCGGGCATGGAGGGGATCAGATTGGGGTTCGACAATTCATGAATGATGTTCTCAGGGTACTCACCCAACAGCACCGCGAGCGTGTACTGCACCGCGTTCACCTGCGCGTCCAGCGGTGCAATCTGCGCCTGCAGCGTGTCGAGCTCGCGCGTCGCGAGCGCCACGTCCAACTCGTTGGTGATGCCGCGCTGGTAGCGGATGTTCACGATGCGCAGGGACTCGCGCAGGATATCGCCGGCGCGGTGCAGTATCCCGGCCTGAACCTGGAATCCCCGCAGATCGATGTAGGCGCGCACCACGTCCGCGATGAGGGAGGTGATGACGGCGTTGCGGGCGGCGGCAGCGGCCTGCATGTCGTAGTGCGCCGCCTCGATCTCGCGCCGGTATTTTCCGAACAGGTCGAGTTCCCACACGGCGTCGAAACCGGCGATCGTATTGATGCGCTGCAGGCCGGTCCTATTGTCCGCGGAGACGAGACCGTTTTCGGCGCGCCCTCGGGAAAGGTCCGTGCCCGTGCCGCGAGCCTCGGCGGCGCTCGCATCCACCTCGGGCAACGCGTGACCCAAGACCACCGCCTCGTAGGTTCGAGCCTGTTGCAGCCGCGTCAAGGCGAGTTCCAGATCCGGATTGGATTTGATGGCCCGTTCGACCAGCGCGTCGAGTTCCGGGTCGCTGAGCGCGTGCCACCAGGCCGCAAGATTCGGCGCCGACGCTGTCAGCGCTGCTGCTGACGCCGCCCCAGCCGCCGCCCCAGGTGCAGCCGCGGTGGAGGCCGCAGGGATGGCGGTGAACGCCGCAGGGACATCGGGTTTCGGCATACGATAGTTGGGGCCCGCCGCGCATCCGGTCAGGGCCAGAGCCATGCCGACAGCGATTCGAGGAGCGGTCTTCACGCGCGTACTGCCTTCAGCGCTTCGCGCCGAGGGTGCCGTTGGCGGCGACGCCGGCCTCGCTCGCCGCCACTGTCTGGCCCGCTGCAATCTGGCTGCCGATGTTCAAAACCAGCTTGTCGCCGGGCTCCACTCCCGATCCCAGCTCGACCAGGCTGCCGTTGTCGCGCACGATCGTGACGTCCCGAAACGTGATTTTGCCGTTCGCATCGACCCGCGCCACTTGCGTGCCGGTGGGGCGAAACACCAGGGCGGCCGCTGGCACTTCGACCAGTCCGCGGGGCAGCAGCCTGAACGCCACGTTCACATAGGCGCCCGGCAGCAGCTTGTGGTCGGCGTTGGGCATGTCGACTTCCACGCGCATGGTGCGGGCCTGCGCGTTGATCGATTCCGCGGATCGGGTGATTTTCCCTTCGAATACTCCCGAGGGGGAACTGGTTGAGCGGATCTCTGCGGGCACACCCGCTTTGGTCAATTCCCCGGCCGAACTCTGCGGCACGTCCACGAACACCCGCAAGGGATCGGTTTGCGCCATGCGGTACAACGGCGTCGTCGTCGTCGCGCTGCCCGCAGTCACGAGATTGCCGATGTCGATCTTGCGTTCGGTGATCGTACCGTCGAACGGCGCCACCACCTGCTTGAATTGCGTGAGGGCGGTGTATTGATCGACCTTGGATTTATCCGACGCCACCTGCGCGTTGGCCGCGTACAGCCGCGCCCTGGCGCTCTCGTAATCCGCCTTCTTCGCCTCGCGCTCCTGCTCGGAGACCACGCCCTTGGGCGAATCACGCCAGCGTTCGTTGGTGGTCTTGCTGAATTCCGCCTCGGCCTCGCGCGCGGCGACTTGCGCCTCCGAGGTCTTCAATTGCGAGCGCGCCGCGGCGAGCTCCGCATCGAGTTCGGGGGTCTCGATGGTCGCCAGCAGTTCGCCTTTTTTAACGTGATCGCCGATATCCACCAGCCACTTGGCGACATAGCCGTTGACGCGTGCGTAAATCGTGGTTTCGTACCACGCCGCGGTTTGTCCGGGCAGCACGAGGTCCTGTCCCACGGTGGCCGGTTGGGCGGTGATGACGTCGACCGGCGGCGGTGCGGTGAAGGCCGCGTTGGCGGACTTTGCCAGAGAGTGGGCATCGACCAGGCGAATCACTTTGACGACGACGAAGCAGAGCAATAAGACCGCGGCTGCGATCCCGGCCGCGATCTTCAGGGTCCTGCCGGTGCCGGGCTCGAAGTCCGTGGCAACCGCCCTGTGCTCAGTGCGCGAGGTGTCATCGGGGAGTTCGGTGCGCGGCGCCGCGCCCGCCGAGGGCGACGGTGCACGATCATCGGGGTCATGCGGTTGCATTGGCTCTGCCTATAACGTCGGGTTCGGATACTGTGGTTGGCCGACGGCGCAGCAAGCAGTACATCGTGGGCACGAAAATCAGGGTGGCGAACGTCGCGAACAACAAGCCGCCGATGACCGCCCGGCCCAAGGGCGCGTTTTGTTCGCCGCCCTCGCCTATCCCTAGGGCCATCGGCACCATGCCGAGAATCATTGCGCCCGCGGTCATCAGCACCGGACGCAAGCGCGTGTAGCCGGCGGAGGCCGCCGCTTGCAATGGACCGTCACCCGCGTCCATGCGCTGGTTGGCGAAGCTCACGACCAAAATGCTGTTGGCCGTGGTCAATCCGATGCACATGAGAGTGCCCATGAGCGCGGGCACGCTCATGGGCGTTTGGGAGAGGAACAGCATCCACAATACTCCGCCCAAGGCAAACGGCACGGCCATGAGCACGATGAGCGGATCGATCCAGCTCTGGAAGTTCATGACCAGAAACAGATACACCAGGATGATGGCGAGCGCGATGCCCGTGAACAGGCCGGAATAGCTTTCCCGCATGGTCTCGACCTGGCCGCTCAAGGTGACCGACAAAGCCTTGGCGGCATCCGGCCGGTGCGCCGCCAGGACGGCATCGATATCATTCGCGGCCGAATAGAGATCGCGCCCCTGCACATCGGCATGTACATCGAACACCGGCCGAATGTTCAACTGCGAAGTGACCATCGGAATGGCGTCGCGCCCAAAACTCGCTAGATTCGCCAGCAGCTGACCCTGGCCATTGCCCGCGGCGGACGCCAGCGGCATCGTTTCCAGATCCTGCGACGAGCCGATGCGATAGGCGGGCACTTGTACCACCAGGGGATAGCTCACGCTGTTGCGCGGATCCACCCAAAAATTCGGCGCGCTCTGTGCGCTCGAGTTGGTGGCGACGAGCACGTCGTTTGCCGCCTCCTGTTGCGTGACCCCGGCTTCCGTGGCGAGCGCCCGATCCATATCGACGGTGAGTGCCGGCGCATTCGGGACTTGAAAGACATGCGAGTCGACGACCCCGGGCACCCGCGTCAAGTCGCGCGCGATGCCGGATGCCAAGGCGAACGCCTCCGCTTGATCGGGCCCCGAAACCCGCACGTCGATGGGTGCCGGCTGGCCGAAATTCAATACTTGATCGACGATATCGGCGGGCTGGAAGAAGAATTGCAGCTGCGCGAAATGCGCCGGCAGGTCGCGCCGCAGCGTGGCGATCAATTGCGACGTCGGAGTGTGCTTTTCGTTCAGGGAAATCAGGATTTCGCCATCCATCGGACCCACGGTGGCCGAGTCGCTGAGCGCGATGTTGATGCCGCTGTACGGCAGGCCGATGTTGTCGAGCATGACGCTGATCTGCTCGGTGCCGACGACGCGGCGGATCTCGGCTTCTACCGCGGCAAAGTATTCCTGCGTCTTCTCCAGCCGCGTGCCGGGGGGCGCGCGCACGTGCAGGCGCATCTGACCGGCGTCCACTTGCGGGAAGAAATCGCGCCCCAGCTGGGGAAACAGGCACACCGACGCGACGATCAAAATGACGAACGCGGCAACCGTCAGGACGGGCTGCGACAGAGTCCACGCCAGCGTGTTGCGATAGCGTTCGCGGAATTTTTCGAAGCCGCGCTCGAACCCGGCCTGAAAGCGCACCAGGGGACTGGTCGAGACGGCGTGCTGTCCCACCGGCCGATGCTCTACCTCGGCGTGGAAGGCGTTCACCGAGCGGCGCATGAGCATGTTGAACAGCACCGGGACCATGGTGAAGGAGAGCGCCAGGCTCGCGAGCAGCGCCCCGATCACCGACAGCGACAACGGCGAGAACAGGTATTTTGCCGTGCCTTGCAGCAGGAAGACGGGCACGAAAACGATGCAGATGCACAGGGTGGACAGGAATGTGGGTACGGCCACTTCCGCCGCTCCGGTCACGATTGACTGTCGCAGCGGTTCGTTCATGGCGACATGCCGCTCGATGTTTTCAATCACCACGGTGCCATTGTCGACAAGGATGCCGATGGCCAATGCAAAGCCGCCGAGGGTCATGGTGTTCAGCGTTTGGCCGGTGACATCGATGAAAAGCACGGCAGTGATGATGGACAGCGGAATCGCCGCGAGAATGATCAAGGACAAGCGCATGTTGCCGAGAAACAGGATGATCACCAGTGCCGTCAAGCCGGCCGCCAGGCACGCGCTCAAGGCCACGCTGTTGAGCGCGGCTCTGACGAACACCGATTGATCGAACAGAGCCTTGATCGAGACGCTCTGCGGCAGCACCTTCTGGATGTCCTTGAGCGCGGCGCGCACCCCATCGATCACCGCCAGGGTGGACACACCCCCGGTCTTGCGAATCACCATCAGCGCACCGGGCGTGCCGTTGACCGAAACCGAGTTGGTCTGCACCTGGAATCCGTCGTGCACGTGCGCCACGTCGCGCATGAACACGGTACGGCCGTCGATTTGCTTGATGGGGAAGGCGTTGATCGAGTCGATCACATCCGGAGAGTTGTTCATCGTCAAGCTGTAATCCTTGTCCCCGATCTTCACGTCGCCCGCCGGCAGGATGACGTTTTGGTGCTGCAGCGCCGTGCTCACGTCGGAGGCCGACAGGCCGCGCGCCTGCAGCGCCTGCGAATCCATATCCGCCATGATCACCCGCGGCTTGCCGCCATAGGGGTAGGGAACTTCCGCGCCGTGCACGACGGCGAGCGCGGGCCGGATGATGTTCTGGCCCAGGTCATTGAGCTTGGTGTCGGGCAGCGACTTGCTCGACAGGCTGAGTTGAATGATCGGCACATCCGTGGCGCCGTAGCGCAGCACCAAGGGCGGCGTGATGTTCGGCGGCATGTACTTGAGCACGACCAAGGCGCTGCTCGCGAGCTGCGAGACGGCCCGGGTCACGTCGGCGCCTTCACTCAAGTAGATTTTCTCGACCCCGACGCCCTGGTAGCTCACCGCCTCGATGCGCGAGATGTTGTCGACCAATGAAGCCAGCTGCCGCTCATGCAGCGTCAAGATGCGGTTCTGCATGTCCTGGGCGCTCATCCCGTTGTAGGTCCACACGACCGCGACCACCGGGATGTCGATTTCGGGAAAGATGTCGATGGGCATGCGCAATGCCGCGCCGATCCCCATGAGACAGATGAGGATCAACGAAGCCACCACCGTGTACGGCCGCTTGAGGGCTATTTCGACGACTGACATGCAGTTTTCTCTATGGCCATGCGGGCAAAATAAACCAGCCGATGGCGGCCGTCAGGAGTCGAAAGTCATCATCAGGGGTGACTTTGGTCACTTCTTGAAAGTGACTAAAGTCACTTGAGGGTCGAGGACATCGCGGAGTCATTCGGGGTGCCGCTGCTTTCTCGACAGTATGGCGAGTTCGGTCCGGGTGTTGGCATGCAACTTTTCCATGATCCGGCTGACATAGTTCTTGATGGTGCCTTCCGCGAGAAAGAGCGCGGCGCCGATCTGACGATTGCTCATGCCTTCGGCGATGCGTTCGAGAATCTTTTCCTCCTTGTCGGTGAGCGCTTCCGTGACCAACGCGAACGAGGCCGGCTCGCGCGCGCGCGCCGCCGCCGGATCCCCGCCGGGCGAATCCACGCCGGGCGAATCGCCGCCGGGCGGCTCCGCTTTGGACGATTGCGCGAGGCGCCGAAATTGATCCATGACCTTGCGCGCAATCTGCGGCGTCAAGCGAGATTCGCCGTGCCGCAAGGCACGGATCGTTTCCAGCAATTCGTCCTCCGCCGCGTCCTTCAAGAGGTAGGCATGCGCGCCCGCGCGCACCGCTTCGAAGACGGTTTCGTCGTCATCCAGCGTGGTCAGGACCAGCACTTGGGTGCGCGGCAGCGCGCGGGTGATTTCACGGGTCGCGGCCACGCCGCTCTTGAGCGGCATGTGCAAGTCCATCAAGACCACGTCCGGGCGCAGCAATTGCGTGAGTTCCACCGCTTCGACGCCGTTGCACGCCTGGCCGACCACCTCCATGTCGGGCTCCATCGCCAGCAGCAGCGCCGCACCGCGCCGTACGAGCGCTTGATCTTCGGCAATCACTATGCGAATGGCCGGCGCATCGGCGTTGGGTTGAACCACGATCGGCACCTCGGGTGAGCGGACTTCGGACACCATGATGCGGCTCAGCCGGCGCCGTTTGGAAGTGACTTTAGTCACCTGTTAACGTGGTGCCATGACCAGCCTCGCCATGACTCGGAAACCGAACCGCTGGGACATCGATCCACGGCGCAGCCTGGCGGCGGGCGCCATGTGGCTGATCATCGGCCTGGCGGCCACCTTTTCGATCGCGGCCGCGGTTTGGGTGGGCAGCATCGCGCGCCGTGACGTGTTCGAGCAGCACGTGCGACGGCTGTCGCTCGAGACCGATCAGTTGAGCTCCGAGCTGGGTCAAGCCGTCTCCGCGCGGCTTGGCGCACTGCGAGCCGCCCGCCTCCTCCTGGACGCCGGCGCCGCGGGCCAGCAGAACAGCCTGAGCGCGGTATTCGATGAACTGCAATCCGCCTATCCGGAGCTGGAGTGGTCTGCGATATTCGATACCGGCGGTCGCGTGCTGCACGCCGGAGGAGCGCTGGCGCAAGACGGCCGCGTGGCTTCCGCGGCGTGGTTCATGCGGGGAATGCAAGGGCCGTGGCTCGGCGTCATCGACGAGGAACCGCCGACGGGCTCCGGGTTTGGCGATCTGGCGGCACCGGTCCGCGACCGCTCCGGTGCGGTCATTGGAG
>Ga0307476_10002458_pt1 | contig 11104 bp, 4 predicted proteins | sample atmos_gasesECM2C_2_FD_203314 | JGI IMG/M metagenome (GOLD analysis project Ga0307476, IMG submission 203314) | Hardwood forest soil microbial communities from Morgan-Monroe State Forest, Indiana, United States - atmos_gasesECM2C_05 | ecosystem: Environmental > Terrestrial > Soil > Temperate... | reverse complement strand
GCTCGTGGCGGCTCTGCATTTCGTCCCATTTCTTCTGCTGCGTGGAGTCCAGAAGCGCGCGGATCTGGTCGTTCGACGCTTTTCGGAGATCCATCATCTTGGATCGGCGATCGTCCTGCGAGGAATCTGATCGCAGGCTTTCCATTTGCGACTGCTCCGACTTCAAGATTTCCAGCACTTTGGGCTGCTGGTCTGAGGTGAGCTTGAGTTGCTTCGTCAGCATCTCTGTGCGCTTGGCCGGATCAAGATGGTGACGCGTGTGCTCGGGCTGCCCGCCTGCAGGTGCAGATTGCTGATCGTTGCTTTGAGTGTCTTGCGAGAAAACTGAGACCGAGGCTGCAGCCACTAGGGCCGACAGGATAACTACGAACAAAGAGCGTTTAAACATAGTGTGTCCTTATCTGAACATTCTGTTCGGTTCCCTTGTATGAACCCGATTATGAGGCTGAGGTTGTGAAAACGCTCCGGCTTTTACGAATCTTTACCTTTCGATTGCCGAGGACGGAACGCACCGGATTGGGGAGAACGACCCGATCGTCTCGGGTTGAAGCATTCCGCAATTCCGATTGACACGAATAGACAAAATTCTACGACTGACTTCGTGCCCATCGGGCTATTATCCCTTCCAGGGCTGGTGCGCCCAGCGTGGGAACGATCAATGACTGCAACGAACGGGCCGGTCTTGCTGTGTCTGCTTTTCGGCCTGACTCTGTTTTCCGGACTTAGTCAAGCCCGTTGCCAGACGCAGCCGACCGAGCCTCACGCAATCGAAGCTCAGGCCAGCCAACAGTCGGGCACGATTCACGGGAATGTGAAATCCGGCAACATGCCGATTCCGGGCGCAGCCGTCGGTATCTCGGCTGGATCGCTCTCCAAAATAATCTCAACCTGGACCGACGTCGACGGGAGCTTTTCCACAACCGTCCCTTCTTACGGTTCCTACACCGTGCGAGTACAGATGGTCGCGTTTGCTGTTGGCACGGAGCAGGTCGTGATCGACGCTGCCCACACGAATGTGCTCGCGAACTTTGAGTTGACCCTGTTATCGCGCACGCGCGAGGTGACTCCTCAGCCGAGAAAAGTAGCCGGGCAAGCTCCGGCTCAGCGCGGATTCCAGAACCTCTCAGTGCTGCAGAACATGGCTGGTCAGGATGCAGTCGGTAGCTCCGTCACCGATGTCGTCCCCTCTGGCATGCCTGTTCCCGGGATCGATCCGAACAGCGCTACCGAGTCGGTCACAGTTTCTGGAAACCCCTCGAATTCGTTCAACGGGATGAGCGGAGACGAACTCCAGCAACGTATCAATGACGTACGCCAACAGGGCGCTGGATTCGGTGGCCCCGGCGGTTTCGGCGGGCCCGGCGGGGGTGGCTTCGGAGGCGGAGGTTCCGGTCGAGCTATGACATTTGGTGGCCGCCGCTTCGACGTCAATCATCCGCATGGCTCGATCTACTATGGAATCGGCGACTCGGCGCTCAACGCAGCCCCTTATGCTCTCGCCGGCGAGCCTCCCTCGAACCCTGCATATGTGCAGAACAGTTTCGGCGGTTCAGTGGGCGGGCCGCTCAATATTCCTAAGATCTATCACGGCGGTACCAAGACATTCTTCTTCGCCAATTACAACGGCAAGCACGGGGAGAATCCCTTCGATCAGTTTTCCACGGTCCCCACTCTGCTGGAGCGCCAGGGAAACTTCTCTCAAACAACTTACACGTCGGGTCCAGCCAAAGGCACTCCCGTAGAAATCGTTGAGCCTACAACGACCAAGCCTTTCCCAAACAACACGCTGCCGCAGATCAACCCGATCGCTAAGGGCTTACTGCAGTACATCCCAGAGCCGAATCTTCCCGGAAGCTTTCAGAATTTTCACTTCGTCACATCGGCGAACAACAACAGCAATGACCTGAATGTGCGCGTCAATCACACCTTCGGGGCTGCGCCTGCAGGTGGACGGCGGGGCGGACGCGGGGCTCCACGCAACAATCTGACCTTCGGCTTTCACTATCATGGTTCGAACTCAACCATTACGAATCCTTTTCCAAGCGTTGGCGGTAGTTCGACCGTGCGCAGTTTCGATGTGCCCATCGGCTACGTTCGGACAATCGGAAAGCTCACGAACAGCGTTCGATTCGATTTCAACCGCAGTCGGACGCAGACACAAAATCTCTATGCCTTTAACCACGACCTTGCCGGCTCCCTTGGAATCACAGGAATCTCGACGAATCCGTTCGATTGGGGCTTGCCAAATTTATCCTTCACCAACTTCGCGAGCCTTCAGGACGTCAATCCGCAACTACTCCGCAACCAGACCTACACATTTTCCGACAATGTGGTCTGGACACATGGCAAGCACAGTTGGCGATGGGGTGGTGACTTTCGGCGCATTCAACTCAACACCGAGGCCAGCGGCAATGCCCGCGGTTCGTTCATCTTCACGGGGATCAACACGGGCTATGACTTTGCGGACTTCCTTTATGAAGGGCCGTTGAAAGGTCAAACGGCCTTTGGTTTGCCCCAACAGACTTCGGTGGAATACGGGGACGATAACTACCATTTTCATGGCAACTACTGGGATCTTTATCTGCAGGACGAATGGAAGATGCGCAGTAATCTGACACTGAACCTCGGCGTCCGGTATGAGTACGTGTCACCGCTCGAGGAGGAGAACAATCGGATCGCGAACCTTGATCTCTCGCCTGCAGTGTTGAATCCTGCCCTGGGCACGCCGGCGGTCGCGATGGTTCTGCCCGGGCAAACTGGGCCCTACAGCGGCCGGTTCCCGCCGACCCTCGTGCGGCCGGATCGCAACAATTTCGCGCCCCGGGTCGGATTCGCCTGGAAGCCGTTCTCGAAGACAATCGTGCGCGGCGGATACGGAATCAACTACAACACCGGCGCCTACCAGGGGATTGCGCAGCAGTTAGCTTTTCAGCCTCCGTTTTCCACGACCGCGACTAACATCCAAACCCGAGCCGGAGATCTCACGCTGCAGAACGGATTCCCGGCAGCCTCCGCCGGCGGCATCTCGAACAATTTCGCGGTGAATCCCAACTACCGGCTGGGATATGTCCAGATTCGCAATCTGGATATCCAGCAGCAGATTCGTCCGACATTGTTAATGAACATCGACTACACCGGAACGAAGGGAACCGATCTCGACATCTTGGAAGCTCCCAACCGAACGGCAAGCGGGATTCTGATTCAGAATGTCGAGGCTTTCACCTATGAGAACTCGGTGGGCGACTCGGAGGCGAATGCGGGATCGGTACGCTTGCGGAAGAGATTGGCAAACGGATTTTCGATCGGAGGAATCTATACGTTTTCGAAGTCGCTCGACAACGCATCCTCCATCGGATCCGGTGCCACTTCGAGTGCAGGACGGGCAGGTCTGGGAGCCGGGGGGACCGCAGCTGGCGGAGGCGGTAGCTCGTCGAACAGCGGATCGGCGAGCGTAGCACAAGATGCGCTTAAACTCGATGCAGAACGCGGACTTTCGAGCTTCAATCAGACTCACAAGTTCACTGCGGATTACTTATTAGAACTGCCTTTTGGACACGACAAGCGCTGGCTTACCGGAAATAGTCCGCTGCGTGCGGTCCTGGGCGACTGGCAGTGGAGTGGAGACTGGACCATCGCCTCCGGTTTACCCTTTACGCCACGCTTCCTGGGAGACTCCGCCGAAATCAACCGCGGAACGAATGGCACACTACGCCCCGACATCGTTTCCGGACAGTCGGTCAGCATCTCGAGTCCATCGATCGCGCAATGGTTCAACACGGCGGCATTTGTTGCCCCGCCGACCGGACAATTCGGTGATGCGCGCCGGAATAGTATCATTGGGCCCGGAACGCTTGCGTTCGACATGGCTTTCACCAAGGTAGTTCCTATCAAAGAATCTCGCGTTCTCGAGTTGCGCGCCCAGGCGACCAACATCTTCAACCACGCGAATTACTCTTCGATCGACACGGTTGTGAATTCACCAACCTTCGGCCGGGTGACGACCGTCGGAGCCATGCGGCAAATTACGATGACCGCCCGATTCCGCTTCTGACGAGAAGAACCGATGACTTCTAATCTGAAACGACGGTTAAACAAGACCTTGGCGCTAATGCTGGGGCTGGCACTGATCGAGGCGCCTCTGTCATCGCAGCAGAAGAGCGACTACACCCTTCGCGTGGAAAGCGATCTGGTGCTGGTGAACGTGACCGTCAAAGACAAGAAAGGAAATATTGTCGCGAACCTTAAGCCGGAAGACTTCACGATTCTTGAGGACAGTAAGGCCCAGAAGGTGGTCTCTTTCGATATCGAGAACATGGATGCGGTGGCAAACCAGGATGTGTTTCAAGCGAAACCACTGCTCGATTCGTCACCTGCGCCAACCGGCTCGGCAAGCCCGAACATGGCTTCGACCAGCTCCCAGAATCAGTTCAAGGACCGCCGTCTCATCATTCTCTTCTTCGATCTTTCCTCCATGGAGCCGGATGAAATCGATCGCGCCGTTACCTCGGCCGAGCATTATGTCGACACGCAGATGGCCGCGGCAGACCTGGTATCGATTGTTTCTCTGGGAAGCTCCCTTCTGGTTAATCAGGATTTCACTTCCGATCATGCGCTACTGAAGAAACAGCTACAGGCTTTCGGCGAGGGCAGCGGCCAAGGCTATCAAGAAGGAACCACGGGCACGACCGAAGGCACTCCGGACACAGGCCAGACCTTTACCGCGGACGATACGGAATACAACATCTTCAATACGGACCGGCGCCTGGAGGCTCTGCGTTCCGTGGCAGAAAGACTTGCCCATGTTCAGCAGAAGAAGTCGCTGATTTACTTTTCCAACGGCATGGACCGGACGGGCATTGAAAATCAGTCAGAACTGAGGGCGGCTACCAATTCAGCCGTACGTTCCAATATGGCGATCTACACCATGGATCTCCGCGGCCTGCAGGCGATCGTGGCCGGGGGAGAGGCGCAGAACGCCAGCTTGCGCGGCACTTCCGCCTATTCCGGGCAGTCCATGATTAATGCCCTGAACTCCAACTTTACAACCCAGGAAACTCTGGTCACTCTCGCAAGCGATACTGGCGGACGCGCCTTCCTCGATTCCAACGATTTCAGCCAGGTCTACAAAGGAGTTCAGCAGGATACTTCAACGTACTACCTTCTGGGATATCACAGCACGAATCCCGCCAGGGACGGGCGCTACCGGCGGATCTCCGTAAAGGTCAACCTCCCCGGTGCGAAAATCGACTTCCGGCGCGGCTACTACGCCCCCGCGGACTATCGGCATTCTACAAAGGAGGACAAGGAGGCGCAGCTCCAGCAAGAACTTGCTGCTGAAATGCCTGTCACGGACCTGCCCTTATATCTCGGCGCCGCCTACTTTCGGGTTGAGGCAAACAAGTTTTTTGTCCCGATCTCGCTGGTAGTGCCGGGCTCGCAGATTCCCTTCACGCGCAGTAGCGACCGCGATAAGGCAACTCTGGATATCATCGGCGTCGTGCTCGACGGCGAACACCATCCATTGACGAGCGTTCGCGATACGGTCAAACTCGCGGTCGATACTTCGTCGGACGTTCGGAAAAAGAATGTGCAGTATGACAACGGACTAAGCCTTCCGGCGGGCAAGTATCACCTGAAGTTTGTCGTGAGAGAAAACGAAACCGGGCGAATGGGATCATTCGAGACCGACCTGGAGATTCCTGACCTCAAATCGCAACCCATCAAGATGAGCTCGATTGTCCTCGCGACCCAGTTGCAGGCTGCGGAGAAGAAGGCGGCTCCCAACCCGCTCATTCGCGACGGCCAGGAAATCATTCCAAATGTGACTCACGTCTTCTCCGCCGGACAGCATTTGCTTCTCTACTACGAAGTTTACGATCCGGGTCGGGCGGGTTCAGAAAAACCTGCCCAAGGAGAACAGGCGAAAAACGCTATTCACCTGCTGACGAACGTCGCATTCTTCCGCGGGAAAGCGCAAGTATTCCAGAGCTCGCTGGTCGAATTGACCGACCTGAACGTCCGTGACCGCAAGGCTGGCGTCTTCCAGCTAGACCTGCCACTGAACCAGCTCAAGCCGGGATTCTATACATGCCAGGTAAACGTGATCGACGACGCTGCCGGTCGATTTCTATTCCCGAGGGTTGCCCTGCTGATTCGGCCTGAGACTACCACTGGATCCCATTAGAACCAGTTGTCCTGACAAATGTTGGTATGACCGTAGACGTTGTCCGCTTGTACCAATCGAAGAGCAAGTTGAGCGATGGACGCAATCGGTAATGATAAGGCGGCCAGCGGATACCGATTTCTACGCCTGCTCCTCACGAGGGCGCATCCGGCTCCAGCCTGATGTGATCGTTAACCGCATCGCGAAAACGCTGCTTGCATCCCAACCAGGTATCGCTCCGTTGTCTGAATCGAAACAACCCCAAACCGGGCCAGTGAGGTTCTACTGCGGGGAAGAGGGCGCCGGCGACGGTCAAACTCAGCGGTGACAAGGCGAAGTTCACCACCACACCTCTAGCCGCGGGGGCAACCACCGAAACGACAACTTATAACGGAGACTCGCGCATCGCCAAAGTTCGGCGGTGGTCACGCAGACGGTGCAACAGTAGCAGAGTGGTGTGGAACCAACAAGTAACAATCGATAAATTGCCGTTACGCGACCCTGGAAGGACCGAACTCCCACCGTGATGCATAGTCTTCGACGATGGCGAAAGCGGGCTCCAGCCACCCAGAAAAGGGTGAATGGCGTTCCTGCACCGAAACCAAAATTACAGCGTTTTCTTTGACTTCCAGCCGCCTGCGCCTTAGCATGGCTCGACCCGTTGGGGATATCCCTTGCTCGATCAGACCATTTCGCATTACCGGATCCTCGAAAAGCTTGGTGGCGGCGGGATGGGTGTGGTCTATAAAGCGGAGGACACGCGTCTCGGCCGCTTCGTCGCCCTCAAGTTTCTTCCCGAAGACCTGGCGCAGGACCGCCAGGCCCTCGAGCGCTTTCGGCGCGAGGCCAAGGCCGCGTCGGCGCTGAATCATCCCAACATCTGTACGATTTACGACATTGGCGAGGAAGGCAATCGCACGTTCCTGGTCATGGAGTTCCTCGACGGCGTCACACTCAAGCACCTGATCGGCAATCGCGCGATGGAGTTGGAAACAATTCTGTCGCTGGGCATCGAGATCGCCGACGCCCTCGATGCGGCGCACGCCGGCGGCATTGTTCACCGCGACATCAAGCCCGCGAATATCTTCGTCACCAAGCGCGGGCACGCCAAGATTCTCGATTTCGGCCTGGCCAAGGTAAAGGCGGGCGAGGCCACATCCGGGGAAACGCCCGACGTAACGGCGCCCACGGCGGCTGCCGTCGAAGAGCATTTGACCAGTCCCGGTTCAACGCTGGGCACGGTCGCCTATATGTCGCCGGAACAAGCAAAAGGGAAAGAACTCGATTCGCGCACCGATTTATTTTCCTTCGGCGTGGTGCTTTACGAAATGGCCACGGGAACGTTGCCGTTCCGCGGAGAAACTTCGGCCCTGATTTTTCAGTCGATTCTCGATCGTGCTCCGGTTTCTCCCATTCGATTGAATCCCGACCTGCCGCCGAAGCTGGAAGACTCCATCAACAAGGCGCTCGAGAAAGATCGCAATCTGCGCTACCAGAGCGCAGCAGACATTCGCGCCGACCTGCAGCGACTGAAGCGCGATACCGACAGCGGGCGCGCCATTGCGCACAGTTCCGGCTCGGTGCCCGTGGCGGCAGAGCTGACACCGCCGGCAGCGGCAACTGTGCCGCCGACTGGATCAGCTTCGTCCCATGCGGCAGCCGTGTCGTCGGCCACATCGCAGACTGCGGCGGCTTCATCAACCCTGACTGCCCCGACACCTGTTCCCTCAGCCCTGAGCCCTTCAGCCAAATCTTCTTCATCCGGTCTCAGAAAGATTTCGAAAATACTCATTCCCGCACTTGCCGTCGTGCTCGCGCTATTTCTGGCATGGCGCATTTTCTTTGGCTCCGGAAGATCCGCCAGGCTCACCGAGAAAGACAGCGTGCTGCTCCCCGACTTCGTCAACACCACCGGCGACTCCGTTTTCGACGGCACGCTGAAACAGGCACTGGCCGTGCAACTGGAGCAGTCGCCTTACCTCAATATCTTCCCGGAGTCCAGACTTCAGCAGGCGCTGCGCTACATGGGCCGCTCCGCCGACGAGCGCGTCACCAAGGATGTGGCCCACGAAATTTGTTTGCGCGAGGGCATCAAGGCCATGCTGACGGGATCCATCTCCAGTCTCGGCAGCCATTACGTGATCACTCTCGAAGCCGTGAACGCGCAGACGGGAGACACCTTGGACCGGGAACAAGTCGAGGCCGAGAGCAAGGAGCAGGTACTCAAATCGCTTGACCGCGCCGCCAGCAGCCTGCGAGAAAAACTTGGCGAGTCGATCGGGTCGGTAGAAAAATTCGCCACGCCGCTGGAAGCAGCCACGACTTCGTCGCTGGACGCTCTGAAGGAGTACAGCCTGGGCGAGGCCGCACACGCTAAGTTTGATGACGATGCAGCCCTCCCGCACTTGAAGCGCGCCGTCGAACTCGACCCCAACTTCGCGATGGCATGGGCCGTGCTCGGCGTCGCTTATAACAACCTAACCGATAAACACAACTCCAACGAATGTCTTCAGAAAGCATTCGATCTCAAGGACCGGGCGAGCGAACGGGAGCGGTTCTACATTTCCGGCCACTATTACGACACGTTCAAGAACGACGCGGACCAGAGCGCCCGGCTGTTAGAGCAGTGGAAGCAGACCTATCCTCGGGATAACGTTGTGCGCGATAACCTGGCCCTGCTCTACTCAGGGATGGGTCAGCCCGAAAAAGCGCTGCCCAACGCCATCGATGCGATGCAGCTCGATTCGAAAGACCCTTTCGCCTATCAGAACCTCTCTGCCATCTACCTGTCTCTGAACCGGTACGACGAAGCGAAGGCCATTGCCGAACAGGCCATTGCGCAAAAGACTGCGCCCTGGACGGTATATATGACGTTGGCCCATCTCGACTTCATTCGCGGCGATGAAAGCGATCTGCAGCATCAGATGGAGCATTCCGCAGGCCGGACCGAAGAGCCGGTCATGCTTTTTATCTATGCCGACAGCCGGTGCGCGCTGGGAAAAATCAAGCTCGCCCGCGAATTTTACGCGCGCGCCGTCGTGGCCTCTCAGGCCAGAGGACACAAAGACCTTGCATCAGCGGCTCTGAGCAACGAGGCGAGTTGCGACGCCCAAACCCGCTTCTTTCCGGAGGCGCGAAAACAGGCCACCGCGGCCCTGGCTCAGTCTGACACTCCGGACACGCGCGCCTCTGCTGCCGAAGTATTTGCCCGAGCGGGCGACGCCCCGCGGGCGCAGAAACTGGCCGACGATCTTGCCAAGGAGTTCCCTTCCGATACTTTGCTCAGCCAGGTGAGCCTTCCCGTGGTGCAAGCTCTGCTGAGTCTGCAACGGAATCAACCGGCGGAGGCCATTGCGCAAACCGAATCCGCCGTCCCGTATGAGCTTGGAAGTGAACCGCGAGGCTCGGGTTACGATCCCAACTACGTTCGCGGCGAAGCGTTTCTGAGCGCACACGACGGAGAGAAAGCCGGCGCCGAATACCAGAAAATTCTCGACCATCGCGGAGTTGCCTCGACCAATGTGCTCTATTCGCTGGCTCATTTGGGTCTCGGCCGTGCCTTTGCCCTGCAGGGGAACACGGCGAAAGCGAAGGCCGCCTATCAGGACTTCTTTGCAATCTGGAAAGATGCCGATGCGGATGTGCCGATTCTACTAACGGCCAAAGAAGAGTACGCCAAGCTGAAGTAGGTGCCGACCCGGCGGTTTCTCTGCTTGAAGCTTCTCCTTCGATTGCCGAGCAGACCAGATCGGCGCAGATCAGATCCAGTGCAGATCGGATCAGTGCGGATCAGTTCGGAAGATCCGTGGAACGTACCCCATTCCTAGGAATCGTCGATGGCCTCTCGCCGCAGATCCTTGACCCTTCAGTTCTCCCGCTTACCGCGGAAGGTGACTTCGCACCCATCCTTGCCCATGATGGTGAAACTCTTGGCGGTGATGCCGTGCTCGGTCAGATAACGCTCAACTTCGCTATGCATTGGACCATTGTGACTCAACGTTCTGCAAACACGTATTCGTGCTGCGCGTCCCTGATGGTCAACGTTCGCCTGGCTTCCGAGCCGACCACGAACTCAAAACCCAACTCACCCGGTACCGTGGTGATGAAGGAAATTGTGCCATCGGGATTCTTGCGGCTGGCGACCTGGCTTTTCCACTCGCCGAAATCAAAGATTGTAGAAGCTCCGGACGTGCTGACAGTGATTTCTCCGAGTGATGCATTCGCATAGTGTTTGGCGAGCTTGGCACTCTCATTCGCATCGGCCGGGATCGTCATCAACTTGCGCTCGGCGGCCAGGTCGGCATAGAAACTCTTCGCGTCGGCGTTGAGCAGTGCCTCGGCCTCAGGACGTCCGTCGAAGAGAAGCTCGAGCAACTTGCGCCGGATGCGGTCGCGAAGCAGCCATCCGGGGTCGGCATTTGTAAGGATGACCAGACCCACGTTTTGTTGTGGCAGCCACATCATGTCGCTGTGATATCCGACCAAGTCGCCGCCGTGATGAACGACCCGCACTCCGTAGGTTGTGTCAACCATCAAGCCCATGCCGTAGGTGACGTCCTTTCCGATGCTAACCTGCGGGGCGCGGCGCTCGAGCAATGGTTCTTTCGAAATGTAGGTCGTTGCATCGGGAAGCTTGCCCTCGGCAAGTTCCATCGAGACATATTTCAGCATGTCGTTTACGCTGCTCCACGCGCCTCCGGCAGGGCGCGCGGGGATGACGGCATCATTAATGGCCGTCATCGCCCTGGAAGTTTTTCCATCGGTGTCGGGTGAGTGCGAGCCCGCGTGGTTGCTGGAGGAGGCGAGCTTCATGTTGAAGGTCGTCGCCTTCATTCCCAACGGATCGAAAACATACGATTGCATGGCGCTGTCGTAGGCCGTTCCTAATTCCATGTCGGGATGGATCACGTGTGCCCCGGTATATCCCGCAGCTGCGGCCAT
>Ga0307476_10002457_pt1 | contig 11106 bp, 7 predicted proteins | sample atmos_gasesECM2C_2_FD_203314 | JGI IMG/M metagenome (GOLD analysis project Ga0307476, IMG submission 203314) | Hardwood forest soil microbial communities from Morgan-Monroe State Forest, Indiana, United States - atmos_gasesECM2C_05 | ecosystem: Environmental > Terrestrial > Soil > Temperate... | reverse complement strand
TCGCCGAGGCGATCGACGCCGCGAGCTCGATCGCCGAGGCGATCGACGCCGCGAGCTGACGCGCGGAGGATCGGCGCCCCAGGCTGCCGCGTCGAGATCCTCGTTGCGAGCGCGCCGTCTCGCTCCGCCTACCCGTGCACCCTTCGGAGGATGGCAGCGCGGCGGGATCGCGATGCACTGGGCCGGATGCCGCAGGGGTTGTCGCCGCGGGCGGCCGCGGCGGCGCACTCGGCACGGCCGGCTATGGCAGCGCGGCACGCATCAGGTCACGGTGCCTACAGCGGCTGCATCGTGACCGGGACGCCGGCGAGGACCGCGTTGCCCGACAGCGGATCGCGCAGGGTCTCGTCGAGGAGCGCGTTGAGGTTGGCGCCGGGGCGCTCGGCCGCCAGGCCCAGCCGCGTGCCGGGCTGATCGTGGCCCCAGCCGTGCGGCAGGCTGACCACGCCGGGCATCATGTCGTCGCTGACCTCGACCTCGACCTCGATCGCCTGCGCGCCGCGTGCGATCCGGGCGCGGCCGCCGTCGCGCAGGCCGAGCCGGCCAGCGTCGATCGAGCTGACCAGCGCGGTGCAGCGGAACGGGCCCTTGGCCAGGACGGGGAGGTTGTGCATCCAGCTGTTGTTCGAGCGCAGCTGGCGGCGGCCGACGATCACCAGCTCGGGCGCGGCGCGGCCGAGGTCGGCGCGGGCGCGGCCGAGGTCGTCGAGCAGGAGCGGCGGCGCCAGCTCGATCTTGCCCGACGGGGTACGCAGGAGGTCCGGGAGCCGGGGCTCCAGCGCGCCGAGATCGATGCCGGCGGGGGACTCCTTGAGCCGGGCGAGCGTCAGCCCGCCGGGCGCCATGCCGAAGCGGTCGCCGTACGGGCCGGCGCGCAGCGCCAGGTCGAGCAGCCGCTCGGGGCCGCGCTGGCCGGCGACCGCGGCGAGCACCATGGGCGCTGCCGGGCCGGCGGTGCGCCGCACGTCGTCGGCGGTCAGCTCGTCGTCGAGCGCGGCCAGGTCCGCCGCGGCGCCGCGGCCGGTCGCGATCGCGAGCAGGCGCAGCATGATCTGCCACTCGCTCGGCTGGCCCGCGGGCGCCGGCAGCACCGCGGGGCTGAACCGCGCCGTGTTGCGCCACGCCAGCTGCGGCAGCGCCACGTCGAAGTGCACGTCCTCGAGCGGCGACAGCCCGGGGAGGATCACGTCGGCGTGCCGCGTGGTCTCGTTGAGGTAGATGTCGACGCTGACCATCAGCGACAGCCGGCCCAGCGCCGCGGCGAGCTGCGGACCGTTGGGGGCCGACAGCACCGGGTTGGTCGCGACCGAGATCACGGCCTTGATCTGCCCGTCGCCCGGCGTCGCGATCTCCTCGGCCAGACAGCCCATCGGGAACTCGCCCCACACCTCGGGCGCGCGCGAGACCCGGCTCAGCCGCCGGCCGATCGAGATCCCCTTGCCGCGCCCCGGCGCGCCGGTCGTGTTGGCCGCGAACGCCGCGGCCTTCGGGAACATGGCGCCGCCCGGCTCGTCGAGGTGCCCGGTCAGCACGTTGACCACGTCGATCAGCCAGCTCGCCAGCGTCCCGTACTCCTGCGTGCAGGTGCCGATCCGGCCGTACACCGCCGCGCGCCCGGCGTCCGCCAGCTGGTGGGCCAGCCCGCGGATCGCCGCCGGCTCGATCCCGCAGCGCGCGGCCACGCGCTCGGGCGCGAAGTCGGCGACCGCGGCCTCGAGCGCCGCCAGCCCCTCGACGTGCTCGGCCAGCCGCCCGAGCCGGACCCGCCGGTCGGCGAACAGCGCGTGCACGATGCCGAGCAGGAGGAACGCGTCGCCGCCGGGGCGGATGAACAGGTGCTGATCCGCCAGCTCGGCGGTCTCGGTCCGCCGCGGGTCGATCACGACCAGCTTGCCGCCCCGCGCTTGCATCGCCCGGGCCTTGCCGCGGAAGTCCGGCACCGTCCACAGGCTGCCGTTCGACACCACCGGGTTGGCCCCGAGCACCACCAGCAGGTCGGTGCGCGCGAGGTCGGGCACCGGGATCGATAGCCAGTGACCGAACATCAGCCCCGCCGACAGCTGCTTCGGCATCTGGTCCAGCGTCGACGCCGAGAACACGTTCGTCGTCCCGAGCGTCCGGGTCAGCCGCGCCGTGTACAGCGCCAGGCTCAGCTTGTGGACCGACGGGTTGCCGATCACCATGCCGACCGCGTCCTTGCCGTGCTCCGCCAGGATCGGCACCAGCCGGCGCTCGATCTCGGCGAACGCCTCGTCCCAGCTGACCTCGACGTGCTTGCCGTCGCGCTTGACCAGCGGCGCGCGCAGCCGGTCGGGGTCGTCGTGCAGGTCGCGCAGCGCCGCGCCCTTGGGGCAGATGAACCCCGCCGAGTGCACGTCGTCGTCGTACCCGCGGATCGCCTTGATCTTGCCGTCCTCGATGGCGAGCTCCAGGCCGCAGCACGCCTCGCAGAACGGGCAGATCCGGTGCGCGATGGTGGTCATGCCCCCACGTTACCCGATCAGCCGGCGCCCCACGCTCGCCGCAGGACCGCCGTCGGGCATCGCGGCTTCGATCGGCGCGAGCCGCGGCGGCGCCGGGCTCGCGTCCGCGGGTGCATCGTTCGACGGGATCATGGATGGATCGATCAAGCACGGCCCCGGCCGGGGATGCGAGGTCGCCGGCGGGCCTTCCACCACGCCAGGCCTCGGGTCGACCGCGCCGTGGGGGGCGAGCCAGGCGGACCGCCCGGTCCGGCAAAACCTGGCTGTCTCCGCGTGCTCGATCGTGTTCCGCCCTGTTCCGGACGCGCGTAGTGCGTGAAGATCACAGCGTATCGGAGGAACATCGGGCCATGTTCCGGGTGTTCTGAGGCGCGGCGCGGCGCGGGGAGGGCTCCGCAAGCGCGGGTTTCAAGCGCGAGTCAAGTCATCGCGCGAGAAACGCCGTGAGCGCCGTCTCGGGACCCTCCGGGGGTCCGCTGGCGCGCCAAGCTCGCTGAACCGTGACGATCCTCGAAGATCCTCCTCGTCGACGACGTCGCCTCTCGCATTCCACCGGCGCCACCTGACCGCGATGTAGGTCCCGCGATCGGGTCACGCTGCATCGCAAACCGCTGGACCTGCCGCGGCTCACTCGGGTACGGATATTGTATCAGCCAGTCGTTCGTGAACGGGGACCCCACCGAGACGGTGAGCGAGACCAGCGGCCCGCAGCTGGGCGGCGGCGATGACGACGGCGCGCCTCGTCTGCTGGTCATCATCGAGTGCCGCCGGTTGATCGCGGGAGCCCTGCGGCTGTCGCTCGCGAACCTCGACAGCGTGACCTTCGGTCGCGATGCGAGCCGCCACGTCAACCGCCACGGCCGGGGCGCGGCGATCGCCGTCCCCGACTACGAGATCTCGCGCAAGCACTTCAGCGTGCGCCGCCAGCCCTCCGGCTGGGAGGTCGCCGACCTGGCGTCCAAGAACGGGATCTCGGTCAACGGCGAACCGGTGCGCACCGCGATCCTGACCGACGGCGACGTCATCGAGGCCGGCGGCACCCTGGTGATGTTCCGCGAGGAGGGCGCGGTCGGCGAGGCCAGCGATCGCGATCTCGCGAACGAGGCCGACACGCCGACCGCGTTCCGCACGGTCAGCCTGGACCTCGAGCACCGCGTGCAGCAGCTCACCCGGATCGGCCGCGCCGGCGTGCCGGTCCTGATCCGCGGCGAGACCGGCACCGGCAAGGAGCTGGTCGCCCACGCGGTGCACGACGTCTCGGGCCGGCGCGGCGCGTTCATCCCGGTCAACTGCGGCGCGCTGCCTCGCAACCTGATCGAGAGCGAGCTGTTCGGCCACCGCCGCGGCGCGTTCTCCGGCGCCAACGAGGAGCGCGACGGCCTGGTCCGCCGCGCTCACACCGGCACGCTGTTCCTCGACGAGATCGCCGAGCTCCCCGAGGAATCGCAGGTCGCCCTGCTCCGCGTCCTGCAGGAGGGCGAGGTCCGCCCGGTCGGCGCGAGCGACACGGTCAAGGTCGACGTGCGGATCGTCGCGGCCACCCACCAGGACCTCCAGGCCCGGATCGCCGACGGCCGGTTCCGCCAGGACCTCTATGCGCGGCTGTCGGGGTTCGAGGTCACGCTGCCGCCGCTGCGCGATCGCCGCGAGGACCTCGGCAGCCTGATCGCGTCCATCCTGCCGCGGGTCGCGCCGCAGCCCCACCGGATCACGCTGCACCGCTCGGCCGCGCGCCTGATGCTGCGCTACGGCTGGCCGCTCAACATCCGCGAGCTCGAGCAGGCGCTGCGCGCGGCGGTCGCGCTCGCCGAGGACGGCGAGATCCGCGCCGAGCACCTGTCCGAGGCGATCCGCAACTACGTCCCGCCGAGCCTGGCCAGCCTGCGCCCCGAGGACCGCGTGCTGCGCGAGCGCGTGATCGAGCTGCTGCGCGAGCACACCGGCAACGTCACCGCGGTCGGCCGCGCGATGGGCAAGGCGCCGATCCAGATCCGCCGGTGGTGCCGCCGGCTGCAGATCGAGCTGTCGCAGTTCCGCGCGTGAGCCGCTGACCGGCGCTGGCGGCGGGTGATCCGCGCACCGCCGCGCGCGGTCGGGAAATGCAGCTCACGCTTGCGCTCGGGAGCGTGCTGGGTTCAGCTGCGGCCCTCAAGCCGCCCACGGAAGGAACCCACCGTGCACCACCACGCGCGACTGTCCGCCTGCCTGCTCTCGACCGTCCTGACCGTCCTCGCCGGCTGTGGTGGCGCGGGGCCTCCGTCGGGGTTCTCGAAGGGCGACCACTGGACGTTCCCGCTGGTCGGGCCGCTCGAGGATGGCCTGCTGATCGCGCCGGCCACGGTCCACGGCAAGGGGCCGTACCTGTTCGTGATCGATCCCGATGCGAGCATCTCGGCGATCGACCAGCAGGTCGCCGCGGATGCCCAGCTGACCACCAGCCGCGGGCCGACCCTGCTCGACGAGGCCGGCAGCGAGCAGGCGCGCGCGTACGCCGAGCTGCTCGACCTCCAGCTCGGGACCGTGGCGATCGACCGCCGGACCGTGATGCTGGTGCCGTCGGACTTCTACAACACCGAGGCCCGCCGGGTGAACGGCGTGATCGGCCGCGACGTGCTCGCCGACGCACTGGTGTTCGGGTTCGATCGCGATCAGGGCATCGCGATGCTGTCGACGCCGCAGACCTTCACGCCGGCGGCCGATGCGATCGCGGTCCACTACGACACGGTCGAGGTCGACCCGGTGATGATGGCCTCGGTCCGCGGCCACTCGGGCGGCATGGAGTCGTCGAACTCCGACGACCAGTCGCGGATCGGCGTGGTGACCCGCTCGAACACCTCGGGCATCGACCCGACGCCGGTGGTCCGCCGGGTCGCGGCCGCGCAGATCGGCGGCGCCCAGGTCATGATGCACCTCGACCTCGGCGGCCCGGTCAGCGAGCTGCGCGAGCCGCTGTGGGCCAAGGTCAAGGCCCAGCCGGCGGCGGTCAAGCAGCGGCTGATCGACGAGGTCGCGACGGTGCGCGAGGTCACCAAGGGGGCGACCGCGAGCGACGTGGCGGTCGGGGCCGCCAGGGCGCCCCGGATCACGCTGGTCCCGTACGACGACAAGCGGTTCGCCGCCGGCAAGGTCGACGGCGCGCTCGGCCTCGACTTCTTCCGGCCGTACGCGGTCAACGCCAGCTGGGCCGCGCGCACCTATTACCTGAAGCCGCGCGGCGACGCCGCGGCGACCGCGACCGCCCGGTTCGGGCGATGGGGCGCGGCGCTGCCCAGCTGCCCGCACCCGGGCTGTGTCACCGCGAGCCTGACCGCGACCACCGGCGGCACCCGGCTCGACGTCGTGCGCGATCCGGAGGCGGCCAAGCGCGCGCTGGAGATCCGCGTCGGGGTGACCCCGGCCGCGGGCAAGTCGGCCTCGGCGCTGGTCATCGAGCTGCCCGCCACCGTCGACAAGATCAGCGGCGGCGTGCCGGAGAACTACGACGGCGCCACCGTCACCGTCCTCGACGCCTCGCCGTTCGTCCGGCCGTGCGACAGCAACGAGGGCTGCGTGTACCAGTTCGACGCCCCGGGCCCCGCGCACTAGGGTCCTGTCTCGCCCGCTGTGCGGGTGAATCAGCCCCGCCGCGCGTGTAGGATGCGCCGGTGGTGCGCATCCGCCTGGTGGTCATGCTCGCGGTCCTCGCGTTCTCGCTCCGCGCCGCCGGTGAGCCGTGGTGCAGCGATGCCGCCGCGCTGCGCGCGGATCTCGAGAAGGAGTCGGCCCGCGCCAGGCACTGGGTCCTGGCCTGGCGGATCGTCTACACCGCCTCCGCGGCGGGCGAGCTCGGGATCGCGGCGTCGGGCGTGGCCAGTCACGACGACACGCTGTCGGCGTGGGTCGGCGGCGGCAAGTCGACGCTCGCCGCGCTCGGCTTCTGGCTGTCGCCGCTGCGGATCACCGTGCCGCCGGCGACCGGCGACGCCTGCTACGATCGCGCGGCGCTGCGCGAGGCCGCCGCGCGCGCGGCGGACGACGAGCGCGACGCGTTCTGGACCGCGCACATCGGCGGGCTGATCGTCAACGCGGGTGCGGCGATCCTGCTGGCCGAGACCGCGTCGTGGAGGACCGCGCTGCTGTCGTTCGCGACCGGCTATCCCGTCGGGTTGCTCAGCACGTACACGATGCCGCGCGCGAGCTGGGCGCGCGTCCGCGAGCCGGCGTGGACCGCGAGCGTGGTGGCCGACGGACGGCGGTACGCGCTGGTCGTCGGAGGCGCGTTCTGACCCGGATCGTTCACCCCGACATCTCGGTCGACCACCAGCCCTCGCTACATTCGCGTCCCGCTCGAGCCCTGCTGGTTCTGGCAAAATAACTGGCCAATCGGGACACAGGACAAGCGCAGGAACCTGCGCGGGACGCGGGAATGCGCTGTTATTACCCGCGCACGAAGGGGACTCGAACCTAGCCTAGGCTAGGTCTCTCACACCGTTTCCGACTTTCCGTCACTCGACCCATTGATGGGCTTATCGTCGTTTAGAATGCGCCCCAACATACCCAGAGACAATTTCGCGAACGTTTCCGATCGATGTTTGTCGGGAGACACGCTAGCTGCGATCAGATTTGCCAGGAATACCTGCTGCATTCTGACGAGGGTTGCATGGAACTCCGACACGCTGCGCGCACTCGCTGCGTGAATCTTCAGATACACAGCAGCGACAAAGTTCGTCAGAATTGAACCCACTCCACCAACAGCTGCAATGATTGCTTGCTCGGTAACGTGGTCCCGAGCGGTATTTACCATATAGAATGTCCCGATGATCACCCCGATACCAAGGCTGAGGCAGGCAAGACCGACGATGAACACCCACGCGTTCTGCTGAAGGTTCATCTCGTAATACCTGCGCAGCTGTTGCTGATTCATCCTTAGCAATTTGTCGGCGCGAATTTCCGAATTCGTTGGCTCGAGATATAGCACATCACGTTCGAACGTAAGATCGAGCAGTCGAGCCTCGTGCGATCGGATCCGCGCCTTCAGAGGAGGCACGGCAACGAGGCCACCGGCAGCTGGCGCAGATGTCGCGATACCAAGAATCAACCACACAAACCTGGTGTCGCGTGCATAGGCAATGAGAAATACCATTCCCACGACGAGAAGCAATACACCGAGCGACAAGGAAATGAAGTATCCCGTGATGATTTGATCCCGACGTTTGAGTACGCGCTTGATTTCGTCGTCCAACACGCCGCGCTGCTCACTCGTGGCAGTCTGCTTCGCCTTGGCAGTGCCGCCGGTGTCCTCGCCCTCATCTTCCATCATAACCCCAGCGTAATCGTTCCGCGATGTCATGGACAGGGCTCATGCTGGCGTCGCACGCCGAAAGTCCACCGGCTGCCACCGTCTGCGAGCGTCCGCCACGATTGCCCCGATACCCTCCACCTCCGGACGCGCGGGGCGTCGGCGCGCCTCGCGCTCGCCACGGCGGGCCGGCCGGCGATCGTCCCCCTCGTCGCTCCCGTCGCCGCAACACGGCGGGGGGGTTCCGGTGATCGCGTCGCGCAACTCGGCGCGGAGATCGGGGTGGCCGATGAAGGCGATCGACCTGGTCGGCCGGGTATTCGGGCCGCCATTCGTCCGCGGGCTCGGCGTACAACGTGAGGACATCTGGCCGACGGACGGCGGTACGCGCTGGTCGTCGCGGGCGCGTTCTGACCCGGATCGTTCACCCTGGGCGATTGCGCCCGTCGGCTGGCTGCGGGGCGCTGGACCCGTGAGACGTCCGCTAGGTACGGCGCGTGGGACCGCGGCAAGGGCGCCGGTCGCCGGGGGCGCTGCTACGATCGCGAGGTGACGATCCGGCTTCGCGTCAACGGTACGGACCACACGGTCGCCGTCGATCCGGACACCCCGCTGCTGTTCGTGCTGGCCGACGAGTTCGGGCTGCGCGGGCCGCGGTTCGGTTGCGGGGTGGCGCAGTGCGGTTCGTGCACGGTGATGCTGCGCGGCCAGCCGGTTCGCTCGTGCGTGCTCCCGGTCCGGCATGCCGACGGCGCGGACGTCGTGACGCTCGAGGGCCTGGGCTCGCCCGAGGCGCCGCATCCACTCCAGCAGGCGTTCATCGACGAGGGCGCGTCGCAGTGCGGGTTCTGCCTGAGCGGCGTGATCCTCACCGCGAAGGCCGTGCTCGACGAGAAGCCCGACGCGAGCGATGCCGAGATCCGGGGGGCGCTCGGCGGCGTGCTGTGCCGCTGTTTCACCCACGCGCGGATGCTGCGCGCGATCCGGCGCTACGCGGACGGTCTGAAGAGGACGCGATGACGACGCGGCGCGACTTCCTCAAGGCCGGCGGCGCGCTGGTCGTGAGCTTCGGCGCGCAGGCGCTGTTGCCGCGGGCGGTCACCGCCGCGCCCGCGGGCGCTTTCGGCACGCAGCCGTCGCACATCGACGCCAGTGCGCTCGACGCGTGGCTCGCCGTCGGCGCCGATGGTCAGGTCACCGCGTACACGGGCAAGTGCGACTTCGGCCAGGGCATCTTCACCGCGCAGGTCCAGCTCGTCGCCGAGGAGCTCGACGTGGCGATCGCGCGGGTGACGATGATCGAGTGCGATACCGCGGTCACGCCGGACCAGGGAACGACGTCGGGCAGCCAGTCGACGCCGGTCAACTTCAACACCGAGAACCTCGCGCTCGCGGCCGCGACCGCGCGCGAGGCGTTGCTCGAGATGGCCAGCAAGCGACTCGGCGTCCCGGTCGGGCGGCTCGCGATCGCCGATGGCACGATCTCGGGCCCGGGCGGCGCGCGGGTGACGTACGGCGAGCTCGTCGGGGGTCGCCGGTTCGAGCTGCCGCTGCGCACGACCGCGAAGCGCAAGCCACCGTCGGCGTGGACCACGCTCGGCAAGCCGGTGACGTCGCTCGATCGCGTGGCGCTGGTGACCGGCCGCTTCGAGTACGTCCAGCACGTCCGCGTGCCCGGGATGCTGCACGGCCGGGTGGTGCGGCCGCCGGAGATGGGAGCGACGCTGGCCAGGGTCGCGGCGGCGTCGGTGCGCGGGGTGCCCGGGTTCGTCGACCTGGTCGTGCGCGAGAGCTTCGTCGGGGTGGTCGCGCGCACCCAGTACGCGGCGATGGTCGCGGCCGAGCGGCTCGAGGTCCACTGGAAGCCCGGTCCGGCGCTGCCGCCGCGCGACGCGTTCTTCGACTTCCTGCGCCGGCAACCGTCGCGCGACCAGGCCGCGGTCGACTCGGGCGACGTCGCCGCCGCGCTCGGGCGAGGCGGCGACCGCGTGATCCGCGCGCGGTACACCTACCCGTACCAGATGCACGGCTCGGTCGGTCCGTCGTGCGCCGTCGCCGACGTTCGCGCCGATGGCGTCACGGTGTGGTCGCCGACGCAATCGGTGTATCCGACGCGGAGCTGCGTGGCGAGGCTGCTGGGCGTGCCGGTCGAGACCGTGCGGGTCGTGTTCAAGCGCGGTTCGGGCTGCTACGGCCTGAACGGCGCCGACGCGGTCTCGTTCGACGCCGCGATCCTGTCGCAGGCGGTTCGCGCGCCCGTGCGGGTCCAGTACACGCGGCAGGACGAGATGAAGTGGGAGAACTACGGCGCGGCGTGTGCGATCGAGCAGCGCGCGGTGCTCGGCCCGGACGGCGCGATCGCGGCATGGGATCGCGAGGCCTGGGTCGCGGCGCTCGGCAGCCGCCCGGGGTACGATCGGCCGGGCAACGTCATCACCGGCATGCTGCTCGGCCACGAGCCGGAGCCGCTCGCGATCGGGCCGGCCGAGCCGCCGAAGGGCAAGCTCAACAACAACAGCAACGCGGTCCCACCGTATGTCGCCGGCTGCATCGCCGGCGCGTGCGGCGGCGAGGGCACGATCCGCAGCGAGCGGGTGGTGACGCATACCGTGCGCTCGCCGCTGTTCACCGGCCCGCTGCGCTCCCCGCTGCGGATCCAGAACACGTTCGCGAACGAGTCGTTCATGGACGAGCTGTGCGCGCGCGCCGGCGCCGACCCGGTCGCGTTCCGGCTGCGCCACCTGCGCGACGACCGGATCATCGGCGTGCTGCGCGCGGCGGCCAGGGCCGCGGGATGGCAGGCCGGCCCGCGGCGCGGTCGCCCGCCGGCCGGCGAAGGCGTCGCGCGCGGTCGCGGCGTCGCCTGCGTCGGGTACGAGGGACACAACGGGTACGGGGCGCTGATCGCCGATGTCGACGTGGACGTCGCGACCGGCGTCGTGCATCCGCGGCGGTACATCATCGCGCACGACTGCGGCCCGATCTCGAACCCCGACGGCCTGCGCAACCAGATCGAGGGTGGCCTGCTCCAGGGCACGAGCCGCGCGCTGGTCGAGGAGGTCACGTGGGACGAGCGCCGGGTCACGTCGGTCGACTGGTCGTCGTACGAGAGCCTGCGCCTCGACTACGACGTGCCCGCGATCGAGACCGTGTTCGTGACGCCGGCAGGCGTCCCCGCGACCGGCGCAGGGGAGACCTCGATCACGCTCGTCCCGGCGGCGATCGGCAACGCCGTGTTCGACGCGACGGGCGCGCGGTTGCGCGACGTACCGTTCACGCCGGCGCGCGTGCTGGCCGCCCTGCGCGACGCGGGCTAGGGCTGGTCGTCGCGGGCGCGTTCTGCTC
>Ga0307476_10002456_pt1 | contig 11109 bp, 9 predicted proteins | sample atmos_gasesECM2C_2_FD_203314 | JGI IMG/M metagenome (GOLD analysis project Ga0307476, IMG submission 203314) | Hardwood forest soil microbial communities from Morgan-Monroe State Forest, Indiana, United States - atmos_gasesECM2C_05 | ecosystem: Environmental > Terrestrial > Soil > Temperate... | reverse complement strand
GGATTCGATGACACTGTCCCGCGTGCGTACGGCGCAGCCATTGAATCGCGCCCAATACGTCGCGGGCCTCGATCCCGCCAAAGCCGGTGAACTGCCCGCCGCTGCGTCCGTGGGCCCGCAGATCCACCGCCAGAACGTTGTACCCGTTGGCCACCAAATCCCGCACCAGAAACAGGTCCTTGCCCTTGTCTGCCGCGAAACCGTGGCAAAGCACGACGGAGTCGTCTCCCCATTTGGCCGACCCGCGACCATCGGTGAAGCGATTGTGTGCCGCGGGAATCCACCAGCCTTCCAGTGGCGTTCCGTCCGCGGCGTAAAAATGCACGGTCTGGAACGTCGCCTCGATCAGCGTCTGCGGATCTCCCGCTGACGGCGCCTTGGGACGATACAGGATTAAAATCGACCCAAGATAAGGCAGGCCGATCGCCATCAACAGGGACGCTTGAATGACGCCGGCGACGACCTGCGTCCAGAAATACCGGCCGCCCCGGCCTGTCGCCGGGTCGATCCCGAACAGCCGCGTTACCATTTGCGCAAGCAGCCAGTTCAGGCCGAAAACTACACACAACGCCGAGATCCCCAGATAACACGCGACCGCAACCTGACTGAGCGGCACGCGCGCCCCGCCAACCGAGGAATAAAGCAGCGCCACCGCCCCGCCGACTAGGGCGCCGGTGGTGCATGACCGCAGCAGTGCCCGCGTGAGGCGGGTCTGCCGGGAGCGGCGAGCAGACATCAGCGCCAGTCCCCAAGCGACCAGCGGTATCGCCAGATACGTCCACGAGATGACCGGGTAAAGGTAGAGCATGGCCTGCCTGCCGCCGATTGTACCCGGCTTCAGCGAAGATCGCATCCGGAGGGACGCGGCCGTTTCTCGTGCACCGGGAATTCAGGTGGAATCGGAATGGCAAAGGTCATCGAGTCGCCCGTGCGGGGATGAGCAAGTGTCAGCCGTGTGGCGGCCAGCATCAGTCGCCGCGCGGCGGACTTGTCGGGCCCGTAGGAGATGTCGCCGACGACCGGCGTCCCGCGTCCGGACAAGTGCACGCGAATCTGGTGCTTTCGTCCAGTCTGAAGAATCACTCGCAGCAGGGAGGATTTCCCTTCCGTGCGGATCACCTCGTAGTCGGTGATTGCCCGCTGTCCTTTGCCGTGCTGGCGGGTGGAATAAACGGTTCCGTCGGCCCGTTCGACCAATCGCGTTTCAATCCTGCCGGCAGGCGGGACGGGAACGCCGTGGACGACCGCCCGGTACTCGCGTCCCACGGTATGATGAAAGAACTGTGATTTGAGCGACCGGTACGCCGGGTCGTTCTTGGAGAAAACCAGCAGCCCCGAAGCGTCACGGTCCAGTCGATGAATCAGGCCGACGCGGGCGCGGGATTGGTTTCCCGCGACGTGGGTCTGCACCCGAGCCAGGAGCGTGGGCCGCCGCTCGCGTGGACCCGTGCTGGTCAACAGCCCCGCCGGTTTATCCACCACCAAGATGTCGTCATCTTCGTAAACGATTCCGCGAAGCGACGCCGGCCTCATCCCCCCATGTTGCGGAGGCACGGGAAAAAGAAAAAGGGTCCCGGCCTCACCCACGGGAGCCGGAACCCCTGATTGTCCTTGAATCGGCTTCCTTTGTAGGCGAAGAACAGCGACCTCGACAATTGCAAATCCGGAGAATTTGGAAGTTTTCTGCAAGATACTCCAAAGTCGCACCCGCACGACCCCGAGGATAGGCTTTGACCATTTGAGCACCCATAGCGTGATTGCGGGCCTGGATTTTCTGCTTGTCGCGGCGTTGTGGGCGCTGCCGCTGGCGGCGCTGCCGGTGATGCTCCATCTGCTGTTTCGGCGCAAGACGCCTGTCGTGATGTTCAGCACGATCCGGTTTTTGAAGCAGAGCGCGCGGCAGACCGCGGCACGAAGGAAGATTCGACAGTGGGGACTGCTGGCGTGCCGGGCGGGGTTGCTGGCATTGCTTATCGGGGCGGCGGCGCAGCCGCGGACCCGTCCGGCCGCAGCGATGTCCGCAGCACCCCGGAACCTGGCCGCGGTGATCGTTGTTGATACCAGCTATTCGATGCAGTTGCGCGACCGCGGCATGACGCTGCTTTCCCGCGCCAATTCAATGATTCAGGAATTGCTTGCCGGGGCCTTGCATGATGCGCGCGTGGCGATCTTCCGTAGCTCGCCCCCGAACGCTGCCGATCCGCAGGCGCCGCTGCTGGCGGCACAAGAAGCCGGCGAGTTGGGCAGCCGGATTCGATGGACGCCGTTGGTCGCGCACGCGGCCCGCCACCCGCTGGTGAACCGCGTGGCGGAGGCGGTGGAGTTATTGCGCCGCTTGGATGCAGCCGAGCAGCGCCTGATCGTTATCAGCGATTTTCAGGAGCGCGAGTTCCCGCGCCCCCTGCCGCCCTGCGGGCGGGCAGTTGCGATCCTGCTGGACCTGCATCCGGCTCAGCCCCGGTCAGCCGGAGTGACGCGGGTGGCGATCGAGCCGCCGCGGCCGATGCCGGGAATCGGCAGCGAGGTGCTGGTTGAAGTTGCCGGGCAGGCCGGCAGCGAGCCGCTGGTGGTCTTGACGATCGGCACGCTGGATGGGCGGACGTTACAGCGGTCAGACGTGCGGGCGGCGCGGGTCGACAGCTCCGGATTCGGCCGCGTGCGATTCCCGGTGCGCCTGCCGGCCGAGCGCTGGCTGGTGCTCACCGCATCGCTCCAGCAGGACGATGACATGCCCTGGGACAATACGCGCACGACGCTGGTCGAGGTCCCTGGCCGCTCGAACGTCGCCCTGATGAGCGGCGATGAATTTCCCGCGGCACGAAAGTTCCTTCGATTGGCCCTGGACCCCAGCGAAGGACGGGCCAGCGACTGGCCGCTGGCGGTCAGAGAGCGATCTACATTCGATGGGTCGGATGATGCAGCGGTCGCCGTGGTCAGCTCGTGGCCCGACGCGCCTGCCGCGGACCGGCTACTCAGTTTTGTCCGTGGCGGCGGAACATTGATCTGGTTCATCCGTCCCGGCCTCCAGGACACGTGGTCGGGACTGGGCGATGCGCAAAAGCATGCGCTCGGGGCGATGCTTCCGGGCGAGCCGGCGACGGATGGGCTGGAGAATCCCTCGTCCGCCGGCGTGGCCACAATGACCGACCCACTTCTGGATGGGCTCAGCGAGCGGCGCTTTCAAATCGGGCAGATCGTCGCGCAGCGGTTCGTGCCGTTTTCAGCCATCGCCCCTCAGACCCAAACGCTTCTGAGCCTGCTTCCGCTGCGGCCATCGCCGGGCATGACGCCGTTTGGGTTGCTGTATCGTCGATCGGTCGGCGCCGGAACAGCATACACGTTTGCCACCGTGCCGGATGGTCAATTCACCAATCTGGCGACACACCCGATTTTTCTGCCGCTGCTCGTCGGAATGGCGCTGCACTCCCGCGAAGCCACCGCCGCTCAGAATGTGGAACTGGGCGAACCTGTTTCAGCCAGCGGGCACGACCTGGAGGCAGTCGAGCAGCTTTGGGTACACGGACCGGATAACGCGACGTACCCGGGACGGATCGTCAACGACGCGCAAGGCCGCCGATTCGTTTTCGACGGGGCAATGTTACCCGGCATCTACAAGTGGTCGAAGCCCGGCGAAGCCCAGATCCTGACCGCGACGAATGTGCAGCCGCCCGCGGCCGAATCACGGCTCGCCTACCGCTCGCCGGCAGCGTTGGCGCCGGCTGGGTCAAATGTGATCGTGGCGCGATCCCTGGATGAATTGAACGGAAAGTTGGCCGCCTTGGGCGAGCCCAAGCCGCGCTGGCCGATCCCTGTCGCGCTAGTGATGGTTTTGCTGTGCATTGAGGCGATGGTCGCGCAACGCCGCAATACAAGCTCGCATTAGCAGCCAGCTCGGCGGTATTCTTGCCTGCGATGGCCGCCCCCGATGATAGTTACCGACCAAAATCTACCCGCGAAGACGCAGCGGCGGTGGTGCGACGCTTGCGGGAGGCGGGACACGTGGCCTACCTGGCCGGCGGATGCGTCCGCGATCTGCTGCTGCAAATGCAGCCCAAGGATTTCGACGTCGCCACCGATGCGCCGCCGCAGCGCGTGCGCGATCTGTTCAGGAACACGCAGGCGGTGGGTGCGGCGTTTGGCGTGATCCTCGTACGGCTCGGGCAGAGCCAGATCGAGGTCGCAACGTTTCGGGTCGAATCGGGATACGCCGACGGCCGGCATCCCTCGCAAGTCCAGTTCGCCACCGCTCAGGAGGATGCGCGGCGGCGCGACTTCACCATCAACGGACTTTTCCTCGACCCCATCAACGATCAGGTGATCGATTACGTCGGCGGGCAGGAGGACCTGAAGGCGAGGCAGATTCGTGCCATCGGAAATCCCGCCGAGCGGTTTGCCGAGGACAGCCTGCGGTTGCTTCGGGCCGTGCGGTTTTCGGCGCGGTTGGCGTTCCAGATCGAGCCCGCCACCGCCGCGGCGATCGTCGCCCATGCGCCGCAGCTCAAGCGAGTCAGCCCCGAGCGGATCGCCGAGGAACTGCGGATCATGCTGACGCCGGTCACGCGCCGCCCCGCCTGGCGGATGTTGTGGGATCTGAAGCTGGTAGCGACGTTGATGCGATTTCTCAAGGCGACGGCGCGTACCGATGACGACTTCCGACCGCGTCTGTTCGATATGCTCGCCCCCGCCGTGACCATTCCGTTTTCCCTGGCCCTGGCGGGCGCGGTGGTGTGCTATCGATTGCGCGCTGATGCAAGGATCACGGACCCGCGTCAACTATTCGACCGGCACGAAGTCCACGCGGCGGTGCAGGCGATGCGTCAGTCCCTCCGCATCAGCAACGAGGAGTCCGACCAGATGCACGGTACGCTGCACGGCCTGTGGCCGCTGCTGGCCGACGAGTTTCCGCGCGTCGCCAAGCTAAAGCGATTCCTGGCCGAACCAACGGCGAGCCTGTCACGAAAGCTGATGAACGCCCTTGCGGACATTGGCATCGAAGACAGGCAGATCGCGCGCCTCAATCTCGAACTGGACCGACTCAGTAAAACGGAGTTTTCCCCTAAGCCGTTTGTCGACGGGGACGCCCTTACGGCGCTTGGGCTCTCACCCGGCCCGATTTTCAAACGAATTCTCACGGATGTGTATGACGCCCAACTTGAGGGCCAGGTAACTGCGCGCGAGGATGCAATCGCACTGGCGCTGAAGATCGCCGGGAAATAGCCCCGCCGCTGCGCGGAGAAAGGAGAACAGTAGAGCAGTAGACAAATACAACCCGAAACACCGAACCCCCAACCCTCAGTTTTTAGGCCCCGCCAACGCCTGGATAAGCTGTTTCACATCCCCGATCTGGGTGATCCGCAGCCCGAAGTTCTCGCCGACCTTGACCGTCTCACCCACCGCGATGATCTTGTTGTTGATCATCAGCTCCAGCGGTTCGTCGCTGCGTTTGAAGAATTCGACGATTGCCCCCGTCCCCAGCCGCATGACCTCGGCGAGCAATATCTTCCGCTCGGCCAGCTTGACGATGACCGGGACCTCCAGCCGAAGGATGCGGGCCAGATCGCTGGCGCCGGCATCAGCTTTCGCGGTTCGCGCTGCTTGCAGTACGGCCACAAACGCTCCTCAGGCGCAGACTCACAGACCTCCAACTGATTATCGGCCCCGGCGGCCGGATCGCAACAGATAACCGCAATGAACGAAAGCGTTTCAACGACCCGCCCGCGCCCGGACGCTTTCGGCGTGGGCATCTAGGCCTTCGGCTTCGGCCAGGGCGATGATGGCGGAGGCGTCGGCGGCCAGGCCGCGAGGGGTGTAACGTTCGATGCTCGTCCGCTTGAGGAATTCATGGACGCTTACGCCGCTGGCGAAGCGGGCGGTGGTGTTGGTAGGCAGGCAGTGGCTGGGGCCGGCGACATAGTCGCCCGCCGCGACCGGGCTGTGCGGCCCCAGGAAGATCGCCCCCGCGTGACGGAGGCGAGCGAGCACGGCGTTGTCATCCCTCGTCTGGATGTTCACATGTTCGGCGGCGAAGCGATTGGCCCAGTCGATGGCTACGTCAATCGACGGGCAAAGCAAAATTGCACTGTCGCTGTGAAGCGAGCGGTCGATGGCCGCGACGCGGCTGAGGGATGATCTTTGTCGCTCGATCTCAGCGGCGACCTGTTCAGCAAGGGTTTCGGAGGTGGTCAGGAGGAAGCAGCTTCCCGGATCATGCTCGGCTTGGGCGAGCAGATCGGCGGCGATGTAGCGAGCGTCGCCGGTCTCGTCGGCGATGACCAGGATCTCGCTGGGACCCAGAAACCCGTCGATGCCGACGCCGCCGGCCAGGGCGCGCTTGGCCAGTTGGACGTAGCGGTTGCCGGGACCGAGGATCTTATCGACCGGCGGAATGGTCGCCGTGCCGAAAGCCATCGCGCCGATGGCCGCGACCCCGCCGGCCCGGAAAACATGCGTCAAAGCGACCTGGTGGCACGCGGCCAGCACCAGGTCGCTTCGCCCGTGTTTGGTCGGCGGCGAGCAAACCACAATCTGCTTGACCCCGGCCACCTGTGCGGGAATCGCCAGCATGATTAACGTCGACGGATACGATGCCTTTCCCCCGGGGAAATAGAGGCCGGCGCTGTCGAGCGGCGTGAAGCGCAATCCCAACTCGACGCCGTCGCGTCGAAAACTCGATTCGCCGGCCGGCATCACCTTCGATTGATACTCGCGGACCTGATCGATCGACCGGGCCAGTGCCGCCATCAGCGGCGCGGGGATGCGCGAGGCCGCGATCTTCATCTCCTCGGGCGAGACTCGGATCTGGGCGGCGGTGAACCCGGGATCGTCAAAGCGATGGGCGGCATCGACAATCGCGTCGTCGCCGCGGCGGGCGACGTCCGCGAGAATCTCCTGCACGGCTCGATCGTCGCCACTGGACGAAAGAACCAGCGAGCGTGGGTCGAGCCGAAGCCTGCCGAGCAGCGCCTCGGCGCGGCGCCGGTCATCAGGGTCGGTCAGCCGGAGGATCGAAATCATCGTGTCGAGGATCTTAGGACTTGTGTCACGCGTTCATCCGATGTAGTCGAATATCTGTACGCGCTTCCAATGGTGCTTGTTGCGTTGAATGAATTCGAGATGAAGCGGATGTTGCTGATAGACGTCGTGACCGTCTTTGTCGTCGAGGACAACGGTAAGCCCGATGTCGTAGGAGTTATCGACGACCTCTCGCGGCGTCATCGCCGGGCGGCCCGACCAGAGCTGACGGACGACTGGGATTTTCCCGAGGAACAGGCGGCAATCATCCACAAGCTGCCGCCGGTCGGCTTCGCCAACCCCGGCGTTCATCCAGAAGAACACGGTATGTATGAACATTCTCAATCCTCCGCGGCCCTTTGAGGCGCCGGCGGTTTGGCTTAATTTTATCTGCAATGACCCAGGTCCTTCACCTGCTCCCAAGCGAGCCTGATCTACAGGCGTCGCGGCTTGCGGCGGCGCTGCGGCGATCGTCCGATCGCCAGGTCGAGATCGTCACGCGGACGATCGGCCGCGGCGGCGATTATCGCAACGTGGCCCATGCCGTTGCGGCATTGCGCCTGGGCCGCGGCCCCACGTTCGACGTCGTGCACGCATGGGATCGCTCGACCCTGATCGCCGCAACGCGCGGCGAAGCGCCGGTCATTTACAGTCTATCCGACTCGGCCGCGCGGCTGCCGGCCGGATTCAGGGCGCAAATGATGTACCGGCAAGTGCATCTGGTTTCCACCACGCATGCCGGCCGTGCCGCGTGCATGCGCCGACAGATGCCCCCGGACCGATGCCACGTCATTTCGCCGCCCGTCGATTTCGGTTCGATCCGCCAAGGGCGGAACGAAGCTTTCCGCCAGGCATTGGGGTTGGGCCCCGAAGAGTTGGCGATTCTCGTGCCGGAGGAACCGGCCGGCGCCGGCAGGCATGGTCTGGCCTTGCACATCGTATCGATACTTCACGTACTGGAGCCGCGCTACCGCATCCTGCTATGGGGGCGGGGCGAGCACGTTGCAGCTTGTGGCCGTCTGGCACGGAAGCTCAAGCAACCGAAGCTGATCGTTCAGGCCGAACGGCAGCTTGGCCGCCGCGTCGAATTCGAGGAACTGCTCAGTGCGGCCGATATGGCTTTGGTAACGGCAAGGCAAGCCGAGCCGGCGTATCCGATGGCCCTCTGTATGGCCGCGGGGTTGCCGATCGTCGCCGGTCTCTCAGTGATAGTTAAAGAGTTGTTGAGTGACGGCAGGAGCGCGACGATCGCGCCGACATTTCAGCCCCGCGACTTGGCGCAGCGGGTCATGAAGTTGGCCGAAAACCCGGCGCGGGCGGCATCGCTGGGAGAAGCCGCCGCGGCGGATGCGCGCCGGCAGTTTGATCCATCGCGAGTCGTCGAGGAGTATCGGCTTCTCTACCGGCGCGTGGCCGGCCCGTGTCACCCCGGCGTCGAGCCGCGGCGCGATTCGGCACTGTCCACTATGACGGTGACGGGTCCGTCGTTGGCCAGGTGAACGACCATATCGGCGCCGAACCGGCCCGTCTCCGCCGGCACTCCGAGATTTCGCACGCGGTCAACCAGGTTGGCGAAAAGCTCAGCACCCTTGACAGCGGGGGCGGCGCGGTCGAATGAAGGGCGGCGGCCATGGCGCGTCACCGCGGCGACGGTGAAGTTGCTCACCAACAGGATTGCCCCGCCCGCCTGCTTCACGTCCAGCTCGAAGTGCTTATCGCCGTGGCGAAAGATCCGCAATCCACAGAGCTTCGCCGCCATCCATTGCACATCGGACGGCCCGTCGTCGCCGCACACCGCGACGAGCGCCAACAATCCGGTTCCGATCGAGCCGACGGTTTCCTCGACGACCTGAACGCTGGCCCGCGTCACACGCTGCACGACCGCGATCATTGCGCCGCCTCCACTGGCTGATCCAGCGCGATCCCGAACGTTCGCGACGACATGATCCGCTCGATGCGCACACGAACGGCCTGCCCGGGGCGCGTCCGCGATCCCTCGAACCACACCGAAAAGTATCTTTCGCAACGACCGTGACAAAGCGGCGCCTGCGCCGCGTCTACCTCATCGCGCTCGGTAATAACTTCAAGAATCTCTCCCAGGAACTGCCGGCGGAATTCCAGACTGTTAGCCTCGGCGAGCTCGCGCAACTGACCGATCCTCGTATTGACGATCGGACCCCGCACAAATCGATCGGTCCATCTCGCGGCGGCGGTGCCCGGCCGCGGCGAGTATCCAAAGGCGTGAATGTGGATGAACCCCGCTTGACGGGCCACATCGAGCGTTTGCTCAAAATGATCGTCGGTCTCGTCCGGAAAGCCGACGATGATATCGGTGGTGAGCGCCGGCCGATCGAAGGCGTCGCGCACGTGCTCGACCATCCGCAGAAAATCGTCGCGCCGATACTGGCGGTTCATGCGGCGAAGGATCGCATCCGACCCGCTCTGAAGCGGCAGGTGGAAGTGCGGGACGACCTGTGGGTGGGATTTCAGGACGGCCAGCAAATCGTCAGTCAGATCGAGCGGTTCGAGGCTCGACAGCCGCACCCGCCGCAGGCCGATAACATTTTTGCACAGTGCTTCGACCAGTCGAGCCAAAGGCGAAACGCCCGTGTCCGGCTGGCGGCGGCGCAGCGCCGTCGTCTGGCCGTAGGCGCCCAGGAATATGCCCGTCAAAACCAGCTCGACGTGCCCGGCGGCAACCAGCCGCGCCGCCTCCTGCACTGCTTGGTCGATGCTTTTGCTCCAAAGTGTCCTGCGAAGCTGTGGGATGATGCAGTAGGTGCAGTGCGCGTCGCAGCCATCCTGTACCTTGAGGAATGCGCGCTGCCGGCCTGCCTGATGGTCGCCAAAAAGCGGCAGGGAGTTGGCCCCAGGAGCGTGATTCTCGTTGACTTTTGCGGGCGGTTTTGATTTATTATCCCCCGTGCGCCCGCTCGCCGCGGCCCCAGCCTCTATCCACCGAATATCATCCTTTTTCAATCCCGGCGGCGCGGCAATGGCGCGGTCGTGAAGTTCGGGCAGACCCGCCCGGTGTCCCTGCGAGGCGGAGTCCCACCGCTTGAGGAGTCGATCGAGTTCGGCGGCAAGATTGTCGTGATGAGTGAAGACGGCATCGACACCCGGCAGTGCAGCCGCGGCGGATTTGTCGCTGGTTGCCCAGCATCCTACCACGACGACACGCGGTCGACTCGAAGCGTGGGGCGCCTGAACGGAGCACTGCGGTTCGTGCAGGGCAGTCGCCTCGACGGGCTGGCCAAGCGGCAGACTTGACAAGACCGGCAGGCGGGTTACCCGCCGGACTGACTGTCGGCTTTGACTGGCAGCTTGGACTGTTACGCTGCAAGTGTTGATAATCCGTAGCTCGGCATCGTCTACCGTGGTTTGTCGCAACCCGCGCAGCTTCAGGAATGAACAGAGTTGTTCGGATTCGTATTGGTTGACCTTGCAGCCGAGGGTTTGGACGCAGAAAGTTTTCATCGACGCTCAGGGGACCGGACCACCGGTTCGGTCAGGCGTCATATTAGGCAACTGCCGTGGCGGTACAACTAAGTTGAACGTATCGCGACGGCCCGTTAGAAATGCAACTTGGACGGTGCAGCCAGGCCCTGATTAACCTGATGTTCGCCCCGCAATTGATGGAGTGACCATGGCAATTCCCCGCTTCGCCTGGGGTATCGACGTCGGCAACCGCGCACTCAAGGCCGTTCGACTTTCCCCCGGTCCCGAGGGGCTGGTGATTGACGACTTCGATGTCGTCGAGCACGAGCAGGTGCTCTCCAACGCCGGAGACAATCGCGACTCGTTGATCCAGTCGGCGCTGGCAAACTTCGTCCAGCGGCACGACATGAAAGGCTCGACGGTCGCGGTGGGCGTGAGCGGCCAGTCCAGTTTCGCCCGCTTCATCAAGCTGCCGCCGGTCGAAACCAAAAAGATTCCTGAGATCGTCCGCTTCGAAGCGATCCAGCAGATCCCCTTCCCATTGGATGAGGTCGAGTGGAGCTACCAGCTCTTCCAGGACCCCTCTTCGCCTGATGTGGAAGTGGGCATCTTCGCCATGCGCAAGGAGCTGGTGAACCAGCACATCAAATTCTTCACGGA
>Ga0307476_10002455_pt1 | contig 11109 bp, 10 predicted proteins | sample atmos_gasesECM2C_2_FD_203314 | JGI IMG/M metagenome (GOLD analysis project Ga0307476, IMG submission 203314) | Hardwood forest soil microbial communities from Morgan-Monroe State Forest, Indiana, United States - atmos_gasesECM2C_05 | ecosystem: Environmental > Terrestrial > Soil > Temperate... | reverse complement strand
GATCTTTGTGTTCACTGTTCCGGGTGTCGTTGGGTATTTTGCATCCCTCGGATTACCAGCGATTGTGGCCTACGGCATTATCGCACTCGAGCTGCTCGGCGGAATCGCACTCATTCTCGGGATCTATGTCTCATGGGTAGCGCTGCCGTTGGCGATCGAAATGCTTGGCACGATCGTTCTTGTGCACGGCGCCAACGGCTGGCTGTTCACAAACAAAGGTGGCGGCTGGGAATATCCCGCGTTCTGGTCTGTGGGTCTCATCGTCTTGTATTTGCTTGGTGATGGCGCGCTCGCGTTCAGACCTGGACAGCGAGATGGACCATGAGATACGTAGGCTGACCTTCCCGACGAGTCGCTGCCTCGTAGCCCGCTCTGGCAGAACCAAACCTCGATGCCCGCCGCCTGAAGGGCCGCGCAGATGCGCTGTGCCGCATCGGCATCCTGCGAGGCGTAGCTGAGGAAGACAGCCCCCCGGGGTCTGCGCGCCGACGCGGTCCAGTGAGTCCACGCCCATCCCGGCCCCTCTTGTTGTCTTATGCCGGGCCGAGAAGGTCACACCACGGACTTCTTCAGGGCTGTGAAGGCGGAGGCCAACGAGAATGTGGTCTTCTCCTTTATCCTCTGGCCGTCGAAGGACGTCCGCGATGCGGCGTGGAAGAAACTGATGGCCGATCCCGAAATGCAGCCGAAGCAGCCCATGCCGTTCGACGGCAAGCGGATGTTCTGGGGCGGGTTCAAGCCGCTGCTGAACACGCTGGATAAGTCCGCGTCCTGAGCTGAACCGAATTACTTCGGTTGGGCCTTATAGCTAGAGAGTTCGGCTGTCGAACTCGGTGCGGTACGCTGTACGTCGGGAACGCGCCGCGGTAGTGGCGTCAGCGCGAAAGGCGCAGATCCTCTTCGTCCCAGGTAGCCTGACGCGGGAATGGGAGCATCAGTCGTGGCGACTGATTTCCAAATGGATCGGCGAAAAACACAAGCCGACGGCTTATGGCCGGCAAGACGAAAGGTTCCGTGACAATCGCCACGCCTCGAGAGCAGAACGTAGCTAACGTCACATCGACGCTGGCGACGTTCAGGCAGAAATGGTGATAGCCGCGATATTTGAGGCTATCGGCCAACTGGATATAAGGCCGCGCCTCGGTCCCTTCGGAACATTCGGATTAGACTTAATAGATGATCGGATGGACCGGGCCGTCCCGAACCGCCCAGGCACAGCTGATTTAGAGACAATCGCGGAAATCTCGATGCGTTCCTACGAATTACCTTCAGGCGCGAAGATTCCGGCCTTCGGCATCGGTACCTGGCGCATGGGCGAAAGTGCTCGCCGCCGTAAGGAGGAACTCGAAGCACTGTGCTATGCACTTGAGCTTGGTTACCCCATGGTTGACACCGCAGAAATGTACGGTGAGGGAGCGGCCGAGGAAATTGTGGGCGAGGCGATCAAGAAGGTACGACGGGCGCCCTACATTGTGAGCAAGGTCTATCCCCACAACGCCACCCGCGCGGGCACGGTGGCGGCCTGTGAGCGCAGTCTTAATCGGCTGGGGGTGCCGCGCATCGATCTTTATCTCCTGCACTGGCGCGGCAGTATTCCTCTTGCTGAGACCTTCGAGGCCTTCGTCCAGTTGCGCGAGGCGGGCAAGATCGCGGACTTCGGTGTGAGCAATTTCGATGCCGATGACATGCGCGAAGCGGCCCGTTATGGCCAGGGCTTGATCGGGACCGATCAAGTGCTCTATTCCCTATCGCGACGTGGTCCGGAGATCGACTTGCTTCCCTGGCTCCGCGAGCGATCCATTCCGCTTATGGCCTATTCTCCGCTCGACCAGGGCCGGCTGTTGCGCAACCCCGCGTTGTCCACGATAGCGAGTGACGTGGGTTGCAGTCCTGCCCAACTCGCGCTGGCCTGGCTACTGGCGCAGCCGGGCGTCGTCACGATACCGAAGTCCTCGTCCCGGGAGCGGGTCGAGGAGAATTACGGAGCGCTCGAAGTGACGCTGACGCAACCCATTTTGGATGTGCTCGATCGGACCTTTCTTCGACCCACATCGAAGCAGTCTCTGGAGATGCTTTGAGTCCGGGCGCATTTTGCGAATTGCGATTTGCGTGGCCAGCAACTGCTAGGACTCGAAAAACGCACGCAGACGAACCACAGCGGACTGCGCCGGAGGGATTGTTGTTACCCGCTACGAGTTTCCCCAAGAGCGTCTTAAGCACGCATCCGGTAGCGGGTAACTCAGTGGGTAATTCCGGACATCATCTGTACAAGCGATTGAATGTGCGGAAGTAAGTGCTTACGTTGTATTCCTCTCCCGGACACCATTAAAAACAATAGCTTAGCGTTGATTTTGATTCTCTTTCTGGAGGTGTTTGCCGCACCGCCGAAAGGGCGGGTGCGGGGTGAGCGATAGCGCTCGGACCGTCCGCGGGTGGGATTCTACCCACTCTTTATAGATGTGGTTGCGCGGGGTCGCAGATGAGACCTCGCCGCGAGCGAAGAGTTCCCCGCGATGCTGCAAAGCATTCATGAAGACACCGGCCGCCCTGCAACCCCTGATCGATGATGGCGTGATTGATGAGGTCATCCGCTCGCTCAAGAGCGGCAAGGAAGCGACGGTCTACCTGGTGCGCTCGGGGACGCAGACGCGCTGCGCGAAGGTCTACCGGGACATGCGGCAGCGAAGCTTTCAGCAGCGGGCGCGATACCAGGAGGGCCGCAAGGTGCGCGGCACTCGCCAGGCACGGGCGATCGGCAAGCGCACCCGTTTCGGTCGCAAGGCACAGGAGGCGGCGTGGAAGAATGTCGAGGTCGATGCGCTGTACAAACTCCTCGCCGCCGGCGTGCGCGTGCCGAAGCCTTACGGGTATTTCAACGACACGCTGATCATGGAGCTGGTGACCGATGCCGCCGGGTACCCTGCCCCGCGCCTTGGCGAACTCGATCTGTCCGCTGAGACGGCGCGCGAGTATCACCGTTTTATCATGCAGCAGGTCGTGCGCATGTTGAGCATCGGCCTCATCCACGGGGATCTCTCGGAGTTCAACGTACTCGTCGGCAGCGCGGGACCCGTGATCATCGATCTGCCGCAGGCGGTGAATGCAGCAGGCAACAATAGTGCGCTCGAGATGCTCGAGCGCGATGTGAACAACATCCGCGGTACGCTCGGCCGCTTTGCGCCGGAGCTTCTACGAACTGAATTCGCCCAGGAGATGTGGGCGCTGTTCGAGCGAGGGGAGCTGACCGCGGAGAGCAAGCTCAACGGGGCGTTCGCGCGAGACGAGACGCCAGCTGATGCCCATGCTGTCCTCAGGCGGTTGAGGACGCTCGTGAAGAAGCGCTGCAACGAGAGCTGGGGCGAGAGAAAGCTAGAGCGCCGGTCAGCGTAGTCCACTTCTAAACCGTCCGGAAATCGGGGACAGGGTCAGAACACAGGAAAGCGCGCCTTCGGATAAACCGCCATCTCGCACGACCAGTACAAACGATTACTCGCTCCTGGGCGCGAACCTTAGTTGCCGTTTGAGCTCTTGATATCGCGGGTCCGATTCCAGGTTGTCCAGGCACGCCCGCAAATAGGGCTGGTACGGCCTGAGCTCCTGGTGTCGTGCCGCGTACGTCCGCAGCCACCGCACGGCGTCGTCGAAATCATGATGACACGCATAGTACAGTGCAACCCAGTCACCGTTTTGTTCGCCGTAACGTACCTGCAGTTCCGTTAACTCGCGTTCCGCGTCCGTTTTGCGCCCTGCTGCGTCAAGTACAATGGGCAGCAACCTCAGTCGGAACTGAGGATCGGGCTCGCGCAGAGCTTCCGCGACGGCATCAAGCGGCTTGTGGTTCGTGAGGAACGCGATCGCGAGAACACTGTGAACGAGGGCGGCCGACGGAGCGATCTCTACCGCCCTGCGACAATCGGCCTCCGCCTCTGCGGGATGACCGGTATCCAAGTGAACGCCGCAGAGGACCGAAAAGGTCCACGGATTGAGTGGATCCATGGCTGTCGCGCGACCGGCGAGCTCTATCGCACGATCAGGTCCATTCATATCCACCGCCAGCAACGCCTGCGACATGAGTACGAGTGGATCGTCGGGTTGCAACTCCAGAGCGCTATTGAATTCGGCCTCGGCTCCTGAGAAATCACGGTCGCAGCTGCGCAGGACGATACCCTTGGCGCGATGCGTCAGCGCGAGCGCCGGGTTGAGTTCGATCGCTCGAGTCTCCGCAGCGTGAGCGCTGGCGCACGCTTCTGGCGTTGGGCTCGGCGCCCCTAGATCGAACCTCCAGATTGTCTCCATGGCAAGCCAGGCCCAGGCCTCAGCGAATCGCGGATCGAGTTTCAGCGCCGTACGCAAATGCGTCTCGGCGGCATCGTAATCGCTCGCAGAGCCACTGTTGATGTGTGCTTCGGCTCGCAGGTACTCGTCGTGCGCGTCGATACTCGACGTGATGGGTGCGGGCGTGAGAATGGACATTTTGAATTCGTGGACAACTCCGCTCGCAATTTCGTCCTCGATTTCCAAGATGTCAGCGAGCGGCCGATTGTAAGTCTGAGACCATAGGTCATACCCGTCCTCGGCGCGCACTAGCTGCGCAGTGATCCGCACCGTACCGCCGGCTTTGCGCACGCTCCCCTCAAGCAAATAGGACACCCCCAGCGTTCTCGCGATCTCAGTGACTGTCGTTTGCTTCCCTTTGAAATAGAACGACGACGACCTTGCTGCTACATGCAGTCGCCGGGCCGTCGCCAGTCGCTCGATGAGTTCCTCGGTGAGGCCGTCGGCAAGGTACTGCTGATCTTTGGTTTCGCTTAAGTCGAGAAAGGGGAGAACCGCGACCGATGCCTTCGGGGCCAGCACGGCTCTCAGCCCAGCGCCGTGCACCCATTGGTAGACGAGCCAAAATCCTCCAGCCAGCACCGCGCCTGCAATAAGCAGCCCCAAAGCTCCACGCCGGCTGAGGGCATGGACTATCGGCCACTTTGACGCTTGCACCGCGGGGTACGTCGCTGCGGGATCGGACTGGACGACGCGCCCGGCGTCGGAGCCGGTGAGGGGCGCAATCCAAGGTCCCACTGGAGCGATCAACCGATAGCCCCGCCGCAAGACGTTCGCGATGTAGGCAGGCTCCTTCGTGTCATCCCCGAGGGCTCGACGAAGACCCCCCACCGCCTGGTATACGGAATCGGGCGTCACCACGACGTCCTTCCAGACGGCGTCAAGCAGCTGCTCGACGCTTACAACCTGACCGGCGTGCTCGGCCAGACACACGAGTACCCGCATCGCGCGCGGTTCAAGTTTTACGGTTTTTCCGCCTTGCGTAATCTGGTCCAAGGACGGATCGACGCGCCATTCGCCGATCCGCAGCGGAGTGTCCATGGGTGCGGGCATCCGATCCAGTCTGCGCCAAGTCTAGGCCCCGGACGCCATATGCGTACATCTAGGCGTCCGAAGGAAAGTGGCGCCGACTGTCCAACCGGCCTACCGCCGAGGGCTTCAGCCCGACTTCCATCCATCCTTGGCGCGTCTTTAGCCCTCCCTCAGGACTTCGAGCTACCGGTGAGAGCAGCGTTCCGCCGTGGCCAACGCTCATTCACGAGGAGACTCACATGCAGACTAAGCTAGCCGTTTCAGGTGCTCGGTTCGTCCTTGGCTTCGCCGTGGTTGCAGGCACGCTCTTAGCCATTACCCCGGCAGCGGCCGAAAATCACAATGTTACGGTTGCCCTTCACGTCAGCACGAAAGGACTCGACCTAGGTCAGCCGGCGGATGCACGGACCTTCTACACGCGCCTCGAAAATGCCGCGTGGATAGCGTGCACCCGCGGCAACCGGGTAGATCTCCTGCCCGTTGACGACCTGAAAGGCTGCTACGACAGAGCACTTGGAGGCGCAGTCCGCTCCGCCAAAGCGCCGACACTTACTCAGATCTACCTGGAAACTCATACGCTACAGCAAGCAGCAGCCCAGGGAATCGAGTTGCCTGCGCAGGTAGCAGCGAAGTGACGAACGCCCCAGCCAGCCACCGCGCCTGTCTCGGCGTGGCCGCACAGGCGCGGTGTCGTCATCCTACTTCTGGCCGAGCCTTGCCGACCGGGCCTTCTCAACCTCCGGAGCCGTCGTGACGGGGAGCTTCGCCGACGGCAAGATTTCGGGCATCGGAAAAATAGATGCTTTGCGCAACGGGAGCGCGCGACTTGCACGCCGGAGACCGGCAGTTATGCCCCGCAAGGCGTCGCGCCTACGCCCTCTTCCGACGCAAGAACGCGGCCGACCGGCTCGAGTGCGCCCGACGTGTCACTCGGTCTAACGGCTATCAGCCGCAATAAGGTGATTTCCGAGGGTGACCCAAAGCGATTGGGCGGTCCCCAGTACCCGTCCCTCGACTGACGTAGACCCAAAGATTGTTCAGGCGGTGCAAACCGGCCGTGAAGGGTTGCTGGAATCGCATGAACAGGGTCCACGGCCAGAACTGGCCGCCATGCGTATAACCGGACAGCTGCAAATCGAAACCGGCCGTTGCCGCCGCGGCAGCGGAGCGTGGCTGGTGAGCTAGCAGAATCTTTGCAGCCGCGTTCGATGGTGCGCCTGCGACCGCCGCGGCCGGATCACTGCGCTGCGCGGCATTGAACCGATGCGAGCTGTAGTCCGTCACGCCGGCGATGACCACTGGAACACCCTGATGCCGCAGGACGACGTGCTCATTGAGCAGTACTCGCAATCCCAGCCGCCTGAACTCGGCAGTCCAGGCACGCTCCCCGGAGTAGTACTCATGATTGCCCGTCACGAAAAATGCGCCGTGGCGCGCACTTAAGCACGCCAGGGGCGCAGTGTGAGGCGCGAGCTCGTGCACGGGACCATCCACGAGATCACCGGTGATCGCGATGAGATCTGCATCGAGCGCGTTTACTGCATCGACGATCGCGTCGACGTAGCCGCGCTTGATGGTGCGACCCACGTGGATGTCGCTGATCTGCGCAATCGAGAATCCGTTCAGCGCTGGCGGCAAATTGCGCAGCGGAATCTCAACGCGCTTGACGCGAGCGCGGCAGCGCGCATTTGCAAAGCCGACCCTCGGCGTCCAGTCGGCTGCGCATCGCGCGACTTTCAATTCGAAGGAACGAGATCAAAGCGCTGTGAGGGTCTCCGCGTCTTTTCTGTCGTCGCCACGCCACCGATTGCTCCGAAGGGTTCCGGAATTGTGTCCTCGATGGTGAACAATTAAATTGCCAAGCCATCCACTATGTGCATTCGCCTTGAAAATGCAGCAGTGCACAAATATGGCCTAAGGAGCCGGTTATGCGAACAACTCCCCTCTCTACCCTAACAGCTGCTGTTGGTTCGATCTGGCTTCTACTGAGCTGCGCGACGACGCAGCCAACGCCCCCAACAACCGCAGCCTCACCGGCCCGCATCACAGTGCTCTATGATGCCTTCGGTAAAGATGTGGCGATGACCAAGGATTGGGGTTACGCCGCGCTGGTGGAAATCAATGGCAAGCGCATCCTCTTCGATACGGGTGACGACGCGGCCGTACTTGCCAAGAATGTGAAGGCCAAAGGCGTCGATCTCACCAAGCTCGACTTCGTCGTGTTATCGCACCGCCATAGCGATCATGTGAGCGGATGGTCCTATGTGCTGAGCGTAAACCCGCACGTCAAGATCTACGCGCCCAAGGAAGGCTTCGGCATTTTTGGCTCCGACTTGCCGAGTAAGTTCTATCGCAAAGACGACTCACTGCCCCCCGAGATGCGCTACTACAACGGTGCGCCGCCAGAGACCATGAAATTCGGCACCCTCTTTCCCGGTGCCAATATTCAGTTGATCGACAAGACCACGGAAGTGACACCGGGCATCACGCTGATCGCCCTGATTTCCGATGCGCCGGGAACCAAGGAACTGAAGGAGCTGTCTCTGGCCATTGACACGCCGGACGGCGTCGTGCTCGTGGTGGGCTGCTCTCATCCCGGCATCGAGGCTATTGTTGCTGAGGCAGTCAAGATTAATCCGCACATTCACTTTCTCACTGGCGGGTTCCACCTGGTGACGGCTCAGGATCCAGTCATCGAGAAGGTTGCGAACGCGCTGCATGACACCTACAAAGTGGATTTCATCGCCCCGGGCCACTGCACGGGCGAACCGACCTTTACCGCCCTGCAGAAGGCGTTCGGTGACCGTTATCTCTACGCTGGTTTGGGGACCACGCTGAGTATGGGTATAAACCCGCGCGCTGCGTCGAATCAAGCCGGCGCGCCTGTTCTGGACGAAGGCGATTCGCGCAGCTACCGCACGTTACTCGCCCAGAGCGATGATCTGCATGAGACCGGCATTGGCGTCGTGCAGCTCGCACGGATGCAGTAACGATCTGGTCAGCGCATCAGGTCCCCGATTACCCGAACCGGCTTCATTGTTGCGGCTGTGGCCTCCGCGGAGGCGGCTATGACTGTCAGCTTTGGCAACCAATTCGATCCGCTGAACTTCCGGTCTTGGCCGGACCCGGCCTGTCAGAGTGAACCGCCGGTGTTGACCCCCAGCGATCGGACGACTCTCCCCGTAGCTGTCACTCGAGAGTAATGGAGCGGACACTGACCGCAGCGCCGTCGATCCGGGCCGATTGTCTCTCAGCCGGCAACCCAGGTCGGCCAAACTTACCTAGTTGGGCTAAGCTCGCGCCCACGGAGGCCGTGAGAAGACCTCCGGCGGCCTGTCAGGGGCGGTTCATCGGTGACTGAGCCATCGCACGCGGTATTCCTGAGCTACGCCTCGCAGGATGCGGAGCCTGCGCAGAAGATTTGCGAGGCACTGCGTGCGGCCGGCATCGATGTCTGGTTCGATCAGAGCGCGCTGCGGGGCGGGGACGTCTGGGACCAGGCAATCCGCAAGCAAATCAAGACCTGCGTCTTGTTCATCCCGGTCATCTCAAGACATACCCACGATCGCGAGGAGGGGTATTTCCGTCTTGAGTGGAAGCTCGCGGTCGATCGATCCCATCTGATGACCTCTAACAAAGCGTTCCTTCTGCCCGTCGTTATCGACGACACGCGCGAGGACGATGAGAACGTCCCGGACAGGTTCAAGGACATCCACTGGACCCGCCTACCGGCGGGTGAGACGGCGGCGGCTTTCGTCGAGCGGGTACGGCGCCTGGTGTCGCGCGAACCATCTCGTGGACCGACGGAACCCCCGCTAGCTGCCGGGCCGCCGCCATCTGCGGCAACACCATCGCTGAGGGAGCGAGCTTCCGGACCCTCGCGATCGAAGCGCGCTCTGCCGGCGATCGTCGCCGTGGTAGTCGCAGGTACTCTGGCTTATTTCGCAATCGACAGGTTCTGGGTCGGGAAGCGCCAAGCGTCACCCTCAACGCCACCGGCGGCTTCGGCCAACGTAGCCCCGACGGCCTTCGCCCCGCCGCCGCATTCCATTGCGGTGCTGCCATTTGTGAACCTGAGCGGGGATAGGGAACAGGAGTACTTCTCCGATGGGCTCACGGAAGAACTGCTCAACTCGCTGGCCGAGATCAACGAGTTGCAGGTCGCCGCCCGCACCTCGGCGTTCTCGTTCAAGGGCAAAGATAACGACATCGGCATGATCGCGCGCAAACTGAACGTGGGCGCCGTGCTCGAAGGCAGCGTGCGGCGCTCAGCGCACACCATCCGCATCACCGCGCAGTTGATCAATGCCGTAACGGGCTTTCACCTGTGGTCCAAGACCTATGACCGGAACTTAGGCGATGTGCTGAAACTTCAGACCGAGATTGCCACCGCGGTGGCCGGGGCCCTGAAAGTCACGCTGCTCGGGGATGTCGCTGCCAAAGTCGAGCTTGGCGGGACGCGCAATCCGGCCGCCTTCGATGCGTACCTGCGCGGGGCGAAGGCGTTTAGCTCGAGACACGAAGCCAAAGACATCCCAGCCGCGATTGCCGCGTACACGGAAGCGATTCGCCTCGATCCGCACTATGGGCTCGCGTTCGCCGGCCGATCGATCGCCCTTTCCACGGCGGCTGAGGACGCCGGGACCCCAGCGGCGGCGCGTGAAGGCTTTGACGAGGCGCAAGCGGATGCGCGCCAGGCGCTCGCGCTCGCGCCGGATCTGGCCCAGGCCCACCTCGCACTCGCGGAAGTTTCGGAAAACACCCTCGACTTCACGCAGGCGAGTGACGAATACGAGCGCGCCCTTGCGCTCGCGCCAGGCAATGCAGAAGTGTTGCGGAATAGCGGCTTATCTGCAGCCTTCATGGGGCACTTCGATGCGGGCGTTGCGGCCGCCCGCCGCGCCGTCGTGCTCGACCCGCTCGCTCGCGCAAGCCATTATGCGCTCGCCCAGGCGCTGTATGCGGGCCGCCGCTATGAGGAGGCGGTCGCGGCGTACGCAGAAGTCATCAGTCTTGACCCCGACTTCAAGACGGCCCACGCGGAACGCGGGTTCGCCTATTACGGGCTCAGAGACCTGCAGAGCGCGCGCGCCTCATGCGAGACGAAGCCGGACCACTGGAGGAGTCAATGGTGCCTCTCGGTAATCTATGACAAGCTCGGCCGGCACGCCGATGCGGAAGCCGAGCTTTCGAAACTGGCAGCGCAAAGCGACGCCGCGGCGTACCAGTACGCCACGATCTATGCGCAGTGGGGCAATCGCACCAAGGCGCTCGAATGGCTCGGGACGGCGCTGCGGCTGGGGGACCCGGGCCTAGAGTACGTCAAGACCGACCCGCTCCTGGACCCCTTGCGCAAAGAGCCGCGCTTCCAGGCGATTGAGCGGGAATTGAAGTTTCCGAGCTGAGTGGCGGTGCGGTTCCAACGCAATTCCTTCGATCCCTCGAAGATCGTTCCAATGTCCGCAAATTAGAAAATTGAGAGTTCTGCTCGAGTGGCCGGAGTTGGCAGTCGCGACCGCCCGCTTTTGGGCAAGCTGACGACGAAATTCAGTCGTCTCCCGAGCGCCTTGAACTTGCGAATGCTGCGGATCGAATCGAGCAGCTATGGGAAACGCGGTGATCTTCGGTGCCCCCCCACACCGCTCTAACCGCATGGCGCTCACTTCATTGCCTCCAGGGTCACTTCCTTTCTGATTTTCTCGTTTCCCCGCATCACGGTGACCATCACCTTCTCGCCCTCGT
>Ga0307476_10002454_pt1 | contig 11109 bp, 5 predicted proteins | sample atmos_gasesECM2C_2_FD_203314 | JGI IMG/M metagenome (GOLD analysis project Ga0307476, IMG submission 203314) | Hardwood forest soil microbial communities from Morgan-Monroe State Forest, Indiana, United States - atmos_gasesECM2C_05 | ecosystem: Environmental > Terrestrial > Soil > Temperate... | reverse complement strand
CGACGGAGGCAAGACTTTCGGCAGGCTGCGCGCGCCGCACGGAGATAATCACGCGCTATGGATCGATCCCACGAATCCGAAACGGCTTATGAATGGCAACGATGGCGGCGCCACTATCTCTACCGACGGCGGTGACACCTGGACCAGCCAATATAACCAGCCCACAGCGCAGTTTTACCACGTCACTACTGACGACCGCTTTCCCTATTTCATGTACGGCGCGCAACAGGACAACTCCACCGTGGCCATCGCCAGCGCGAGCGCCGAAGGCGCCATTGATCGCCCCGACTGGTACGCCGTGGGCGGCGGCGAAAGTGGCTACATCGCACCCGACCCCACCGAGCCGGAGATCGTATATGCCGGCTCTTACGGCGGAGAGATCACACGCTACGATCACCGCACCGGCGAGGAGCAGGCCGTTAATCCCTGGCCAGTAAACCCGATCGGTTGGTCTGCGGCCGATGTCAAACACCGTTTCCAATGGACCGAGCCCATCGTCTTCTCTCCGCATGATCCCAAGACGATGTACTTCGCGGGGGAAGTGCTGTTCAAGACTACCGATGCCGGCATGAGTTGGACGATCATCAGTCCCGACCTCACGCGCAACGACAAGTTAAAACAGGCGGCTTCAGGCGGCCCGATAACCAAGGACAACACTGGCGTTGAAGTCTACGACACGATTTTCTCCGTAGTGGAATCGCTGGTACAGAAGGATTTGATTTGGGCGGGAACCGATGACGGATTGGTTCAACTCACCCGCGACGGTGGCGGGCACTGGGAGAACGTCACGCCGAAAGCCATGCCGGACTGGGGTACGGTCAGTATGATCGAGGCGTCTTCTCGCGAAGCCGGGACCGCATACCTGGCCGTCGAACGCCACAAATCTGACGACTTCGCGCCCTACGTTTTCAAAACCACAGATTTTGGCAAGACCTGGACCAAATTAGTTGCAGGACTTCCGGCGACCGATTATGTCCATGCCGTGAGGGTCGACCCCCGGCGTCCGAATTTGCTTTTCGCCGGAACCGAACAAGGCGTGTACGTTTCCTTCGATGATGGCGTTCGCTGGCAGCCGCTGCAATTGAATCTGCCGGCAGCTCCCGTAAACGACCTCGTCATCAGGAATACTGACCTGGTTGTCGCAACGCACGGACGCAGCTTCTGGGTGCTCGATGACATCACTCCGCTTGAGCAATATGAAGATTCGATTCCGCAGCAGGACGCTCATCTGTTCACGCCCGGGCCGGCGAGTCATACTGTCTTTCGCGGTTCGTTTTTCGCCCCCAGCGGCAGTGTGGGAAAGAATCCGCCGGCAGGCGCCGTCATTGATTACTGGTTGAAAACTTCACTCAAGAAGTCCGATCAGGTGAAGGCCAAGGCTTCCGCCACTGGTGCCGAGGGTGCACCGGCAAGAACTGAAGCCAGCCCCTCGACCTCTCTCTCTGAAACTGAGAAGAGTGATAAAGATAAAGATAAAGACGAAGCCCCGAAGATCACGCTGGAGATTCTTGATTCCTCGGGAAAGGTCATCCGCAAGTATCCCAAAAAAGAGGAGCCCGGCGACGAGGGGGAGGAAGACTTCTTCAGCCGCGGCGGCGATGCAGGAAGCCTGCCCGCCGACGCGGGCATCAACCGTTTCGTGTGGGACCTGCGTTACGAGGGAGCGACCAAGGTTCCACATGCGCCTCTCTGGGGTGGAAGCACCGACGGCCCCGAAGCGCTCCCCGGCATGTATCAGGCAAAGTTGACGGTGCTAGGCAAGAGTTACAGTGCGCCCCTGGAGATCAAGGCCGATCCGCGATTGAAAATCACTAACGAAGACCTGACCAAGCAATTCGATTTGCTGCTCAAGATCCGTGACAAGGTCACTGAAACGGACGACACCATCGTTCAGATTCGCGATCTTCGCGAGCAGATGAAAGCGATTAACACTCGCCTGAAGGGCGATCCCCGCGCCAAGGCCATTGCCGAAGCCGGCAAAGCTCTCGACACGAAGATGACGGAGGTGGAAGAGGCGCTTATCCAGACCAAAGCTAAGAGCGGTCAGGATGTGCTCAATTTCCCAGTTCGCCTGAACAATCATCTGGTGGCGTTGAGTGGCGTCGTAGGAAGCGCCGACTCGGCTCCGACGAAGCAGTCCTACGAAGTATTCGACATGCTCACCAAAGCTGTCGATGAACAACTGGCAAAATGGAAGGCGATCGTCTCAACCGATATGGCGGCTTACGACAACCTGATGAAACAGCAAGACGTTCCCGCGCTGATGGTGAAGCAACCGGAAAACCAACTTGGGGATAAGTAACGAAACTTATTAGGGTGGACTTTACTCTCTATGCGGGAAACCGGCCGGCCGCCGCGCTTTCACTGGCCTCTGGCGACGAACCGTTCCCGGCGCCCGAGGATGTGATCGGGGCGTCCCGAAGCACCACTGTGCAAAAACGTTCATCTTGACAAGGTTGCGTCGCCAGCAGACAATTGGCGCCGCCCTCGGTTGGGGCATCTTCTTTCGCGCTTTCCTATCGGGCTCCTCCCCTGCCCAGAGCGCGTTTGAACAGCCGCGGCATTGCTTTTGTCGCAGGCATGAGGGGTTTCACAGCATCAGCGACAAATAGTGTGCGGGCAAAGATTGTCCAATATTCAATGAACATGTTGAGGAATTCCCGGATAGAAGATTCAGGAGGAACTATGCAACATAGGGTTTTACGCTCGTTTCAGTATTTCTGTTTGCCAGCCCTTGTGCTTTGCTTGGCGCTCGCAGCGCAGGCCAGCAGGGTGCATAAATTTAGCGGACTTTACCAAATTCTGAAAGTCTCGGAGGAGGGCGATAAGGTGCAAGTGGAGGTGTCGCTTCGTCTATTCAACAACAGCGGGGCCAACGTGACAGGCGCCACCATCTCGCTGGTGAGTTCCCTGGTAGCGGGAGGGCCGGAATTCGAATGGGAGAAAGAGGAGGTTCCATTCACGAATGTGACGTTGCTCTATAACGCGCACATCAAGACGGTAGTGCCTGCCCTGGTGGGCACCTTCACCATTCCGAATAATGAATACGCGCAATGGAAGAAGGGCGCTGGGCCGAGATTTGTGATCGCCTACTTGAATGCCGCGGGAGCGGAGCAGAGCTTCAGAATCGACATGGCGCCTGCTCCGTAGAAGTGCGCGGAGACAAGTTTTACGGAATGAAGCCGCCGCGATGCGCGGCTCTTGAGGAAGAGGGGGTTCGTAAAAGAGCGAGTTCAGCCAGTGCTTGGCGCCGATAAAAGATAAAAAAAGAGGATATCAATATGCGTTACTTCAAGCTGATCGTCTGCACCGGAATTGTGCTGCTCCTAGCAGGAGTTGCCAGCGCGCAGGAGGACTATATCAACGTTTTCGCCGGCGGTGGACCGAATGATGTCGCGGCAACCAGCGCGCCCGTGTACCAGCCGACGAATATCGCCGTTGACAGCGCCGGGAATGTCTATTTCAGTTCGGGGTACTCCGGCAACCAGCACCGGATCTGGAAGATCACCAAGTCGACGGGCATCTTGACCGTGGTCGCGGGAAGTTATTCCTATGGTTATGCCGGCGACGGGGCGTTGGCGGTTAATGCTTTGCTGTACAACCCGCAGGGCGTGGCGGTCGATCATGCGGGGAACGTATTCTTTGCGGACTATCAGAACTGCATCGTCCGCAAAGTGACGGCCAGCACCGGAATTATCACCACGGTGGCCGGGACTCCCACAAGCTGTAGAAGCGGCACCGGGGCTACCATAGGCAATGGGGGTAAGGCGACGAGCGCTTACCTGTATAACCCAACGGGCGTGGCCATTGACAAGAATGGGAATCTTTTCATCGCCGACTATAGCAACCAGCAGATTCGAATGGTGTCCTGCGCCACGGTGACCAGTACTGGCGGCGCCTGTATCGCTAACTCGGGGCAGACGGCTGGCGATATTTACACCATAGCCGGGGACGGAACGGGTGGTTACAACGGCGACTCCCAGGCGGCTACTTCAGCCGAGCTCTTCCAGCCCTATGGCGTGACCACGGACACCACTGGAAACCTCTATATCGCAGACCAGTATAACGAGCGGGTGCGCCGGGTGGCCTGCGGAACCGGGATTAGTTCGTGTACCGTTCCATCGGGCGAGACCAAGGGCGACATTTACACGCTCGCGGGCACGGGAACGGCCGGTTACAACGGCGACGGCATCACGGCCGCGACAGCCGAATTGTACTATCCCCTTACTGTGTCCGTTGACAGTTCTGGCAATCTGTTCATTGCCGACCAGTACAACCAGCGCATACGCGAAGTGTCCTGCGCGACCAAGACCAGCAGCGGTGGCACATGCACGGCTTCGAAGAATCAGACCGCCGGAGAAATTTTCACAGCGGTGGGCACAGGAACGGCAGGCTACAACGATGATAGCCAGTCGGCCACGGGAGCCGAAATTTATTTCGCCTCGGGAGTGGCGGTAGACAGCGCGGGAGATTTATTTATCGCCGACTACGACAACTATCGCATCCGCGAGGTGCCCTGTGACGTAAGCACGCTTACGTGCACGGCTCCAACTGGCGATACGAAGCAGTTCATCTATACCATCGCCGGAACGGGGAGCACCACGTTCTATGGTAACGACCTTCCCGCAACTGGCGCGGAATTGTATTACCCGACTGGAGTGGCTTCGGATTCCGCCGGGAATATCTACATTGCCGACTACGACAATTGCGTCGTCCAGGAAGTGAGCGCTAGCACGGGAGAAATCTCGGTATTTGCCGGCACCCTTGGAACTTGCAACTATGGCGGCGATGGCGCGGCGGCTACCAGCGCTTATTTGAACCATCCCTATCGAGTCGTGGTGGATAGCAAGGACAACGTTTTCATTGCAGATTTCAACAATTGCCTGATCCGCAAGGTAACCGGCGGAACCATCACCAGCGTAGTGGGGAAGAGCCCCTCGCTGGCCTGCGGTTATTCGGGAGACAAAGGGCCCGCTACGGCCGCCGAACTCAACGGTCCGGTCGGCGTTGCTCTTGACAGGTCGGGGAATCTCTACATCTCCGACTACTACAACCAGGTGATCCGGGTTGTGTCCTGCTTGACGGCGACCAGCACGGGCGGCACCTGCACTCCCAAAGCGGGCGAGGCGAAGGGTGACATCTACACGTTCGCCGGCAACAACACCCTGGGAGTCGGGTTCGCGGGCGACGGCGGCCCGGCTACAAGCGCTAAGCTCTACTACCCCTTGGACGTAACCGTGGATGCCTCGGGAAATGTATACATCGCAGACTATGACAACGAGCGGGTCCGCAAAGTGAATACGTCAGGAATCATCACCACATTTGCCGGAAATGGTTATAGCGGATACCAAGTCGATGGCGTCCTCGCGACTGATACATCGCTGGACCTTCCGGCAGGGGTTGCAGTCGATGGGGCCGGCGATATTCTCATTGCCGACCAGAACAACTACCGTGTGCGCCTGGTGGACGGTGAAGGGATCATTCACACGATCGCAGGTAATGGAACTCCCGGTTTCGGCGGCAATGACATCCTGGCAACGAGCGCCGAGCTCTATGCTCCGTATGGCGTAAACGTCGATCCCTCGGGCAACATCTACGAAGTTGACTACAACAACTGGCTCGTCCGGAAGATCACTGCGCCTATCACACTCAATTCCTCGGTTCCGAGCATAACGTTCGACACGCAGACGATCAATACGACCAGTGACGCCGTGGCTTTGACGCTCAGCGCCAACGGCACGGCCGACATCACCAGCATCACGCCGAGCGCGGGATTCCTTGAGGTGGACGATTGCCCCACCGCGCTGAACAACGCCTCGACGTGCCTCGTCAATCTGCGCTTCTCGCCAACGACAGATGGAGAAATCAACGGCACGCTAACCGTCAAATACAACGGTTTCTTCACGCCGTCGCTGGTGGTGCCATTGCAGGGCGAAGCATCGGGCCTCAGTCTGAGCCCAGTGGCCTTGGCTTATGGCACCCAGCTCATCTCGACCCCCGTGACCAAGACGGTCACGGTGACGGGAACGACGACTTACTCGGCTCCGTCGGCCACGCTCGAAGGCAGCACGAGCTTCACCATCGCAAGCAACACTTGCACGGGCGCAATCACCACGAGTTGCGCAATCGGGATAACTTTCGACCCGACATCGGCAACGTTAGGCGCACAGAAGAACACGCTAATCATTCACGACAATGATCCCACGAACCCGCAGCTTGTGGCCCTCACCGGAACGGGCACCGAGGTAACCCTGTCGCCGACCACGCTGGCTTTTGGAACAGTGGCTTCGGGAAGCAAGACACTATCGGTGACAGTTAAGAACGTGGGCACTACGACGCTGAGCTTTAGCTCTGCTCCAACTATAACCGGCACAGGGAGCGCCAACTTCAAGGTGCTGCCCTACAGCGCTACCGGGCCACAGAGCACCTGTCTGAACGGAACGGTGACGCTTGCTCAAAACGCAAGTTGCACATATACCGTGCAGTTCACTTTTGCAGGTGGAACCACGGCCTTCACCACCGACCTCAACATATTCGATAACGGTGGAGCCAGCCCACAAGTTGTCGTGATGACGGCTACCGACTAAAGCGGGTAAGAGGAGTTCACAGGGCGGGGAGCACATACAAGGCTCTCCGCCTTTTTTCATTCTGTCAACTTTGAAAACCTCGGGAACGGATGCGCAATAATGATGCTCACCCATACTCCGCACCTTACTCTAGCTGACCAGTTGAGCGAACTTTTCCAGATCGATGTTACCGCCAGATACGACGGCTACGACTTTGCCGGAGCCAGCACGGCCCGACAGACCAGCCGCAACCGCACAAGCTGCCGCGCCTTCGATAATAATCCGGTTACGCTCTGCTGCCACTTTCATGGCGTGCGCTGCTTCCGTCAGCGTCACCACCAACGATCCATCCAGTAGCTTGCGCGCGGACTCGAACATCCCGGGGAACACCATCTTGCTCCCGATACCGTCGACGAACGACGACTGATACTCCACCGGTCGTGGCTCACCGGCAGCGAGCGAAGCCCCCAGCGGGGCTGCAGTTTCAATCTCAGCGGCGTAGATACGCACGCGGGGAGCAAGCTCTCGCAATACTGCCGCGATGCCGCATGATAATCCTCCACCACCCCAGGGAATTACGACAGCGTCCAGGTCGGGCAGGTCCTCCAACAGCTCCAGCGCGATTGTGCCATTCCCCGCCATCACATCCGGATCGTCGAAGGCGTGGATGAACGTGGCATCGATACCCGGATAGGAACGAGTCTCGAAGGTTCGCCACCACTCGGCGAACGGAACTTTAATTACCCTCCCTCCCATGCGTTCGACGGCGTGAATCTTGGTGGCGGGAGCGGTGTCAGGAGCGATAATCGTTGCGCTCACCCCGATTCGCCGGGCGCAGAAGGCCACGCCTTGCGCCATGTTTCCGGCGGAAGCGGTCAAAACTCCGCACGCGAGCCGTTCGTGCGGGGTCCGCGCTATGACGTTTGCGGCCCCGCGGATTTTGAACGAGCCGATCGGTTGCAGGTTCTCTAGTTTCAGATACAGGTTCGCAGGCGCGTCTGCGTTACACCGAATCAGCGGCGTGCGCAGAGCAACCGCTGCAATGTTTCGCCGCGCTTCTTGAGCCTGCGCGAGGGTGATGGGCATTCCGATATCTTAACCGCTCCGAAGCGGATGAGGTCTCAGCGGGGAAACGACCGGTCAGCAGACTGCTGAGGGATGCGCGAGCCGGCAGGCATCTATTCTCGTCCTCCCTTCAAAGTAATGCTTAAACATGAATGATGACTGCCGAGGGGTGTCGCGCCTAGGCTCGACAACGCGAAGGGGTTGTTCAGTTTTCCATCAAGGGGCTTTCCGCAGGGTGCAGAGAGTCCTGTACAGATTTGAAAGTTGAACAAAGGTCACAATCCCCAACCAATACGTGAGAGCAGTCAGTCTTGGTGCCAGGCGCAGCATCGAGTTCGGCCGCGAGTTGAGATTTCAGGCCGCGCGCCGCATTCTCAAGTTCAGCTTTAGCCCGCGCCACGTGGGCCAGCATTGTGTGCAGCCGCTTTGGACCTAGCACCAGGAGGCCGAGGATAAGGAGGAATAGGATTTCTATGCCAAAACCCACGATTCACCCCTTGGTTACATTCTGGTCGTTAGCGATGGTCGTGGTTGCGCTGGCAGGCTTCTCTTCATCAGCTTTCATGGCTGACTTGAAGCCACGGATGCCCTCTCCGATTCCTTTACCGAGCTCGGGAAGTTTCTTGGGTCCGAACACTAACAAAGCAATTCCGAAAATGATCAGGAGATGCATCGGCTGAAACAGACCTTCTAACATATATGCTCCTCAGTTTCTCGTCCAAAGACGTGTAAGTGATGCACGGTTGGTGAAAGGCAGGCGCCGCGACCCACGTATCAGGTGCGGCGCCCCCACTTAGACAACAAACCATCCGCAAAAGGCGAACAGTTAGGTTTCAAGTTGCTACGCTAAGCGCACCGCGGCATCGGCCTCGGCAGCCAGCGCATGCACTGTTTTGAAGAACTGTGGGCTTTGGCCGATGAAGAGCCCATCTTCGGTGAAGCTTATGATCGTCGCCACGGCGCCGCCGAATCTATCGGTGAGTGGACGAATGATCGAGACCGGGGGAAGGTTGCGCTTGAATTCAGCCGGGACCGGGAAGATCAGGCTGGGCTGAATCAGCGGATTAAGCGGGCTGAAGAAATTGGGGAACGTCAGGCCGGATTCGGCGTCCGTAAACGGCGCCACCGAGGGTTGCACTGCGTTGCCCGCGAAATCAACCCATTCCAGAAAGTGCGCGACCTCATCTCCACCGATGCCAAACATAAGCCTAACCACTTCCAGGTCCGTCGCTTTTTGAATCAGGGATGCGTAAAGACTCGAACCGCCTTGCTCGATGTATCCGAAGTGAAAGGCGGCCACGTTCGCGATCGCCTGAATGTGTGCGTTACCGGGAACGCCGAAAGTGGGGTCGATAACGCCGAAGTCGGCATCGGTCCGGGGAATGGCGGTAACCCCTCTGAGAGTGATCGCCTGGGGAAAGGTGGCGCCGAGGTCCGGATTGGTCTCGCTGCGGTAGCGAACGTACCAGCTCGTATCGACGTTAAGCTTCAAAAGGTTCGTGAGGCGCCCGATGCCCGTTGATCCAGTAGCTGTACTTCCCGGCAAGGTTCTGAACTCATCGAAATTGACCGGTTCGCCTCCTCTGGACTCCAGATAGGCATTGAGGAAAGTAGCGTGGCTCACTTCATCCAGTGTATTGCTGGAGATGTATTGCGGGCCATCGGAATCGAGGTTTGACAATGCGGTTTGATAGTTGTTCAACGTTTGGGTCGGATTCACCTCAATCGGTCCATTCGTTCCGATGCCACCCAGTTCCGCATACTGAGTCCAAAGGTCTGCTTCGATCAGTTCTGCGGCTGCCAGAAAACGAAGGATAGCGATATCGCCCTTATTGAGGGAACCGCTTGATTGAGTCTGGCCTTGTGCGCGGGCCAGAGGTCCAGTTGCTAACAAACCGGCGCCCACTGCTGCGCCTCCTGCCAGAAGGCCACCTTTCAGAAAAGAACGGCGGTCCACCGGGCGACTAATGCTGTCGGGGTGAAGCTTTTTCTTCATGTTCTGCTCCAATTCCTTTGCTTACGATTTTGTTACAGCAGTACTGTGCGTTAGACGCGAAGATCAACGACGAGATACGCCGAGGATGTCATATGATTGTCAACTCTTGGGGACGCCACGGTGACATATACCAATGTTGGACAGAGAGTCATATTGAACATGGACGTGCGATGCCGATATCTCGACTTTCCACGGCTGCGACTTCTCCCACCTGCATATAAAACTCCGCTAGTCGACTGTTATTCCCGAATTACACGCAATATTCCTCGAGATAGCGCGGTCGTGGCTCTAATTACTCTGCAGACATCCTCTAACTCGGGCACGGTAGTGGAGACCGCAGCGGGAGAATCCGTAGAGACTGGAGTAAAGGGACAAAGGTGACGGAAAAAGAGGCGACCACCCTGGGGAGGCCGCCTCCATGAAGCATTCTGATTAGAAGACTCTCTCCACTTCAGAAGATCAGCTTCAAGCCGAAGAGCAGTTGCCGCCGTCCGATGCCGTCACTATTGACGTTGCCGGCAAACGTCCCGCCGCCGTTGGAATTGAAGGCCGTGCTTTGGAACCTCCCCGTCGCGACGTCGTCCAGAACCGGATCGGGAACACCAAGAAACTGCGTATTCATGATGTTAAACGCCTGTGCCTGGAACTGAGCCGTCACCCGCTCGTTGATCTTGATGTTTTTGAACACAGCGAGATTGGCGGTGCTGATCGGCTGCCCGCGAAGCGTGTTGCGGCCTACGCCTGCATATGGCGTGCCCACGACCTGGGCCGCAGTCGGATCGTTATGGATCCAATGTGCGCCAGTAATGGGCGTGACTGCACATTGGCTTTTTCCACCGCCACTTCCAAGACACGGGTCTGTGAAACTGACCAGTGTGCCAAAAGGCTCGCCGATTTTCGTGCCTGCGGCAGTAGGGCAGGTTGTCAGAGTTCCGTCGCAATATTGCCCCACCGATGCTATTGGCAAGCTCGCATTGCTCAGGATGGGACGGCAGGCATCAAATGTTCCGCCAAAATCTGCGTTCGGATCGCAGAGGCTGCCGTTCGCGTAACGCTGTATGGCGGTGAAAGGCTGTCCCGATGTGTAGCGGTAGGTGGTGTTAACCTGCCATCCGCCCAGCAGATGCCCAACCAGGCCTTGCTGACCTTTGTAAAACGGCAGATCGTAGACGATGGTCACGCCGACTATATGCGGGAAATCCGTCCCTGAGTTGCCCCGTTCAGGTGCACCAGTGGCGAACGGATCCTGCGCGTACGCTAGTGTGTTTCCGCCAGCGATCGTGCTGAAAACCTCGCTGGCGTTGTCGATCGCCTTGCTATAAGTGTAAGAGGCAGTCGCGCTCACGCCGTGCCAAGCGGCGATTCTCAGTTCGCTTTGGAGCCCATTGTAACTGGACGAAGCGGTGTTGGCATACTGAATCACGTTGCTGAAGTTACAGTTGACATTTCCGGCTTGGAAACCGGGCGCCCCTGACGTTGCGC
>Ga0307476_10002452_pt1 | contig 11114 bp, 11 predicted proteins | sample atmos_gasesECM2C_2_FD_203314 | JGI IMG/M metagenome (GOLD analysis project Ga0307476, IMG submission 203314) | Hardwood forest soil microbial communities from Morgan-Monroe State Forest, Indiana, United States - atmos_gasesECM2C_05 | ecosystem: Environmental > Terrestrial > Soil > Temperate... | reverse complement strand
TGAGGCCTTTTCTTTTTCGAAAGATCCGGTATGGGGGTGTCTACTGCGGTTGCGGCGGATTCGCCGGCGGTTGGCTCGGCGCGGATGTACCGCCGAAGGAACTGGAATTGTTACCGCCAAATCCTGTCCCCTGTCCGAACGAACTGCCATTTGTGTTCGAGGTCCCAGTTTGTCCGTTCTGTCCGTTCTGCAGCGGCTGCGCTCCTAGCTGCAGTGGGGGCTGGTTGGGAGTTCTGATTAGTCCCCCCATGTCGGTACTAGGATCATAAACAAATTGCCACTCGTTATATTTTCGCTTGTGATTGTACTCGCGAATCGTAGTTTCTTTGCTGATGCTGGCCACGCCGACAATCGGCCCGCCGGAAATTACCTGTTGCCCGCTGGAGGTGGCATCGCCCGAAGCCGTTCCTGGAGTCTGCGTGACCGCCTGGGAGGCATCCGCGCCTGCAGGCGCATTCGTTCCCTCCTGGGAGGGAGACGTTTGGGAATTCGAACTGCCTCCAAAGGTACTGCTCGAGTTTCCCCCGAATGACGATGATTGCGAGAAACCGCCAGAACTGCTGGTTCCGGAACTGCCGAACCCCGATTGTGAGTTGCCGAATCCCGAGTTACCAAATCCTGACCCGCCAAACGCGGAACTGCTGGAACCAGAACCCGACGTGGAACCATTCATCTGTCCCACAGTATTCGCCCCTGGAATTACTCCGCCGCCAATGCTGCCGCCCAGGGTTACACCAGGGTCGCCATAGTGGAGCAGCCTGAAATCCTTACCGGTAATCGGATCTTTGTAATGTTTGCGCAGGTAGCGCAAGTTGTTGGTGTTATCCAGGTTTTGCAGGGTTGTGGGGTATGCCCCATACTTTTTGTAATATGCGCGAATCGCCCGCGAATACTGCACTCCGCGATGAATCAGTTCCTCTTCGCGCTCCCGGCGGAGCTCAAACTTAATAGGAGTGGCGACTGCCACAGCGAATATGGCCATCAGAGCAACGACCAGAAGGAGAGTGAGAAGAACATAGCCATCTTCCTGCTCATGAACTTCCGAGGATGATGGCCGTTTTCTGAGAAGCAACTTCATTGGAACGCCACTTGGACCACTGTTCATTAGCTGCCGCAGCATGATCCGAAAAATTACCGAATTACAAAATTCTCGGATTGCAAGATGTGCGTCATCCTTGCGTTAACGGAATGCTTTGCGGCGGACCGCTGCCTACTACGTCCTGAATCTCGACGGAGGTTGCGGAGATCCGAACTACTTTATAGCGCCGGTCGACAATCTCGCCTTCGCCGGCAATGAAAACATCCTCTCCCTTGGAGAGGAAAACCTTTTTCGCCTCTCCGGGCTGATTGGCGAAACCGAAAAACTTCAGGGGGATCGGTGCTTGTGCTGTGACCGCCGGCACCTGATACGGCTTGGGATCATTTGGGCCCACAGCGCCAGGAGCCAGCGGTTTGGGTATCTCGACTTCCGCTTGCGATACAAAAATATTCCTTCCCGAGCCATCGTACTTGATCTGCTCGGTTGCGAGGAGTTGCTGCAGGTGCAGAGTCGGGTCGAGGCTCTGCGGCGCGTGCTCTTTCTTACTCGAGGCAGCGCCTGAGCCGTGACGCGCCGCAGGGTGCGTGAGCGCGCTAATCGGCGACGTAATCGGATTCGTACTGGTCCCCGTGGAAGCAATGGTTGACGATGACGGAATAAACTGGTAGGCAACCGCCAATACGGCCACCACCCCCAGCACCCCCGCCAGGATCGTTTTCGTCCGATTTTCCGTTCCTACTTTCACAGCGTTCCTGACCTCAAATACGTTTCGAGTTTCATGTGGAGTTTGATCGGACCGGTCTGCTCGCCGCCGAGTTCGACACTGCTGATGATGAATAGCATGTCATCGCGTTCCAGCGCGTTGATAAACCGGGCCAACGCAACGTAACTCCCAGAGAGATCTGCATCCATCTCGACCGGCTGCAGGCGGTCCACTTCAGCGTCCTCTGCCTTATATTTAGCCTGATCGATCGTCACCCCACTCGCGGTCGCGACCTTTCCCAGTTGAACCAGAATCTGCGAATCCTGCGTTGGGAAACGCTTCTTGTAAAAATCCGTGATCTGCTCGCGAGCCGTATCGACCTTCTTCGGCAGATTGGTAAGCGGTTCAACCTGCCGGGTTTTCGTTTGCAATTCACTCCACAACTGGTTGAGCTGCAACCGTCGCGAGTCGGTCGAACCTACCAGCGGCGAAAACAGAACCAGCAATGCCACCACGTCCACGCCTATAAGCACCGCCAGCGCGGTCTTAATCCTTTTTCGAGTCTGACGCAGGTCTGGCATCAGGGCGCGCTCCGCTTGGAGATTTCCGTTTTCGCGGCTGGCTCCACCTTGGCCGCCGGTTCCGGAACTATCTCCGGAACGTACGTAGCAACAATATTGAACTGAAACGGATCTCCGGCATTCGAAGGGTGGAAGGACTCCGTTTCGACATACGTCTGAGTAAAGCGCCGCGAATCCTCCATGCGGCGGGCCAGTTCCAAAGCCCGGTCGCGCGAGTCCCCCGCAACCGACATTTTCAGCTTCAGCTGGTTGTCGTCGTCCAGTTCGGGATGAATGGAAACTAGATGAACTCTTGCCGGCATCACTTTTTCCAGGTCTTCCAAAACCCGCGTCCAGGAAAACGACTTGCGCTCGATCAACTCGTTAAGAAACTGCGATTGATCCCGTGTCGATCGATTCTCCGGTCGATTTAGAAACTGTTCCGCCTGCTGACGCTTGACGTCGCGTTGCGCAATGCTGGCTCTCAATTGTGCGATTTTGGCATGATCGCGGCGCGCCGCGAACCATCCTGTGATTGTGATCGTGATCAATACCAGCGTCAGCACAATTACGCCCGCAAGCGCGGTTCCCCAACGCATCCAGAACTGCCGTGCATCTTCGTACGGCTGGCTGGCGAGATTGATATCGAGACGCATAATCTAAATCTGTCATCCTCAGGCGAGCGCAATTTGCCGAACAAAACCTCTGGCTCGCTTCCTTGTCTCACCTTGCCGAATAACACAATCAGCGCTCCCACTACGCCGGCCATCCTCCACCGGGGTACCGAGCCTCCCGTGCTGACGCCCAATTGTGACGAAGTTACCAGCTCCTGAACCTCCGCTCCGGTCTGCGAGCGTAACGCCGGCGCCGCACTTCCCGTGTCGGACAACCCCGCCACAAATATCTTTTCGATGTTCAAGTGATAGGTATCCTGAAAAAACACGACGGACGGGTAAATATCCTCCGCCAATTGCTCACCTGTAATGGTGACGCCGCGCGTATTTTCCAGTGTACGGAAAAGTTGCAAGGTGTCCGCGTTGAGAATAGCGATACTGGTAGTCCGCGCATCCACTTTGACCACCAGTGTAGGCCTCTGCCCCTCGGCTGCGCCTAGCGCCGCCAGCATCGATGGCACTACTACTCCTGGACTGAATCCAGCATCGCGGAAGGCATTTTCATAATCCTCCAGCACGCTGGCCAGTGCGACCGCAGCCACCACGCGAACCCCTTCACTCGTCTTTTGTGCGTGATAGGAAACCCGGGCCTTGTCTACATCAAACGGCAGAGATTTCTTCATGCGAAACCGCACTACACCGGAGGCTTCTTCGGAATCCGCAGGCAGGGTATCGAATTCGAGCAGAACCACTCGCACCGCCGCATCTGGAACCACCGCAATCACGTCGTGCGTCCTTCCCGCCACGCTACTCAACGTCTCATGCACGGCTTCACTCACCGCCTCGCGCTGGCGCAAGTTGCCTTCCACCAGGTCCGGAACCACGCTGCCCGGCGCCAGTTCGCGCGCCGCGCAGGCTTCCAGCGTCCGTCCATCCACGCCCAGCCTGCCCACGAGCACGCGGTCAGCGGCAATCTCGCACGCCAGCTTGGGTTTTGCCGGATTGTTTCCAGAACTCATCTCAGCCGTTCACTCTCTTCTCCGTGGACACTTCTACAATTCAAACGCCCAGCCCCGCGAAATGCAATAGCTGGAAGGGAAATTCAGGCGTTGGCCTGTCGAGCCTGCCTGCGCGCCCGGCGATGCCAAAAATTCAATAGTTTGTGCGGAATCCGTTACCGCATGGCCTCGATGAAGGTGACCTTATTGATCTCTTTCAAAGTAGTCAGCCCGAGCCTGACTTTATCCAGCGCCGATTCTCGCAGGAATCGCATCCCTTCTTCGCGCGCGGCCCGCCGGATTTCCGACGTAGGCTTCCGCGCCAAAATCATCTCCCGGATGCGGTCACTCAGATCCAGCAACTCGTGAATCGCGGTTCGCCCCCGGAAACCAGTCCCCGCGCACTCGATGCATCCCGGGCCCTCATACAGCGGCACCTTTGACCACTGCGCCGGATCCAGTCCGCTGGCCTCCAGCACCTCCGGCGGATAATTCACCGGCGTTCTGCAGGATTCGCAAATCAACCGCACCAGCCGCTGCGCCAGAATACAATTCAATGCCGAGACAAAATTGTAAGGTTCGACGCCCATGTTCAGGAATCGGCCGATCACATCCACCACATTGTTGGCGTGAACCGTGGTAAAGACCAGGTGTCCGGTAAGGGCGGACTGAATGGCAATCTGCGCGGTTTCCGTATCGCGGATTTCGCCGACCATGATTTTGTCCGGGTCGTGGCGCAAAATCGACCGCAATCCGCGGGCAAACGTCAATCCTTTTTTCTCGTTGACCGGAATCTGCGTGATACCACGTAACTGATATTCGACCGGATCTTCAATCGTAATGATCTTATCTTCGTCGGTCTTGATCTCGTTCACCGCGGCGTAAAGCGTCGTGGTCTTGCCGCTGCCTGTCGGTCCCGTGACCAGCACCATTCCGTACGGTTCCTTGATGTAGCGGCGGAACTTTTTCAGATCGTCTTCGTCGAAGCCTACAACTTCCAAAGTAAGCGAGCGAAACTTCTCGCTCATCGATTCTTTATCCAGCACGCGCAAAACGGCATCTTCGCCGTGAATCGAGGGCATGATGGAGACGCGGAAGTCGATGGCGCGTCCGTTGTACTTCACCCGGAAACGTCCGTCCTGCGGTACCCGGCGCTCGGAAATATCCAGCTCGCTCATTACCTTGACGCGCGAGATCACGGTGGAATGATGTTCTTTCCCGATCGGCGGCATAGCCTGCGTAAGCACGCCGTCGATGCGGAACTTGATCACCACCGAATCATCCCGCGTTTCAATATGAATGTCAGACGCGCGCCGCTGCAGCGCGGTAAAAATCGTCGTATCGACCAGCCGGATGATCGGACTTGTATCGCCCGCCGCCGTCAGCTTGTCGATGGTCAGCGTCTCTTCAGCGCCGGTGTTCTCGTCTTCGCGAATAATCTGGAAGCCTTCGCTGGCCTCTTCCAGAACGCGCTGCGACTGCTCCGTCTTTTTGAGGATGTCGCTGATCTGCTTCAGCGTCGCCACTTTGGTGACAATCCGCTTCTGCAGCAACAAGCTGATTTCGTCGATCATCATCAGCTGGCTGGGATCGGCAATGGCAATCGCTAGCTTGCCGTCCACCGTTTCTTCCAGCGGCACGAAGTTATAGCGGAACATCAACTCCGGCGAGAACTTCTTGAACAGCTCATGATGAAGCTGAAAGTCGGCGAGATCCACAAACTCGCAGCGATAGCGCCGCGCCACGTCCTGAGCACGTTCCAGGTCGGTGATCGGATTTCCCGTGGTCACCACCTGCCCGCCGTTCTCACCGTGCACGAAAAGTGATTTCTTCTCCGCCATCGCCATTTCTCACATCCCCAAAACCATTTTCGTAATTTGGCAATTGATTAGTTTCGTAATTTAAGAACCTGCATCGCTGTGTCCGAGGGGTTCAAATTACCCAATTCCAAATTACCCAATTACTCAATTGTCTTTAATGGACTCCCAGGGTGAATATCGGCAAATACAGTGAGATCAATACTCCGCCCACAAACACCGCCATCACCATTAGAATCAGCGGCTCAATCAGCGCCATGGACGCTCCCAGCGCCGTCTGCACGTCCTCTTCGTAGAACTCCGCCACGGAATTCAGCATGGCCGGCAACGCGCCCGTTGATTCCCCTACCTCAAGCATTTCCACCGCCAGGTCGGGAAAGATATTCTGTTCCTCCAGACTGCTGGCCAGACCCTGCCCTTCCCGCACCCGCGAACTCGCCCGCATCACACCTTTTAAGATGCGCCGGCTGGTCATGGAACTGCCCGCCGTCTCCATCGACGGTACCAGCGGCAGGCCGCCTTGCAGCAGCGTCGAGAGCATCCGGGAAAACGTCGCTACCTGATGTTTGAGCCGAATATCCCCCAGCAGCGGCATGCTCAGGATAACGCGATCGATCTGATCGGCGCCGCGATCGGTCTTCCGCCACTGCCACAACACAGCTGTCGCCAAAACTAGTCCCACGATCGCAAACGGAAAATATTTCTGCGCACTCTGCCCCACTGCCAGCATGAACACCGTAATAGCCGGCAGCTTCTGGTCCAGACTGTTAAACAACTCCGCGAACTTGGGCACCACGTAGGTGAACAGAAACAGCACCATGATCGACACCACGCTCACCAGCAGCGTGGGATAGATCAGCGACACAAACAGCTTCTTTCGGAATGTCATCGCCAGGCGCTGGAAGTTGATGTAGCGGGTCAATACCTCGTCGATGTTTCCGCTCTTCTCCCCCGCCATCAGCGTCGTGGTATAGATCTTCGGCACGGCGGGATGCGTAGCAAAAGCGTCCGAAAGAAGCTCTCCGCCCTTTACCCGCTCCCTCACGTTCTCCAGAATCTGCCCCAAGGTGTGGTCTTTTTGCCGTTTGATCAGGAGATCCAGCGAGTTCAAAATTGGCAGCCCCGCCTTGAGCAGGGTCAAAAACTGCTGGTTGAACACCAGGAACGAACTCTGTTTCAGCTTGCGTCCGCGCCTCAGCGAGAGGCCCGAAAGCATTCCTTGCGGCTTCACCCAGTAGACGAGATAACCCTGCGAGGCAAAGCGGTCGCGCACTTCGGCCACCGAATATCCGTGCTCGACTTGCTGGTGCATCCGGCCACGCTCATCCGCGAGTTTTACAACAAATTCCGCCATTGAAATGTCGTTTTCCTGCCTGGGGGACAACCCTCTCGGCTCAGTCTAACATTCCCGCTTCCCATCTCAATCGCCGTTCGCTCCGGTTCCTCGCATTTCCGGTATCGCAAGTAACCCCAATTGGCACCGGAGCAGATGGGGAAAGGCTCAGGGCGCTGCCTCCCCCTCCACGGTCTCCGTTCCGGGCGGCGGCTTGAACTTAAACTTCTCTGCTGGGATCGCTATATTCTCCTTTTGTTCGCTAAACCCGTATTCAGTGGTAGATCCATCCACGTCGTCAATCACAATTCGAACGATTTGATGCTCCGGATTGATTTCCACCTGAATCTCGCTCACCCGGTCAGCCAAAGCCCGCGGCACCCCTCGCAGAACCACGTCCCCAGTCGCTTGGGGCGTCACATCCGGAGCCAGTGACAACCCCTGTAATTCCTTTTCCAGCCTGCTCTTACCCAGCAAAAACGCAAGTGGAGAGCGAATGTCATCCAGTTTCCGGGCGTCCGTCTTGCGCGCCTGCCGGTCGCCGGGAACGTAAAACCACGCATCTCTCCCGTCGCTCACGAAGAGCTTGTCCCTTGGAGAACGGTACTCCCACCGCATCTTGCCAGGTTTTTTCGACCCTCCTTTGGCTAGCCAAAGCGTCCCCGACTCCGTCCGCTCCATGCCCGACCCCCGATAAGTCTCCGTAAACTCTGCCTCCAAACTGTGCAAGCGGTTGTAATGCTCATCGACACCCTGCGCGATGGAGTGGACATCTTCGCCGATGGCGCCAGCGGATAGCGCAAGGCCAACCAGCAAAATTAAGGCAGAAAATCTGGTCATTATTGAATTCTATCGCTTCATCTTCAGGGTCATCGATGCTCGTGGGCCCTGGTGAGAAGAGAAAGAGCCAGCGTCGAGAAAATTGCATTCGTTTGTTCGTAAGAACAAGGCGTTTATGGGTTTCACCGCGATACATACATCGCGTACTGATGTGTCCCGGCAATCTTCTCCAGCGCCGTACTCGCGCCCATCACGTGCTCCAGCACAGGATTGTGATAGAGCACATAGACCGGTCGCGGATGCTCTTGCAAGCTCTGCTCCAGATTCTCCATTACATGCCTCAGCCCGCGTTCCGGAAAGGGATTGAAAAGAAATAACACGGTCGGCTCAACCGGAAAAGCAAACTCACCCGCATCACCGCAGATCGATTCCATCGCAAAGCATCTCTGCGACTCACTCTGGTATCTGCAAATATTGTTCCGAGCCGTATCATTCAGCACCGGGAACAACTCCACGCCCACGATGCGCCGAAAGGGATAATCGGAAGCCATCAGCAGGGTTCGTCCCTTGCCCGAGCCGAGATCGAGGAAGATGAATTCGCGAAAGTCGAAGCCAGCCCGTGCCGACACGGCTCCAATCATTTCGTGGAACAGAACGGATTCCGTCGGCTGATAAGGCGAGTGGAAAAATGCCAGCAACCGGTCGCGCCAGACCACGCCCGCGCTGGTGGTGTTGACCCGATATTCCCAATCGTACTCCGCATCGCCGTACCGCTGCCGGCGCCGCTCCGGAGTCGAATCACGAACAAACTCAAAGAGAATTTTCAGGAGCTGCCATGTAGCCGCCACGTTCCCGCCACGCACCGCAGCATCTTTCCACCAATGCCAGGCAGAGCGTAGCAGCCTGATGTGCTGCGCGGGTGAGACGGCATCCCTGTTGCCATCCATGCCTCCCCATCATAGGCGATGAAGAGAGTGCTACGGTTGGTCGTGGAGTTTTGGTTGCGCCACGAATCCGGGTGGGAGGCCTTTGGTAGCGAACGGGAAATCCTGTGGCATGATCAGTTCAACCCGACCTTCCGGCGTCAGCTGGTAAGGGTGTCCATCGGGATCCACCGGAATTCCATGCCATCGCTCGGCGCCAACCAGTTCTGCCATGCTCGCCGGCAATCGGCCCGTGCGCTGGCCAAAGCGGGTGACCGCTTCCTGCAAGTGTGTCACGTCCTCATCGACGCGTAAGGCATGCAGATGTTCCAACGCATTGGCCCGGATCTGCTTGTCCTCGCTGTTCTGGTAGGTAGCGGACCAGAGCATTCGTGCGGTGTCATAGGCTCCGGCATGCTGCGCCATCTGCGCTGCCAACACCCCCATGAACGGATGCGCATTCGGCACCTTCGATCCTCGCTTGAATGCCTCGGCGGCATTGCCGTAATCCTTGAGATTCATGTAGTAGACAAAACCCAGATCGTAATAGAGCTTCCAGTCGTTGGGATTGTTCTGAATGCCATATTCCATCAACTGAATGGCGCGCTCCGGTTGCCCCGCGCCCTCCGGCGGCGCTGGAGCCAGAAAGCTCGCTCCGAATTGATAAGCCACGAATAGCTGCGGATCGAGATGCGTGGTCAAGCTCAGCAATGGATACAGCAAGTTGTAACTTTGCGCGGTGTCGTGGTGTCGGCCGCCAAAATACTGCACCGCGCGCGTCCAATAAATATCGGCAAGAAGACCGTTGTATCCCAGGCTGATCCGTTTCAGCACCTTCGGAGAGCTCAGATATAACGCATCTTCCAGCGTGGCCCGCGGACGAAGCCGGTCGATGTGGCGAAGCAGCACGGCGCTGGCCGCCAGAGAAACTGCGACACATATGCTGGCAACGATGGAAACTTTGCGGCGGGGCTTCATTTCAAATTCCGGTGTTCAAACACCAGCACCGCCCCACTCAGAGCCATAGCAGCGTAGAAAATGGCATACAACGTGTTCTGCCAGATTAGTTGTCCCGCCACCGGCTGCTCATGAGCGATGGAGCTGACGATGTTAAAAGCAGAAAGATTTGGTACCAGGTAAGCAGCGCCCGTCACCAGCCAGCGCGTAAATCCGTGTGCCATGGCGGAGAACCCGCGCAAGTCTTCGGCGAAGCTGCCAATCACGAATAAGGAGAATGCAAAGACAGCCGAAAGTAAAGGCGAAGAGAATGACGAGAACAACAGTGCTAGCGAGCACACGATCAAGAATTCGAGAATGATGAAATATAACGCAACTAGTATCAATGCATCCGCGCGCACGAACCGATGTGAAACATAAAGCAACGCCGCGAACACGCCGATCGCCATGAAGAACGTATTCACCACCAGCGTGCCCGCAAGCCCGAAGAACTTACCGACAATAAATTCCCACCTCCGCACCGGACGCGACAGAACCGTGTAGAGCGTGCGTTTTTCGATTTCTTTCGAGACCAGGCCGATCCCGATGAATATCGCGATCACAATTCCAAACAAGGAAACTGCTGTCAGACCGAGATTGATGACCACAAGTTTTTCGATGTCGATGGAAATCTGACCTACCAGAATCGCCGCTCCCGAGAGCAACACAGCGAACGCGATAAGGTTGTACAGCACGCGGTCCCGCACCGCTTCGCGAAAAGTATTGAACGCAATATGCATCACCCGCGCTTTCATGCCATTCTCCTCATGCGTGCATCGTCATGCGTCGATCTCATACAGTGGATGCGGCCGTAGTCTCGGCGCGCCGGAGTCTCTCTATAAAATAAGTTTCGAGCGAAGTACGCACGGGCGTCAGCGAAATCAAACACAGCCGCTCGCGGCGCAGCGCATCGATGGCCGCATCCTGCTGCGTCTCATCAATAATGGCGCGCACCGTATCTCCCGTGACGTGGCACTCGGCGCCCAGCGCCTTCATCGAAGCCGGTACCTGCGTACCCCGCCAGATCACTTCCACCTTGCTCTGAACGCTCGAGGTTAAATCCGCAACCCGGCCGGTGCCGCGAAGCTCGCCTTTATGAATGATCGCAACGCGGTCGCAAAGCGCTTCGGCATCGGAAAGAATGTGCGTGGAGAAGAAAACGGTCTTGCCTTCGTGCTTGAGTTGCTCCATCAGGTCGCGCACCTCCCGCCGTCCCATGGGATCGAGCCCCGACATGGGTTCATCGAAGAACACAAGTTTAGGGTCGTGCAGAATGGCCTGCGCAATTCCTACTCGCTGCAGCATACCTTTGGAAAATTTCCGCAACTGCACGCCCTTCACATCCGGCAAG
>Ga0307476_10002451_pt1 | contig 11114 bp, 9 predicted proteins | sample atmos_gasesECM2C_2_FD_203314 | JGI IMG/M metagenome (GOLD analysis project Ga0307476, IMG submission 203314) | Hardwood forest soil microbial communities from Morgan-Monroe State Forest, Indiana, United States - atmos_gasesECM2C_05 | ecosystem: Environmental > Terrestrial > Soil > Temperate... | reverse complement strand
CACCAGGACCCTCGGCCGCCAGCATGTACCGTAGTCGGCCACATAGCTCCAGTCGCCATACTCGTCGAGGTCTTCGTATCCCGTCATCTCCCGTGAAACGTAGTTCGCCGAATCAGACTGATCCTCTCGCTGATCGCGATCCAGCGCCCAAGCGTCGAATCCATCTTTTCCGGGAATCTGGCCGAGGTCGTAATCCAGGTGATCGGTGCCAGTGAAGGTGGCGTACTGGTTCGCGACAACGGTGTAGGAAGAACCGCCGCCGGTAACCTCGCCGCGTCCGCGCCACACCGTCACATCTGTTCGACCACCATCTTCATTCACATCAATGCGATAGTCCCCCGGTTGCGCGATTACGAACGCCACATTCGGCGTGTCGATCTCATAGGAATCCTCGTCATCGACGTGCCTGACCTTCACAATCAGCGATCCCTGCGCCAAACGAATCTGCGCCGTCCGGTCACTTACGTCGAGCAATGTAATTCCCGTCTTGGCGGCGAGCCGGAGCGCTGTCGATCCAATGTGTACTTCAGCCCGCGAATCTTCATCCGCCCATAGATTGTCGCCGGTCACCAGCGGACGATTCAGCACCGCCGTCACCCAGTCGTTTTCTCCGCCGGGCTGGAACGACACGGATCCATCCATGTAGTTCAGCCGTGCCACGCGGCTCGGCGGATCCGGGGTGTTCGCATCCTGCGGTTGGCTCGGCGGATTTTGCGCGTCGGGCGCGCTTTGGGGATACTGCACTGCTTGCGTATCCTGCGCCTTGACTCCAACCGGCGCATGCAGCATGAATGCCAAACACGCCGCTATCCCTGCCCAGTTCCACCCACACTTACATGTCTTCATTGATTTCTCCCTGACCAATCGAAGATTCCGGATCCAAGCAAGGCGCGCCTACAATCCTATATTCATCCGTATAAACCCAATAGAGACCTTTTAGTTTCCTCTTCGGGTTGGTGGTTTTCGGCCAAGGAGGGCTAATAGTGTGCAGGTCGAGAAGTGTTTCTTAAACAAATCTACTGAGACGTGGGGAACTCGGCAATATCGGCAGGGATACAGCGCAGCAGCGCTTCTGTGCCGCGTAAGGTTTAGGGAATGTATGCGGAGGCGGTGGCGATTGCACGCTGTCGCCTGACGCGAGTTCGCCACCTGCTAACGGTTGGCAGCCTTTGGCGAGATCTCGTCCAGCGTAAGGTTCAACTCCAGCACGTTCACCCGCGGCTCTCCCAGAAACCCGAACTGCCGCGACTGAGTATGCTGGCGGACCGCTTCGCGAACTACGTCTTCCTTCAGACCTCGTTCCTTGGCGATGCGCGGTACCTGAAATTCCGCCGCCTCGGGCGAGATATGGGGATCAAGCCCGGAACCCGAAGTGGTCAGCAAATCTATCGGAATTGCCGCGCCCGGATTCTCCACCTGCAAGCGATCGGCATCCCCCTGCACCCGCGCCATGAGAGATTGATTGGTAGGTCCCAGGTTTGAGCCGCTGGAATTGCCCGCATCATAACCCGTGCCCGCGCTGGACGGCCGCGAGTGAAAATATCCTGGCGAAGTAAATGATTGCCCAATCAATCGCGATCCTACCACTTTGCCATTCCGGGTCAATAATTGCCCATTCGCCTTGCTCGGAAACAAAACCTGCGCCAGTCCCGTGATCACCAGAGGAAACAGGAGACCGAACACTACCGTCGTCACCAGTGTCATCAGTACTGCAGTAATCAGATTCTTCTTCATATCGCTCCTAGGCCAGCCCGGCGCGCACGATCAGCAAATCAATAAGCTTGATGCCAATAAACGGCACGATCACTCCGCCCAACCCATACACCAGCAGATTTCGCCGCAACAGCACAGCCGCCCCTTGCGGAACATACTTCACCCCGCGCAGCGCCAGTGGAATCAGCGCCACAATAATCAGCGCATTAAAGATAACCGCCGACAAAATCGCCGACTGCGGCGTCGCCAACCGCATCACGTTCAGCGCCTGCAGAACCGGAAAGGTCCCGGCAAACATTGCGGGGATGATGGCAAAATACTTCGCCACGTCATTCGCGATCGAAAACGTGGTCAGCGCGCCACGCGTCATCAGCAACTGCTTACCGATCTCCACAATCTCAATCAGCTTCGTCGGATTCGAATCCAGATCCACCATGTTCCCGGCTTCCTTCGCCGCCTGCGTGCCTGTATTCATGGCAACGCCCACATCGGCCTGGGCCAGCGCCGGCGCATCATTGGTCCCGTCGCCCGTCATGGCAACAAGCTTTCCTTGCCCTTGTTCCCGCCGAATTAGATCCAACTTATCCTTCGGTGTAGCCTGCGCCAGAAAGTCGTCCACGCCCGCCTCATTCGCGATCGCCGCCGCCGTCAGCGGATTATCCCCGGTGATCATCACGGTCTTGATTCCCATGGCGCGCAGCTGATCGAACCGCTGCCGCATCCCGCCCTTCACGATGTCCTTCAGGTGAATCACTCCTAACGCGCGGCCATTCTCCGCCACCACCAAAGGCGTTCCCCCAGACCGCGAAATCGCTTCCACAGCCGCACGTACTTCAGCGGGAAGCACGCTGCCCTGCTCTTCCAGATATTTGGCAACCGCATCCGTCGCACCCTTTCGGACCGCGCGCCCATTCAGATTCACGCCCGACATCCGAGTCATCGCACTGAACGGAATGAATTCGGCGTCATGGGAACTCATTTCACGTCCGCGCAATCCGTACTTTTCCTTCGCCAACACCACAATCGACCGTCCCTCGGGGGTTTCGTCGGCCAATGAGGACAGCTGGGCCGAATCCGCCAGCATCGCCTCGGTCACACCCGGCGCGGTTACGAACTCCGTGGCCTCGCGGTTGCCCAGGGTGATGGTTCCTGTCTTGTCCAGCAGCAAAGTATTCACGTCGCCCGCGGCTTCCACCGCCCTGCCCGACATCGCCAGCACGTTGTGCTGCACCAAGCGGTCCATGCCCGCAATGCCAATGGCCGAAAGTAATCCGCCAATTGTGGTCGGAATCAGGCACACCAACAAAGACACGAGCACGAATACTGTCTGCGGAGCGCCCGCATAAATGGCGAAAGGTTGCAGCGTGACCACAGCCAGAAGAAAAACAATCGTCAGCCCAGCAAGCAGGATGTTCAACGCAATCTCATTCGGAGTTTTCTGCCGCTCCGCGCCTTCTACCAGCGCGATCATGCGGTCGAGAAAGGTCTCGCCCGGATTCGAAGTGATCTTCACCTTCACCCAATCCGACAGCACGCGCGTTCCGCCGGTCACGGCCGAGCGGTCGCCGCCCGCTTCGCGAATCACCGGCGCCGATTCCCCGGTAATCGCCGACTCGTCCACCGACGCCACGCCCTCCACAATTTCGCCATCGCCCGGAACAAACTCGCCCGCCTCGACCAACACCATGTCTCCCGAACGCAATTTTGATCCCGGCACCGTTTCTGTCTTCCCGTCGGGCAGCAGGCGGTTCGCCATTGTCTCCGCCTTCGCGCGCCGGAGAGCATCCGCCTGCGCCTTGCCGCGACCCTCAGCCATAGCCTCGGCAAAGTTGGCAAACAATACCGTGAACCACAGCCAGAGCGTGATCTGCAGATTGAATCCAAACCCAGGCTGCCCGTGCATTCGATCGAGAATGAGAAGCACCGTGGTCACCACGCTGCCCACTTCCACCACGAACATCACCGGATTGCGCATCATGGTCACGGGATGCAGTTTGACTAGTGAATCCCACGTCGCACGGCGCACAATCTTCACATCCCACAAGCTGCGTTTTGATTTCTTGCTTACCATATTTGCCTGAGAATCCTGCCTAAAACGTTTTGCCCGCCTGCATCAACAAGTGTTCGAGAATTGGTCCCAGACTCAGCGCCGGGAAGAACGTCAGCGCTCCCACAATCACCACCACGCCGATCAGCAGCACCGTAAACAACGGTCCGGTTACCGGAAAAGTGCCTAGCGTTGCCGGCGTCTGCTTCTTGCCTGCCAGATTTCCCGCAATCGCCAGCATGGGCAGAATCATCATGAATCGCCCCAACAGCATGGCCAAGCCGAGAGACGTGTTGTACCACGGCGTGTTCCCGCTCAGTCCGCCGAAAGCCGAGCCATTGTTGGCTACTGCTGAGGTGAAGGCATAAAGGACTTCACTGAAACCGTGCGGCCCCGTATTCGCCATGGCAGAGGTGCCGAAGCTGTACAAAACCGAAATCGCCGTAAACACTAAAATCACCAGCGGAAAAATCAGAATCACCAGCATCGCCATCTTCACGTCGTAGGCTTCGATCTTTTTACCCAGATACTCCGGCGTGCGCCCCACCATCAATCCGGCAATGAAAACGGACAAGATGACAAAGACCAGCATGCCGTACATCCCCGCACCAACTCCGCCGAAGATGACTTCGCTCAGCATGAGGTTGATCAGCGGTACCATTCCACCCAGCGGCGTAAACGAGTCGTGCATTGAGTTAACCGCGCCGCAACTCGTGTCCGTGGTCACGGTAGCGAACAGCGCCGAGTTCGCCAGGCCAAACCGCACTTCTTTCCCTTCGAGATTGCCCGCGGTTCGCACCGTCGCAGAGGAATGCTGCGGACTATGCAGCGCCGCAGAAGTCAGCAGAGGGTTCCCCCGCGCCTCTGCCCAATACGCCGTCGTAACTCCCGCCAGGAACAGCAAAGCCATCGCTGCCCACACGGCCCACCCGTGGCGCGGAGATCCGGTCATCTTTCCCAGCGTGTAAGTAAACGCGGACGGAATCGCCAGGATGCAGAGCATCTCCAGGAGGTTGGTGAACGGCGTGGGATTCTCAAAGGGATGCGCGCTGTTGGCATTGAAGAAGCCGCCGCCATTGGTTCCGAGTTCTTTGATAATCTCCTGCGAAGCGGTTGGTCCTTGCGCGATCGTCTGCTGGCTTACCGTCTGCATCACCGGTTTGCCATCCGCTCCATTCACCGGCTTGCCATCGGAGCCAAGTTGCGGCGTCTGATACGGATCAACCAGTTGCGCCGTGTCATAAGGCTTCAGATTCTGCACCACGCCCTGCGATACCAGCAGCAGAGCACCCACCAGGCACAGAGGAGACAGAACCCACAAGGTTCCGCGAACCAGATCAACCCAGAAATTTCCGATGGTCTTTTGCTCGCGCCGCGAAATACCGCGAATGAACGCTATCGCCAGCGCCATTCCCGCCGCAGCCGACACCCAGTTGTGATAGGCCAGACCAACCATTTGCGTCAGATAGCTCATGGTGGTTTCAGGCACGTAATTCTGCCAGTTGGTGTTGGTGGTGAAAGAAGCCGCCGTGTTAAACGCCAGCCCCGGAGCCACTCCCGTCAGCTTTTGCGGATTCCACGGCAGCCACGCCCACTGCTGAACCCGCTGCAGCACATAAAGCAGGACCATGGAAACGCCGCTGAACAAAATCAGCGCGAGAGCGTATTCTTTCCAATCCATCTCGTGGCCCTCATCCACCCCGGTAAGCCGGTAGAGGATCCGCTCCGCGGGCCGCATCACCGGGTCCAGCCAGGTTCGCTCACGGCTAAAAACCCGAGTCAGAAATCCACCCAGCGGCTTGGTGATCAGCAACACCACCAACAACAGAAAAAAGATTTGCAGCCATCCATTTGCGGTCATCAGAATTTCTCCGGACGCAACATGGCGTACACCAGATACGCCAGCAACCCCGCGCAAATGATCAGCATGATGATCGGTCCCATATATCCCTCAGCGCACGCGCTCGCAGAAATGAACGTAAGCCAGCGAAATCCCAAAGAACAACACCGTCACTGTAAGGAAGATTGCATCCTGCATTTCGAATCCCTCCAGACTACTGTCCGAATTGCAACTTCTCGGATACCTGCTGCCTGTGCGCGACCAAACTCAGAATTTATAAATTAGGTCCATGCCGAAAAAGAGCTGGTTCCTGGCATTTCCGTTGTTGTATCCCTCGCGGTCCCAGGAGTGATCGAAGCGAAGTTCCGGACGGAGCATAACCGTGGTCCCGATATATCGGGTGAGATAAAACGTATTTTCCGTATATTTCCCGGCGATCCCGGTACGCTGCCCTTTCTTATCGTTGAGCAGGTCGGAGCGGAATCCGAACATGAACTTGGAGGTGACCTCGCGATTTATGTAGTTAACGATCGCGTACTCGGGAGCAGTGCAGCGTAGTTGTCCGGCGGCGCAGAACGCGCCGTTTGCTCCAAGCTCAGGTGTAATCGGATTGGCGACATTGCCGGCGACGTTCGGCACATCGCGTTCATACATGTACCAGGTCTCAGTCGCCATGTGCCATTTGCTGTTGAACTTGTGGTACCAGGTGAAGTCATAGTCTTGCAGGTTGTTATAGGCATACTTGCCGTCATTGATGCCGTTCGCACAACCGTAAAAATTGTCGTTATTGCTCGCCGTGGAGTAGTTTAGGCAAAAGATGCCCGAGGCTTTGGCATCATTGGTCCATAGTGCAACATCGTGACCGCCCGATACGCCAAACTGGACCATCCACTGCTTATTCAGCTTGAGGCTGGCATAGATTCCGGTGTCGGTGAAGGGATCGATGGTGTAGAGCAGCGAGTGCGTCATGTTGTAATTGTTCGGCGCCAATTGCGCTTCGATTCCAGGAACCGAAAGGAACCGACCAATTCGAATGTTGAGGCCGTCTTTGACCGGGAAGTAGAGGTCGAAATACTCAAGCACAGGATCGAAGCCGTACTGCTTGTTGGACTGCAAGAGTTGCTCGCTGAAGTAGCCCTTCGCGGTCGTGAAGCGATAGTCGATACCGTAGAATCCAGTCACGTGGTATCCCCAGTCGAAATGGGTGTTTTGCACTGTGTCGGGAAGGCGCTCAATGTATACGACCGCCTGATTAAGTTCGATCTTGTTGGGAAAAATGTCATATGAGACCGGAAAGCTATTCTTGGCTGATGTGCTGAAATTTATGCTGCTGGCGAACCATCCGTAGACTTTCGTGCGGCTGTTCTCCAGTCCGAGCGCGGACATTAAGGGATAGGTATTGCCGTCCGGAGCGCCGATGTCGGGGGCCCCTCCGTAGGTCCAGTCGGAGAACGGGAACGGAGGCGAATCTTCGGGTGCCGTAAGACCGCGTTTGGCCGAAGGGGGCGCGGTTGGGTTTGTGCCTGCCCAGTCCTGATTGTAGAACTGCGCTAGGCGGTGGAAGAAGTTGCCTCTCAGGGCGTAATTGCCATGGGTGCCCGAGCTTTGCCCGTTAGCAGGATGTTCGGCGTCTTGAGGATCCGGGTTCCCCGAGCTAGACGACGGCGTGGCCAGCGCGCTACCGTCGAGCGCGAACGCGGTCGGACCCATCGCCGCTTCTTCTATGGCCAGTTGGCCGAGATCGGCGGCAGGCGCCGTGCTCCTGTGCGGCACAACTACCGCCGCGGCTTGCGGTGCTTTTTGCGGTACTTTCAATTCATCTCGCATTTCCTGCTGTTCTGTTCGTGGAATCGGACTCGGCCCCACGCTCGCCGAAGGCGTAGCCGTGTCTGGCGTGGATTGAGCGCCAGCCCAGGCGGGTAGAAACAGGACGCACATCAAGAGTAATAAGACCTGAAGCAGAGTGTTTCGCATAAACCTCGTTCTCGCGTAATTTGGCGTAGTACTCGCTGCGTTCGCATTTTTTGGGGCGACCGTCATCTGCATAGATGACGGTCGATGCCTTAAGGAGACGCTCTTTCCCCGGTTCGACTCGGAGGGCAAGCCAGTAGCAAGTCGACGGTCTACCCTCGCCCAGCAAGCCACTCAAGAACCAGATCATGAACGCCGTTCCGGTCAGCCCTATAGCTGTGAACGTAGCTGCCACCCACATACTTCTGCTCCATCGCGATGCCCGCAACGCAACATTCCAGTTAATCGCTTCAGGTGTAAGAGTTGTTTAAGAAATTTATAAGGATTTCGTAAAGACTCTGATCAGCCAGACCTGTATCGTCCAGCTCTTTCCCGGTCAGTGTCCGAACGCGGGCTAGCAGCCCCATTCCGCCTCGCCCGGTTGCGCAAAATACTCGCGCTTTGCGCCACCCCTTGTCATCGATTCCAGTTCCAGCAGCGCCAGACGCGCCGCTGAGACCATCCGACTTTTTTCCTGCGGCGGAACATCCCTCCACGAGCCGCGCCCTTCGCTGCCCTTGCCCGATATTTCCGGCATCAGCGCCTGATGATAATGATGGAAAAGCTCCGCCAACCGTTCCGGTGCAACTTCATTAATCGACATAATCGTGATCCCCCAAGTTTGTATCGTTTTGAGGACTGCTTTTCAGGCCACGACTATTGGACACGGAGATGCACAAAGTTCGAATAAAGGGTGCATAAAATGTTCGTAAAGGAGTCGAGGAAAAAGAATCAGGACGAGAAGCCGGCTACAAGCCGGGTTCGAAGCGGTATCCCACCCAGGGTTCGGTCAGCAGATATTTCGGCGACGAAGGGTCGCTCTCAATCTTCTTCCGCAACTGTCCTATGAAGACGCGCAAATACTCAGGCTGCTCAGTGCTATTCGGGCCCCAGATCGCAGCCAACAGCGTTCGATGGGTCACGACTTTGCCGGGACGCCGCGCCAGATAAACCAGTAGATCGAACTCTTTCGGCGTGAGATGAACTTCTTCTCCCCCAACCTTCACCGAGCGCGCATCTAAATCGATGGAAAAGTCTCCAACGCTGATCAGGCTGATTTGTTCTTCCACAGCCGGAGTCCGCCGCAGCTGCGCCCGAATCCGCGCCAGCAACTCGTTCATGCTGAAAGGTTTCGTGACGTAATCATCTGCGCCCGCATCCAGCGCTTCCACCTTCGAACGATCTTGTCCGCGCACCGAAAGTACGATGACGGGTACCTGGGACATTTGTCGCAGCTGCCTGCACAGGCCGACCCCATCCATATTTGGCATGGCCAGATCGGTAACCACCACGTGGGGCGTCCAATTCTTCATCAACTCCAGGGCCATCTCGCCATCATTGGCGACACGCACGTCGTATCCCTGCGCCGACAGTGTGGTTCGGAGCACGCGCGTAATCTGCGGCTCGTCATCCACCACCAGGATGCGGCGATGCTCGTTGGTCATTCCGCTCACCGCATTTCCTGAGTCACGATGTGTACATCCACGGCCGGGGTATCACGCAGAAACTTATGAATTGCGGAAAGATAGAAATATCTTTTCCACCCCTTCGTAGCTGACCGTCCGAAGACGACCTGCGTAATATGACTCTCACGCACGAATTCCGCCACTTTTTCCGCGACCACCTTGCCTTCGGCCTTCACCACCTTCGCACCGACACTCTCCGCAAAGCGAACGTTATCTGCCAGAGTTCGCTGGGTCTCGTCGCTCTCATCCGAACCTGTGTCAACGTAAAACACAAACAGATCACCATCCAGCGCCTGGGCCATGCGCGCACCGCGAGCAATCAAATACTGCGCCGCCGGATTCGAGCTGATACACACAGCGATGCGTTCGCGCACTTGCAGCGGTTGACCATCTTCAGTCTTCAATTCTGAAAGTGTGCGGTCGACCGCCTGCGTGACCTGGCGCAATGCCAATTCTCGCAATGCAACCAGATTCGCATTCCGAAAAAAATTGGCCAGTGCCCTCTCCACCCGCTCCAGTGGATAAATGTCTCCACGCCGCATTCGTGTCTGCAGCGCTTGCGGCGTCAAGTCCGCCATCACAATCTCGCCCGCTCGCCGTATCACCCAATCCGGCACCGTCTCGCGCACCTGCACGCCGGTAAGACCGCGAATCGTCGGGGCGAGGCTCTCAATGTGCTGCACGTTCAGGGTTGAGACAACATCAATCCCCGCATCCAATAACTCAAACACATCTTCATAACGCTTCGCATGCTTGCTGCCTTCAATGTTGGTATGCGCCAGTTCATCCACCAGCACCACGTGCGGCTTGCGGGCCAGAATGGCGTCCACATCCATCTCCTCAAAAATAGTCGATTTGTATTCCAGCTTCTTGCGCGGAACCGTCTCCAGCAACGAGGAAAGTTCCACGATCGGTTTGCGACCGTGCGTTTCCACCACTCCGATCACAACTTCTTCGCCGCGGCTGGCCCGCCGCACGCCCTCGCTGAGCATGGCATAGGTTTTTCCGACGCCGGGAGCATAGCCCAGAAACAGTTTGAAAACCGCCGGCCTCTGGGCAGGATCACACTCCTTCAGCCACTCTTCGGGACTCTTAGGCATCGCCGCTATTCTCCACGCCGGGAAAGAAATTGTCGAATTTGATTGTCATGGCATACATCCAAGCACCCTTCAGTCACAGAGAAAACCTCTGTTGTCATTTTCCTCTCTTTCGCTTGCCTCTCCGTGACTCGGTGGTGAAAAGCTTTTCTTGCGGTTACAATCGTGCCCGTGAAAGACCACTGGCCACAGCACACATTCCGCTACATTGCTTGCCTTGTAGCCCCCGAACTCGTGGCCCAGATTTACCGGCGTCTGGTTCACGTAAATCCAACCACCGTAGCACTGACCTTCCTGCTGATGGTGCTGTGGGTAGCGGCCTACTGGGGATTCCGCTTCTCCGTTTTTCTCGCCATACTCGCCACGCTCGCCTTCAATTATTATTTTCTTCCTCCCGTCGGAACCTTCACCGTCGCGGACCCCCAAAACTGGGTTGCGCTCTTCGCCTTTCTCGTAACCGCCGGAATCGCCAGTCAGCTGGCGGACCGGGCCCGCCGCCAAACCGCCGACGCCATTCAACGCCGCCGCGATGTGGAACGCCTTTACGCCTTCAGCCAGCGTCTTCTGGCCACCGATAACGTAGCCGAATTGCTGAACGCCATTCCCGCCTACGTCTGTGATGGATTCAGCGCAAAATCCGCCGTAATGTATTTGCTCAGTTCCCACCAGGTCTATCGCACCGACCCCAAAGCGACATCGTTTCCGCTGCAGGATCTTCAAATGGTCAGTTCGCGTGGCGAGCCGGTGATCGATTCGCAGCGCGGAATCTCCCTCACGCCGTTGCATCTGGGTACACGCACCACGGGAGCTGTCGGCATCGCCGGACCGGTACTCTCGCGCTCCACTCTTGAGGCTTTGGGCAGCATGATCGGCATCGCGATTGAGCGCGCCGGGGCCATGGAAAAACTTTCTCAAACCGAAGCCGCGCATCAAAGCGAGAC
>Ga0307476_10002450_pt1 | contig 11114 bp, 11 predicted proteins | sample atmos_gasesECM2C_2_FD_203314 | JGI IMG/M metagenome (GOLD analysis project Ga0307476, IMG submission 203314) | Hardwood forest soil microbial communities from Morgan-Monroe State Forest, Indiana, United States - atmos_gasesECM2C_05 | ecosystem: Environmental > Terrestrial > Soil > Temperate... | reverse complement strand
AGATGTTGAAAGCGGAAAAAGTGAAGCTGGCCCAAAATCGAGGGGCGGAGACGATCGACCCACAAAATCAATCGCACTAGGGCGGATCGGTGACTCTCAAGCCGCTGCGCGAAACGTTTCTTTACGCGCAGTCAATTTCTCAATCATGTCTTCTTTGATTCGGTAGCCCGTGCCAGGCTGGTCGCTGATTTTGATCATCCCTTGCGGGGAGACTTGTACCTCCGGGTCAATGATGTCTTCCTTCCAGTAGCGCTTAGAGGCCGAAACGTCTCCGGGTAAGCTGAAATTTCCCAACGTAGAAAGCGCAATGTTGTGGGAGCGCCCAATGCCGGATTCCAGCATTCCGCCGCACCAGACGGGAATCTTGCGCGAGTGACAGGTATCGTGAATTTTCTTCGCTTCGCTAAACCCGCCCACGCGTCCGACCTTAATGTTGATGATCCGGCACGCTGCGGTCTCGGCGGCCACGGCCGCGGCGCGGTTGCTTACGATGGATTCGTCCAGACAAATTGCGGTACGCAACTCCTTCTGCAGGCGCGCGTGGTAGAAAATGTCATCATCCCAAAGAGGTTGCTCAATCATCAGCAGGTTGAACTGGTCGAACGCGCGCAGATGTTCAACTTGATCCAAACTGTAGGCTGAATTCGCGTCGCAACTTAACGTGATGTCGGCCCAGCGCGAGCGAATTTTCTCCAGCACATTCACGTCCCACCCGGGCTTCACCTTGATCTTGATGCGGCGATAGCCGGCGGCTAGCTCCCGTTGGATCTTGTCGATTAACTGCTCGACGGAATCCTGTATGCCAATGGAGACTCCGCAAGCGATTTCACTCCGCTTTCCGCCCAGCAGTTGCCACAAAGGCAGACCCTTTTGTTTCGCTTCAGCGTCCCAGAGCGCATTTTCGAGGGCTGCTTTGGCCATGCGATGGCCGCGCACCTTAGCGAAGAGAGCTGCACAGTCGCGTGCCGCTTCGAGATTGCCCCCGAGCACGGAGGGAGCAAGGTAACGAGTGATGACGGACCAACAGCTCTCGGTCCATTCGCTGCTGTAGAAGGGATCTTCCCCAGCTACGCATTCACCCCAACCATTTACACCGTCGCAATGTACGGTCAATAGAAGAATGCGACGGCTGTGGGTGCGTCCGAAACTCGTCTCGAAAAAATGGACGAGCGGCATATGAATCTCGCGGAGTGTAATGGCTTCAATCTTCATAATTTGCGGAAAGAACAAAGAAAAGATCTCTCTCCCCGGGAGGTAACCAAGCAAATCGCAGAAGGACAAAAATCACCTCTCGATTCTCTTACACCTCTGAGTCTCTCCCGTGAATTATTCTTGCGACGCATACGAGTACTGCTCATCCCAGTGGCCAAGCATGAACTTCCCGTTGCCTGCGACGTCGTGCTCGTAACCTAACACCGCAAGGCCACGGTCAAAAGCCCGAAGAAATTGCTCACGATTGCGTTCCTGCACTTCTTGCGCTTCTTTTCTGGTTTCGGCCGCGGCTTTCCACTCATAAACCTGCGCCGGGACTTCAATCGTTAACTCCCGGTGGAAGGCAGGAACCTTACCCTTTGCACCCAAAGTCTCAACACGCCTGGATTTCAGCCACCACTCGGCGATAAGCCGATCGCTGGGAAGCCCGCCCTGCAGCGGCGATGACGTGATCCCATACTGGTTGATGTTGTAGCGGCGGGCAACCGCTCCCAGTTTTTCAATGTTGAGATAGGCATTTTTGATCTCCAGGGGATCAAACGTCCATTCGATTAGTTCGATGCCTCGGGCGAGCGCGTCTTCCCGCTGAAGAAGTTTAAGCCGCCGGCCGAGCCCTCCGTTGCGCTGATCCTTGCGGACGGCCAACATATGCGAGTGAAGATAGATGTGGCCAGAACGCGTCCCCGGTACGGAAAGCGCAAAGCCGACCATCTCACTCCCGGCAAAAGCGCCCATCACCTGCCCGCCCACTTTTTCGGCGACCACAAAAATGCGTAGCGGAACCAGTTCGGCGTCGGTGAAGTTCCAGATCTCCTTTTGCAGGGCGACGCAAGCGCGCAACTCCTCGAGCCCTTCACAGCGGCGGATCGTAATTGCCTCGGCGCTCACGACCGCTTCTCCTGCTGCTTGGCTTGTTGCCAGAGGGATTCCAGCTCATCCATCGAGGACTGCTCGAGACTGCCGCCGCTTTCGTGCAGACATCTTTCCATCCCCTGAAAGCGACGCCGAAATTTTCGATTCGTCCTGCGCAGCGCCGATTCCGGGTCGAGAGCCAAATAGCGCGCGATGTTAACCAGCACGAAGAACAGATCGCCAACTTCTTCCTCCAGCCGCTCTCGCAGATCTTCCGGAATAGGCTGCCGCCCCGACCCCGCCACCCCGCGGCCTTCCGGATGCGGTCCGGGAGCCGGAAACTCGCGAAGTTGCTGGCGAAGTTCTGCAGTCTCCTCCGCAAGTTTAGCGAACAAACCCTCCATGTCAGGCCAGTCGAAACCAACCTGCGCTGCCCGCGAACTCAGCTTGCGGGCCTCCAGCAAAGACGGCATGGCTGAAGAAATACCCGCCAGAATAGATGGAGTCGCCTCCGCCCCTGTTTCAACTGCATCCGGATTCTGGTTCAGGCGCTTTTTCCGTTCTTCGGTTTTCAGCGCCTCCCAATTGCGCTTCACGTCGGCTGAAGTGTCCGCCTTCGTATCGGCGAACACGTGCGGATGCCGGTACACCAGCTTGTCAACAAGCCGATCAAGAACGTCATCAATGGAGAACGTTCCCTGCTCTTTGGCCATTTCGGAATAAAACAGCACCTGCAGAAGCAGGTCGCCGAGCTCGCCGGAAAGCTCGTTCCAATCGCGATTGTCGATGGCTTCGAGAACCTCGTACGTCTCCTCCAGCGTGAAGGGTTTGATGGAATCGAAAGTCTGTTCGCGATCCCAGGGACAGCCTCCGGGAGCCCGCAGGCGCTCCATGATGGCGACTGCGCGTTCGAAACGTTCACCCGTGGTGGACATTTGCAATCACTCTAAATGAGTCGCGGCAGCACGAGCAATGCGTTGCGCCGACTCGCGTTTCCTAAATCACCTTCACTAATAGCGATAAACCGTGATCGGAGCTGCGGCATCCAAATAACCAACCAGTCAAGAAACAGTCCAAGGAGAAACCTTCATGCCGAATAACTTGCAAGGAAAGACCATTGCGATTTTGGCGACGGATGGCTTTGAGCAATCGGAATTAACCAAGCCGAAAAAAGCCCTGGAAGAAGCCGGCGCGCGAACTCAAGTTGTTTCTCCCGCCGGGGGAAAAATCAAAGGTTGGGACAGGAAGGATTGGGGCCAGGAGGTTCCAGTAGACATCGCGTTAGACTCGGCCGATCCCGCGAGATACGACGCCCTACTTCTGCCGGGTGGAGTTATGAATCCCGATCAGTTAAGGATGAATCCTGCTGCCGTGCGCTTCGTGAAACACTTTTTTGAGCACGCTAAACCGGTAGCCGCGATTTGCCACGGCCCCTGGATGCTGGTGGAAGCGGGGGCGGTGCAGGGACGCACAATTACCTCCTGGCCCTCTCTGAAGACTGATATTCGAAATGCCGGCGGTACCTGGGTGGACGAAGAGGTGGTTTTAAGCAACGGAGTGGTTACCAGTCGCAAGCCTGACGATATTCCCGCATTTAACCGCCAAATGATCGATCTGTTCTCAAAAGCTGCAGGCATGAGCGGAAGGTTGGAACGGAAAGTAGCATAACCAAATCGACTTCAGGATACCGGCCCGGCTGCCCTTTGCGCCGGGCCGCCGTATTTTTGCTCAAATTTCTGAGCGATTTGCCAATAGGGTTGGGACTTTGGGTCAGGCAGTTTGCAGCACCAAGGTGACCTGTTCTCTGCGAGCGGAGGGGTGCACACTCTATGCGTCGCAGTGTGAACGTGCAGCTCCGAACCTAGTAACCTTGAACCGGTTACTCTTGTGTGGAATCCCTATGGTGCTAGCGGCAAATCCGCGGGCAAGCCTGGAAGGCCAACGCTTTCACGTGGTGGTGATTGGCGGTGGCATCAATGGCGTAGCTGTCGCGCGGGAGTGTGCGCGCGCCGGAAAGCATACCTTGCTGGTAGAACAGAACGATTTCTCTTCTGGAGTAACCAGTCGCTCCACGCGCATCATTCACGGCGGCTTGCGCTACCTGGAGCACGGAGAGTTAGGGTTGGTACGGGAGTCGCTTCGCGAGCGCGAAAAATTGCTGCGCGAGAAATCTCATCTCGTGCATCCCATGCAATTCCTGCTGCTTTTGAATGAAACCAGCCAGCGCAGCGCAATGAAGGTACGCGCGGGGTTGTGGTTGTACCAGCGCATGGCTGGAAAGCTGCAGAACGGCGCCACGGAGATGGAATTGAAGCGGCTCGAGCGGGCTCTTGACGCCGGGCACAAGTGGTCACTTTTCAATTACGAAGATGCGCAATGCGAGTTTCCGGAACGGCTGGTCGCGGAATGGCTCCTGGAAGCGGTACAGGCCGGCGCGGTGGTGCGGAATCACACCGAAGCGCTGGCGGTCGACGTGGCGCATGGGCGAGTCCACGGCGTATTGCTGCGCGATCAAATCAGCGGCCGGGACGCGCGGGTGGATGCGAATTGGGTGATCAACTGCAGCGGGCCATGGGCGGACCGCGTGTGCCAGCGGTCTTCGATTCGGACTGGCAAGCCCATGCTGGGGGGGGTGCGCGGGTCACATATAGTGCTGCCACGATTTCCAGGTTCGCCCGGTACGGCGGTATATACCGAGGCAGTAGATGGCCGCCCGATTTTCATCCTTCCCTGGAACGACCAGATCATGGTGGGAACTACCGAGGTTTCCGACAGCGGCGATCCCGGCAAAACGGTTCCGGCGGCGGACGAAATCAGCTATCTGGTGCGCTCTGTGGCGCAGCTGTTTCCCAAGGCAAAAATCTCAGCACAGAGCGTGAAATACTCTTTTGCCGGCATCCGACCGCTGCCGTATTCGCCGGACAACCGTCCGGCGGCGGTCACGCGCAAGCATATTTTGCACGATCATGCCGACGACTCGGCGACTCGCATGATTTCTGTGATCGGCGGCAAGCTGACGACGGCAGCTTCGGTGGCGCGGGAATGCGCCCGGAAACTCGGACTAAAAGTCGGGGAGCCGAATACGATCGCAATGGCTTCGGGCCAGGCACTGGATCCCCTGCTGGACGACGCCGTGCTGGAGATTGCCCGGATCGGTTCGGTGAGCGAGGAATCCGCGCGAGGCATGCTGGAGTGGCACGGCAAACGTGCAGCAGACATCGCGCGCACTGCGCTGGTGAGCGCCGAACTGCGGGCACCGATTTGTCCGCATACCTCTCACGTAATTGCTGAAGTGGTGGAAGCCTATCGACGAGAATACGCAGTAACGCTTGGAGACGTACTGCTGCGGCGGGTACCAGTGGCACTGGGTGCGTGCTGGTCGGAATCCTGCAGCCGCGAAGCGGCATTGCGCATCGGCGCCGTTCTCGGCTGGAATGACCTTACGATGGGTGCCAATCTGGAAGCATTTGAGCTGGAACGTTCGGCCTTTCTGAGACCTGCGCCACAAGACACTGCGGCATTCGAAGCGGCGGCGGATTAGTGCAGCCCGGGACGTCGGATTTCTGTAACGTCGGACGGCTTAACCTTTTTTACTGATCTTGGGCTCGGACCTCCAGCCCAAGGTGGCGGACCAGCTTCTCGGGGTTGTCGGAAATGATTCCGTCTACTTCCCAGATTGCAAATCGCTTCATGTCTTTTGTGGAATTCACCGTCCAAACCATTACCTTCTTGCCTGCACTCTGGATGTTGGCGATATCACTTCGCGAAACCAGTTTGTAGTACGGCATCACAGCGTTAACGGGCGACTTTAGCCAAAAGCTGAGCTGGACACGCGTCTCGCAAATCAGACCAAGAGGGACAGCGGCGTCCCTGCCGTGGACCGCCTCTAATACTCCCGGCAGAAACGAAGAAATTAAATAGCCGCGAGTTGGCGGAAACGCTCGCAGCAGATCCAGCGTGCTGAATTCCAACCCCGGTACTTTAAGTTCGATGTCGAGGAAAGCAGTGGCTTGGTAGCGTTCCAGAACATCGCGAAGAAGGGGCACTGCCAGTCGCGGCGCCGCGCAGCCAGCAACTTCAACACCCTGGACGGTAGCATCGTGGCAAATCACGGGCTGGCCATCGGCGGAGAGTCGCACGTCGAACTCGAAGCCATCACAACCGTGGGCTAGAGCCCGGTCAAAAGAAGCCAACGTATTCTCGGGAACAGATTTCTCCGCCCGTGCGCCGCGATGACCGAGAAGCAGAGGACGAATCGCCATGGGACGGTTCTAGCGGGAGCTAGTCCAAGTCGAAATCGCGGATGGGCTTGCCCGTGTCAGGAGATTCCTTGGCCTTCTTTACAGCCTCCTGAAACTTTTTTTCCAGCAATTCGGAAGCGTGTTTTTGTGCCTCGACCGATTGCCGGAATATTGATTCGCGGCGGGTATCTTGTTCCTTCATCGCGCGGGCAGCGTCCTCCATATCGGCAAACATGCGGGGCTTCACTGCAGCGGTATGGGCAATTACAGCGCGAGTATCGACATCAACCTTCAGCAGCGCGCTGCAGCATGGACAGGTGACTTCGAAGTTGGGGGCGTTCTTCGTCACTTTGCGAATCATACCGCAAAAACGGGTTGCCCGCAGTTTAGCGGTGGAGTTTGATGGGAAATATCCGGAAGACACTTAGCAGTTCCCAGCCGAGTAGGAAGATCGAAAGCAGGACGATGAGAACCGCCATCAGTTCACCGAAGGTGAGACCGCGGCGATTTGGCTCGAAACGCCGCGCCGACAGGCTCAATATATTCAGAGTGGCGAATCCGAAGACAACCGCCCAAAGAATATTGTAAATATCGTTGCGGCGGCTGGAATGACGCTGGAACAAGAGCAGGACTGCGAACGTGGCGGATGGGACGTGCACCAGGCTGAAAATCGATAGTGCGGCAAACTTGGAGCGGGCAAAGCCAGCGATCAATCCGCTTGTCGAAGTAAGAGCCATACTGAATCACTCCCGACCAGACGCCTCATAGAGCTGGCGCGATGGATTGGATATTACATTTTTTCCCGGCCGGGGTCACGGCTACCGCGTGGCGCTGGCATCAGCACCATTAATGCTCTGCGCGGTTTGTGCCAGGAAGTTCTATCCTCCGAAGCATCGCGGCCAGATTGTCACCCCCGTTCCGCGCGCAATGGGTTGAGTGCGACGTTTTCAGTAAGATGGGAGCATGGCTGAACGGCGCGTCATTTTTTTTGATGTGGGCAACACCTTACTATTTCCGAACCGGTTGAAGATGCTGGCCCCCATCCCTGGTGACCGTCATCCTACGCTTGCACAATGGCAGGCCCTGGAGCGCAGAACAAAGATCGAGTTTGATCGGGGCATCGAGAGCGGTCGCGTAGATCACGGCTTCTGGTGGATCTTTCACACCTATTTGCTCGACGACCTCAATGAAGATCGCGACGGATTGGTGCCGGAACTGGTGCGGAATACACAAGATTCATCCAACTGGGATCAGGTACTGCCCGGCACGCGTGCGGTACTGGAGCAAATTCGCCAGAAATATCGCATTGCAGTGATCTCCAACGCAGATGGAAAAATCGAGAATGTTCTGGCCCGCTGCGGCATAGCCGACTGTTTTGAGAGCATTACAGATTCCGGAATCGTGGGATTTGAAAAACCTCGTGCTGAGATCTTTGAGGCGGCGCTGAGAACCCTGAATGTGCGCGCCGACCAGAGTCTGTACGTGGGCGACGTGTACTCGGTGGACTACATCGGCGCCACAAATGCGGGTATGCAGGCCATCCTGTTTGATGTGGCGGCAGCCTATCGCGAACGACCCGAGCCCCGAGTGGAAACGCTGGCACAACTCGAAGGCTGGCTGCAGAAATAGTCTCTGACGTAAAATCTCCATCATGTTTGATTCGACTCGACTGTTGCTATTTCTTACCGCAGCCCTCCTGCTGGCTGTCGCGCCCGGGCCGGGGATGTTGTACGTGCTGGCCCGAACTTTGGCGGGTGGAAAACGCGAAGGACTGCTATCGGCGCTGGGAACGCTCCTGGGAGGCATGGTCCATGTGTTCGCCGCAGCCTTGGGTGTTTCCGTAATCCTGGCGCGATCGGCTGTGGCATTCTCTGCCGTAAAGTATGTCGGGGCAGCGTATCTCTGCTTCCTGGGCGTCAGAATGATCCGGGATGCACGGAAAGACGCGCCGCAAGACGCTACGAAAGCGAAACAGTGTCAGAGTGATTCCCTTTCAGCCAACCAGGGGGCGGCGCGTAATCCGCTGGCGCAGGGAGTTGCTACGGAAGTGCTTAATCCTAAGACGGCGCTGTTCTTTCTTTCCTTTATCCCGCAATTCGTCAACCGCGGAGTTGGACATGTCTTTCTTCAGTTCGTCGTGCTGGGAACGGTTTCGGTAATTCTGAATACATCGGCTGACATGATTGTCGTCTTGATGGCGGGACCGCTCGGGAAACAAATGCGCTCGTCAGCGGTGTTCCGCCGTCGGCAGCGAACCGTAACGGGAGCGATCATGATTGGGTTGGGGACGTACTTGGCATCGAGCGAAAACCGCTAGGGCAAGCGGGAGTATAGCTTTCTAGAGTTCCAGAATTTGATGGTCGAGGCAATCGGTATGCATCGAGTCGTAAATATTCTTCAGAAGTTCGGCGCCGTGGCGGGCCAGGTAATAGACACCGGCAACGCCGCGCTCCTGCAAGGCGCCCTCAGGATAAAGAGCTTGGCTTAGCGCCTCCGCGTGACGGCTCACCACCTCGCTCCGTCGTAATTCGGCAGCCATCGCTCGTTCCCGAAGCCGGTCCAGCTGGTACTGCACTTTTGAAATCCCTGTCTGGCTCGCCTCGACGAGCGTGGGATCGAGTTTGGCCAGCGCCTCATGCAGTCCGGAGAAAGATTGTGTTACCGACTTGCTGGCTCGCTCGAAGGCAGCTTGCAAATCCGCGGGCAAACTACGCGCCGCCAACGTATGGCGAAGGGCCTCCAGGCCATGAAACGTATCGAGAACCGTAATGTCGTATTGCTTAAGCCAGCGCTGCACTTTGGGTTCGACAAGAGTTGCGGAAAACCGGGGTACGATCGGCGTTACGCGGCCCACTATTTTTTCGTACACTGCGCTGGCCTGCGCAAAATAGGCCGCTTCGGCGGCCCCTCCCGCATAGGCAAGCGTGGGTAAAAGATAATCCTGCACCACCGGCCGCAAAAGCACATTGGGACTGAACGTCTCTGGCATCGTTGAGATGCGATCGCTGAGCTCGGTGGACGACAGCTTCTCCGCCGCAGTTTCGCTGGCAATCACAAACTCCGTCGAATTTCCGTTTGCGCGTCGCTGAATCGGCGTGCGAGCGCCGCCTTGCAACGTGAACAGCAGGACAGAGGAAGAAGTGACTTTCACCTGCTGGTGATATCCGGCGCTCTCAAGGGCCTGTCCGCGAGCCAGCAAAGCATCGGCGATTTCGGACGCTTGCTCGACTGCAGCTCGGTAGATCGGCGCGGCCACTCGGTGCAGCTCTGGATCCGAAGCATCGAGAATGATCACTCCCCACGGTGCGAACAGCCGCGCATAAAAGCGCGCGAAAGCGGTGCCTAACGTTTCTCCTGGACGATAGGAATGGCGAAGCAGTTGCGACGCTTCACAGTCTCCCAGAAGCGATGCCGCTTCTTCCACGACGGGCAGGATCTCTTCCCCCAGGCGAACTTCGCTCACCGGGGCGCCCGTAATACTGTGGCTGGAAGTTGCGAGGGTGCGCAGCTGGCCGTCAGGGCCAGGGATGGAGATGTGGTTGACCTCGGCGAGATCGTGGTCATAAGTGGCGAGCCAGAAGACGGGGACCGTATCCACGCCCGCGGACTTAGCCTCTTCCGCCAGCCTAACGGCGCTCAAAGCTTTATAAACAGAGAACATGGGACCGCCGAACAGGCCCACTTGCTGCCCGGTCACGATTGCGGCGGCGCCGCGACGAAAGCGATCGAGATTTGCCGAGGTTTGCGGCGAAGCGCCCCATGTATTGTTTTGCCGCTCGAGAATCGCGCCGACGCGTTCGCGGCGCGAGGGCTCGTACTGCAGGCTCGACGCTTCTGTCTTTAACCATTCGCTGAAGTATGGAGAGTGTGGGTAGAAGGCTCGGACGCTGGCAGAATATGAGAGGAAGTCAGTGAAAAGGCGCGCGGTGTGCGGAATCTGAACAAAGGGCAAACACTGCGATTTCACCGGCAACACTCCTGACAACGACAGTTTGTAAAGTATTGGACGGATAGAATCATCGCTGGTCAACCACCCTTGGCTGTTCAAAAGCTAACAAAGCCATAGTACAGATGCCCGCAAATGATCGCGAGATGCAAGATAATAGTAGGCAGGCCAGACAAGAAAGGAAACGTGGGATGAGTTCGACTACCGCGACGCTGCATATCGAAATTCCGATCACGCTGCAGGGTTCGGTGATTCGTCTCGAACCGATTCGCCGCGAGCATGCGGAATTCTTCTGGCAGGTGGCCAAGGACTCCCTCGATTCTATCTTCCAGTGGATTCCGTACCGCATGAAAACGTCCGAAGATTTCGAGCAACTTGTTGAGAAAGCGCTTGCCGAGCAGGCACGCGGCGAGTCCGTGGTATTTGCGACCGTCGAGCGCAGCTCTGGGAAAGTGATCGGCAGCACTCGCTTCATGAATATTGATCGCATCAACCGCCGTGTGGAGATCGGCTCCACCTGGATCGCGCCAGCGTGGCAGCGAACTGCCGTCAATACCGAAGCGAAATACCTCATGCTACGGCACGCCTTCGAAGTCTGGCAGTGCCTGCGCGTCGAACTCAAGACGGATGCGCTGAATCAGAGGTCCCGCAACGCGATCCTTCGCATCGGCGCTAAAGAAGAAGGCACGCTGCGCAAGCATTTGATCACAGGGACGGGCCGCGTACGCGATACTGTGTATTTCAGCATTCTGGATACGGAATGGATCGGCGTGAAGAGCCAACTGGAAGCCGGACTCAAGGCTGGATCTGTCCTTCCCAGGTTGCAACCATCCATTTCAGAAACAGACGGGGAAAACAGTCAC
>Ga0307476_10002448_pt1 | contig 11118 bp, 12 predicted proteins | sample atmos_gasesECM2C_2_FD_203314 | JGI IMG/M metagenome (GOLD analysis project Ga0307476, IMG submission 203314) | Hardwood forest soil microbial communities from Morgan-Monroe State Forest, Indiana, United States - atmos_gasesECM2C_05 | ecosystem: Environmental > Terrestrial > Soil > Temperate... | reverse complement strand
TGCCGAACATGTCGAAGACTTCGCGCTCCAGCCAGTTCGCAGCGGCCCAGATGGGAACGGAGCTGTCGATGGTTTCTCCGTCGGCGATCAGTGTTTTCACCCGGATGCGTTGGTTGTGAAGGAATGAGTACAGCACCCAGATCACATCGAACTGCTTCTCGCGCTTGGGATAGTGCACTGCGGTGATGTCCACGCAGTAGTCGAAATGCTCTTCGTTGCGGAGAACCTGGAGGAGTTCGGGAATCAGCGAGCGATCAACCACCATATAGTTCTGGCCGAGATGGGTCAGCGGGTCAACGCCGGAACCATATTTGCCTTTGAGCCTTTGCACCATGGGCGATTCCCAGGGTGTGGGAACGGGGGCCGCGGGTTTTGGCGGAGCTCCAGCCGGCTTGACTGCGGCCGGGGCTGCGGGCGTAGCGGCGGCAGCGGGTTTCGGAGGGGTTGGGGGTGCGGTGGGTGTTGTAGCGGCTGGTTTCTGTTGAGCATCGACCGATTGGTCTGGTGTGGTTTTTGTTTCTGACTGAACCGAGCCGGTTGGACTAGCTTTCACCCCGCCCGGAGTAGCGGGCCGATCCGCCGTCGGTTTCGGTTCACCTTCCGGCGGCGGTGAAGAGGGGGATTTGATTTCGTCCGGCATATCGCGAAGGCACAAACCTCCGGCGCAGTATGAGTTGAAAAGAACGTTATCTTTTATCAGCTTGAGGGAGCGAAGTCAACGAGAGCGGGAGAGTGATTTCTCTTCGGGCTGCAATCCCAGCAACGACGAACCGCAGGTCCCTCGACTTCGCTCGGGGTGACAGATCTATCTCTTAAAGACAAACCTAAATTCTTACAGACAGACCCATTTTGCAGATGGAAACAGAAACAGACGAACGCTCTACGTGCGCGATTGTGCCTGATAGGTTTCGATCAGATCGCGGATGCGTTGGGCGTCGGCTTTGCGGTGACCGTGGCTGGTGATGGGATCGGTGCCGCCGGTAGATTCGATCACGATCTCAGCCCAGAAGACGCCGGTGGAGATGTGGACGGAGGCGATTTTCGAGATGGCAATGCTCTCTTCGTTGCTGCCGAACATCCGCGATTTCACGCGGCTGACGCGCTGCGGGCTGACGACCAGGCGGGTGGGGAAAAAGAAATTGCCATGCGTCCAGCGGCTGGCGGAAAAGGTTTCGGCGGGGGAGGAGTCCATCGGATTGTCGGGAGGTGCGGTCATGATCTTAAGCAGCGCCGCCGGCTCGGCGGCTGTCGCCAGGGCGTCTGGCCCATGCACGCCGTGCTAGACCCATTCGAGGGCGCCTTTTTGCCAGACCCAGATGTAGCCGACGATCAGGATCGCCAGGAAGATCAGCATTTCTAGCAGGCCGAACAGGCCGAAGGCTTTGAACTTTACAGCCCAAGGAAACAGGAAGATCGTCTCCACGTCGAAGACGACGAAAAGAATGGCGACGATGTAGTAACGAACGGTATAGCGTCCGCGGGCGCTGTCGATCGGGTCAATGCCGCATTCATAGGGCATGAGCTTGGTCTTGCTGGGATTCGAGGGACGCACGAGTTTGGCCAGCAGCAAGGTGATGGGGAGCAGCGCGCCGACGATTGCGATGAAGATGAAGATGGGGACGTAATTTTGCGGCATGGAGTCCAGTTCCTCAGTTGACGGAGCAGGTCATGGTAGCGCGGATGAAGCGGAGGTTCAAGGACCAATCGGAAATTGTCTGACCAATTAGTGAGGCGGAGTGCCGATAAGAGCCAATAAACGCATGATCGAAACCAGAAACAAGAACACACCAGTACCTCGCAACCGACCTGTCATGCTCTTTTGTATTCCCTGGCCGCCACTCAGGAGTTGGCGGCGGGTTGATGTTTCGATGTCGTTCGCGCAGAGCCGTAGTCCAAGCGTTGTAGCGCACGGATAGGGTCCGGGCCCAGAAAACTAGAGCCAGCCCGACTCCGGCTCCAGTGACATTCGCCACCAAATCTCCGTTCAAGCTGTCTCCGTGCGTCTTCGCTTCACTAAGCCTGCGCATCGCCTGGTCAATTGAAGAAGGTTACGAGAATCCGTTGCGGGTTAGCGGGAGTTCGCGGACTCGCTTACCCGTCGCGGCGAACACCGCGTTGCATAGTGCTGGAACGAACGGCGGCACGCCTGGTTCTCCCACGCCTGCCGGCGGCGCGGTGCTTTCGACGATATGAATGTCGACTTGGCGCGGTGCGTCGTTCATGCGCGCCACCTGGTAATCAAAGAAGTTCGACTGGTCCACGGCACCGTTTGTCGCGGTGATCTCTCCGGTGCGGGCGATGCTGGTGCCAAAGACAGCCGCGCCCTCAAACTGCTGGCGCACCATCTCAGGATTCACGATGATTCCGGCGTCGACGGCAGTGATGACATGCGGTATCGTGATGGCGCCTTGGTCATCGACTTCGACGTCGACGACGGTGGCGACATAGGTGAAGAAGCTGCGATGGACAGCGATGCCCATGCCTCTGCCTTTGCCGGGTTTGGTTTTGCCCCAGTTTGCTTTTTCCGCGGCTAACTCGGCGACATGGCGCAGGCGGCCGATATCGTAAGGATATTTCTCGGCGACTCCCGGAGAACCTTTCGGTCCCGGGGCTACATTGCGCGCAGAACCCAGCAACGTCAGCAGGTAATCGTAGGGATCGCGGTTGGCGGCGTAGGCCAGTTCGTTCGCGAACGATTGCACGGCGAAGGCGTGATAAATATTCGCAACCGAGCGCAGCCAACCGACGCGCACGTGGGCCGCAGCCTGTCCGTTCTCGGAGCGGAAGTTGGGAACGTCGAAGGGAGTCAGATCCCACCCCAACGACATTTCGCCGGCGCTGCCGTAGACCTCATTCTGATTGAACGTCGATCCGATGGGCGGGAAGACAGAGCGCTGCAACCACGCTTTCGGTTTGCCGGTGTCGTCGAGCGCGGCTTTCAGGTACATCGCGGCCACCGAGTGGAAGTAGTCGAACTTGATGTCGTCTTCGCGGCTCCAGATGACTTTGACGGGCTTGCCGGTTTTTTTCGAGAGCACGGCCGCTTCAACAGCGTAGTCGGGCTTGGACTTGCGGCCGAATCCTCCCCCAAGAAACGTTACGTGACAGGTCACGTTTTCTTTCTTAAGGCCGAGAGCCTTTGCGACTTCCTCCTGCACGCCTACCGGATTCTGCGTGGGCGACCAGAGGGTAACCTTCTCGCCTTGAACATCGGCGACGGCGACCGGCGGTTCCATCGACGCGTGTGCCAGATGAGGCGCGAAGTATTCGGCTTCGACGATCTTGCCACCTTTGGCAAACTCGGCATCGGGGTCGCCGACGCTGTGCACGACTTTGCCCGGCTGGCGCGCGGTTTGCTGCAATTCCTTTTTGTAGTCGGCGGAATTGTAGGACGCGTGGGCGCCGTTGTCCCATTCAATCTTCAGCTTCTTGCGCCCTTTGAATGCGGCGAAAGTATTGTCGGCGATCACGGCGACGCCGCCGAGCGGCTGGAACGCATGCGGAGGTTTGAAGGGATCGATGGCGATGGTCTTCTTCACGCCGATGACTTGGAGCGTGGCAGAGTCGTCAACCGATCTTACTTTTCCACCAAGCACCGGCGGGTGAGCGATGGCGGCGTAAAGCATGCCGTCGACGCGAACGTCCATGCCGAACAGCGGCTTGCCGGAGCACAGGTCTGACACGTCGTAGCCGGGCGCGGGTTTGCCAACGTAGCGCCATTGTTGTGGCGACTTGAACGTCAACTCTTCTTTCTTGGGGACGGGAAGTTTCGCGGCGATCGACGCGAGGTCTCCATAGGAGAGTTTGCGGTCGGAATTCTTGTCGCTGACGGAGTGGGGAGGATCGGCGACGCACTGCGATTCGGGGATTCCCCATTGCTGAGCGGCGGCGCGGACGAGCATCAGGCGAGCGGTGGCGCCGGCCTGGCGCAGAGGATCGAAAAATTCGCGGACCGAATGAGAGCCGTCGGTGTCTTGCGAGCCGTATTGATCGTCGGCATCGCCTTGGACGACCGTGACCCGGCTCCAGTCAGCGTCAAGTTCGTCGGCGAGGATCCGGGGGAGGCTGGTGCGGACGCCGTTCCCCATCTCCGAGCGGTGAGCGACGATGTAGACTTCGCCGCTTCTGTGAATGCCCACGAAGATGCCGGGGCGGAAGGCGGATCCGTCGATCGTACCGACCGGGCTCGTCGCCGTGTAGGGTACCCCATTTCTCGCTGCCTTTGCGAGAAGTGGGGACTCTCCCACGAGAAGCACGAATGCTCCGGCCGAGAACACCCCTTGCAGAAAACGCCGCCGGCTGACATTTTCAATGGCGATCATTTCCTGGGTGGCCTCTTCGATGTCGACCTTTTCTTCCTTGATCATGCGGTCTCCCTCGCGGCTTCCTTGATGGCGGCGCGGATGCGTTGGTAGGTGCCGCAGCGGCAAATGTTGCCGGCCATGACCGAGTCGATGTCATCGTCGGTGGGCTGCGGCTTGGAGGAGAGCAACGAGACTGCCTGCATGATTTGGCCGGGCTGGCAGTAGCCACATTGCGGGACGTTCACTTCGGCCCAGGCTTTCTGCACGACGTGCGGGCCATTGACCGAGAGAGACTCAATGGTCGTGATCTCGAGCCCCTCAATCGTTCCCATCTGCTTCGAACAAGAACGGATGGCTTTGCCATTTTGCAGCACGGTGCAGGCTCCGCATAAAGCCATGCCGCATCCGAATTTTGTGCCGGTGAGTCCGAGGATGTCGCGCAGGTACCACAGGAGCGGCATTTCGGGATCGCCATCGAAGGTCTGCGCGCGGCCATTCACCTTAAGATGAATCATGATGCACTTCCTTGGTTACCAGGAAATTTACCCGGTTATTGTACTGCGAACGGATCGTGTGAATGCAATTTGGATTGTTTATCGATGATAAGCGTGGCGTCCCTGCAGACTGCGGGCGCTTCTTGCGCACGTTCGGGGCGGGTTTAGTTTTTCGTCGGCACCCACGGCTTAGGCGTGGACTGCATTCTTACGCCGCTCCGCGGCTGGGATCACAAGACCTTATCGGGGAAGACGAAGACGGTGCGGGCGAGATCGGATTGCAGGGTGGACTCGTGATAGTAGCGGGTGAGGATGCCATTCTTCCAAATGAGCAGGTCGGGATTCTGGTCGGCGAACTCGTCCCAGTTGGCCGTGGAGCAGCGGGCCATGCGCTCGCGGATCAGGAAAAAGTACGCGTGGGTGATGGTCTCGTGATAGAGCTGCGACTTGCCGCGGGCGGTGGCGAAGCGCTTCAACGCGGCGGAGAAGTTTTCGAGCGCCTGCAGCGGCGGATAAATGGCGAGATAGGCGAACGCCAATCGGACATGATCGGCGTGGTGGAAAGAATGCTCGGGGATGGCGTTGGTTTCGAAACAGTGGATGATTTGTTCGTTGGTCATGGGAGTAGCACGGCTGTGCCGTGGAGTGCTTGCCGGATTGCGCCCCGCAGACAGCGGCGGGCGGCTGTACCCACAGCTTGAGTTTGAAACGCGAGTTTCATTTTCCGGCCGCAATGGCGAAGGCTGCGGCAGCATAGATGACGACATTCCCGACGTTGTACTGGCCGTGCAGCAGATGAATCAGGATGGCCATGATGAAGACGGCCACGAGCAGCCACGCGCCTCGGCTCGTCGTTTTCGGAATCAGGAGAAGAATGCAGCCGACGATCTCGCCCAATCCTAGAACGAGTCGGATGAATCCTGGCATGTGAGTTCCGGCGAACTGGTGGGCCGCGCTCGGCATGACGAAGAGCACGGCCTCAATGAGGACTACGACGCCAAGGGTCCACTGCAAGACCGTAAGAGCTAGTTTCGTTCGTAGAGGGCTCATCTCGTGTCTCTCTCCTTCTGAAATTTTCAACCACCGAGGACGTTGAGGGACACAGTGACAAACAACAACATTTACGACTGGGATGCTCTGTGCCCTCTGTGGTTCATTGGCTCTATTTCTCAGAGGTGCGTTGGCGCGAGGATCTGGCCTTGATTTCTTTCAGGCGATGGCTGGCGCTGGAGTCGAGATCAAGGCCGTAAAACTTCTTCAACTCGCGAATGCGTTCGAGGGAAGCTGGACTGAATGGAGTCTTGCCGTCGAAGGCGTGCAGGACGATGCCCTCGAGGACGTCGCCGAGCGTCAGGTCGTGATATTCGCCGAAGGCTTTCAGGACTTTGAGGATTCGTTTTTCGATGCGTACGCCGGTCTGGACGCGCTCGACTAACAGTTTCGAATCGTCTGTCATTTGTACCAATGTACCATGGTACCTGAACCAATGCAATTGGAATTGCGTGGCTTGGGCGGAGCGGATCGCGGTTACCAGCATTACTCGGGCGGGATTTTCGATTGTTTGAGCCAGGCCGCGCCCGTTTCAATAGCGAATTTAGGGGACGGCAGGCACTCGCTCGGGTGATGCCGGAAGGCCACGGAAATGTTCCGCACAAAAAGGCCCGGGATCGAGATGCAATCGTTGCGATGCACGAGAATGCGCAATCACTGTCCTAATATCACCACATCACTCATCAACCACGGGTCAAAATGGTTTTCGTCGCGCTCACCTTGCGCTATGTATTATTAACCGTTGCGCACTTCAGCATCATTTGATTCGAAATTATGCCTGTGACCGACCGCGCCGGAGCATGTTCAAAATTGAACAGACTCCATTTTTCAGTTCGGCTACGCTGCCGGGCATGGACAAGCCCAGATTGGATGCTCCGGGTTCGCCCGGTGTTCGATGGGAGCACGGTCGCCTGATTTCCGCCGGACTGCGAACTGCGCGATGTGCTGCCGCGCGAGTTGGACAGCCAGGAAGTTCGAGAGCTGGATAAAAATTGATATATGCCCGAACCCGCCTCAGAGTTTCCCATTAAACCCATTGTCCGCGCTCTTTCGCTTGAGAATCTTGCCGAGAGCGAGCATCGATTTCGAGCACTGGTGGAGAACTTGCCCGATGCCATTCTCGTCCACAGTGATGGTCGAATCGTCTTTGTCAATCCGTTCTGCGTCCGATTATATGCTGCCCAAACAGCTGAGCAACTTCTCGGGCGAGACATTTACGAGTTCATACAGCCCGACTACCTGTCCAAAATAAAAGAGCGAATCGAGTATTGCTATTCGACTGGATCTGCTTCTATTGCGATGGAGGTCATTCTGACCGCCTGTGATGGCTCTTTGGTCGACGTCGAGGCCATTGCCATCCCAATTTCCTGGAACGGAGCACCAGCGATGGAGGTGGTCCTGCGCGATATCAGACGGCGGAAACAGGCAGAAAGGAGGCTGCGTGAAAGCGAAGACCTATTCGAGAAAGCTTTTCACTCGAACCCGGCTGGGGTTGCGATTTCGCGGGCGAGCGACGGGCGGTACGTGGAAATGAATAACACTTTTGGGGCCATCATCGGGTATACGCGCCAGGAAGTCATCGGAAACTCGGCGGTCGGGTTGGGACTGATGTCCGCGGGCAAGCGGGAGTTGTACGCGGCAGAGCTGCGCGAGCAGGGTCGGTTCCGCGACAGTGCGCTTGTAGTCAAGAACCGTGCCGGAGAAGAACGGCACTTGCTGGTCTCAGGCGAAGCGATCAGTTTTCACGGAGAGCCGCATTACGTTGTTACCTACAATGACATCACTGAGAACAAGCGGGCAGAGGAAGCCCTCCGAACGAGTGAGCGAGAGCAGTTCGAGATCGCAAAGCAATTGGAGATTGAACGTGCCCGTTTGATCGAAGCCCAGGCCGTGGCAAAGGTTGGCAGCTGGGAAATCGAGTTGCGGAGCCTTGCGGTAACTTGGACCGAGCAGACACATCGCATTTTTGAGACTGACCCTTTTCATTTTCGACCCAAGCGTTCCGATTTTGTGGGATTGGTCCATCCAGAGGATCGCAGGACCGTCGATGCAGCCTTTAGGGCTTCGCTCGAAAAGCATGCATCTTCTTCCCAGGTCGAATATCGGATCGTCTTGGCGGACGGAAGGGTCAAAGTCTTGGAGGAACACTGGAAGGTTTTTGAAGAAGAAGGACACCCGGTTCGTCTAATGGGTACTTGCCAGGATATCACCGAACGGAAGCGGGCAGAACAGGCTTTGCGCGAGTCGCAGGCCGAACTGGCGCGAATCACTCGGGCTGTAACCGTGGGTGAACTGACAAGCTCCATCGCGCATGAGATTAATCAACCCCTCACCGCGGTAATCACCGACGTCAGCGCATCCCTGCGTTTCCTTGATCAAGAGCCACCCAATCTGCAAGAGGGGCGAGAGGCTCTCGTCGTGGCAATTCGCGAGGCAAACCGCGCCAGCGACGTGATCGGGAGAATTCGCTCTTTGCTGAGAAAAACGCCACCTGCCATGCAGCCACTTGACATAAGTGGAGTCATCGTCGAGGTCTTGCTGATGGTGCCCGGCGAACTCCAAACGCGCGGCATCACGGTGAAGACCGAACTGGCGGCATTTCTGTGGGTGTTAGGGGATCGCATTCAGTTGCAGCAGTTACTGCTGAACTTGATCCTGAATGCCATCGAAGCGATGAGTACGATCACGGATCGTCCGCGGAATCTGCTCATCAAGTCGGCAGAGCTTCCGGATGGCGTGTTGATCCAAATTCAGGACTCCGGAAAGGGACTGAGTTCGGAACTGGCCAATCGAATCTTCGAACCATACTTCACTACCAAGTCCCAAGGAATTGGAATGGGACTATCGATCAGCCGCTCGATTGTTGAAGCCCATGGGGGGCGCTTGTGGGCTGTCGCTGGCTCACCATACGGAGCAACTTTTCAATTCATCTTGCAAAGGGCAGGGAGTCCACATGATTGAAGGCAATCCTACGGTCTTTATTGTCGATGATGATGCATCAGTCCGCGATGCGCTCAAAAGATTGCTCCGATCGGTGGGGCTACGCTGCGAGCTCTTCGGCTTGGCACAGGAATTTCTGCGATATCGACGACCAGATCTGCCGAGTTGTCTGGTCCTTGACGTTCGATTGCCCGGAACCAGCGGCCTCGATTTACAGCGCCAGTTGGCTGACGCGGAGATCCAAATTCCCATCATCTTTATTACAGCTCACGGGGATATTCCCATGTCGGTTCGCGCAATGAAGGCGGGAGCGGTTGAATTCTTGCCCAAGCCATTCCGTGATCAGGATCTGCTTGAAGCAATTCACATCGCAATGGAACGCGACCGTACCAGGCGCCAGCGAGAAACTGAAATTGCAGCCGTGAGGGCGCGCTTCGAGACGTTGACGCCCAGAGAGCGCGAGGTTGTCGCCATGGTTGTCTCCGGCATGCCCAACAAGCGGATTGCGACTGAGATCGGAATTACTGAAAACACGGTCAAGGTTCACCGCAGCCGGGCTATGGACAAGATGCAGGCGCTATCGCTCGCGGACTTGGTGAAGATGGTTGAAAGACTTGCGATTCGGCTTGAGAAAGCCTCCTAGACTAAAGCACCACCGAATGATGAGTACATACTCGCCGTTCCGCAATTTGCAAAAAATACCTTGCCGACCCTAGCCCAACCTTCGCAGGTGCGGGCATTTTTCGGTTTTTTGCGATCATTCTCGTGCTTAAGTGTTGCGTTTTCATCATGGGCATCTGAAAAAACGGTAGAGTGAAGACCAAGTATCTTCCCTTGGAGCCGGAGACCTGGCACTCTGCGCTTGGCATGTTTCTGCGCAGCATCCACCGCAAAAAAACGGCAAGGATCATCGCTATTTCAGCATCGTAGAAAACCATCGCCTGGCTTCCGACAAAACGGTGCAGCGGACTGTTCTCTACTCTATCTGAGTGAGATCAACGACCAGCGCAGGCGGCGTGGCGCAAGACGCTATTCGTATTTGATGAAGAGCAGCAAGAGTATGCGAACCTAAGTTTGTTTCCCGACGATCGCGAGATCCCCAGCGAAGACCTGAGCAACACGTACTTCGAAGGTGCGATGGAGAAGAAACCAGGTACGGTCATAGTCGCGATAAACGGACGGACCGTTTGCGGGTGGTGATTGCGCCCCCGATGGTTTCCCGTTGGCCTACGAAGTGATGAAGGGCAATACCAGTGATCGCAGCACGCTCCGCGATTTTCTGGACAAGATCGAGAAGACTTATGGAAAAGCAAAACGGATGTGGGTGATGGATCGGGGAATTCCGAGCGAAGAGACTTCGCGGGAGATGCGAGAACCCGCCCGGGAGATTTTCTATCTGGTGGGGACTCCGAAAGGCAAGATCCGACAGTATGAAAAGAAATGGCTGGATCTGCCCTGGCAGAAGGTTTGAGAGTCAGTGGAGGTGAAACTGTTTGGGCAGGACGGCGAACTCTATGTGTTGGCCAAGAGTCAAGGAAGACAAGCCAAAGAAACCGCCATGCGCCGCAAGCGTCTGGCCCGCTTACTCAAAAAACTCCGCACCATGCGGTGCAGCCTACCTTCTCTGGTTCAGTTACTGATGCGCTTGGGTGCTGCCAAAACAGCAGCCGGCCGCGCTTTCCAATTCGTGCACCTGCAAGAACCAAAGGAAGGGCAGGAGGTCACGCGGGAGACATTCCAGTTTCATGTGGACAAGAAAAACTCCAAGCGGCAGAATGGCGCGACGGACACTTACTTACTGCGCTCCAACCTTACCGCGGGAGATCCCAGCGTCCTGTGGACGCGCTACGTGCAGCTTACCCAGATCGAGTCCGTCTTCCGCTTCGCTCAAGAGTGAACTTGGCATACGCCCTACCTATCATCCACTGGAGCATCGCGCTGACGCTCACATTCTGATCGCCTTTCTGGCCCACTGCTTACAGATCACCTTGGAGCAGGGTCTCTTGCTGCACGCACCTGGGTTGACGCCGGCGGCCCAGTGCTCGAGAAGTCAGCCGAAATCCAAATGATCGAAGTGTGGATTCCTGCCGTCGATCAACGGTGGTTGATTCTGCCGCTTCACGCAACCATCGGCAGACACCAAGCTGGTCATCGAGAAGTTGAGACTGGAGCTGCCGAATCAGCCGCCGCCGCGACGCACTGCGCAAACGAGAATAACGAAATCGAAGTCCAGACCGTCCGGTAGGTGGGCTCTATGTGGTGGAGACCTTTTAATGGTCGGAACTGATTCTAAAGCACTTAACCGGCTCTGACCTCCCCGACTGCGAAAG
>Ga0307476_10002447_pt1 | contig 11121 bp, 11 predicted proteins | sample atmos_gasesECM2C_2_FD_203314 | JGI IMG/M metagenome (GOLD analysis project Ga0307476, IMG submission 203314) | Hardwood forest soil microbial communities from Morgan-Monroe State Forest, Indiana, United States - atmos_gasesECM2C_05 | ecosystem: Environmental > Terrestrial > Soil > Temperate... | reverse complement strand
CGAGCAGATGAACCGCAACCTGAAGGAGTTCCCCGGCATCGAGTACAACTTCAGCCAGCCGATCCGCGACAACGTCGCCGAGAACATCAGCGGCCAGTTCGGCGAGGTCGCGGTCAAGCTGTACGGCGACGACCTCGATCAGCTGACCCGGCTCGCCGGCCAGATCGAGAACGAGATCGCCAAGGTCCCCGGCGTCACCGACCTCGGGATCGTCAAGTCGTCGGAGCAGCCGGCGATCGCGGTCCGGCCCGACCGCGACGCGCTGACCCGCTGGAACATGGACCTCGGCGCGCTGCAGGACTACGCCGAGACCGCGCTGTCGGGCCACGTCGCGTCCGAGCTGTGGGAGCAGGAGAAGCGGTTCGACGTCACGGTGCGGCTGCCGGTCGCGGCGCGCCAGTCGGTCGACGCGATCAGGAACCTGCGGATCCCGCTCAAGGACGGCGCGCTGGTCCCGCTCAAGGCGCTCGCCGAGGTCTCGATCGACGCGAGCCGCGCCGCGATCACCCGCGAGAGCGGCAAGCGCTACGTCGGCATCCGGATGAACGTGCGCAACCGCGACCTCGGGTCGTTCGTCGCCGAGGCCCGCCGGCGGGTCGCCACCGCGGTCAGCCTGCCGACCGGCTACGAGCTGACCTGGGGCGGCGAGTTCGAGAACCAGGAGCGCGCGATGCAGCGGCTCACCCTGGTCCTGCCGCTGTCGATCCTGCTCACGTTCCTGCTGCTGTTCTCGGCGTTCGGCTCCGTGTGGGACGCGGCGATCATCCTGTTCAACATGCCGGTCGCGCTGCTCGGCGGGCTGGTCGGGCTCGCCGTCGCCGGCATGACGCTGTCGGTGTCGGCCGCGGTCGGCTTCATCGCGCTGCTCGGCCAGGCCGTGCTCAACGGCGTGCTCGTGGTCAGCGCGATCCGGACCCGGCTCGACCGCGGCGAGGATGCGTGGACCGCGACGATCGAGGGCGCGCGCGACCGGCTGCGCGCGGTGCTGATGACCGCGATGCTGGCGTCGCTCGGCCTGCTGCCGGCGGCGCTGTCGCACGCGATCGGCAGCGAGACCCAGCGGCCGATCGCCGTCGTGGTCGGCGGCGGGACGATCTCGTCGGCGCTGCTCACGCTGGTCGTCCTGCCGGTCAGCTACTACTGGGCCGGCGCGGTGCGCGCCTGGCTGGTCCGCCGCCGCGGCGACGTCACTGGATCGTGAACGACACGGTGCCGAGCTGCTGGCCGGCCTCGCTCGTCACGTCGACCTGCCAGCTACCCGCCGCGGGGATCGTCCGGCGCGACGAGGTCGCCCAGCGCTTGGAGCCGACCGGCAGCATGGCGCTCCACACCTCCTTGCCGTCGCGCTTCCACACGTGCTTGACGTGGCCCTCGCCGCCCGTGATCTGCGACCACACCCACACCGTGGTGCCGGCCGGGAAGCTGGTCGCCTCCCCGACGATCGCATGGTTCTCCACCCCGGTGCCGGCCTTGACCTCGGCCGACGCGCTGCTCGCGTCCTTCGGGGCGTCCTTGGGCTTGGCATCCGCCGCGGCGGGCGGCTTGGGGTCGTCGGCGTAGGCGGTCGCCGCCCCCGCCGCGAGCGCGATCACGAGCAAGGTCATCTTCATCATCTCTTCTCCCTCTTTCTCCCTCTTGGCGGGTGAAACGCCGGATCCGGGCGCCGTGTTCCAGCGGCTGCCCGCGAGCGCCGCAGGATCGCACAACCCGGGCGCCGGTCGAATCACCGCGATGTCCGTGCCGCAGAGCGGCATCGAGGTGAGGGTCTGAACGATCTCACCCTGCGCGTCGATATACGTCCTCCACGCGGATCGTCCGGCCAGCGATGACCAGCGTCTCGCCGGCGCGCGCCACACCATGCTCCCAGCGCCCGCGCTCGGGGCGGCGAAACACCTCGATCTTCGCCTCATCCTGCGAAACGAGCACGTAGTTCTGGAGCGATGGAATCATCATGTAGTGGTGGAACTTCTCGCCGCGGTCGTAGTCCTCGGTCGAATCGGAGAGCACCTCGACGATCACGGTCGGGTTGAGCAGGGCCTCGCCGAGAACGCGGCCGTCGCGCTCGACCTTCTGCGAGTCAACCGCGCCGCACACGACCACGACATCGGCGTAGGTCGACAGCTTGGTCGCCCGGACAAACAGCATGACATCCGACGAGAACACCTCGCAGGTAGCGAGCCCCTGCTTGAGCGCTGCGGTCATGTTCGCTGCGAGCCGGGCATGCTCCACGGTCCCCCCCGCCATCGCATAGACGACACCGTCGAGCCACTCGTGCTTGAGATCGCTCGTCCGCTCGGTTTCGAGGAAGTCCTCGTAGCTGACGTGGAGCACCGCCGGGCGAACCATGCCGCCATTGTACAGGCTTCCATCGATCTCGACGAACACCCTGGATCCAGGCGATGGGCAAGCTCGCGCCCCCCCGGCCGCCGCGGCGGCAGTTCAGGTCATTCGCGCGCGACCAGCCGGGCCAGCGTGCGCAGGCCGTCGGCGATCCGCTCGGACCACGGGGCGCCGGCGGAGATCCGGATGAAGTTGGTGAACCGCTGGCGCGCCGAGAACAGCGGGCCCGGCGCGACGACGATCCGCCAGCGCAGCGCCTGATCGTGGAGCTGCAGCGCGTCGACCCCGGGCGGCAGCTCGACCCACAGCACGAAGCCGCCGCGCGGCGCCGACACCCGCGTGCCCTCGGGGAACTCGGTGGCGATGCACTCGCGGTAGCGCTCGACGTTGGTGGCGAGCGAGGCGCGCAGCCGGCGCAGGTGGCGATCGTAGCCGCCGCTGGCCAGGAACTCGGCGACCGCCATCCCCGGCAGCGTCGGGCACGCCAGCGTGTGGCTGAACTTGAGCCGCAGGATCTGATCGTGCCAGCGGCCGCCGGCCAGCCAGCCGACCCGGTAGCCCGGCGCCAGCGTCTTGGACACCGAGCCGACCAGCAGCACGTGGCTGTCCTCGCTCGGGCCGGCGAACGCGCGCAGCGGCCGCGGCCGCGAGCCGTCGAACACCAGCTCGGCGTAGACGTCGTCCTCGATGATCGGCACGTCGTAGCGCCGCGTGATCTTGACCAGCCGCTCGCGGTCCTCGTCCGACATCACCGAGCCCAGCGGGTTGGACACCGTCGGCGTCACCACCAGCGCGCGGATCGGCTGGCTCTTGAGCGTCTCCTCGAACACCGCGACGTCGAGCCCGGTCCGCGGGTTGGCCGGGACCTCCAGCGCGCGCAGCCCGAGGCCCTCGATCGTCTGCAGCACGCCGAAGTACGCCGGCGACTCGACCGCCACCACGTCGCCCGGCTTGGCGACCGCGCGCAGCGCGAGCGACAGCGCCTCGGTCGCGCCGATCGTCGTACACAGATCGTTCTCGCCGAGGGCGACCCCGGCCTCGACCGCGCGCCGCGCGATCTGGCGGCGCAGCGTGACCAGCCCGGGAGCGCCCTCGTAGCGCGCGCCGACCGTGGTCATCTCGCGGGTCACTTGAATCACCAGGCGGTTGAGCGCTTGAATCGGCAGGAATGCCTGATCGACCGTCGCGCAGCCCAGCGGCAACAGCTCGGGATCGCGCATCGCCGCGAGGATCTTCATGTACGCGTCCGACACCGTGACCCGCGACGGCGTCGAGCAGCTGCGCGGCCGGCGCGGCTCGGCGGTCAGCGCGCTGCGCCGGCGCACGAAGTGCCCCGACTTGGGCCGGACCTCGATCAACCCGGCGTTCTCGAGCCGCATGTATGCCTCGAGCACCGTCGCGACCGACACGCTGCGCTCCTGGGCGAACCGGCGGACCGACGGCAGCCGGTCTCCCGCCCGCAGCGCTCCGCGATCGATCGCCTGGCCCAGCTCGGCGGCCAGATGCTCGTACAGGAAGCCTGAAGAGGTTGCCACCACGCGACTACTCTACTCGTCGCGTGCGATCTCGACCATGACAGTTACCGACCGACCGACCGGCACAGCCCCCGCTGTACTGGTACGTACTGCAATTCTGTGTCTCTGTGCTGCTGGCCGCGAGGCCTCAAGATGAAGCACGTGTTGACGTCATCCTCGTCGGTCATGCCGGCGATTTCCACCCTGGATGTCGCTGCGACCGGTACTGCGACCGGTACTGCGACGAACGCTGCGACCCGCCGCAGGGTCGATCCGCGTCTGATCCTCAGCCTCGCGGCGGTGTACGTGTTCTGGAGCTCGACCTACCTCGCGATCCGGTTCGCGATCGCCGAGCTGCCGCCGCTCCTGATGGCGGGTGGGCGGTACGCGATCGCCGGCCTGGTGATGCTCGCGATCGCCCGCCGGCGCGGCGCCGCGTGGCCGAGCGCGGGCCAGTGGCTCCGCGTCGTGCCGATCGGCGCGCTGCTGTTCCTGTGCGGCAACGGCTTCGTCGTGATCGGCGAGGCGACGGTGTCGTCGGGTGGCGCCGCGGTGGTGTGCGCGACCATGCCGCTGTGGACCGGCGTGTGGGCCGCGCTCGGCGGCGAGCGGCCGAGCTGGCGCGACTGGGTGTCGCTCGCGATCGGGTTCGTCGGCGTGCTCGTGCTGATGGGCGGCCCGTCGCTGCAGGGCCGGCCGCTCCACCTCGCGCTGATCGTGCTGTCGCCGATGTGCTGGGCGCTCGCCACCGTGCTGGCGCGCCGGCAGTCGGGCGCGTGGCGGATCGGCGCGTCGATGTCGGCGGCGATGCAGATGATGACCGGCGGCGCCACGCTGCTCGTCGCCGGCCTGATCGACGGCGAGCGGCTGCCCGCGCACGCCAGCGCCACGTCGTGGCTCGCGGTCGGTTACCTCGCGGTGTTCGGATCGCTGATCGGGTTCACCGCGTACAACTGGCTGATCCGCAACACCCGGCCGGTCGTCGCGACCAGCTACGCGTACGTCAACCCGGTCCTCGCGGTGCTGCTCGGCGCGGCGATCTCGGGCGAGCCGCTCGGCATCACCACGCTGATCGCCAACGCGCTGATCGTCGGTGCGATCGCGCTCGCGCTGATCCCCCGCACGACCCGCACGTAGCGCCGTGCGCCGTGCGCTCGCGCCCACCCCGCGCCGCCGATGTCATCGCCACGCGGCCGGGCGGCTGCTGGCACGCGCACTGCTCTGCAAGGTCCCATGCCCCCGCACCCGACCCCGCCCATCCGCGACGAGGATGTGACCGATTACGAGCAGCTCAGGAATCACCTGGCGCGGCCTCACCTGGAGCACCCGGCCGCTCGCCAGCAGCCTGTCGCGCCGCCGCCCGCGCCCCGGATCGAGCCACCGGTCTCGGTGTCCGTGATGGAGTGGCTGCTCGCGGTCGGCCACGCCGTCGCCCGCCGGCTGCGCCGCGCGCCGTCCTCGGCGATGGTGCGGTTGCATCCCCCGGAGTGACCGCGGGCCGACCGCGCGGTGCTGTGAGGTGGCGTGCGCGAGCCGGTTTCGCTACCTTCGTGGCATGTTCACGGCCATGTTCCGGCTCGTACTCGTCGGCGCGTTGCTCGTCGCTGCGCCGGGCTGCGGTGGCGGTGAAGCGGTCGTCAAGGCGGTCAAGCGGGATCCCAAGCAGAAGACCGCCAAGCAGCTCGTCGTCGAGGCGCGCGACCAGGCGGCGGTGGGCAAGAACGACGAGGCCGATCGCTCGTACGGCGAGGCCTACGCGACCGCGAGCGAGAACAAGAAGCTCGCGTTCGAGATCCTGAAGGAGTGGGTCGAGTTCCTGACCCAGAGCGGCCGGCGCAAGCGGGCGTGCGAGGTCGCCAAGCCGTACTACGAGGCCAACCCCGATGATACCCGGGGCTACGCGCTGTACGCCGACGCGCTGATCGCGTTCAACGACGGCCCGCAGGCGCTCAAGGTGACCGGCGAGCTCGTCCAGCTCACCACCGACGACGCCAGCGCGCACGAGCGCCACGGCCGCGCGCTCCTGCTGATGGAGAAGACCGAGGACGGCATCGAGGAGCTGCGCAAGGCGGTCCAGCTCGAGCCGGCCAGCGCGCGGTACCACATGTCGCTCGGCTCGGCGCTGCACCAGACCGGCGACGACAACAAGGCAGCCCTGGAGTTCCGCGCGGCGCTCAAGAACGCGCCCGACGACCCCGAGGCCCACGTGCTGCTCGGCATGGCGCTGCGCGACCAGAGCGAGCTCGACGAGTCCAAGACCTACCTCGATCGCGCGATCGCGCTCGACCCCAGGAGCGGCCGGGCCTACTTCGAGCTCGGCGTGCTGTTCAACAAGCAGCTCAAGCAGGCCGAGGCCGAGGACGCGTTCGGCAAGGCGGTGAAGTACTCGCCCAACGACTCGCGGTTCTGGTACGCGTACGGCGAGATCTACCGGGTCCAGGACAAGATCGACGACGCGGTCCAGGCGTACCGCCACGCCGTCGAGCTCCAGCCGCCGTTCCCCAAGGCGACCGGCAAGCTCGGCAGCATGCTGGTCGAGAAGAAGCAGTACGACGAGGCGGAGTCGTACCTGATCGCCGCGATCCGCCAGGAGCCCAAGAACGCGGCCAACTACTGGTACCTGGGCAAGGCCTACGCGGCCAAGCGCAAGAACCGCCCGGCGATCGACAACTACGAGCTCTACCTGAAGTACGCGTCTCCGAAGGATCCGGACCGCGAGAAGGCCAAGGAGATCATCAACCGGCTGCGCCGCTAGCGCCGGCGACCTCGCTTTGCAACGCATCTGAACTGCAGGAGATTTCGGCTCAGAACAACGACCATCCGTTATCGTTGACAGTCCGTCCGTCCAGGGTATATCCAGGATATCCGTTATGGCGGACGTATGACCGACTCCACCGACATCCTCTCCGACCATGTCTCTGCGGGCTCGGGGCTCGAGGGCCGAACCCCCGCCGAGATCCTCCGCTGGGCCAGCGAGCGGTTCGGGAACAAGCTGACGTTCGCGACCGGCTTCGGCGCCGAGGGCTGCGTGATCATCGACCTGATCGCGCGCCACGACCTGCCGATCGACCTGTTCACGCTCGACACCGGCCTGCTGTTCCCCGAGACCTACGAGCTGTGGCGGCGGCTGGAGAGCCGCTACGGGGTCGCGATCCGCGCGGTCCGCCCCAGCCACAGCGTCGACCAGCAGACCGACGAGCACGGCCCGCGGCTGTGGGAGCGCGACCCGGACCGCTGCTGCGAGCTGCGCAAGGTCGTCCCGCTGCGCAACGCGCTCGCCGGGTTCGACGCCTGGATCACCGCGATCCGGCGCGACCAGACGCCCGAGCGCGCGCACGCCCGCGTCGTCGAGCCCGATCGCAAGTTCGGGCTGGTCAAGGTCAACCCGCTGGTCGCGTGGAGCCACGACGACGTCTGGGGCCACCTCTACGCGCACGACGTGCCGTACAACCCGCTGCACGACCGCGGCTATCCGTCGATCGGGTGCCATCCGTGCACCGCGGTGGTGCTGCCCGGCGAGGACGCGCGCGCCGGCCGGTGGCGCGGCCGCTCCAAGAAGGAGTGCGGCCTGCACGTGATCCAGCCCGCGACGGTGCACGATGCAGCCTGAGCCGCTCTACCCCGTGTTCCTCCGGCTCGCCGGCCTGCCGGTCGTGGTCGTCGGTGGCGGCCCGGTCGCCGCCGGCAAGCTCGATGGCCTGCTCGAGGCCGGCGCCCGCGTCACGGTGATCGCGCCGGTGATCGGCGAGGCGATCCGCGCGCGCGCCGCCGGCCATGACCAGCTCGCGCTGGTCCACCGCGGGTTCACCGCGAGCGATCTCGACGGCGCGCGCTGGGTCGTCGCCGCCGCGACCCCGGAGGTCAACCGCGAGGTCGCCGCCGCGGCCACCGCGCGCGGCCTGTTCGTCAACGCGGTCGATGACGTCGCGTCGGCGAGCGCCTACCTCGGCGGCGTGATCCGCCGCGGGCCGGCGGTGGTCGCGATCTCGACCGGCGGCCTCGCGCCCGCGCTCGCCGGGCTGGTCCGCGAGGCGCTCGACGCCCTGCTGCCCCACGACCTCGAGCGCTGGGTCGACGTCGCGCGGGCCGCGCGCGCCGGCTGGAAGCGCGCCGGCACGCCGATGTCCGCGCGCCGGCCGCTGCTGCTGCGCGCGCTCGGCGCGCTCTACCGCGGCGACCAGTCCGCCGAGCCGCTGGATCTCGGGCTCCCGCGGGAGGCCGCGTCGTGACCGGCTTCGTGTCGCTGGTCGGCGCCGGCCCCGGCGATCCCGAGCTGCTCACGCTGCGCGCGCTGCGCCGGCTGCGCGACGCCGACCTCGTGCTCAACGATGCGCTGGTCCACGCCGACCTGCTCGAGCTCGCCCCCGTGGCCCAGCGGTTCTACGTCGGCAAGCGCGCCGGCCGGCACTCGATCGATCAGGACGGCATCCACCGCCTGATGATCCGCGCCGCGCGGCGCGGCCAGCGCGTGGTCCGGCTCAAGGCCGGCGACCCGTTCGTGCTCGGCCGCGGCGGCGAGGAGGCGCTCGCGCTCGAGGCCGCCGGCATCGCCTACGAGGTCGTGCCCGGCCTGAGCTCGGCGATCGCCGCGCCGCTGCTCGCCGGCATCCCGGTCACCCACCGCGGCCTGGCGTCCGGCTTCGCCGTGGTGTCCGGCCACGCCGAGTCCGCCTACGCCCCGATCCTCGACGGCATCGCACCCGGCGCGATGACCCTGGTCGTCCTGATGGGCGTCAAGGCGCGCGGCGCGATCGCCGGCCGGCTGATCGCCCGCGGCTGGTCCGACGCCACGCCGGCCGCGCTGCTGTTCGGCGCATCCCAGCCCGGCGGCTTCACCCAGCTCACCACGCTCGGCGGGCTGGTCGCGTCCGGCGGCGACGACATCGCCACCGAGCTGCCCGGCGTGCTGGTGATCGGCGAGGTGGTCTCGCTCGCCGGCGCGATCGATTCCGTGGCCCAGTCCCCTGCTCCACTTGCCCAGCCCGCCCCCCATCTCACGAGGTCGCTATGAGCGTCGTCGATGTCCCTCCTCCCGCCGCCCCCGGCCGCCTGGGGTTTGCCCGCAAGGCCGACGTCGACCTGTTCGTCGAGCGCCTCGAGGCCTACGAGCGCGGCGAGATCTCGCCCGACGAGTGGCGCGGCTTCCGCCTGCTCAACGGCGTCTACGGCCAGCGCCAGGACGGCCTGATGATGATCCGCGCCAAGCTGCCCGGCGGGTTCCTGACCCCGGCGCAGCTCGAGGCGCTCGCCGACGTCGCCGAGAAGTACGGCGGCGGCAAGGGCCACGTCACGACCCGGCAGAACGTCCAGTACCACTTCGTGCCGCTGGCCGACACCGAGCCCGCGCTGACCCGGCTCGCCGCGTCCGGCATCACGACCAAGGAAGCCTGCGGCAACTCGGTGCGCAACTGGACGTGCTGTCCGTTCGCCGGCGTCGCCAAGGACGAGCCGTTCGACCCGACGCCGTACGTCGAGGCCCTGGCGCGCCACCTGCTGCGCGGGCCGTACTCGTCGAGCCTGCCGCGCAAGCTCAAGCCGTCGGTCGGCGGCTGCTGCGGCACCGACTGCTCGCAGGCGTTCATCAACGACCTCGGGTTCCTCGCCCGCGCGCGCACCGCGCCCGACGGCGCGACCGTGCGCGGCTTCCAGGTGATCGCCGGCGGCGGGCTGTCGACCCTGCGGCGCAGCGCGCTCACCCTCGAGGAGTTCGTGCCGGCCGGCGAGATCCTCGAGGCCGCCGACGCGGTGGTCCGCGTGTTCCACCGGATCGGCAACCGCCACAACCGCGCCAAGGCGCGGCTCAAGTGGGCGATCGACAAGATCGGCGCCCCGGCGTTCGTCGCCGAGTACCGCGCCGAGCGCGACCGGATCCGCGAGGAGGGCGGCGTCCCGCTCGTGCTGCCCCCGCAGCCGCCAGCGCCGCAGCGCCGGCCCCTGCTCGCCCAGGTCGGCAGCCCCGAGCCGGGCTACGCCGAGTGGGCCCGGCACAACGTCCGGCCCCAGAAGCAGCACGGGTTCTCGTCGGTGGTGATCCGCCTCGTGCTCGGCGACATCACCGCCGCGCAGCTCCGCGCGCTCGCGACCCTGGTCGTCCAGTACGGCGAGGGCGAGCTGCGCGCCACCAACGAGCAGAACCTCGTCCTGCGCTACGTGCCCGACGCCCGGCTGCCCGCGCTGCATCGCGAGCTCGTCCGCGTCGGCCTGGCGCGCAAGGACGCCAACACCGTCGCCGACGTGGTCAGCTGCCCGGGCGCGTCGAGCTGCAAGATCGCGGTCACCGCGTCGCGCGGCCTGGGCGCCCAGCTCACCGAGCTGCTCGACCGCCGGCCCGACCTGATCGCCGCTGCGCGCGGCCTCGACGTCAAGGTCTCGGGCTGCCCCAACGGCTGCGGCCAGCACTACATCGCCGGCATCGGCTTCCAGGGCGGCATGCGCAAGATCGCCGGTCGCCCCGCCCCGCAGTACCTGGTCTACGTCGGCGGCGGGATCCGCGCCGATGGCGCCGACTTCGGCCGCCTGCTCGGCAAGGTGCCCGCGCGCCGCGCCGGGGCCACCCTCGAGCGCCTGCTCGAGTTCTACATCGCCGGTGGCGCCACCGGCCACGCGTTCTGGGCCAGCGTGCCGATCGAGCAGCTGCGCGCCCTGATCACCGACCTCGGCGAGCTGTCCGAGGCCGACGCCGTCGAGGACGACTTCATCGACCTCGGCGAGACCCGCGCGTTCGAGGTCATCGACGGCGAAGGCGAGTGCGCCAGCTGACCGCGCGCGCGGCCCACGGATCGCGCGCTACCGCGAGGTCTTGACGTTGTCGCGGGTCGCGTTGAACAGCAGGCCGAACAAGCCGGCGGCCGCGAGCACGGCGCCGGCGACCATCGCGCCGCTGATCGACGACCGGTAGGAGCAGCCGTTGTTCATCGCATCCGGCATGCACGGCGGATCCTTGCTGGTGACGTCGAGCGCGATCGTCGCACCGCCGGCGGCGATCAGCAGGGCGTCGCCGGCGTAGGCCCAGCGCTTGGCGGACCGGTTGTAGCCGAAGCAGCCCAGGGAACCGCTGAGCAAGGCGAGCGTCGCGGTCACCGCCAACGCGCTGCGTGAACCCCGCATCCGCTGCAAGGGTACATGAAACCGGCCCGCCGGGATTTCGGTTTTCGTGGGTTTTCGCCATCCTCGGGCGCTGCATGAAGCGGTCACCGCTCCTGCCGATCTTCCTCGTCGTCCTGGTCGATGTGCTGGGGTTCACGATCGTGTACCCCCTGCTGCCGTT
>Ga0307476_10002446_pt1 | contig 11122 bp, 4 predicted proteins | sample atmos_gasesECM2C_2_FD_203314 | JGI IMG/M metagenome (GOLD analysis project Ga0307476, IMG submission 203314) | Hardwood forest soil microbial communities from Morgan-Monroe State Forest, Indiana, United States - atmos_gasesECM2C_05 | ecosystem: Environmental > Terrestrial > Soil > Temperate... | reverse complement strand
GGGGAGCGCCAGATAGCCTTCGCGCATCGCAGCGTCCTCGATCTTGCCTGCGCGCAGCTCGAGCTGTTCGAGCGCACACCACAGTGCATGCTGGCCGCCCTCCAGATCGCCGTCGGCGAGGCGCGCCTGCGCCACTGCCAGCCGCGCCGGGACCTCGCAGGTGCCCAGCCCGCCTTGCTCGTCGAGCTGCGCGAGCGCCTCCTCGGCCAGCCGGCGCGCCTCGGCGACGCGACCCTGGTCCAGGAACAGCGCCACCGCCGCGGGAACGACCCCCAGGCGATAGGGCAGGTACGCAGCGAAGCCCTCGAGCGCGGCGCGCACGGCCGTCTCTGCGGTCTCGCGGTCGCCGGCGGCGATCGCGACATCCGCCAGGATCTTGTTTGCGCCGCCCTGGACGGCGGACCCGAGCTGCGGCCGATCGCGATAGGCATCGCTGATCCGGCGCGCCTCCTGGTGCTTGCCTGCGTCGACCTGGCTGGCCAGGTTGATCCCGAGCTGCAGGTGGATCACCGTCGCATAGAAGCGGGCACCGCTGGCGAGCGCGAGCTTCCAGCCCTCGCGGAGCACCTCCTCGCCGTCCGCCCAGGCACCCATCTCCGTGAGTGCCGTGCCCAGCCGGAACAGGGCCTCGACGAGCCGCTGCCGGTTGCCGCTCGCGCGAAACAGCGCGGCAGCCGTTCGCGCTTCCTCGATGGCTCGGTAAGGCTCGGGCTCGAGGTGCAGGGTCCGCAGCGCCATTGCGTTGATGAGGTACCCGCGATCCCCGACATCGACATCGGCAGCGATCTGGCTCAGCCGGTCGATCAGCCGGTTGCAAGCGCGGCGAGCGCCGGCCGCACACAGGAAGACGGCGAGACCGGATCCCGCGTCGAGGTACGCGAGCCGGGTGTCCGGATCGGGCGCTGACTCGAGAAACGCGCGGATGAGGTGATCGGCGTGCTCGAGGCGGCTGAGCAGGAAGAACGAGAAGAAGCCGATATAGGCGGACCTCGTCCACCAGAAGCTCCCTGGCTTCAGGATCTCGAGGGCCTCGAGCGCGTAGGCGTGCCCGGCCTCGAGATCGAGCCGGAAGTTGGCGAGCCATGCCTGGATGGCGCGCACCGCCCCGAGTTGCTCGCCGCGCACGCCGCACTCGATGGCGCGCCGGGCGTGGCGCTCCGCGGCGTCGAGGTCGAAGCTCGAGAGCGCCCGCTGGCCAGCCTCGATATGGAACCGCGCGGCCAGGTCGAGCGCCTTGCCCTGATACGCGTGCTCCGCGAGCACCGCCGGGTTCGCGCCGCCGATCTGCTCGAGGTGGGCGCACGCAAGGCGGTGCGAGATGACGCGATCGTCCTCGGTGAGGAGGCTGTAGGCCGCGTCGCGCATCAGGGCATGGCGGAACCTGAACCGCTGCGGGGCCGTCCCCCACGGCTCTCGCTGCGGCTCGATGAACTCGGCGCGCACCAGCATCGCCAGCGTGGCGTCCACATCCACCGCGCACGGCTCGTCGGGAAGCAGCGCCGCCAGCCCGCCGCGCGTGAACGTCTCCCCGAACACGCTCGCCACGCGCAGCACCTGCCGCGCGCCGACCTCGAGCTGCGACAGGCGGACCATCAGCATCGCCAGGATCGTCTCCGGCATCGTGTCGCGCCTGCCCTCGGCGACGGCACGGAGCAGCTCCTCCAGATAGAGCGGGTGGCCCGCCGCCTGTGCGACCACGCCGGCGACCGTCCCGGCATCGGGTGCGTGGCAGAGCGCGCGCTGCAGCACCTCGTGTGCGAGCTGCTCGCACGCGCGCCGGGGGAGCACCTGCAGCGGCAGCACCTGGAGCGTGGACGACGCCCAGAACGAGGGGAACTGCTCGCGCGCCTCGGGCCGCGCGAGCGCGAGGATGAACAGCGGCAACTCTGCAAGCTCGCGCAGCGCCTCGTCGACGAGCTGCACGGTGAGCGCATCACCCCAGTGCAGGTCCTCGAGCACGAGCAGCACCGGTCCGGCCTGGCACTCCGCGCGTAGCCAGTCGAGGAACGCCTGCCTCACGTGCTCGTGCATCATGCGGGGATCGCTGCGCGCGGCGTGCAGAGCGGGGCTCCCCGGATCCGGAAGGCGAATGCCACACAGCTCACCGAGAAAACCGATGACCTGCACCGCCGCCGTGCCGGCCAGGCGGAGTCCGAGGCGCTCGCGCAGCCGCTCGATTCGCACCGCTGCGGGCTCGCCGCCGACGAGGCCGCACAGCCGGCGCAGGGCCTGGCCGAGCAGCCCGTAGGGCGCCCCGACGTTCATGATCTCCCCGCGCCCGAGGAGCACCAGCAGCTCCGGGTGGCGCTGCGCCGTTCGATGGAGGAACTCGTGGCGCAGGCGGGATTTGCCCATCCCCGGGGGCGCCACCACGCCCGCCGCGCGCACGACCGAGTCGGTGACGCAGGTCGAGAGGATCGACTCCAGCATCGCCAGCTCCTGCTCCCGACCGACGCAGGGCGTGGGCTGGCCGAGCAGGCGACGCACGTCTTCGTCGGCGGCTGGATCCTGCTCGCGCGCCGCGCGCGCCCGGCCATTCTCGTGCTCGATCCGGAGGCGACCGGCGAGCAGGTTCTCGGTGAGAGCATCGAGCCACACGCCGCGCGGTGCGTCATGCGGCTGCACGCGCGAGGACTCCTCGAGCAGCTCGAGCGCGCGGTCGATCGCTTCGCCGATGGGCAGCTGTCCCTGCATGCGGCCGCGGCCGGTGGCGACCGCGACGTCCACGCCCGGAAGATGCTCCTCGAGTAGCAGCGCGCTGCGCACGGCCAGGACTGCCTGATCCGAGGCGCTCGCGGAGGGCAGGATCGTCGCCACGACGGTCCCATCGGCGAGCACCTCGATGCTGGCGCCCAGCTGCAAGAGCTCCTGCTCGGGAAGCGGTGGGCGCAGCAGTAGCGTGTCGCTGTCGTCGACAAATGCCGTGGCGCGCTTGCGCCGATCGCTCCTCGGCATCGCGATGGCGAGGCTGACGATCCGCTGCTCCTGGAGCGTCAGCCGCGGCGCGACGCTCCTCATGGGGATCGGCGCGCGGAGCGACTCCTCCGCCGGCAGCGGGATCCGGAGGAGCGCTTCGTGCAAGGCCTGCCCGTGCGGGAATCGGTCGCGGGGTGCCTTGCGCAGCATCCGGTCGATCAGGCCGGCGAGCGCCACGGGGACGTCGCCCCGCCGCGCGCGGATCGGCCTCGGGTCTTCCAGCATCACCTTCACCAGGGTCGCGGCCATGTGCTCGCTGAGGAAGGGCGGTGTGCCGGCGAGGCATTCGTACAGGACGCTGCCGAGGGAAAAGATGTCCGTCGGTGATCCGATGTCGCGCTGGCCCCGCGCTTGCTCGGGTGACATGTACGGTGGCGTGCCGATGATCGCGCCGGTGCGCGTCATCGCCCCCATGTGCAGCATGTGGCGCGCGATGCCGAAGTCGAGCACGACGACCCGGGCGGGATCTCGGTCGGGGAGGAACAGGTTCGACGGCTTGAGATCGCGATGGATGACGCCGCGCTCGTGGGCCTCGGCGAGCGCTGCACCGACGCCCAGCGCCACCATCATGGTGTCTCGCAACCCGAGCGGTCCGCGTCGGAGGCGCTCCGCCAGGTTCTCGCCCTCGAGCCACTCCATGACCAGGTAGGGCTGGTTTGCCCCGTCGACCCCGTGGGCCACGTGGGAGACGATGTGAGGGTGGTGCAACCCGGCCAGGATCTGGGCCTCGCGCGCAAAGCGCTCGACATCCTCCTCCGAGCCGTGTGACTGGAGAAGCTTGAGCGCAACCGGTCGCCCGGTCTCGTGATCGATCGCGCGGAAGATCGCCCCGATGCCGCCGGCCGCGATCTGGTCCTCGACGAGGAAACGCTGCGCGAACAGCTCACCGGCGACAGGATGGCTCATGCGCCATGAGCAGGATACCACCATCGCGGTATCGATCACGTGCGCCGTGAACCGCTCGCACGTCGACGTTCGCAGGCTCGCCACGCCGAGGTGGCGACCGAGGTGGCGATCGAGGTGCGCGCGGCAGGACTCAGCGCTTCGCGGCGTGGCCAGAGCCGGACCCAGCGGCGGGCTCGCCGCCGATCTCGAGGAAGATCGCGCACGAGTCGAGCTTGCCGAGCGCCGCGCGCCGCGCCGCCTGGTACTGGCTGCGCACCAGCGATGCCAGCGGCGCAGGCCGATCGAGATCGGCGGCCAGCTGCAGGAAGTACCGGACGTCCTTCTCCATGAGCTCGAGCTGGAACTGCGGCGTGAAGTCGCGCTGGAACATCTTCGGCAGCTTCGAGCGAAGGATCCGGCTGCTGGCGGCGCCGTCCGAGAGCGCTGCGACCGCCGCGGCCGGATCGACCCGGGCAGCCTCGGCCACGTGCGCTGCCTCGGCCAGGACGGCGAGCAGCGAGCCCGACACCATGTTGTTGATCAGCTTGACCGTCGCGCCTGCGCCGCTGTCACCCAGGTAGTGACAGGCCCGGGACATCGCGCCGAGCACCGGCTTGCTCCGCTCGAACGCTGCCTGGTCGCCGCCGACCAGGAACACCAGCTCCTTGGCCTCGGCCTGCGGGAGGCTCCCGAGGACCGGCGCGTCGAGGTAGTGCACCCCGCGCGCGGCCGCAGCTCCTGCGATCTCGCGCGCCATGGTCGGGGTGTTGGTGCTCGCGTCGATCACGATCGTGCCGGGGTCGGCCCGCGCGAGGATGCCGCTGGCACCGAGCATCACGTCGCGCGTCGCGAGATCGTCCGCCACGATGGACAGCACGAACGACGCGCCGCTCGCCGCCTCGGAGGGGCTCGCAGCCAGTCGCGCGCCGGCGTCGGTGAGCTGGCGCGCCTTCGCCGGGTCGCGGTTCCAGACGCGCAGCGCGAAGCCGGCGCCCTGCAGGTTCATGGCCATGCGCGAGCCCATCGCGCCGAGTCCAATGAATGCCACCTCAGTCATTTCGCGGCTCCCATCATCGAGATGCTGCATCGTACCGCGGCAGCGCCGCTGGTGCCGAGCCGCGCGACCGAGCGCAAGGGGAGCCGTGAGCGCGATGTAGCATTGCGAAAGATCGATTACAGACTCGGACGAGACCGATGCGAGCGTGGACGTGATGCTCACTCCGGGTGCAGCCGCGCGCGGCAGTGTCGGAGACCAGCCCTTCCACAGGGTTGTCCCGACCAAGTAACTCACCGACCCATTCCCATCGTGCCCTGCCGCACACTCGATCCACGCGCGGGCGCTTCCGTCGGCCCGCACTCCCGCCGACACGCCTCCGCGCCCCCGGCTCCTCCACCAACGAACAAATGGAGTATGGTTTCCTCACTCTGATTGACGGGCGCGAAGGCTGGGCTTAACGTCCACTCGTCGTTCGAGCCTCGGCGAGGCACCGGCGGTCGACATCGCGTCTGGTGCCCCTTGTTTCCCTTGAGATCGGAGGATCCCATGCCACAGCGATCCGCTTCCATCCGTCTGCCTATCATCGGTCTTGTCCTCGGAGCGAGCACATCCGCGCTGACTCCCGCGCTCGCCGACGGTCGCGACCGAGGCGACCCGCCCACACCCATCACGCAGCGCTCGCTGCGCGAGCTCGCGCAGCCGATCGGCCTGCGGATCGGCACCGCGGTGGACATGAACGCGCTGGCCGCCGACCCGACCTATCGGGCCACGATCGCCCGCCAGTTCTCGTCGGTCACTGCCGAGAACGTCATGAAGTGGGACACGCTCGAGCCGCAGCAGGGCGTCTTCAACTACGGGCCGGCCGACCAGCTCATCGCGTTCGCGGGGGACAACCGGATCGCCGTGCGCGGTCACGTCCTGGTCTGGCACAACCAGAACCCGGCCTGGGTCAACGAGCAAGCCTTCACTCCCGACCAGCTGCGCGACGTCCTGCGCGAGCACGTCCTCGAGACCGCCCGCCACTTCAGGGGCAAGGTCTACCAGTGGGACGTCCTCAACGAGGCGCTCAACGACGACGGAACGCTCCGCGATACCATCTGGCTGCGCAACCTCGGCGAGGGCTTCATCGCCGACGTGTTCCGCTGGGCGCGCCAGGCCGATCGCAACGTCAAGCTGTTCTACAACGACTTCAACCTCGAATTCTTCGGGCCGAAGAGCGACGCAGCCTTTGCCCTGGTCAAGCGCCTCCTCGCCCAGGGCGTCCCGATCGACGGCGTCGGGTTTCAAGGCCACCTCGGCGCGCAGTTCGGCTTCGATACCCGCGTGCAGGAGAACATGCAGCGGTTCGCCGACCTCGGCCTCGAGATCTCCGTGACCGAGGCCGACGTCCGGATGCCGCTGCCGACCGACGTGTTCAAGCTGCAATCGCAGGCGCAGGGCTACCACTCACTCCTCGAGCCGTGCCTGCTGACCCGCGGCTGCAACTCGTTCACCGTCTGGGGCTACACCGACAAGTATTCCTGGGTCCCGGGGTTCTTCACCGGCCAGGGCGCGGCCGACCTGTTCGACGAGAACTTCCAGCCGAAGCCCGCCTTGGCTGCGGTCCAGCACGACCTGGCTCTCGCGGCGATGTCCCGACACTGACTCCGGATCGAGCGGCCGTGGGCCGGGCGACGGCGGCGCGACCTATGGGCTCAGGGTGAAGGCCACCGTACCGCTGCAGCTACCCGACGAGAAGCAACCGGCGCGGACCTGGTAGGTCCCGGTGGTCGTCGCCGTGAACGCGAGGAACGACAGGACCCCACACGCGTCGTCGTTGGCCGCAACCTGCATGTTGAATCCGTCGAACACGCGGAGGAAGGTATCTCCGGATCCCGAGGCGCCCGAGACGCCGCACGTGCCGATCGAGAGGGTCTGTCCTGCGGTGATCGCGATATCGAAATTGAACGTGTTCTGGGTCGCAGAGTTGGTATTGCTGGCGCTGTAGGAGAACGAGCCGCTGGTCGTGCCCCCCACGCACGTGCCTGCCGTGCACACGCCGGTGCCATTGCACGCGGTGCCGTCCGGCACGGGGGTGTGCGTGACGCCGGCTTCGGCATCGCAGGCGTCGGCGGTGCACGCGTTGTTGTCGTTCACGACCGGCGGTGTGCCCGGCAGGCAGGATCCGAGGCCGTTGCAGGTCTCGGCGCCGTTGCAGGCGTCGCCATCGGGGCACGCGGTCCCCGCGGCCTGGTTGGTGCCCGGCTGGCACTGCCCCGCCGCGTCGCACAGCTCGGCGCCATTGCACGGGTTGCCGTCGCCGCACGACGCGCCGGTCGCCGGCGTGTTGCTGCAGAACGCGACCGTGGTCCCGCCGCCCACGCAGGCGTCGACGGTGCACGCGTTGTCGTCGTTGCACGGCGGCGGCACCGGCGGGGTCTGGGTGCTGAACGCGCCCTCACCGCCGAGCAAGCCGTTCGTGCCGATGGTGATGGTCTTCGCCCACGCGGCGCCGGTCAGGCTGAGGTTCCTGCCGGTCGTGAACCTGCCGGTCGCCAGCAGATGAGCGCGGATCTGGTTGCTGTCGCCGAGCGTGATCGCGCCACCGACCTCGATGCGAATGCTGGCCGCGGTCATCGGGTTGAGCGCCTGACCGGACGGCCGGATCACCGAGCCGATGCCCGTGGTCACGGCGCCGGACACGAGGATCACGACCGGCTCGGAGGGCTCGAGCCGGGCGCCGTCGGCGAGGGTCAGCCGGGTCACCTGATAGACACCACCGTTGAGGTTCAGCGTCGAGTTCACGCCGATCGAGATCGCGCCGTACTGGCCCGGGCACAGCTGCTTGGCCTGGTTCTCGCTGGTCGACACGTTCGTCGTGCCCGGCGCGGCCGGAGTGACGGCCGGGACCTGCGGCAACGTGCTCGGATCCAGGCCCAGCGACTCCTGGGAGGCGAAGCCGTTGACCGTGATATCGTTGCCGAACACGTGGCCGACCGAGGCCTGGGTATTCACCGTGACGGCATTGGCCAGCACGTTGAAGGCGCCGAAGCCCTGCGACGAGCCGACATCGAACAGCACCGAGCCGTTCAGCCCGGAGCTGCCGACATCGCCGTTGACGCTCGTGAACGGGCCGACCGTGACGGTGGTCTTCGCGTTCAGGATCAGGTTCAGGTTGCTGGGGAGTGGCGGCGCGATGACCGCCTGCTCCGCAGCGCCGGTGGACGGCGGCGCATCCGCCGTACAGGTCGCGATGGACAGCGTGGCGAGCGCGAACAGGCCAGCACGAAGCACTACGAATCGTTCATGAAGTCTCAAGGGTTCCTCCGCGTTTTGTCGAGCGGCCGGCCCTCGGGGAACAAGGCCAACGAGTGCCCCAGCCCCAGGTCCGCCACCATCTCGTTGCGGCGACAGACTACGCGGCTCCCACCGATCTCGACATCGCCTGTCGCGTGTTTGCGAGTGGCAAAAGCTGGTCAGGTATTCTCCGCGGACGCGATCCTCTGGCCTCACGACCCGAGATCACGGACCGATCAGCCGGGAATCGCGACGCCGCCACTTGACACCGGCGAACCATCGACCCGCCCCCCCGCAGCGCCCTGGCCCGGGACGCGGGCGCCGATCTCGTTCGCGCGCTGACGAAAGGGGCGACCGGGGCCCGCCTCCTGTGCGAGGCTCTCGCCATGTTGCGATCCCTCTCCGTGCGCTGCCTCGCACTCGCCACGCTGGTTGCCCCGCCGGCCCTCGTGCAGGGTGCGCCCAGCGCGGCCGATCTCGAGACCCAGTTCGACGCCGCGATCAGCCCGGCCGAGATGGGCGACTGGATGAAGGTCATGGCGGCCGAGCCCAACCACGTCAGCTCGGCCCACGACAAGCTCAACGCCGAGATGGCGCTGAAGCAGTTCAAGGACTGGGGCTGGGACGCGAAGATCGAGACCTTCAAGGTGCTCTACCCGACGCCGCTCCAGGTCGAGCTCGATCTCGTGGGCAGGAAGAGCTTCAAGGCGACGCTGACCGAAGCGCCGATCCCCGGCGACGCCACCTCCTCCCACACGAAGGACCAGCTGCCGGCCTATGTCGCCTTCCAGGGCGATGGCGATGTCACGGCGCCGCTGGTCTACGTGAACTACGGCATGCCCGAGGACTACAAGGCGCTCGAGCGCATGGGCGTCGACGTCAAGGGCAAGATCGTCATCACGCGCTACGGCAAGGGCTGGCGGGGGCTCAAGCCGAAGCTGGCGCACGAGCACGGCGCGGTCGGCTGCATCATCTACTCGGATCCGTACGACGACGGCTACTCGGTGGACGACGCCTATCCCAGGGGCGCGGCGCGCCCAGCGCAGGCGTTCCAGCGCGGCTCGGTCGCCGACATGCCGCTCTATCCAGGCGATCCGTTGACCCCGGGCGTGGGCGCCACCGATGGCGCCAAGCGCCTGACGCGCGGAGCCGCCCCGACGATCCTGAAGCTCCCGGTGTTGCCGATCTCGTACGGGGATGCCGAGCATTTCCTCTCGGCGCTCGAAGGGCGCGTGGCGCCCGCCGGCTGGCGCGGCAGCCTGGCGATGACCTACCACGTCGGCGGCACCGACGCCGCCAAGGCGCACCTCGTGGTCCGGTCCGACTGGTCGCTGAAGACGCTCTACAACGTCGTCGCGACCATGAAGGGCTCCGAGCTCCCCGATCAGTGGGTGCTACGCGGCAACCACCATGACGGCTGGGTGTTCGGCGCCTCCGATCCGCTCAGCGGCCACATCGCGATGATGGCCGAGGCCAAGGCGATCGGCCAGCTGGTCAGGTCCGGCTGGAGGCCCAGGCGCACGCTGGTCTACCTCAGCTGGGACGGCGAGGAGCCGATGCTGCTCGGCTCCACCGAATGGGCCGAGACCCACGCGGCGGAGCTCAAGAAGAAGGGGCTCGTCTACATCAACAGCGACGGTAACGGCCGCGGCTTCCTCCGCGTCGAGGGCAGCCATTCCCTGGAGCACTACGCGGCGAGGGTCGCGACCGATGTCGTCGATCCGCAGACCCGCGTCTCGGTGGACGCCCGCCGCCGCGCCAGCGCGATGACCGCCAGCGGATCCGCCGGGGCGAACGAGCGCGCCAAGGAGATCGGGAAGCTCGCCGCAGATCCGTCCAAGGATTTCCCGCTCGACCCGCTCGGGTCGGGCTCGGACTATTCCAGCTTCCTGCAGCACCTCGGTCTCGCGGCGCTCAACGTCGGCTATGGCGGCGAGGGCAGCGGCGGAGGTGTCTACCACTCCGCCTATGACACCTGGGAGCATCACTCGAAGTTCGTCGATCCGGGCTTCGCCTATGCGGGCGCGCTCGCCAGGACCGCGGGGCGGCTGGTCCTGCGCATGTCGGAGTCGGACCTGCCGGTTCAGCGCTACAGCGACTTCGCGAACACGGTCTCGACCTATCTCGACGAGGTGAAGAAGCTGGCCGACCGCAAGCGCGAAGAACAGATCGCGCAGGCGAAGCTGTTCGCCACGAATGCGTTCAAGCTGTCCGACGATCCAACGCTCAGCAGCGGACCGCCAACCCCGCTCAAGGTCGTGCCCTACTTCAACTTCGCGCCGATCGAGAACGCGCTCACCCGCGTGAAGGCCAGCGCGAAGACGTATGACGCCGCGCTCGCCGCCAAGGGCGCGGCGCTGCCTGCGGCCACGAGGAGCAAGCTGGTCGAGCTCGCCGGGCGGACCGAGCAGGCGTTGCTGATGGAGCCCGGCCTGCCGGGCGGGCGCGGCTGGTACAAGAACATGATCTACGCGCCCGGCCGCCTCACCGGCTATGGCGCGAAGACGCTGCCCGGCGTCCGCGAGGCGATCGAGGACGAGCGCTGGACGGATGTCGACACGTACGCCGTGATGATCGGCAAGGCGCTCACCGCGTACGCCGACCGCCTCGATGAGGGCGTCGTGCTGATCAACGGCGCGTCCGCTCCGGCCAGGGCGCCGGGCGCGAACTGACGGAGCCGGACCACGCGTGGGAGCTTTTCCGGGGCAGCCCGATCGCGATGCATCGCGCGGCGCCCTGCCGCAACCCCTGCGTTTTCCCGGCTGCGGGGCGCGACCGCGGATCACAGGTAACTCAGCCAGGCCTCGCGACGCCGCGACTTGACACCGGCGAACCATCGGCACGGCGGAACGAGACGCCGGCGCGGCTGATCAGCGGCGCCGCATCGATGCCGTCGAGCAGGTTATGCCCGGCGATCATGACCAGGCTGATCGCCGCGATCAGCCATCGCGGTAGACGCACGAGCCCCGCGAGCACGATCATCGCGAT
>Ga0307476_10002444_pt1 | contig 11122 bp, 10 predicted proteins | sample atmos_gasesECM2C_2_FD_203314 | JGI IMG/M metagenome (GOLD analysis project Ga0307476, IMG submission 203314) | Hardwood forest soil microbial communities from Morgan-Monroe State Forest, Indiana, United States - atmos_gasesECM2C_05 | ecosystem: Environmental > Terrestrial > Soil > Temperate... | reverse complement strand
AGAGCCCATGCGCTTGCGCACTCGCACTAGCCTTGATATCAGTAAGGAATGATGATTAGTGGATCAGCCAAGGCGAACAGATGGCCGGCGCCCATCTGGTTAGTGCTGGCACTCCTTGTGACTCTGCCTCTTACCGCGTGCCGCGGGACAAACCAAACTCAGGTGCGGCGTTATCACCTGAAAGGAACAGTTGTTCAGGTGGACAAAGCGCAGCAGCACCTCGTGGTCAATCACGAGGAAATCCCGGGGTTCATGGGCGCAATGACGATGCCCTACCCCGTAGTCGACGCCCAAACGCTCGAAAAGCTTTCGCCCGGAGATCAGATCACAGCTGATGTTGTTGTCACTCCGAGTGAGATCCATCTGGAAAATGTCATTGTGGTGAAGAAATCGGATGGAAAGACCTTGCCGCCCGGCGCGCAGTTGCAGCCTTCCGACCAAGAAGCGGCCGTGCCGGATTTCGCGCTGGTCAATCAGGACGGCAAGCACATCCGCTTGGCACACTATCGCGGTAAGTCCGTATTGCTAACATTCATCTACACGCGCTGCCCTCTGCCCGATTATTGCCCGCTGATGACCCATAACTTTGCTGAAATAGAAAAAACTATACAGAAAACGCCCGCGCTCTACGCCAAAACGCATTTGCTAAGCGTTAGCTTTGACTCGCAGTACGACACGCCCAAGGTGCTGCGTAACTATGCGCACGCATTCGTGACGGACCGGGGCCAACAAACGTTTGCACATTGGGAATTCGCCACTATACCGGCGGCTGAAAAGAACGATGTGACGAAATTCTTTGACGTATTCGTGACGCAGGAGCAGGGGCAGATCACGCATTCCATGAGCACAGCCATCATTTCACCTGATGGCCGTATCTATAAAGCCTACAACGGGAATGACTGGAAGCCGGCCGATGTGCTCGCGGATTTGACGTCCTGTGCGGCCAGCGAGTCCTCAGAAAATATCAGCCAATCCCTTCGACGCTGATCCCGTTTCGCCCTTGGATCCCGACCAAACGTCTGCAATTCGGAGCGGTTACATCAAATTCCAAGCAGGTACTTTGCCGCGCCTTGTACTGCGCTAAAATAGAAACCGGCGCCCCGAGGAACTTACAGCAGTGCGCAAAAAGTGGGGCGAAAGCAGCCGCGTGAGCAACGAAAAACCCGCGAAGCCATCAGCTGAAATCGAACCGCCTCGTTCTGCGGCGCGTCCGCAACGCTTCACCACTGTATCCGGGCACCCCATCCGTCAGCTTTATACCTCCGCCGATCTCGGACATTGGGACCCGGAGCGCGACCTGGGCCAGCCGGGCGAGCCCCCGTACACGCGCGGAATTCACCCAACGATGTATCGCGGCCGGCTGTGGACCATGCGCCAATTCGCCGGATTTGGCAGTGCAGAGGACACCAACGCGCGTTTCCGCTACTTGCTTGCGCAAGGCCAGACCGGACTTTCCGTCGCTTTCGACCTGCCGACACTCATGGGTTATGACTCCGATCATCCGCTCTCGCGCGGCGAAGTGGGCAAATGCGGAGTAGCGATAAGTTCGCTTGCGGATATGGAAGCGCTCTTCGACCAAATTCCGCTGGCGGAAGTCACCACATCAATGACGATCAATTCTCCCGCCGCGATTATCTGGGCCATGTATCTTGCCGTCGCGGAAAAGCAAGGAGCGGATTGGAAGCTGCTGTCAGGCACGCTCCAGAATGACATTCTCAAGGAATATATCGCGCAGAAGGAGTACATCTATCCGCCCGAGCCGTCGTTGCGGTTGGTGATCGATACGTTCGAATTTGGCACACGCCACACGCCGCGGTTCAATCCCATTTCTATCAGCGGCTATCACATTCGTGAGGCCGGTTCTACTGCAATTCAAGAGCTTGCGTTCACTCTGCGAGACGGCATCGAGTACGTCGAGCGCGGTATCCAACGTGGTTTGGCAGTGGACGAATTCGCGCCGCGGCTGTCTTTCTTTTTCAACGCGCACAACGATTTTTTCGAGGAAATCGCCAAGTACCGCGCCGCTCGCCGTATCTGGCAGCAAGAGATGCGCGAACGATTTGGCGCGAAGGATCCTCGCTCCTGGGCGCTGCGTTTCCATTCACAGACGGCGGGCTGCTCACTTACGGCACAACAGCCTTACAACAATGTAGTGCGGACGGCGATTCAGGCGCTTGCCGCTGTGGTGGGCGGAACGCAATCGTTGCACACAAATTCGCTCGATGAAGCCTGGGCGCTGCCTACAGAATTTGCCGCCACTCTGGCGCTGCGGACGCAGCAGATCATCGCCTACGAAAGCGGTGTTACGAATATCGTGGACCCGCTGGGCGGATCCTATTTTGTAGAAACTCTGACCAATGAGGTTGAGCAGGGAGCACGCGAATACATCCGCAAGATCGACACGCTGGGCGGCATGGTAGCTGCGATCGAGCGCTCGTATCCACAACGCGAAATTGCGGAGGCGTCTTACCGCTATCAACAAGCGGTGGACAGCAAAGAAAAAATCATTGTCGGCGTCAACGAATACGTAAGCGAGGAACAGCCGCTTGAGATTCTGCAGATTGACGAAGGCGTCGGGTTGCGGCAAGAGGAGCGGCTCAGGCGGTTGCGCATGGAGCGCTCTGGCGAAGAGGTTCACCGGCGGCTTGACGGCCTCAGGCGCGCTGCTGAGGGAACGGAAAATCTCATGCCGCACATCTACGAGGCAGTCAAAGCCTACGCCACTCTGGGAGAAATCTGCGACGCGTTGCGGACTGTCTTTGGAGCCTACGAGGAAGTTGCCATCACCTAGCAAACCGTTATTCCGGGGCGCGTATTCTGAAGTATTCTCTTGGACCATGTCCGAACGCAAAATTCGCGTGCTTATCGCCAAGCCGGGCCTTGACGGCCACGACCGGGGCGCCAAGATAATCGCTCGCGCCCTTCGTGACGCGGGGATGGAAGTGATTTACACCGGCCTACGCCAAACCCCGGAGATGATCGCATCCGCCGCGGAACAGGAAGACGTCGACGTGATCGGTCTTTCAATCCTTTCAGGCGCTCACAACACAATTTGTCCGGAATTGATGAAACTGCTACACGCCAAACACATGGATGACGTGACGGTCGTGCTCGGCGGGATCATTCCCGAAGCGGATATTCCCGTCTTGAAGAAAGCCGGCATTGCCGAGGTTTTTCTGCCCGGGACCTCCACTCACGAAATTGTTGATTTCGTCCGCACTCATGTGCGCTCTCACGACTGACGATGGCCCCGGAACATCCCTTCGGCTACCCTGAGAACATATGAGCACGCTTCTCGAGACTCGCATTCACCGGAATTCGCCTGATTTCGAACAGAATACGCGCCGCATGGTAGACCTGCTGACGGAGATCAAAAACGAAGAAGCGCGCCTGCAGGAGGGCGGAGGCGCCAAGGCTGCCGACGCACAGCACAAAAAAGGGCGGCTTACCGCGCGGGAGCGCATCGCGCGGCTGATCGATCCAAAGACGGAGTTCTTCGAACTCGGGATTTATGCGGCCTACGAAATGTACCAGGAATGGGGCGGCGCGCCGGCAGCGGGAACGATTACAGCCCTCGCACGCGTCGCCGGGCGATTGGTGATGATCATTGCGAATGACGCTACGGTTAAGGCTGGCGCATTTTTCCCGATGACCGCCAAGAAAGTGATCCGCGCACAAAACATCGCCATCGAAAATCATATCCCGACGATTTACCTGGTCGATTCGGCAGGCGTCTTTCTGCCGCTGCAGGAAGACGTGTTCCCGGATAGCGACGATTTTGGCCGCGTCTTTCGCAATAACGCGGTGATGAGCGCCATGGGCATTCCGCAAATCACCGCCATTATGGGTATGTGCGTTGCGGGCGGTGCTTACTTGCCCGTGATGTGCGATCACATTTTGATGACCGAGGGCTCAGGACTCTTTCTCGCCGGCCCAGCTCTTGTACAGGCGGCCATTGGGCAGCGCGTATCTGCCGAAGAACTGGGCGGCGCGAAAATGCACGCGCAAGTGAGCGGCACTGTGGATTTTCGCGAACCCGACGACTCTGCGTGCCTCGAACGTATTCGCTCACTGGTCAGTCTGGCAGGTCATCCGAAAGAGGCTCGATTTGACCACATCCCACCCAAACCGCCTTCCTATCCCGCCGAGGAAGTTTACGGGATTTTCTCTTCCGATCCGGCGCGGCAATACGATATGCGAGAGATCATCGCGCGGATCGTGGACGGGAGCAGCTTCGAAGAATATCGCGCGGAATACGGCCAGACCGTGCTTTGCGGCTATGCGCGCGTCGGCGGGTGGGCCGTGGGCATTGTCGCTAACCAAAAAATGCACGTGCCAACGATAGATCCCGGCACCGGGCAGCGCCGCGTGGAGTTTGGTGGCGTGATCTATACGGAATCGGCGGAGAAAGCGGCGCGATTCATTCTCGACTGCAATCAGAATCTGGTGCCGCTTGTTTTTCTACACGACGTAAACGGGTTCATGGTGGGCAAGGAAGCGGAGTGGAGCGGCATCATTCGCGCCGGCGCCAAGATGGTGAACGCCGTGGCCAATAGCGTCGTGCCCAAAATCACCGTGATTCTCGGCGGAAGTTTTGGCGCAGGGCATTACGCCATGTGCGGCAAGGCCTATGATCCGCGTTTCATCTTTGCATGGCCTACCGCCCGTTATGCCGTTATGAGCGGGGATTCGGCGGCCGGCACGCTCATCGAAATTAAGGTGAAACAACTGGAACGTGAGGGCAAAAAGCTTTCGGCGAAAGAGCTGGAAGCATTACGGGAATCCGTACGTGCGACCTACGAGCAGCAGAGCGATCCACGTTACGCCGCCGCGCGACTCTGGGTGGATGCGATACTGGATCCCGCGCACACGCGCGAGGCCCTGATCTGGGCCCTTGAGGCCGCCGCATTGAATCCCGACGTCCGCGAATTCAAAACCGGGGTGCTACAGACTTGAGCTGCCCAGCCTCTCGATGAATTCCACCGAAGCGGCAAAAATCATCGAATGCCCGCGCGATGCCTGGCAGGGATTACCAGAAGTGATTCCGACGCCGGTCAAAGCGTCGTATTTGCTCGAACTGGTCGAGGCCGGCTTCAGGCACATCGATGCGGTGAGTTTCGTTTCGCCGCAGCACGTGCGCCAAATGGCCGATAGTGAAGCCGTGATGGAGGCACTCCTTGCTTCCCTACCCCCGGGCACGGAGGCTCCTGAAATCATCGGAATCGTCGTAAACGAAAAAGGAATGGAGCGCGCGTTGGCTGCGCCCGGCGTCGGTACTCTCGGCTATCCTTATTCCATCTCAGCTTATTTTCGGCGCGCCAATGCCAATATGTCGCGGGCCGAATCACGCGCATTAGTGGAGAAGCTGAAAAAAGCGACAAAGGAAGCGGAACGCAACCTCGTCGTGTACGTTTCCATGGCTTTTGGCAATCCCTACGATGAACCCTGGGGACCAGAAATTGTCGAAGACACGCTCATTTGGCTGAAAGACATCGGCGTGCGCACGATTTCTCTGGCGGACACTGTGGGAACCGCAACGCCCGAAGCTGTGGGTAAGCTTTATAACGCGGTGAAAGATTGCGTCGCCGGAGTCGAATTGGGTGTCCATCTGCACAGCCGGCCGGAAGGAATGGCAGAAAAGGTGATGGCCGCCTACAATGCCGGATGCCGTCGGTTTGATTCGACGCTGACCGGACTGGGCGGCTGTCCTTTTGCCGGCGACGAATTGGTTGGGAACATCGCCACAGAGACAGTCGTACACACACTAAGCGAGCATGGAATCGATACTGGCCTCCAACCCTCTGCCCTTACGTCGGCACTCGCTCGCGCCGCGGAGATCCGCGACCGTTACGCACACTCCTGAGCGGCAATGCCCATTTACAACTCCATAAAACTTGAATGCGACGGCGCCCTGGCACTGATCACACTCAATCGGCCAGAAAAACGCAACGCTATTTCAGCGACCATGATTGCCGATCTTTTGGATGCGCTTAAGCAGGTGGAATCGGGCGGCGAGCGCGTGGCAATTATCACTGGAGCAGGCAAGGCTTTCTGCGCAGGCATGGATCTCGACGCGTTGAAGTCCCTCGCGACGCAATCACCCGAACAAAATCTCGCGGACGCGCGAAGAACGGCCGGATTTTTTCGTCGTCTGTGGAGTTTCCCCAAACCTCTGATTGCAGCGGTCAACGGCGCGGCGCTGGCCGGAGGTTGCGGCATCGCGACGCTTTGCGATTTCACGCTCGCCGTTCCCGAGACGAAATTCGGCTATACAGAAGTCTGCGTCGGATTTATTCCCGCACTGGTATCCATGTTTCTGGAAAGGCAAGTGGGAGAAAAACTGGCGCGCGATCTTTTGCTGACTGGCAGAATTGTTGACGCGGCGGAGGCCACAGCCATCGGCCTGGTTGCCAGAGTAGTGCCTGCCAATCAACTTCTGGTGTCTGCGCGCGAATTGGCTGTGACACTGATCGCCAACAGCCCTGGAAGTCTCCTGGCCACCAAGCGCCTGCTCGTCCGGGCCAGCGAAGCGGAAATCGACCGGCGCATCGAGCTCGCCCTTGCGGAAAGTGTAGCGATCCGTTCAACTCCCGACTTTCGTGAAGGACTCGCCGCGTTTCTGGAAAAGCGGAAGCCGCACTGGTCCGCCGGAAACAAACGATGAGCGAATTCTCCGAAACGCTGGCGCGTGTGCGGTATAAGGACACCGACCAGATGGGCATGGTCTACTATGGCAACTACTTCACATTCTTCGAGGTCGGCCGCGTGGAGTACATGCGCGAGCGCGGCATCGCCTACAAACAGATGGAGCGCGAGGACGACAGTTACATCGTGGTTACAGAAGCGAGCTGCCGTTATCTTCGGCCGGCGCGATACGATGATCTGGTGCGGATCAGGACGCGGGTGAGCGAATCGCGTCGCCGCAGCATCCGGTTTACTTACGAAATTCTGCGCCACGACAGCAGCGAACTGCTGGCGACCGGCGAAACCCTCCACATCATCTGCAATCGCGAAGGACGACCCAAGTCGCTGCCGGAAAAATACCGCCAGCTTTTCCCGCTTAAATCCCGGCCTGACCCTAAGAAAGAGCCTTCCTTCCGCTAAAAGAACGCCGGCAGCCGGAAGAGCGACGCTCTCTCGATAACCAGATCTGCAGTCAACCTGATTAGGTGAGGTTTCGAAACAGGAATGAGCCCATCTTCAGGGCGGCGGCGTAACTGAAAGGCGCCAGCTCGAGCGAATAGTGGCCGCAAGGAAGGAACAAGACCTCGCTTTCCATGCCCGTTTTTCGGACTTCACGGATAATCTCTTCGGAAAATTCGGGCAGGAACGTAGGGTCATAGCGAGCGCTCACCATGAGCATTTTCTGTCTACTTCCACGCATGCGCGGTACATAGGGGAACGGACTGATGGCCGACCAGAAGTGACGAAGTTCGTCAGCAGACACACTCGCGCGCAGGCCTTCCCAGACGTGCGCCGTGTTCATCCCCGTTCTTACCACATCTGCAAAATATGTAGAGACATGCAAGAAAACTCCGGCGCTTACAAGCGGCTCGTGCGCCATGGTGATGAATCCGACCGCCGAACCGATACTGGTGCCTACCAACCCTAATTTTCCGTAGCCTTGGCGAGCAAGCCATTGTAGGCATCTGCGCACGTCGAGAATAGCTTGCCGGTTGGCTTCGAGCGTGAGGCCGATATTGGGGCCCACGAGGTGGTCGGCCCGCTCGTGACCCGGAATCATTCGCCGGTCGTGATAAGGCATGGAAAGGCGCAGCGCCGTAATCCCCCATCGATTGAGCCACCGACAAATTTTTACTTGTACGTCCCATTTGGCATTCCACTGCGGTAGCACGACAACTGCAGGCCCGGAGTTGCTCGGCGCGAAAAGGCGCGCGTGAACGCGATTGTTTTCCGGCCAGGAAGAAGTTATCGCGCTGGTGAAAGTGAGGACGCGATCTCCATACGCGCCATTTTGGGGAGCTAAGGCATAGTCGTGGGCGGGGTTGGTTTGGAACCACTCCTGGCTGTGCGCCAGCGTGTCTAGAACCCAGTTGCCCAGAAATTTACGAGGTTCGGGATCAGCCGCCGTTCCGCCGAGGTGCTCTAGCCCCCATAAGAATGGCCGTACGCGACGATTGTTGTCGGTAGTCCAGCGACGATGCTCGTATTGCCGAATTCTTTGCTCGAGCCAGGACATTGCCGGGGAATTATCGCAAATTCACGCGGTGATATAGAGAAGTCATCGGGCTGCCGCTGCGGTTAGGAATCAGGCAACGGCTCACCGCCGCTAGATTGAGGAGGCAACACTGTTGTGGCACAGTGAACTAGGGCTTAAGGTGGAAGGATTGACGGAGAACTCTTGATTGCTAGCTCAGATCTGATCTTCAGCATGATCGCAGTCATCATATTCGTTTTTGGTTTGATCATCGGTAGCTTTCTAAACGTCTGCATTCTTCGCATACCCGTCTCAGAATCGATCGTATTGCCGCCATCTCATTGCCCATCCTGCGGAACCCCGATTAAACCCTATGACAATATTCCGGTGGTGAGCTGGCTCCTACTCGCCGGCCGCTGTCGCAAATGCAAAGCGCACATCTCGGCGATGTACCCGATGGTGGAAATTGGGACAGGTCTCCTTTTCCTGGCTTGCTATTTCGCATTCGGAATCAGCGCCGAAGCACTGAAATGGGCGATATTCGCCGCATTGCTCATCGTGCTCACGATCACGGACCTGCGCGAACGTATTTTGCCCGATAAGGTAAATTTCCTCGGCCTGGGGATGGGATTGGTGCTGAGTCTTTTCACCAAGCCTGTGGACGGCACGGCACAATGGCTCGCCGACCGTCTTTTTGCCTATCCTCCGCCGGAGGCGGCCCTCTCGTTCGCCGATGCGCTGATTGGTGCAGGCGTGGCGAGCGGACTGCTTTGGCTGGTCGCGGAGGGTTATTTTCGGGCTCGCGGCCGCGAGGGTATGGGGCTTGGCGACGTCAAGATGATGGCCATGGCCGGCGCATTTTTGGGTTTGCAACGCGCGCTGCTTACGATCCTGCTGGGATCTCTGCTCGGCAGCGTTATTGGGATTGCAGTAATCGCAATCGGGCGTAAGGGACGCGATTTCGAACTGCCGTTTGGGACGTTTCTAGGAGCCGGAGCGATCCTGGTCATGTTCTTCGGCTCGCCGGCCCTGGCCTGGTATCGGGCATTCACACATGTTTGATCTGAAGAGCACGCTACTGACCGGGTTGCGGCTGGCTTACGTCCAGTCGTCATCACTGCCCTCTGGCTGGGCAGCCGCGGCGGTCATGCTCGTGCTGTTTATCGTAGGCGCGGCAGCGTTGGTTTTCTTCGTGATGCGCCGCGCGCTGCGTGGGCGAGAATCCCAGGAGACGGGTGATCCTTCGCTCCCTAAGCCTTCGTTGGATAATCCTTCAGCCTTCATGGCTGCATCGATGCAGGCTGTAATTCAGAAACTTCGAGAACAGGAAAAAGAACTCGCCGCTTTGCATCGCCGCGATCGGGAGCGCGCTCAGCAGACGGAGCGGCTGAGCGAAGCAGTAACGCGTAATATGCCTGCTGGACTCCTGCTGATCAGCTCCGCTGGCTTAATAACAAGCGCCAATCCGGCCGCAGAAGCGGCCCTCGATGTACATGCTCTCGCCTATCGTCGTTATGCCGAGGTGTTCGGAAAAGAGTCGTCCCTGTCGAGACTCCTGGCCGCGTGCTTGAGCGAGGGCCGCACTTTTCGTCGTGAAGAGGTCCAGTATGCAACTCCACAAGGCGAATTGCGCCAGCTTGGCGTGACCATTTCGCCGATTCTGGGCAAGTCCTCACAGGTTACGGGTGCGCTGTGCTTACTGAGCGATCTTACCGAACTGGCAGCGCTGCAGCGCCGAGTACAAGTCAAGGAGAATCTGGCCGCGCTGGGCGAACTCTCTGCTGGTATTGCTCATGAGTTCAAGAATGCGCTGGCGACGATTTCCGGTTACGCACAGATGATACGGCGGGAGTCCAAAGGCGAGACTGCTGAGCATGCTCAGCTCATCGTGGATCAAACGCGGGCTCTGACTCACGTAGTAACTGAGTTCCTGAAGTTTGCCCGCCCGCTCGACCTCTCCACAGAAGAAGTTCCGCTGCGTTCTGTCCTAGACCGCGTCATTACGGAAATACAAGAAGCCATCCCAGGAGTGGTTATCTCATCGCGTGGCGAATTCGAGAGCATCGCCGGAGATGAAGGTCTATTGCGCCAGGCGCTTCTGAACCTAACTCGCAATGCCGCGGAAGCGGCAGCCGGCCAGCCATTTGGCGGGCATGTTGAACTCCAAGGCGTCGTCGAACATGGGCCGAGTGGTGAATTGCAGCGCATCACAATAGCGGATAATGGGCCGGGCATAGCGGCCGATGATCTTTCCAAGATTTTTGTACCTTTCTATACCACCAAGACAAACGGAACGGGACTGGGCCTCGCAATCGTACAGAAAATCGTCGTGCAACACGGAGGCTCGGTGGAAGTCCGCAACCAACCCCAGGGCGGGGCTGAATTCATCGTCTCACTCCCACTTAGCAGACAGGACACCCTCGCGGGCGGGGCCGTTGATTCCCGCGTCGCCGGTATCTAGACTGTAGGTAGTTCTAGTACTCCGTCAGCTCTGAAAGGTGATCGCTTATGATTTCTAGAAGGCTAGTTTCCTTGACCGCCGTGCTTTTGGTTGCCGGGAGCATCTCGCTTGCCCGCGCTCAAGATAGCGCCGAGCCCACCTCACAGTCTGATTCTCTGGGGGATGCAGCGCGAAAGGCTCGCGCTCAGAAGAAAGACTCCAGTAAGCCTGCAAAGGTATTCACTAATGAGGATATGGCAGGCTTGAAGGGCACGATCTCGGTCATCGGGAACGAACCCGCCCAGGGAACCGGAACCGATAAAACGGCAGAGAAGAACGACGACAAGAAGCCGGCAAACGGAGCCGACGCCAAACCAACGAATGGAGCTGACGTAAAAGACGCAAAGAAGGAACAGGCGAAGGATGAGCCCTACTGGCGCGCGAAATTTGCCGCAGCACGCAAAACCCTGGCTGATGATACGAAGGAGTTGGACATCCTGCAGCGGGAATTCAATCTAAAGCAG
>Ga0307476_10002443_pt1 | contig 11124 bp, 6 predicted proteins | sample atmos_gasesECM2C_2_FD_203314 | JGI IMG/M metagenome (GOLD analysis project Ga0307476, IMG submission 203314) | Hardwood forest soil microbial communities from Morgan-Monroe State Forest, Indiana, United States - atmos_gasesECM2C_05 | ecosystem: Environmental > Terrestrial > Soil > Temperate... | reverse complement strand
TCGAAACCAGGTCCGCGGGCGCCATTTGGGTATCGACATAGTGTTCGGCTGAAGTAACTGCGTGGTCGATTTCGTCCGGTTCCATGGCCGAGAGATCAAAGAACAAGACAATCAGTCGCCGGTCCTTGAACGGAGCAGCAGAATTTGCAGGGGAAGTTGGCGGAGTCGGCTGCCCTGGCGCTGGTTCAGCCAGCGGCTTAGCCTGGGTCACATCCAACGCTGGCACGGTATCCACGTTTTCAACATCAAAAGAAACAATCTTCTGCGGTTTGTTGTCTTCGAGAATCGTGAAGCTCTCCGGTTTCAATCCCGGCACAAAGTTGCCGTTCTTGTCGCGCACTGTCACGTTCACGAGTACGAGATCCGATTCCACGTGAAGCACGTAACCCGATTGCTCTTGCGAAGGCAATGCCGCGCACAGGAGCACCGGCACCAGCAGTACCGCTACGGCTTTATTGGCGAATCGGTTTGACGTGGAACTCATGACAATCTCCTCAAAAACGAAAGCGCGACGTAATCGTAAACTGCCGCATGGCCCCAACCGCCGTAACCCGGCCGAAGGTTGGTGAGTTCACGGCGGTATCGATCGAGGAATAGTTTGGTATGTTGAAAATGTTGGTGGCCTGTGCCCGGAACTCGAGTACGCGTGATTCCTTTAGAGGAACCAATTTTGTGAACGCCATATCGAACACTTTGCTGCCTGGGCCGATGATGCTGTTGCGGCGGGCGTTGCCGTATTCTCCTGCCGGAGGAGCAACGAAGGCGGCGGTATTAAACCACTCTGCGATTGAGTGATTCGCCAGACTCACCGATTGCCCGGGAACCAGGTCGGGCCGCAGCGTCCCGTTCGTTCCCGCGTTCACATCGTTGATGTCGCCCAGTAGTCGCGGGGTGAAGGGCAGGCCGGATGCAATCGTCCAGTCGCCACTCCATTGCCAGTCGCCAAGAATAGCGCGTGCCGGAGTATTTCCCGTGAGCCAGCGCTTGTCGTGACCAAAGGGCAGCTCCAATAAATAATCCGCAGTGAATTTATGAGTCTGGTTAAAACTGGAGAGCCCGCGCTCCGCCGATAGGTTGAAAGGATTCTGCGCAACGTTGGTGGCACCTCCGCCCGACGATCCGCCGCCCGCCGATCCACCGCCTCCGCCGCCAGCGCCGGTGCCGCCCGCACCTAATCCTGGCGTGTTCGCCCCTGAGGTCGCGCCTGCGCCAATGGAAGACGCGTCATCGAGCGACTTGGAGAAGGTGTAGATGCCACCGATTGAGAATCCCTTCGCCAAGCGCTTGCGAAGCCGCACCGATCCCGCATTGGCTTCCGAATCCGCTACCGAGCTTTCGTAAGTGAAGGCGTCAACCACCTGAACGTTCGGGGGAATACGAATCCCGGTCGCTGTGCGGTTCGGGGCCTCGAGAATATCGAGATCTGTTCCTTTAGTTCCGGTGTAATCGATATTCAGCAGCAGGGTGGGACGAATCTGTTGTTGAATATCCAGGTTGCGAATCTGCACATAGCCCAGCCGGTAATTCGGATTCACCGCATAATTGTTGGTGACGCCGGTAGGTATCGGGAATCCGTTTTGCAGTGTCAGGTCTCCCGGAGCAGTCTGAATGTCTGTCGCCGTGACTGCGTTCGGCGGCTGCAGGGCGAGCTGCTGCGCGATGCCTTGATACGCACCTGTGTTGTAGTTGATGCCGTATCCGCCGCGCACCACCGTCTTGGAGAACGGCTTCCAGGCGAAACCGATTCGAGGAGCAAAGTTGTTGCGATCGGGCCGCACCAGGCTCGGCGGCAAGGGGCCGTTGTATGGCCCCGGCTGCCCTGGCTGAATCGGAACCACCGGCGTCATGCCCAGCGGCGCCGCCGGATTCAGCACCCCGGGAGAAAGATCGAGGTTGGCAATCAAATTGTTTATTTCGGTGAGGGGCGAAACGTATTCGTAGCGCACTCCAAGATTGAGGGTCAGGTTCCCGCGCATCTTCCACTCATCCTGCACGTATAAATCCCAGAAGTTGCCGCGGAAGTGGTTGCCGTGATTGCTTTCTCCAAACTGGACGGAGGTTTGTTGCGGCATTCCGAGCAGAAAATCAGCGAAATCGTAACCCGTTCCAGCCACGGGCGTACCCCCAACTATCTCGGAAGTGTTGAGACCGGTGAAAACAAACGAGCCGCGCGGGTTGCCGTCAGTTTCCGTATTAACCTGCACGCGCCTGAAATCTCCGCCCCAGCGCCAGGTGTGCTTGCCGTGGTTCCAGATCACATTGTCGGAAAAGGTGTAGGTTTGATTTCGCGTGAGCACAGGAGTCGTGTCCTGAAGGCTGGCGAAATCTGTAAAGGACAGATTGGGCAGACCCCAATCGAAGGGATTCTGCGAAACTCCCGTGATTCCGAGCGCGCTCGTGATGTCGTTGCTGAAGGCGTACAGATTCTGCGTCCGCGTGCGGCTTCGGTTGAAGTCGGCTCGAACAATGTTGGTTAGCTTTCCGATGCTGCGCGTGTAAGAAACCGGAATATCAAAGCTGCGGACTGAGGTATTGCCTCCCACGCTCGGGAACGGATTTGTCAGGTTGGCGCTCGAGCCGTGGTAGTGGAAGCCAAAGCTCAGGTTGTTGCGCGGAGCGTTGCGGCCTCCACCGCGGCGCCCGCCCGCTGGCGCTGCGCCGAAGGTGCGGTTTAATCGTATGTTCAGGTCGTCGCTGTTGCTGGTGGCGGAAGTTACGAAGTGGAAGTTCTGGAAACTTCCCGGCAGGTTCGGACACGGGATATATTGCAGCAATCCCGCGGCGCCGCTGGATGGCCCGGACCCGGGACAGGTTTGCGAGCTGAATCCCGGAATAATGTTGCCGGTATAAGGGGTATTGCTGGTGGGATTGAACAGCTCTACCGGTTGTCCTTTTTGCGGCCCCGAAGTGTATGTGACACCGGAAAAGTTTCCCTGCCGCTCCAGCAGCGTGGGCACGGTCGAAAACTGATCGAAAGGATTTTCAGCGCGCTTGCCGTTGTAGTTGATGAAATAAAAAGTCTTGCTCCCGCCGTGGTAGATGTGGGGAATATTCAGCGGTCCGCCCACGGAACCGCCGAAACTGTTCTGCAAATATGCTGGCTTTTCCGTGGGCTGTCCAGTGAGCGAGAACGGGGATGCATTCAGCGCCGAATCGCCGACGCCATAATATAAGGATCCGTGGGGGCGATTGATGTCGAAGCCCCTCCGTCCGAATCCGCCGCCGCCAAAGCCTCCGCCGCCGAATCCGCCCCCTTGACCGCCAAATCCGCCACCACCGCCGAATCCTCCTCCTTGTTGGCGAGCGTCGTTGAAGCGCTGCTGCATTTCGTCCGCACTCATCGCATTGAAGGAATTCGAAGTATTGCCCGAAACCGCCACGGATTCGGTGGCGCTGTCCGGTGCGATGCCCGGAACCGGCATACCCGAAGGAACCACGTCGCTCATCGAGCCACCGGCCGCATCCTGTCCCGCTCCACTCTGAAATACGGGAAGACTCTGAAAGCCTCGCCCATTTGCATTCGTGCGGGCGTTCGTGCGCCGCTGGTCATTCTCATGGGAAGCGTCGTGGGTAGCTTCGCGCGCCCGCGACAGCAGAATCAGTTCAAAATTTGTCAGGACCTCCGGATGGGTTGGGTCCAATACCACTTCCTGCGAGCTCTCGGCGAATGCTGTCATCTGCACTCGCACGGTATAGCTTCCATCGGCGGAAATCCGCAGCCGGTAACTGCCGTCGACATCCGTCCACGTATTAATTTGTTCCGTGGTAGCGACGTTCGTGGCGGAGACTCCAGCGCCGGGGATGGGCATATTTCCCGCCTTCACGACACCGTGGATGGCTCGATCACTGGGAGCAGCAGGAGTAGATTCCCTGGAAGCCTGCCCCCACAGCCCCTGCGGGTGAAACATGACCACATGAAACAAGAAGAGAAACTGGAAGAAGAACTCAGGGCGCAGCTTGCGCTTAATCACCCGCATGGGAAGATCAGAGCTCCTCATTGCATCGTGCAGACGTTCGGTCCCATCTTGCTCGGATCATACCGCTCCGTCCCGCTCTGCGCTGTAAAGTTTTGTGGCGTTGCGGAGCTAGTATCCGCGAATCTCGTCGCGAATCAACCGGGGGTTTGCGGTCACTTGAGTTCATTCTTGAAGACGCTACCGGACTTCATCACGAATTTGACGCGCTGGAGTTCGGTGATGTCTTTTAGGGGGTCGCCGGAGACGGCTACCAAATCGGCCCACTTCCCGGCTTCAATGGTGCCCATCTTGTCAGACCAGCCGAGCAGTTCGGCAGCCGTGGTGGTGGCGGTTCGAATCGCCTGCTGCGGCGTCATGCCATAGTTAACGTAGTATTCGAATTCCTTCGCTTCGTTCAAATCTCTCCAATCGAAACCGCCGGCGTCGGTGCCGAGGACGATCTTTACTCCCTTTTTCAGAGCTAATTGAAACGCCGCTTTTTCGGTGTCGACCATTTTCGGCCAGTTGCCCTGGCGCCCCGAGGCGACATAGGCGCCGACCGCGATGGTGGGAATCCAATAGATGCCACGACGCGCCATCTCTTCCATTTGCGGTTCGCTTAGCCCGTCGCCATGCTCGATGGTATCGACGCCCGCTCTTAGCGCCGCTGAGATGCCATCGTTGCCGATGGCGTGCGCGGCCACTTTCTTTCCGATGCGATGCGTTTCATCAACAATGGCTTTGGCTTCTTCGTCCGTAAAATTGACGTGGCTGTGCAGCACTCCGTCAGGACCATAGAAGTAGCCGTGGTCGGAGTAGTACTTGATCCAATCAGCGCCGAACATGGCTTGCTCGCGGACAGCTTTGCGAGCTTCATCCACACCATCGACGTACTGCACACCCTGAGGTATACGGATCTCCCAGGAGTATCCCAACGGTCCGTACATGCCCGTAGGAGTCATGGCTCTGGTGGCGACCTGCATGTGTGGGCCGGGGATCTCCCCGTTGGCGATGGTCTGCTTCACATCAACATCGGCGTACATCGCGCCTTCGGTTTCGAGGTCGCGTAGGACGGTGAAGCCATGGGAGAGCGCGATCTGGGCATTGCGCGCCCCCAGGATGGCGCGGTACGGGATGGACTGTTTGAGGAGTTGCTTGTCGTAATCTTCCGAGGTGATATCCCCTTGGAGCAACACGTGAGTGTGGGCATCGACTAAGCCGGGAAGGACAGTGGCCTTCGAAAGATCGATAAGTTCGACGCCTGGGGGCGGGGAGCCGCCAGCTGTGACGCTGAGAATCTTGTCGCCTTCGATAAGGATGAGAGCATTCGAAATCGGGGAGTCGCTCTTGCAGTCGATGAGACGCCCGGCGCGAATGGCGATCCGTTTCTGGGCCGGAGCAGATTGCTGCGCGTGAACGAAAGTGCTTGAAATCGAAAGAAGAAGGACAACAGCAAGAAGTTTCAGGCTGCGGTGTCTCATCACATGCGCCTCCATTGAACGGCGACAGCCTAACAGACGCACGCTGAAAAGGAAAAATGCGTGGCCGTCGGTTTCCCGCGCCTTCTTCTCATTCCACTGGCACAGAATTCTCCGGTCACATCGAAGAAAGCGCGTTTTCGTGGCATACTCGTTGTTCGTAAATCTCAGGAGGCCCATGCGGCGCTCAATCCTTGCACCACTCATCATCGGCATGTTTCTGCACTCAGCCCTGGCAGATTCGCCAGAATCGAATCAAGGGGCTACTCTCGACGGATTCTCGACCCAGAATGCACGCACCGAGCGCGAGTGGGAAAGCAAATTCCGCGCTCTCCCCAACGCCCAGAAGCAACGCGACTATATGCAATTGCTGAGCGCCCGACCTCATCACGTGGGTTCTGCCTACGACAAGCAGAATGCCGAATGGATTCTTTCGAAGTTCAAAGAGTGGGGACTGGACGCGCACATCGAAAGCTTTAAGGTGCTTTTTCCCACGCCCAAACGCCGCCTGGTGGAAATGATCGCTCCCACCCGCTACGTTGCCAAATTGCAAGAGCCCGCGTTGGCGGAGGATCCCACCTCGAATCAAAAGGACGAACAGCTTCCCACCTACAACGCCTATTCCCGCGATGGGGATGTGACCGCGCCGCTGGTGTACGTGAATTACGGTTTGCCCGAAGACTACGACCGCCTGCAACGCCTCGGCGTTTCAGTGGAGGGAGCCATTGTAATTGCGCGCTATGGCAACTCGTGGCGTGGCATCAAGCCCAAGGTTGCCGCTGAGCATGGTGCCGTCGGCTGCCTCATCTATTCTGATCCCAAAGACGACGGCTACTATGGCGGTGACGTTTTTCCTAAGGGCGCGATGCGTCCCGACCAGGGTGTGCAGCGGGGCAGCGTGATGGATTTTGCATCCAGCTATCCCGGCGATCCGCTCACTCCTGATCGAGGTGACCCCAACGCGCCCCATATGACTGCGACTAACGCGCCCAGCATTACGAAGATTCCAACTCTGCCCATCTCTTACGGAGACGCGCAGCCGCTGCTGGCCGCCCTTACCGGCCCACTTGCGCCAGAGGAATGGCGTGGAGCTTTGTCGATCGCTTACCACGTGGGTCCCGGGGCTTCGAAAGTACATTTGGTGATTGAATCGAATTGGGACGTCAAGGATGTGAACGATGTCATTGCCCGCATCCCCGGCTCGTCTGAAGCCGATGAATGGGTGGTGCGCGGCAACCATCACGATGGTTGGGTAAATGGCGCCGAGGATCCCACTTCTGGCCAGGTTGCGTTACTGGAAGAAGCGCGCGCCTTCGGGGAATTGGTGAAACAGGGCTGGAAACCAAAGCGCACGATCATCTACTGTGCGTGGGACGGGGAAGAGCCAATGCTGCTGGGTTCGACCGCCTGGGCGGAAACCCACGGGCGCGAGTTACAGGAACACGCTGCTGTCTATATCAACTCCGACGGCAACGGCCGCGGCTATCTGTTCATGGAGGGCTCACACTCGCTGGAGCACTTGGTGAACAACGTAGCGCGTAACATCGACGATCCGGAAAGCAAACTCTCAGTTTTCGACCGCGACCGGCTGGCTGGCATTACCGCAGCCAAGTCTGACGAGGAACGCAAAGAGCTGCGCCAGCGGCCTGATTTGCGCATGAACGCTCTCGGCTCCGGCACGGATTTCACGGCCTTCGTCGACCACCTCGGGGTCGCGTCCCTCAACCTTGCGTACGGGGGCGAAGACGATGGCGGGATCTACCACTCCATTTACGACGACTTCTATTGGTTCACGCATTTCTCCGATACCGATTTTGCCTATGGCGTGGCACTCTCGCAAACCATTGGTACGGCGGTCATGCGAATGGCCGACGCCGAGGTTCTGCCCTATGAGTTCACCGATCTCGCCGACACGATGCAGATTTACAAGAAAGAGCTGCAAAAGCTCTTACAGAGTAAGCAGGATGAAGCTCACGAACGCGAGCAAGAGTTAAAAGAGGGCGCATTTCATGCCACTCTCGACCCGCGCAAGCCGACGGTCGCGCCGCTGCCGGAAGACATTCCGCCGCACTTGAACTTCGCACCAATCGAGAATACTCTGGAACTACTCACGAAGAGTGCCGAGCGTTACAAGACCGCTTTTAACAAAGCCCAAGCTTTGGGATTTGCCGGGAGCGACAAGCAGCTAGTCGCGCTGAACCAGAAGCTGCTGCAGAGCGAGCGCCGCCTCACCGATCCCGCAGGTCTTCCGCGCCGCCCCTGGTACCGGCACATGATTTACGCGCCCGGCGTCTATACGGGGTATGGGCCTAAGACCATGCCTGGCATTCGCGAGGCCATCGAACAACGGCACTGGCAGGAGGCTGACATTGAGATCGCGCGCGTCGCCAAAGTGCTTGAGAGCGAAGCCGCGCTCATTGATTCCGCCGCAGCGGATTTGGATGGTCTCGCTAAGTAAAGCTCTATCCGAAGGAAAAACGTGGAGTTGCTTAAAGAGATTTGGCTGCCCCCCAGGGATTCGAACCCCGATAACCTGCTCCAGAGGCAGGTGTCCTAGCCGTTGAACGAGGGGGCAATTCATTCATTATCCAATGAGTCACCACCCCGGTCAACCGTTCTGTGTCTTCGCCATCAGTTCGCGCTAGACTTTGTTTATCCGCTACGCTGCTCAAGGAGTTGTGAATGGTTACTATCTCTGAGAACGTTTCTGCCATCTCCACCGAATATACGGAAATTGCTCGCCGCCCACTGGAATCGGACCAGTGCGCCCTCGTCGTCGTGGATATCCAGGAAAAACTCCTCCCGCCGATTTTCCAGAAGGAACAACTGGTACGCAACTCGAAGCTGCTGATCCGCGCCGCGGGCGTGCTCAAGATTCCTGCGATCGTGAGCACGCAATACGCGAAGGGGCTGGGCAAGACTGTGCCGGAGATCGCTTCGCTGCTGCCCGAAACCGAGCCCATCGACAAAGACCGATTCTCGTGCTTCGGCAGCGAGGTTTTCTGTACGCTGCTCAAGCGGCTTCCGGGAACCCGCAACACCCTGCTGCTGTGCGGCATGGAAAGCCACATCTGCGTGGCCCAGACGGCGCTAGCGGCGCTGCGCGAAGGCTACCTCGTGCATGTCGCCTCGGATGCAGTGAGTTCGCGAACGGAATGGAACTGGAAGATCGGCCTGGAAAGGATGCGCGCCGCGGGCGCGGTGCTTTCCTCGACCGAAATGATGATCTATGAGCTGATGCGGTCCTCGTCGTCGCCGGCGTTCAAGGAGATGCTGCCGCATCTCAAGGGATGAACGTCCGGTCAAGTGATATTTCCTCTAGCCCGCTTCGGACTCCTTCTTTTTTACCCGGACGACGGTGATCTTCGCAAAACCTTCTTCAAACGCGGGAGGCTTCAGCTTGGCCGCCATGCGGCGCATCACGTCTTCGGGAACTACCCGGTCGCGGCGCTGGTGGCGCTCGAGGCACACCTCGAGCGGTACGTCGAAAAAGACCGCTTGCACTTCGTACTGGTAATCTTTGGCCAATTTGATCCAGTGCTGACGTTCCTGCGGAGTCAGGTTGGTGGCGTCCACATAATTCATGGGACGCTTCGCGATGAGCCTCGCCTTCAGCATGGAGCGAAGGTTCGAAAACACAAGATCTTGAAAACGCTGCTCCCGGACATCGTCGAACAGTAGCGAGCGCACCATGTCGCTGGAGAGCGGGACGACGTTGTGGCGCTTGAACCACGAACTCTTGCCCGAACCAGGCAGGCCGATTGCCAGAACAACCACGCCTTTCGGCGGACGCGGAGGCGCGGCAGGAACTGCCGGAACCCTCGGCGCGGACGCGATCGGAGGAGTTAGGGCTGGCTCTTCTGTCTCTCCAGCGTCCGAAAACTCTTCGCTCGTCGGTTCAACGGGCGCGACCGGAACAGATCCCTTCGCGGCAGCGGGGGCAAAAGCTTGAGCGACTGCCTGCTCGCGTCCACGGCCGCCACGTCCGCGCCCGCCCCGGCGACGACGTCCGCGGCCAGTTGATCCGGACCCAGTGGGGGCAGGCTGCGGGGCTGGTTGTGCTTCCGATCGTTCTTCTGAAGTCTGTTCCTCCACGTTTGAACGGGCACTGCGTACGGGGCGAACTTCCTCCACAGGCGGATGTGGCGCGGAGATTTCCGGTTCAATCTTTCCGGCGTCGGGAGCCGCACTGGGCGACTGCTCCGCATCAAAATAGGCCGGCTGCAAAGGCGGGGGAGCGGGTTGGTCGGAGGACTCCGCCGGCGTCTTTTTGCGGCGCTGCAGGCGCTCGCGCATCCATTTACGCATGCAAGGCTTTTAACACAGAAGAGAGGGCTGGATCAATCGGACACCTGCGGACGAACCACATGCGACAGCCGCATGAGTCCGCTAGAATGTCACTATGACCCAGGCAATCCCCTCTGCAATCCGCGGCCAGAAATACATCTCGCTTGGCACCTTCCGCAAGAATGGGGTCAAGATCGCGACGCCGGTGTGGTTCGGCGAAGATGGCGACAAGCTTTACGTGATGACCCTCAGCAAGATGGGCAAGACGAAGCGCATTCGCAACAATCCGCAGGTGACGGTAGCTCCTTGCACAATGCGGGGGAAAGTGACCGGGCCCGAAGTCGCGGCATTGGCGCGCATCCTGCCGCCCGAAGAACACGCCCACGCCCGCCAGACCATCAACCGAAAGTACCTGTTGGCCCGGTTGTCATCGCCCTTTAGCAGGGCCGATGCGTTTCTGGAGGTAAGCTTCGCTTAGCATCATCGCAAAAGATCAGACATTACGGGTTCTCTGATGCGAACTGGAGTCTTCCTAACCGCGCTCCAATCATTTACGGCGGTTCGCTGTCCTGCTAACATCATCTGTCTGTCCACCGGTGTCTGTATACCGGCTCGGAAAGTGTCGCACTCATAAGGACGTAAGAACGGAGAAATCATGGCAATCAAAGTTGGTATTAACGGGTTCGGACGCATCGGCCGCAACGTTTTGCGAACTTCGCTCAACGATCCAAATCTGGAATTCGTGGCAGTAAACGATCTCACCGATCCGAAGACGCTGGCACACCTGCTGAAATACGATTCCATTCTAGGCAACCTCCCCAACAAGATCTCTGCGAGCGCAGACGGCATCACCATCGATAACAAAACAATCAAGGTGTTCAAGGAAAGAGATCCAGGCGCGTTGCCTTGGGATTCGGTGGGCGCTCAGGTTGTGATTGAGTCGACCGGACACTTCACTGACGCGAACGATGCCAAGAAGCACATGCGGGGATCGGTGAAGAAGGTCATCATCTCAGCTCCGGCGAAGAATGAAGATGTCACGCTGGTGCTGGGCGTGAATCAGGAGAAGTACGATCCGGCCAAGCATCACATCATTTCAAATGCCTCCTGCACCACGAACTGTCTGGCCCCGATCGCCAAGGTTATCAATGACACCTTCAAGATTGTCAGCGGGACCATGACCACGATTCACTCCTATACCAACGATCAGGTGATTCTCGACTTCCCGCACAAAGACCTGCGCCGGGCGCGAGCTGCGGCGATCAACATGATCCCGACCTCCACGGGAGCGGCGAAGGCCTTGAAGCTCGTCCTTCCCGAGCTGGCCGGAAAACTGGATGGTTTCTCCATGCGGGTACCTACGCCCAATGTTTCGGTGGTCGATCTGGTGGCATGGGTGGAAA
>Ga0307476_10002442_pt1 | contig 11135 bp, 14 predicted proteins | sample atmos_gasesECM2C_2_FD_203314 | JGI IMG/M metagenome (GOLD analysis project Ga0307476, IMG submission 203314) | Hardwood forest soil microbial communities from Morgan-Monroe State Forest, Indiana, United States - atmos_gasesECM2C_05 | ecosystem: Environmental > Terrestrial > Soil > Temperate... | reverse complement strand
GGCTCAATGAGGCTCTTGCCCGACAGGTGGCCGCAGCGTTTCGGCATCTGCTGGTCTTCCAGGTGAATGCCCGCCGCGCCGGCCGCCTCGAAGAGCCGCACCGTGCGCTCCACGTTCAGCGCCTCGCCGAAGCCCGTGTCCGCGTCACAGAGCAGGGGCAGAGAGGTCGCCGTCGCAATCGTTCGGGCTTGATCGACGAAATCGTTGAGGGTCAGCAGACCGATGTCGGGCACGCCGGCCGCCGCCGACAGCGCTCCGCCGGACAGGTAGACGGCGCGGAAGCCGAGCCGCTCCGCCATGCGCGCGACCACAGCGTTGAAGACGCCGGGCACTTGGATCGGCCTCGCCGCCCATGCGTCACGCAGCCGACGGCCGGGGGTAGGCGTCTGATTCTTGTTCATGGTTCCGCCTCCCGGTGAGCGGCGCGGCCTCGCCCGCCGGTGGAATCTGGACACGGGCAGGCTTACGCCGCGCCGCTCACACCGCGAAGAGCGAGACGAACTCCTGCACGGGCGTCTGCTCCAGTCGGGCCTGGTCGGAGCAAGCATCGAGGATGCGTTCCACCGCCGGCGCCGGCAGGCGCGAACCCAGATTGGCCGTGAACTTGGCCATCAGCAGCGGGACGCCCTCGGCGCGCCGGCGGCGATGGCCGATGGGATATTCCACGGTCACTTTCTCCGTTTTCTTGCCGCCGCGAAAAATGACCTGAATGGCGTTGGCGATCGAGCGTTTTTTCGGGTCCAGATAGTCCGCGCTCATATGCGGATCCTCTTTCACCACCATGCGGGCGCGCAGCCGGTCGATGCGCGGGTCGGCCGCGGCGGCGTCCTCGTAATCCTCCGCCGTAAGACTTCCCTTGAGCAGGCCGATGGCGATCATGTACTGCAGGCAGTGGTCGCGGTCGGCCGGGTTGTGCAGCGGCCCCTTCTTGTCGATGATGCGAACCGCGGACTCCTGTGTGTCAACGCTGATGCTCTCGATATCGTCCAGCCGGTCCTTGACCTGCGGATGCAAGGCGAGGGCCGCCTCGACGGCCGTCTGGGCGTGAAATTCCGCGGGGAAGGAGATTTTGAAGAGGATATTTTCCATCACGTAGGAACCGAGCGGCTGCGCCAGGGCCAGGCGCTGGCTGCGGAACACCACGTCCTGGAAGCCCCAAATCGGCGCGGTCAGCGCCGTCGGATAACCCATCTCGCCAAGCCGGGCCATGAGGGCCAGCCGCACCGCCCGGCTGGTCGCATCGCCGGCCGCCCAGGATTTTCGCGATCCGGTGTTGGGGAAATGGCGGTACGTTCGCAGCACCCCGCCGTCGATGAAGGCGTTGGAAAGGGCGTTGATGACTTCCTGCCGTGAGCCGCCAAGCATCGCCGTTGCAACGGCGGTGGAAGCGACGCGCACCAGGAGGACGTGATCGAGACCGACGCGGTTGAAGCCGTGGTTGAGCGCCAAGATTCCCTGGATTTCATAGGTCTTAATGAGCGCTTCCAGCAGTGAACGCATCGTCAATCCATCCCGGCTTTCCCTGGCGGCGCCGCGGCTCACGTAATCGGCGACGGCAAGGACGGCGCCGACGTTGTCGGACGGGTGTCCCCACTCGGCGGCCAGCCAGGTGTCGTTGAAATCGAGCCAGCGGACCATGGCGCCGATGCAAAAGGCGGCCTGCACCGGGTCCAGCTCCAGGTTCGTGCCCGGCACGCGGGCACCGCCGGGCAGCATGGCCCCGGGAACCACGGGGCCGATCAATTTGCTGCAAGCCGGATAGTTGAGCGCCAGGAGCCCGCAGCCAAGCGCGTCGAACAGGCAATAGCGGGCCGTCGTCCAGGCTTCCGCGCTCTGGATTGGGGCGGCGAGGACGTAGTCGGCGATCTCCTGGAGCAGCCGATCGACCGGGCGACGGCCCTGCTCCGGCTCCGCGTGTTTCATGTCCGATCCTCCGGGAATTGCGTCGGCGGCCACCGGTTTGTTTTACGAGAACGCTGCGGAACAGGCTCCGCCGTCTAGCCGTGGGGGTCGTCGCCGGCAAAGGATGCCCATCCTTACCCGCAATTGCTATGCCCGCGCGCGCCCAGCATCAGCGACGCCGCGGCGGCCGGCGTGCTGATGGAACGCGGCCTGGCCAAGCAGCGCGGCATGCAGCCGCTCGGCCGCCTGGTCGGCTACAGCTACGCCGGCGTCCATCCGAAGTACATGGGCATCGGCCCCGCGCCCGCCGTCAAGGCGGTGCTGAAGAAGACGGGCCTGAGCCTCAAGGACATCGACGTGTTCGAGGTCAACGAGGCCTCTGCGGCGCACGCCGCGGCGGTGTGCCGCGAGCTGGATCTGCCGCCGGACCGCACCAACCCCAACGGCAGCGGCATCTCGCTGGGCCACCCCCTCGGCGCGACCGGCTGCATCCCAACGGTCAAGGGGTTATACGAACTGAAGCGCACCGGCGGCGCCCGGGCGCTGGTGACGATGTGCATCGGCGGCGGCCAGGGCATCGCCGCCGTCTTCGAGCGGATGTAAGCAACGAGGTGTTCACTTTTCAGGAAAACCACAAGCCTGATAACAGATGACTGAAAACGGATAACTGAAAACTGATGAGAGGAGTTCCTGAGATGGCTCGACTCGATGGCAAGACGACACTGGTCACTGGCGGCTCGCGCGGGATTGGCCGGGCGATTGCAGTTGCCCTGGCGCGCGAAGGCGCCAAGGTGGCCGTGAATTATCAAAGCAACGACGCCAAGGCCAAGGAGGGCGCCGACGAGATCGCCAAATCCGGCGGGACCTGTCTGCTGGTCAAGGCCAACGTAGCCGACCCCAAGGAGGCGCGGGCGATGGTCAAGCGCGTCGCCTACCCGTTCACCCACCTCGACATCCCGGTCAACAACGCCGGCGTCACGCGAGACACGCTGCTGCCGAAGATGACCGACGAGGATTGGCTGGAAGTGATCGCCACGGACCTCAACGCCTGCTTCTTCTGCACTTCGGCAGCGACTCCGTACATGACCGCCCAGAGCTATGGCCGCATCGTCAACATCGGCTCGATGAACGGCCAGGTCCCGGCCAAGGGCCAGGCCAACTGCAGCGCCAGCAAGGGCGGCGTCATCACCTTCACCTGCACCGCCGCGCTGGAGCTGTGCAAGTCGGGCATTACGGTGAACAGCGTCTCGCCAGGCTACACGCAAACCGACATTTTCGCCAAGGTGCCCAGCGACATCCAGATCCAGATCAAGGCCAAGATTCCGCTCGGCCGCTTCGCGCAGCCGGGGCCGGCAGCGGGGCGGAGCGCTCGACCTGGCCGCACATCAAGGGCTGGCTGTCGGCGCGGATGGAGTAAGAACATGTCACGCGCGATCGATAAAACCGAACTGGTCCTGCGCGACGGCAACCAGAGTCTGCTGGCCACGCGGATGGCCCTGGAAGACATGGTTCCGGCTTGCGAGGACATCGACCAAGCTGGCTACTGGAGCGTCGAGTGCTGGGGCGGCGCCACCTACGATTGCTGCATCCGCTTCCTCAAACGAGGACCCGTGGGAGCGGCTGCGCACGTTCCGCAAACTCATGCCGAACTCCCTGCTCCAGATGCTCTTCCGCGGCCAAAACCTGCTCGGCTACCCGGCACTACGAGGACGGCGTCGTCGATCGCTTCGTGGACAAGTCGGCCGTCAACGGCATGGACGTCTTCCGCGTCTTCGACGCCCTCAAGGACATCCGCAACCTCCGCCGCGCCCTCCAGGCCGCACGGAAGACAGGCAAGCACGCTCAGGGGACGAATTGCTACACCGTTTCACCGCTAGACACGAACGAGCACTTCGTGGAGCGCGCGCAGCAGCTGCGCAAATCTTGGCTGCGACTCCATCCGCATCAAGGACATGGCGCCTCTGCTGAAGCCCCAACCCGCATTCGACCTCGTCCGCGACATCAAGGAGAAATGCGGTCCGGAAACACGGGTTCACGTCCACGTCCATGCCGCCACCGGCGTCACGATGGTCAGCCTGATGATGGCGATCGAGGCGGGCGCCGACGTGGTGGACACGTCGATCTCGTCGCTGAGTCTCGGCCCCGGCCACAACCCGACCGAAGCGCTGGTCGAAATGCTCGAAGGTGCAGGATACACGACCCGGCTGGACAAGAACCGCCTTGCCCGGATCAAGGAGCATTTCGCCAAGGTCCGGCCGCGCTGCGCCCCCTTCGACTCGAAATTCGTCCGCGTCGAGACGGAGATTTTCGACAGCCAGGTCCCCGGCGGCATGATCTCGAACATGGAGAGCCAGCTCAGGCAGCAGGGCGCCGGCCAGCGCGTCAAGGAGGTGCTGGTGGAAGTGCCGCACGTCCGCAAGGATGCCGGCTACCGGCCGCTGGCCACGCCGTCAGGCCAGATCGTGGGCACGCCGGCCGTTTTCAACGTGCTGATGGGTAGGTACAAAGTTCTCACCGGCGAGTTCGCCGATCTCATGCTTGGCTATTACGGCGCCGCCATCGGCCCGCGCGACCCGGCAGTGCTGGAGGCGGCTGCCAAGCACGCCAAGAAGGAGTCAATCACCGGCCGCCCGGCCGATTTGCGCAAGCCGGAATGGGACGAGCCGCGCTCGCAGGCGCTGGCGCTGAAGGGCTGCAGCGGCTCGGACGAGGACGTGTGTTGACCTGCGCAATGTTTCCGCAAGTCGCCGCCAAATTCTTCGCCTCGCGGGCGGAGGGGCCTAAGAACCCGACCAAGGCGGTGGAATCCGTCAAGTCGGCGGCCCCTGCCGCGCCCGCCGCGGACGGCAAGGGATCGGTGCGAGCGCCGGTCACATATCAGGTAAAAATCGGCGACAACTCCCACAAGGTAACGGTCGAGCCGGCGTGAGCAGAGAAAAGCAGACGTGCAATGGCCGAAAAAACAAAGACGATGGAGGATCTGATCCAAAACCTTCGCAAGAACCGCGAGCGCCTCATGCAGGACGGCGGCCCCGAGCGCCTGGCCAAGCAGAAAGCCGAGGGAAGCTGACGGCCCGTGAGTACATCGACGCCCTCGTGGATCCCGGCAGCTTCGAGGAAATCGGCCCGTTCGCCCAGCACCGGCAGGTCAACTTCGGCCTGGCCGGCAAGAAGATTCCCGCCGACGGCGTCGTCGCCGGCGCCGCCTCCGTGGACGGCCGACTCGTCCATCTCGCCAGCCAGAACTTTACCGTCCTCGGCGGCTCCGCTGGAGAATTGCACTCCAATAAGGTCGCCGACGTGATGGAGCTGGCCCTCAAGAGCGGCAGCCCCTTCATCCTCGTTAACGACTCCGGCGGCCCCCGCGTCCAGGAGGGCATCGACTCGCTCTCCGGCTACGGCCGCGTCCTATGCACCAACGTCAAGCTCTCCGGCGCAGGGGCCGCAAATCTTGCTGATTTGCGGCCCCTGCGCCGGCGGCGCCGCCTGCTCCCCGGCCCTCACCGACTTCATGATCCAGACGCGCCAGGCCCAAATGTTCATCACAGGCCCTCAGGTCATTAAGCAGGTGACCGGCGAGCAGATCACCGCCGAAGCCCTCGGCGGCGCCGACGCCCACATGACCCGCTCCGGCGTCATCCATTTCATCGCCGACAATGATCAGGAGGCCCTGCACACATGCCGGCGGCTCCTCAGCTTCTTCCCGTCCAAACACCTCGAAGATCCGCCGATCATGGCCGCGGTGAACAACGTCGATCCCAACCCGGATTTAACGCATGTCATCCCCGACGACCCCAAGCAGGGCTACGACGTCCGCAAGGTGATCGCCGGCGTCGTCGATCGCGGCGACTTCCTGGAAGTGCAGTCCGGCTGCGCCGCGAACATCGTCGTCGGTTTCGGCCGCATCCTCGGCCGCTCCGTCGGCTTTATCTCCAATCAGCCGTCGGTGATCTCCGGCGTCCTCGACATCAACGCTTCAGACAAGGCAAGCCGGTTTATCCGCTTCTGCAACGCCTTCGACATTTCGCTGATCACGTTCGCCGATGTGCCGGGTTTCCTGCCCGGTGTGCAGCAGGAACACGGCGGCGTCATTCGCCACGGCGCCAAGATGCTGTTCGCCTACTCGGCGGCAACCGTGCCGAAAATCCAGGTCATTCTCCGCAAGTCGTATGGCGGGGCGCACCTGGCGATGTGTTCGCGCGACCTCGGCGCCGACCGCGTCTACTCCTGGCCGACGGCGGCAGTCGCCGTCACGGGGGCGGAAGGGGCCGTGGAAATTGTCTTCCGCCGAAAAATGCAGGAGGCGGCCGACAAGGCGGCGCGCCGGATGGAACTCATCGAACAATACCGCTCCACATTCTCCACGCCCTACATCGCAGCCGGTCGGCGGCTGGCCGACGACATTGTCGAGCCGGCCGACACGCGCAAGCATCTGGCGCAGGCCCTGGAATATCTGCACACCAAGCGCGAGCTGCGGCCGCAGAAGAAGCACGGTTTGATCTCCCTGTGACACGAAGCGCACAAATGACGTCGGAATCGGCAGACCTGGCGCGCATGATCGACCCCCCGGAGTGGTTGCGCGGCCAGGCGGCCCGCCTGAACTCCCGGGGCGCCGCGCTGGAAGCTCATATAGGCAAGTCGGCCGTCGAACCGCTCAGCGAAGAGCTGGTGATGGTTGTCAGCGCGGCGATCGCGGCGTTCCTTGGGAAACGGCCGCACATCCGGCAGATCCGCCTTCTCCGTTCCGACGCCTGGGCTCAGCAGGGCCGCGCCATCATCCAGGCGTCGCACATGCGCCCGCATTAGCCAAAAGCTGGGCCGACAAAGCGTTTGATGCCTGCGGCGGCGATGCATAGAATAAAGGGGAAGGGCACGAAGCCTCAAAGACGCAAGGCCGTCTCAAAAAAAGCCGGATGTGGGTTCGTCCTCCGCCACACGAAAAACAAGGACTCCTTCCCATGCAAGACCTCGTCGCCGAAATCGCCGATTTGAAGACCAAAAACAACGCCGTCCTCCTCGCCCACTACTACCAGGAAGGCGAAGTGCAGGAGATCGCCGACTTCGCCGGCGACAGCCTCAACTTGGCCCGCGCGGCCACGCAGGTGCAGTCCGCCGCCATCGTTTTTTGCGGCGTCCATTTTATGGCCGAGACGGCGAAAATCCTCAACCCGCACAAGCGCGTGCTGCTGCCCGACCTCAAGGCCGGTTGCAGCCTCGCCGAGAGCTGTCCCGCCGACAAACTCGCCCGCTTCCAGGATATGCTGCGGATCAACGGCCGCAAATTCCAGACAGTCACGTACATCAACAGCACCGCCGGCGTCAAAGCCCTGTCCGACTGGGTCGTCACCTCCGGCAACGCCGAGTCGATCATCCGCCGCGTGCCGGAGGATTACGAGATCCTCTTCGTCCCCGACCGCCATCTCGGACAGTATTTGCAGGAAATCGCCGGGCGCAAGATGATCCTCTGGGACGGCGCCTGCATCGTGCATGAAATCTTCAGCGTCGGTGATCTGCTCGCGCTCAAGCGCAGGATGCCGGGCGGCGTGACGTTGGCCCACCCGGAGTGCCCGGCCAACATCCGCGAACACAGCGAGTTCGTCGGCGGCACCGAGGCGATGGTCAAGCATGTCCGCGGCTATGGGGCGCCGACCGATTTCCTCGTCGCCACCGAGGCGAACATGATGTGGCGCTTGCAGAAGGAGTTTCCGCAACATCGGTTCCACCCGGTGCCGGGAATCACCTGCGCCTGCAACAAATGTCCGCATATGGCCCGAAATACGCTCGAAAAAGTGCGCGACTGCCTGCTCTACGGCAAGCCCGAGATCGAATGGCGGCCGGACTTCGACCGGGCGCGCGAGGTGCTGCAACGCAGTCTGCTCAAATAAACCAACCACGGAATACACGGGAAAGAAAACTGGGCCTCTTTGTCTTTTTTCACTGTGTTGCGTGTATTCCGTCGTTTGTTCCCTGGAGCGCCGATGAACCTGATCCCAAATCGCTTCCTCTTCCGCGTCGCCTATCCATGCCGGCGCATTCCCGGCCTGCCGCACGACGGCGAGGAGCTGCTCGATCTGCCGGAGGAATGCCGCATCGACAATTTTGCGGACATGGATAATAGCAAAAACTTCGCCGTCGTGCGCCTGGCCTGGAACGAAGATGGATTGGCGCTGCAGGTGGAGCTGCGGGGCAAGGAGCTGCCGCCGGTCGGCGACGCGTCCCGCCCGCGCCACTACGACAGCGTTTCGCTGTGGATCGACACGCGCGACGCCCGCACCAGCCACCGGGCCAGCCGGTATTGCCATCAGTTCCATTTTGCCCCGGCGGGCGGCGGCGAAGAAAGGGACGAGCCAGTGTTCGTTCAGACGCGCATCAACCGCGCCGCGCAGGACGCGCCCCTGGCGCCGGCCAACGCCGTGCCGTTTCAGTTCGTGCGCCGGAAGGGCGGTTGGCGGTTGGAAGCGTTCCTGCCGGCGGCCGTGCTGCACGGCTTCGACCCCGAACAGCACCCGCGGCTCGGCTTCTATTATGCGGTGCGCGACACCGAACTGGGCGAACAGGTCCTCAGCGTCGGGCCGGATTTTCCCTACGCGGAAGATCCCAGTTTGTGGAGCGTGCTGGAGTTGATTGCTGCGAAAAGGGAGGAATAGCAAGACAAACGGCCGGCGTGAGCCGGCCGTTCGCCTTTTCATTTTGTGTTAGTAGCGTCGGCCGCCGCCGCCGCCATACCCACCGCCGCCGCCGCCACCGCGGCCGCCGCCGTAGCCGCCGCGTCCGCCGCCGCCGCCAGGACCGCGTCCGCCTTCCGGCTTGGGCCGGGCCTCATTCACGGTCAGGGGCCGGCCTTCCACCTCGGCGCCGTTCATCGCCGTGATGGCCGCCTGCGCCTCCTGGTCGCTGCCCATCTCCACGAAGCCGAAGCCCTTGGAGCGGCCCGTGTCGCGGTCCATGATCACCTGCGCCGACACCACGCTGCCGTGCGCTCCAAAGAGACGCTGCAGATCGCCGTCGCCGATGCTGTAGGCCAGGTTGCCTACGTACAACTTCTTTCCCATGATTCGATCCTGTTTCACTCGTTCCCAACCGCCCCTGTCCGAAGAAAGGAGACGCTGCCGGACTGGCGCAAACGCACCAGAACCCCCAGTGGGTCGGCGTCGTTTCGCGCCCAACTCATGACGTCGCAATGGACAGGGGATAGGCGAATGGCAGGAATGGCGCCCCGAAGGGCCTCACGTCCATGGACCGATCCACGTGCCCAAGTCGCAGTATTATAGCCCGCCCTTGGCGCGGTGGATAGCCATGATCGAGATTTTTGCGGTTTTTTCGGCGCGCCCGTGCCGTCCCCGCAGGACGCACTGGCCCTGCGGCCGGCCGGAGATCATTCGGGGGCGGCCGCGTCGGCCGGCTTTTGACGCAACGGCCCGCGATACGTGATGCGGCCCTTGTTGAGGTCGTACGGGGAAATGGCCACCGTGACGACGTCGCCGGGCAGAATGCGGATGAAGTTCTTGCGAATCTTGCCCGCGATGTGGGCGATGATCTCATGCCCATTGTCGAGCCGCACGCGGAACTGAGTGTTGGCCAGCGCGGCCACGACCTTGCCTTGAACCTGAATGGATTCTTCTTTCGCCATGCCGTCTCCCATGCGTGGAACCAGGCGAAACAACGACCCGACGGCGGCGACGCGCCTGGCTGCGTCCGCAGCTGTCACTTGGCCTGACCCTGGCGCAATGGCGGGGAGGATGGCAGGACTCGGCATCCGGGTCCGACGCCAGGGAGGGAACCGTACGCTATCATAGTACGCCGCCTTCCGCCGCCGGACCAGAGGAATTCAGGGCGACGACGACGGCCTGGGGGTTCGGCATGCCGAACCCCCAGGCCGCCGCCATGCGTCGCCATGCGCCGCATTCCGATTACTCCGCTTTCCACGGCATGCCCGTCAGGGCCGTGGCGCGGCCCGCCGCTTCGTCCGAAACCTTCGTGAAGGTGAGCGTTTTCTTGTCCTTGTCGATTGCAAACTTGTACTTTCCGGGTCCCTTGTCGGTGATGGCAGCCGGCCCCTTTTTGTCGGTGATTTCCACCGTATCCTTGTCCACTTTGTAGGTCCCTTCCACGGCGACGTCGTCTTTGAGCTTGACGGTGAAGGCGCCGGCGCCGTCGAAGGTGAGGGTGATTTTCATGCCGCTGTCCGTGATGCTGTACGACCCCTTGAGGGCGTCGGCGTCGGCGGCGCGGCCCGGGCCGCCAAGGAAGGCCACGACCGCGACGGCGGCCAGGCACGGCGAAAAACGGTTCATGCGCATTCTCCATAGCGGATGAGAGGGACCGTCGGGCGATTCGACCATTGTAGGATGTGGCGCGGGGAATGACGCTGGGGCAAGAGCGACCCAAAGGCAGGCGCCATGAAAAGTCGCGGTTTCGGCGGCTGCTTGCGCCTCCAAGACGCGGGAACAACTGGAGAATCACGGCTTCTGCATTAAATTCATCACCGCCAAGCTCATCGCCAGCACGCCGGTCTTGATGCTCGGCTCCGGCGTTGGATGATACTGATCCGAGTGCAGCGACGGCAGCATCTTTGTCTCATCTTTCGCCGCTTCCGCCACGCGATCCGGCGGCACGGTGCCCAGCCAGAACAGGAAAATCGGCGTTCCGTCCTTGCCGTAGCGGCTGAAATCTTCGCCGCCCATCACCGGGCCGCGCTCCTGGACCCGATCGCCGCCGAACACCTCCTTGAAGATGGCCACGGTCTTCTGCGTCAGCTTCGACTCGTTGACCAGGGCCGGCGTGAAGCCCTGTTCGTCGAACGTCACCAGCGGCTCCGGCGCCCCGGCGCCTTCCGCCGCGGCCTTGGCGATCCGCTGAATGCCCTCCAGCAGGTGCTTGCGCACGGAGTCCTTTGTGCTGCGCACCGTCAGCTGCATCTTCACTTCGCTGGGGATGATGTTGTGCTTGCTGCCGCCGTGGATGGAGCCGACCGTCACCACGGCCGGGTCGGTCGGGTTCGTCTCGCGGCTAACCAGCGTTTGCAAATCGAGAATGATCCGGGCCGACAGCACGATCGGATCGACCGTCGTTTGCGGGGCGGCGCCGTGGCCGCCCTTTCCCTTCACCAAAATGTCCACGGAATCCACGTTGGCCAGCGCCTGACCGTCGGTGTAGCCGACCGTGTTGTACGGTCGGCCGGCGTCGCAATGCAGGGCCAGGCAGTAATCCGGCTTCGGGAAGCGCTGAAACAG
>Ga0307476_10002439_pt1 | contig 11141 bp, 7 predicted proteins | sample atmos_gasesECM2C_2_FD_203314 | JGI IMG/M metagenome (GOLD analysis project Ga0307476, IMG submission 203314) | Hardwood forest soil microbial communities from Morgan-Monroe State Forest, Indiana, United States - atmos_gasesECM2C_05 | ecosystem: Environmental > Terrestrial > Soil > Temperate... | reverse complement strand
AAACCCACCCTTTTTGTGCAGGTTTTTGTGCAGCCGTCTCAATAAGACGGCGGGATGGATTGTATGTCGGCGGATGATGGCAACGATGGCGGGTCTGTTTGCACAGAGGCAGGGACGAGGCGAGCGTCGGCGGCCCGCTGCCGGTCCTCCAGCGCCCTTACCCGCTGCTCAAGGCTGCTGATCGTGATTGAGGCCATGCTGCCCCATCAGGGAGGCAAATAATAGCGCCAACGGGACCAGAAACGGGGACCACCACCCATATTGCCCCTGGCTCGCGGCGATCCCCAGCCCGGCTGCGAGGAACACAAGCAATACGGCATAGGCGCGCATCACGCAAAGCGGCATGAGATTCCCCTGTCGAAACCGTGTCACCTACCGCATCGGGAACTTCAACACGTTCTGCGGCTGGACGGCCGCAACCGGCCCTTTTGGCATCCACTTCGTCGGGTCGATCTTCAACTCATACATGGCGCTGATGCAGCACGCGATGTTGTGGCAGGAAATCGGAGTCAGTTGACATTTGATGTATAAAAATGAACCGAATCCGATTTTCCCAGAAGATTGCCGCCAGGCTTCTACCGATTGGGCCGAACCCGTGCGCGGACGCTTTGTGCGCCGTCATCGTGAATCCTCCTCCGCGGGCCTCGACAGTCCGATCAGCACTTCGGCGACTTGCGTTTCTTGCCAATCGCGCTGCGTGCTGCGAATTTCTTGATTTGATCGGGCGCGAACGGAATCTTGCACGCCCCGACCAGATCGACGGCGACCTTGCCGATGCCGTTGGCCGTATCGACCGCGAGCTTGTGGAGCGGTTTGACGTGGCAGGCGACGGCGATGACGAAACCGTTCATCACGTATTTGACGCGATTGGGCTGCTGGTGGATCGACTTCGCCACGCGCTGCAGGAGCGACTTGATCTCGGCCAGGTCGAGGTCCGCGTCTGCCGCGATTGCGACGAGGCTGCTGTACGTCCCCCAGCCGGCTGAGGCGATGGTTTCGTTCTTGGATTCCATCCACTTCAAGGCGATCTCTCGACCGTGCGGACTGGCGGACGCCACCCACGGGACCGTGTATTCGGCGACCATGCCCCAGGTGGCGTTCTCGACCCACTTCTGCAGGTCCTTTTTGGTCATCTTCGCGTCGTCGGCGATCAAGCCCGCGAGGTACATCGCGTCGGCGATGCCGGTGTCGTAAAGATCGAGCGCGAGCTGGTAGTCCATCTTGACGCGCTTCTGGATCTTCTTCATGTCCTCGACCTTGACGCCAAAGCACGGCTCCTGGGCGCCGTGCGTCATCCACATCTTCTTGGTTTGCTCGGCCCCGAGCTTCTTGAGTTCGGCGACGATGTCCTTGGCGGTCATTTACTTTCTTCCTCAAGTTGCATGGAACGCGCAATCGGCTCTTCGTTTAGCGTTCCCTGGACGCCATGCGAACGTTAAACGAATTGCCGATATTACCGCTCACGGTAGTATCTCGCGTCTCCTCGCTCCGTCTTTCCGCTGACCGGCGGACGCTGGATCGGCCGAGCGACCAATCTCAGCAGCGGCGGGGCACTGGTGAGCCATGGTCGGGATAAACGAATCATGCCCCGCCCTCTGCTGCAGCGCCTGGTTCAGCCTGCATGGACACCTTCTTCCGGAAGACGATGTGCATGGCGCTCGGTGTAGTCACATGCTCGGCACATTCGTAGCCCAGCCTGACCATGTCTAGCCCAGCGAACAGCCGCTCCCCGGCGCCGAGCAGAACTGGCGAGATCGCCAAGTGCATCTCGTCGATCAGGCCCGCCGACAAACACTGTTGGATGGTGGCCACCCCTCCGCCCACTCGGACATCCTGGCCGCAAGCAGCCGCACGGGCACGCTGGAGCGCTTCCGACAGGCCTTCGGTTACAAAATGGAAGACCGTGCCACCCTCCATCTCAACCGGTTCGCGTGGGTGGCGAGTGAGGATGAACACTGGGCAATGGTACGGTGGATTGTCGCCCCACCATCCTTTCCACGATTCGTCCGGCCAAGGGCCGCGAATAGGGCCGAACATGTTGCGTCCCATGATCCAGGCGCCGACGTTCTGGAATCCTCGAGCGGCGAAGTCGTCGTCGGTCCCAGTTGATCCGCCGTCGTTACCGAACAACGCCTTCTGGAATGTGCGAGTGCCGACGAGCCAACCATGCAACTCCAACCCGCCAAGTCCAAGGGGGTTGTCCAGTCCTTGGTCCGGTCCTGCCCCGAACCCGTCCAAGGAAATGGTAAAGCCCTCCACGCGAATCTTGGTCGTCATGTTCGACTCCTGCGTTCCCGCCATGCGCCCTCTGTTGGCCGAACGACACCGCTCTCCTGCGGACCGCCCCACTGGCCTTGATGTCGTGAGAGGCCACATGGGGCGGTCCGTCAGGAGCAGCGACCTTGTTCGCGTTGTTTATTCACGATGCCCCTTATCCGCATCCTGTCGCTACTCTAACCAGTCCAGCCATGCCGCGACCCGCAGTTCATGTTGCCTCCCGTTAGCCGGATAGCATCCCGCAATCTCCACTCGATACCGCTGTCCCAGTCGCTCAGTAAAGGTTACGGTTGTCGGGAAGACAAGATCGTGTTCCCACACATACAGGCAGAAGAAGAGCCACCCGACCCCCCCGATCCCACTCAGCTGGCTTATCGTCGGGCGACTGCGGAAACGAGAAGGTTTGCCCCACCAACTCGTCAGGAAAATCCGCGGGTAACGGCAACATCTGAGCGTAGAGTGACGGCTCGCTGCCAGCCAGCCAATCCAGTTCTTGTTCCTCCCTGTCCTCCGGCCAGTTTCGATAATCCAACAGGGACGATTCCCCGCAATGGATTTCCAGACACCAGCTCCGGACACCTGACTCGTCCCGGTTACGAGACAAGGCGCCATTGCGGACCGGGAAGCCGACGGAGTTCAGATAAAGCTGATCCATGCACGTCTGTCTTCTGCGAACTGGTGAGTATGCTGACCGGCCCGGTCAGCATATGAGCGATCCCGGTCAGCCTATCAGGGCCGCCGGTCAGCATATCCGCAGCACCGGCGCGCTATTCCGGGCGGACCGATCCTGCTCAAGGCGTCCCTCGATCCTGGAGCAACGAGCGTGGACCGCACCCAGGAAGACGTCATCGCCCGCGGCATGAACGACAGCCAGTTCGCGGCCAACTCCCTCGTCACTCTCCAGCACGCCTGCAGCCTGCCGCCGGTCGGCAAATCCCTCTGGCGCAAGCGCGCCAAGAACGGCGATCTCGTCGGCATCAAGGCCAAAACGCAGTACCACGCCCGATCGGCCGCGCCGCCGGCATCAAGCCCGCGACTGCCAGGCGGATGGGTCTCGTGAGCCGTGCAGCACCGCCAGCACCTCGACCCGATCCGACAAAGCGACATAGTAGACCACGTGCCGGAGCTTCCTCAGCCGCGCCGCCCGCACGTCCTGCCACACCGGGCCCTACATCTCCGGCGTCGCCTCGATGCGTCCGAGAACCTCGCGCACCCGAGCGACGAACCGGCCGCCCAGGCCGGGCTGCACGCGCTCCGGCTCGTCGTGCGTCGCCTGGATGTCGGCGTCGGCCGCGGGCCGGAGGATCACCGGCAGGCTCATGAGCCGCCCCCGAACCGGGCCAGGGCCTCGCGCCATGGCTTGCCTTGCCCCGGCAAGGCGTCGGCCTCCGCGCGCCGCTTGGCGAGTTCGGCCAGGCGCCACGCCGGCGCCTCGTCCGGGCTGACCCTCTCCGGCAGACTGTCCCAGATTTGCTCGATTAGGTCCAGCTACTCACGGACACTCAGGCGGTCGATCCCCAACGCCTCGATCGTGACTGGCATGGCCATTCCTCCGGGCCGTAGTTCTCCTGGCAGCATAACACCGCCGTCACAACGAGGGAAGGACGGCCCAACTAGTGATTCGGTAGCGCCGCGCCTGATGGCGCGCATGGCGGCCTCCGGGGGCGCAAGGGCGATTGTGCGATCGCGTTTCAGGATAAGACCGCGGCCGGCCGTTGGAAAGGGGCGCCCGCGTCGCTGGCGTCAGCGACATCGGCGCCCTAAAATGGCGGCCGGCGGATGCGTCGCCCCGCTCCATCCCCGGAAACCGATTGCATGAGCCTGGCCGCCGTCGCCGACCTGGTCAAGACGCTCCGCGATTTCGCGCTGCTGGAGTGGACGCAGCAGGAAGAGCTGCGCTCCCAGCTGCAGGCCAGCTTTCCCAACGCCGATGCGCTGACGGCGAACCTGGTGCAGCGCGGCTGGCTGACGCCGTACCAGGCGGAGCTGCTCTCGCAAGGCCGGGCCGCGGAGCTGGCGCTCGGCCCCTACATCCTGCTGGAACTGCTGGGCGAGGGCGGCATGGGCCAGGTCTTCAAGGCCCGCCACATTCGCCTTGGCCGCATCGACGCCGTCAAAGTCATTCGGGCCGACCGGCTCGGCACGCCCGCCGCCTCGCAGCGCTTCGGCCGAGAGATCGCGGCGGCCGGCAAACTGTCCCATCCCAACGTCGTTCACGCCCACGACGCCGGCGAGGTCGGCGGGCGCCGTTATATCGCCATGGAGTATCTGCAAGGGGAGGATTTGGGCCAGCGCGTCCTGCGCGCGGGCCCGCTGCCGTTCGCCGATGCCTGCGAGTTGATACGCCAGGCGGCTCTGGGATTGCAGCACGCCCATGAGCGCGGCCTGGTCCATCGGGACGTGAAGCCGTCGAACCTGTTTTTGACGCCGGACGGGATCGTCAAAGTGCTTGATCTCGGCCTGGCTCGGCTGACGCATCCCGACGACGGCGGCAGCGGGACGCTGACGCTCTCCGGGGCGGTGATGGGGACGCCGGACTTCATCGCGCCGGAGCAGGCCCGGCAATCGCATACCGTGGACGCCCGTGCCGATCTCTATAGTCTGGGATGCACGCTCTACTTTTTGCTGGCGGGTCGGCCGCCGTTTCCCAACGGGCCGCTGGCGGCCAAGGTCGCCGCTCACCTGTTCGAGGAGCCGACGCCGCTGGCCCAGCTTCGGCCGGGGACGCCGCCGGCCGTGGCGGCCGTGGTGCGCAAGCTGACGGCGAAGAAGCCGGAAGACCGCCATCCGACGGCGGCCGCGGCGGCGGCGGCGCTGGGCCGGGTGCTGGCCGAGCTGAAGGGCGGCGTCGAGGCGGGGACCGCTTCCTGGGTCGTCGATGCGGATCCGGCGACGGCGGCGCCGCGTCTGCGAAAATCGGCGCCGGGTCGGCTCCGCTGGCTTCTCTCGGCGGCGGCCGCCGCGATCTTGCTCGCGGGAGTCGCCGTGCTGGCCGGCGTTATGGTCTTGGGGCGACGGGAGGACCGGACCGACCCCGTCCCCGTGTCGCCGCCGGCGCCGGCTGAAGTTACGTTGCAGCACTTTGATCCGCAGTTGCATTTGATCGTCCACCGCAAGGGGCAGTCGGATGCGGGCGCCGTGCTGGGGGCCGGTCCGCTGTCGCTGCCGCCGGGCGATTACGAATTGGCCCTGCCGCCCGATGCGCTGCCTGGGTTGACAGCGTGGCCGAATGAGATCTCTCTTGCGCCGGGACAGCATCGGACCGTGCGCATCGCCGGCGAGCCGCTGTCGCCGTGGGCGCTGGTCAGCCGGCCGGCGCCGATCGACGGCGTGCAGAGCTGGACCATCTCGACCAGGACCGGCCGCGGCGAGGTGCGCGGCGTGCGCTACAGCCCCAACGGCCATTGGCTGGCCGTGACCAACGAGGACGGCGTCGTCCGCGTGTTCGGCGCATCGAGCGGTCATCTCGACCAGGCCCTGGTCGGCCATTTCGGCGCGGTCCACGCCCTCGCCTGGTCTTCGGACAAAATGCATCCGCTGCTGGCGACGGCCGACAACCACGATGTGCGCGTCTGGGACCCGGAGACGGGCCGCCTTATCCGCACCCTATCCATGAATTGCGCAGCGCTGACGTGGTCGCCCGACGGCAAGGCGTTGGCCTGTGCGGCGGGGCGCGACCTGGAGTTGTGGGACCTGGAGACCGGAAGGCCGTTTCAGACGTTGTCCGGCGTCGGCGGGGCGTTGTCCGCTGCAGCCTGGTCGCCCGACGGCAAGATCATCGCCGCCGGCGGCACGGCGAAAATCGTCCACCTGTGGAATGCGTCCGATGCGAAAAAAACGGCTGATTTATCATGCAACGCCGCCGTCGAAGCGCTGGCGTGGTCGCCCGACAGCAAGACGCTGGCCGGCGGCTGCGCCGACGGCACGCTGTACCGGTGGCCGATGCGTTGGGCGCCCCAGCCGCCGCCCATCAAGACCGCCGCCGCGGCCGTCCGGGACGTGGCCTGGTCGCCCGACGGCAAGTTCATCGCCGCGGCCTGCGAGAAGTCCAAATACAACGCTCAAGTATTCGACGCGGCGGACGCCACAGCGACTCCGCTCGGCGAGCGCGGGTATGACGCCGACGCGGCGTCCTGGTCACTGGACGGCGAGACGCTCGCCGTCGGCGACTTCTCGCGCGCAGTGCACTTTTACAATCCGAAGACCGGCAAGGAGAGTCGCCCCGCGTGGGAAGGGCACGACGACATCCCCTTTCACGTCGCTTTCTCGCCGGACGGCCAGACCCTCGCCACGGACGGCCAGTCCTGCCGCGTCAGCCTGTTGAGCGTCCAAACCGGCGCCCGCATACGGTCTCTTGTCCCGGACATCACGACCTGGATGAACGGCCTGGCCTGGTCGTCCCCCGGCGATTCCATCGCAAGCACCGCCGATGGGCACGCCATTCTGTGGGACTTGCGGCCAGGTTCGCCGACCCGGGCGGACTTCGGCCCGAACACGGGTCATTCGAACTTGGTGTTGTCGCCCGGCGGAACGCTGCTGGCGGCGGCGCCCTTCGATGACGGCATCCACCTATTCCAAACGAACGGGACCGGCATGCCGGTTTCCCTGACGACGGCGAAAAAAAGCGCGATCGTCCTGGCCTGGGCCGGCGACTTCACCCTCGCCGCCGGAACGGCCAGCGGCGAAACCATCCTCTGGGAGCGCAACGTCAATGACTGGCAATCCCGCGAGTTGGGCGGCGGTCAGGTCCGGGTGGAGGCGCTGCAATGGTCCCCGGACAGGAAGACCCTCGCCGCGGCCGGCGCGGACGGGACGGTTTGCTTCTACGACCGGCGATCCGGCAATCGGATACGATCCCCCCTGCACGTCTCCACCGACCCGGTGCGAACGCTGGCCTGGGACGGCGCCAACAACAAGTTTGTGACAGTGAGCCAGGACGGGACCGAGCGCTTCTGGGACGCCGCCACGTGGCAAATGGGGCGAGCGATCCACCGGGGCCCGTTCTCTGGCGTCGTGTTCTCGCCGGACGCCCGGCTGAACGCGGCCGGCTGCGGTGCGTTCACCGCCCGCCTCTGGGAGACGGACACCGGCCGGCCGCTGGGCACAGTCGTGCTGCTGCGGCAGGGCTGGCTGGTGGTTTCCGAAGACGGCTGTTACTGCACCGAGAACGACAAGGTCAAGTACGAGCTGGTCGTGGTGGTGCAGACGGAAGCCGGCCAGCAGACGCTCGCGCTGCCCGAATTCGAGGCCAAGTTCCCCTGGAAGAACGCTTGGGGCAACGATCGGAAGAACGCGCGGCTGGACACGCGACGAGGCGTTTCATATCCTCCTTAATGGGTCGCTTCTATGGATATATCCGACTCCGCCGATCTGCTCGCCGCTCTGGGCCGGCATGGGCTGCTGGAAACGGCTCAGCTGGAAGCGCTGCGCTCCCAAACGCAGCCGAGTCTGGCGGCTTCGGGCGCGCTGATCGAGGAGTTGCTCCGGCGCGGCTGGCTGACGCGCTACCAGGCGGATTTAATTCGGCATGGCCGGGCCGGGGAGCTGATCCTCGGGTCCTACGTCCTGCTGGAGCCGTTGGGCGAAGGCGGCATGGGCCAGGTGTTCCAGGCGCGCCAGCGCAAGCTCGGCCGCATCGACGCCGTCAAGGTGGTGCGCGCCGAGCGCCTGTCCAGCCCCGACGCGCTGGACCGCTTCCAGCGCGAAATGCGGGCCGCCGCGGCGCTGTCGCATCCCAACGTCGTCCACGCCTACTACGCCGACGAGGACAAGGGGCGCCATTACTTCGCCATGGAATTGCTCGCCGGCGTGGACCTGGCGCATCTGGTCGAGACGAACGGGCCGCTGCCGTTCGCCGAGGCTTGCGACTACATTCGGCAGGCGGCGCTGGGCTTGCAGCACGCCCACGAGCGCGGCCTAGTGCATCGGGACGTGAAGCCGCAAAACCTGATGCGGACGCCGAATGGGGTCGTAAAAGTCCTTGACCTCGGTCTGGCGCGGGTGGAGACGCGAACCGACTCCGGGGAGCGCACGCTGACCGAAACCGGAACGGTGATGGGGACGCCGGACTACATCGCCCCGGAACAGGTCCGGCAATCGCATACCGTGGACGCCCGTGCCGATCTCTATAGTCTGGGATGCACGCTCTATTATTTGCTGACCGGAAGGCCGCCCTTCCCCGACCGGCCGCTGACGGGCAAGGTCGCCGGCCATCTGTTCGAGGAGCCGGAACCCTTGGAGCAGATTCGCCCCGGGACGCCGCCGCGTTTGGCGTCGCTGGTGCGTCGGCTGATGGCGAAGAAGCCGGAGGATCGTTTTGCCAGCGCGGCCGATCTGGCGGAAGCGCTGCAACGGCTCGGGGACGGCTCGGCGGATTTGGCCGCGACGGATGCCTGGTCGCAAAGCGGCATGTCTTCGCCGGGCGGCAAACGGCGCATTTGGCTGGTCGCGGCGGCGACCGTTCTTCTAATCGCAGGAGCCGCCGGCGCATTCTGGTTTCTGCGGCCGCTCCTTTCGCCGCGCGGTGGCCCTGGACCGTCGGCGCCAACTCCGCCGCCGTCGCCGTCGCCCGGCCAGGCGACGCTCCTCTTCACGGCGGACAGCTCGACCCTGCGGGTGATCGCTCGCCGCAAGGATCGGGCGGACGAGACGCATGAAATCCAGCCGGGGGCGCCGCTGGCGCTCGACGCCGGGGAATATGCATTGGAGCTGGGTCCCGAAGCGCCCGGCGGTTTGCACCTCTTGCCGAGCGAGGTCGCGCTAGCCGCCGGCGCCCAGGCGATGGTGCGTGTAGACAATTACCCCTTGTCGGGATATGCGCTCGTCAGCCGGCCGGCGCCGATCGACGGCGCGCGCAGCTGGACGATCGTGAGCCGTCAGGGCCGCGGCGAAATCACGCACCTGGCCCACAGCCCCGACGGCAAATGGCTGGCCGAGACGCACGAGGACGCCCCGGTGCGCATCTTCACGCCAGGCGGGGCGTTCGTGCGCGCCTTCATCGTTCGCGGACCGGCCGTTCGCGCCCTGGCATGGCGGCCGTTGAATCCGGACGACGCCGATCCGGTTTTGGCGGTATTGAACGGCGAGGACAATGTGCGGGCCTGGTCGGCCGCCACGGGCCGGCAGATATGCGACCTGCACGTCGGGGTCGCCGTCAACGCCGTGGCCTGGTCGGCGGACGGCAAAACCCTGGCGGCGGCGACGAACGGCGAAGTGCGCTTGTGGGACGTGGCCGCTGGGCAAGAAACCCGTGCTTTGCCGGCCATCCAACCGATCCGCTGCCTGGCGTGGTCGCCCGACGGCAAGGTCCTGGCCGGGGGCGGCGACGACGGAGCGGTGCACCTGTGGCGGCCGCCGGACTGGACCGAGGAAGCCCGCACCGGACACGCTGGCCCGGTCCTCGACCTGGCCTGGTCGCCGGATTCGACATTGCTGGCGTCGGCGGGCCGCGATGGCGCCGTCCGTCGCTGGCCGGCCGCACAGGGGGCCGAGTCGCCGGTGCCGATCCACACGGGCAAGAAGGAGCCGACCGCGCTGGCGTGGATTGCGGACAGGGCCGGCCCGAAAATCGCCGTTTGCGGCGAAGTCGGTCCGCAGGATCCGTCCGTGCTAATGTGGAACGGCCAAAGCGGCCAGGCGGCGCCGGCGCCCGGGCTGCGGGGCGAAATGATGCTGGCCCTGTCCGCGTCGCCGGACGGCAAGACGCTGGTGTGCGGCGGCGGGCGGCGCATCACCCACTACTGGGACCTGGAAAAGGATAAGGAGCGCGCGGCCGTCGCCGCCTCGGACAGCGACGCGGGCGGCGGCGCCGCGTGGGCGCCTGACGGCAAGTACGCGGCGACCGACGGCTGGGGCCAGGCCGTGTTCGTCTGGACGCTGGGCGGCGAACTGGCGCGCCGGTCGCCCGTGATTGACGACCGAACGGCGGCGGTGTCCTGGGCGCATGGGCCGCGGCGGGTGGCGTACATCGCCGGCGACCAGGTCTTCGTCTGGTCCACGAGCGAGCCTGCAGTCGCGGGCCTCATGAGGGGAGTCGGCCAACCCAAGCTGACGGCTTGGTGTCCGCAGCCGGGTCGGCCGGACAGCATGTTGGCCGTCGCATTCGACGATCATCATATTCGCATCTACCTGCCCAAGACCGGCGGCTTCAAAGCCACGGTCAGTTGCGGGTCCAGGCCGATCACCGCCCTGGCCTGGGCGCCGGTCGGCGAGGCGCTGGCGGCCGGCGACGAGGGGGGCGACGTGTACATCGCCGAACCGATCGGCATGGGGACGCCGGCGGCCCATCGGAAGCTGACGCACGCCGGCGCGGTCGTTTCGCTAGCCTGGTCGCCCGACGGGGCAACGCTGGCCGCGGCTTTCGCCGACGGCGCAGTCGTCTTGTGGGACCACGAGAAGGGCCAATCGGCGGGCGAGCTGATCGACTCCAAGGAGGCGGCCGGCCCCGCGGCATGGTCGGCCGACGGCAAGACGCTGCTCGTCCTCGGCGAGGACGGCGTTGGGCGCGTCTGGAACGTGGAGACGAAGGAGCTGCTGCGCAGGGTGCACGGCCTGCCGCGGCGGGGCGTGCTGTCGCCGGACGGCGCGCTGGCGGCTTTCGTCCACAAGAGCTATAGCCTGCGTCTCTGGGAGACGGCGACCGGCCGGCCGCTGGGCACGGTCGTCCGCCTGGAGCACGGCTGGGCGGTCTTTTCGGAAACCGGCCATTACCGATGCGAAAACAAGGAAGCGGAGAAGGAGCTGGCCTGCGTCGTGCAGACCGACGAGGGCCAGCAGACGCTTCGCCCCGAACAGTTCGCGGAGCAATACCACTGGAAGAACAACCCCGACGCCGCGCGCCTGGACACGCGCTGACCGCCCTTGCA
>Ga0307476_10002437_pt1 | contig 11147 bp, 8 predicted proteins | sample atmos_gasesECM2C_2_FD_203314 | JGI IMG/M metagenome (GOLD analysis project Ga0307476, IMG submission 203314) | Hardwood forest soil microbial communities from Morgan-Monroe State Forest, Indiana, United States - atmos_gasesECM2C_05 | ecosystem: Environmental > Terrestrial > Soil > Temperate... | reverse complement strand
GAATGTCCGGGTCATTTTTCTGACTTACTATTCTTGCCGGGGCAAGCTTTTCGCGAACCAGGTCTACTTGTTCCGGGTCGTTCTTTCCCCGACGGATGACGCCAACTTTTACGCCGCTTCCCGGCTGTCCGTGCAGCAGATTCATTGCCTGCCCAACCGACATTTCACGCGTAGTGAATCCTGCCACCGACTCAAAGATATCGCCGCTATGGATGCCCGCTTTCTCCGCGGGGCTATCGGGCAGAACCGAAACCACAATCACATAACCATAGCGCTTGCTAAGCGTCAGTCCGGTGTCTCCAGGGTTGGTGCTGGCCATTTTCTGTTTGTATTCGGTGTATTCCCGCGGCGTCAGGTAGCTGGACTCGGGATCGAGCGATTCCAGCAGACCGTGCAACGCCCCCGCCGTCACCAAATGCATGTTCGGCTCGTCAACGTAGTCCTGCTGAACCTTCTGCAGTACTTCACCGTAGACCGTCAGCGACTTGTACGCGCGCTCCTCGTGCGTCTGCCCCAGGACATGTCCCAGTCCGGCATAGCAAAACACCACCACAGAAATTGCGAGGATTACGATTCGTGCAGTCCGGTTCATGCTTGGCCTTTCCTTAGAAATGGGCTTAACAACCAGGCTTGACGGTGGCCCAAATAACGGCTCAGATTAAAGTATACACCGACCTCAGTTTTGACGCGCCCAGAACGCAAAAGGACACTTCGTTTTCCCCTAGCACATAACGACGGAATCCCCACAGCAACCGGCCATAACGTTGTGTTTTTACCACACCAGTCGAGAGTTCAGCCGCAAACATTCTCGTAACATGATGAAAACAAAGGTATAACGGTGCGACCAACCTGGTGCAAAAGGTGCTACGCTTGCAGTGTCCCACTATGTTTCAGAATACCATTCAGAGCCAGGTCTCAACCGAAGGCATCGGCCTTCACACCGGAGTCTTCGGTCATGTTCGTCTTCTACCAGCGCCCGCTGACAGTGGCATCGTTTTTCGCCGCACCGACCTTGATCATTTTCCGATCGAAGCCAGCGGCCGCAATGTCGCTCGCGTCAGCTACGCCACCAGCCTGATGAAGCAGGGCGTGCTTCTCTCCACCACCGAACATCTGCTTGCAGCGATCTACTCCTCCGGGATCGACAACATCTTCATTGACATTGATTCGATCGAGGTGCCGATCCTCGATGGCTCCGCCGAGCCATTCCTGCAGCTTCTGGATCAAGCTGGCATTCGCCGTCTGCGTCGCCGCCGCCGCTACCTTAAAGTCGTCCGCCCTATCGAGGTCATTGAGCAGGATCGCCGCATCGGCATCTATCCCACCGACGAATTTCGCGTTCAGTGCTACGTCGACTTTCCGCATCCACTGGTCGGCCAGCAGCAAATCGAAATGGTGGTTCGTCCGGAGACTTTTCGCAACTTGTTGGCTCGGGCGCGCACCTTCTGTTTTGAGCGCGATATTGAACCGCTTCGCTCCATGGGCTTGATTCGCGGCGGTTCTCTCGATAATGCAATTGTGCTTACCGACGACGGCGTGATGAATGGCCCTTTGCGCTTTCCCGACGAATTCGGCCGTCACAAAGCGCTCGATTTGATTGGCGATCTGGCGCTCGTCGGCCTGCCGCTACTCGGTCGCGTCGAAGCCCACAAGGCTGGCCACGCGCTCCATACACAACTTGTCAGCCGCCTGCTTGCTGATTCTTCCAGTTGGGTCATCACCACCGAAGAAGAAACTTTCGCGGAAACCCGCGTTCTCGCCGCAGCTCCCGCCGCGGACTAATCGACGCGTGCTCCTCCCAAGCAAGAAATTAATTCTCATCCTTGTCCACATCTTGCTCTGAGCTGGGGGCGTCGACCGGATCGCTGCGCGGGCCAACGATTTGCGAGTACGCTTGCCGGATCACGCCTTCTTCATCCAAAAAGAAAAATCGCTTTCCAGTCAGATTTGGCTGTACCGGTCGAGCCACCAATGCAAACACGCGGACCTGTTCCGATCCGTTTACGCCGGGCGTGTATTGAAACAGGTAGCCTCTTCGCACCGGCAAAGGAACCGCGAGCCGGGCATCGGTCAGATTCGCTCGCGTGCAATTTCCTGAGCCGGGCCCTAGTGGCAGCAACGTCGCTGGGTAACCCTGTTGCGGACACTTCGCTGCATACGCTTTCAGCGCTTGGTCGTAGGTTCTCATGGTCGCAATGGCGGCTGTTTCGTTTGCCGGAATGTCTCTGCCGAGCGTTGTACGAAACATGAAGACCACAAAAACTATGTACATGGTGGTGAGCGCGATTCCCAGGTAGCCCATCACCAGCCCTGCAATGGCCACGCCGTGGCCAGTCATTCGGTTGGCGCTGCGCTTGATATCGACCAGCGCGAGATGACCGAGAATTATTGCCGCGATGGAGGCCGGAGCGCACAAAAACAAGACGCCGCACACCAGGCTGGCGATCGCTTTGTTGCTGCTTTGCGGCGGTGCCCATTCCTGCTGGGGCACGGCCAGCTGCGGCACCGGCTGCGGCACTCCGCAATAGGGACACAACGGCACAAAATCAGCCAGGTTTCCGCGGCAGTTGGTGCATTGCTTCAAGCTCTAGCCTCCGATGTCAGCCTATAAACCGAACGGTGCCGAGAATGTATAAGGAAATCAGTCGGTTCGTCTATCAGGCAATTTCGGCCGCTGCGGGCGCCGCGCAACAAATCTTTCCGAAAAGTGCTGCGCGGGATTGTCAAAGCCACAAGGGCGGGAGAGAATGGCCGCACTATGCCGAATAAAGACGTAGTCATCGTCATTCTGGCTGCTGGCAAAGGCACGCGGCTGAGATCGTCTCTCGCGAAAGTGCTGCATCGCGCCGGTGGACGCCCACTCATCGAACACGTAGTGCGCTGCTGTGTGCCGTTGAAGCCGAAACGAATGGTCACTGTCGTGGGTCACCAGGGAGATCAAGTGACCGCTGCGGTTGAACCGCTGCAAACGCAAATTGTTTTGCAGCAGCCGCAAAACGGAACCGGCCACGCCATGCTTGTAGCCAAGCGCGCGCTGGGCAACGCCAAAATCGCGCTGGTGGTTCCCGGTGACGCCCCGCTGATTCGCACGGAAACTCTGAAGTCACTGCTGGCCTTGCATCGCACTGGAAATGCCGCCGCGACAATTCTTACTGCCGTGCTCGCCGATCCCAGCGGCTATGGCCGCATTGTGCGCAAAACAGAAACGCAAGTCGGCGCTATCGTCGAAGATTCGCAACTGGCTCCGGAACAGCGCGAGCTTAATGAAATTAATTCCAGCATTTACTGTTTCAGCCTGGCCAAGCTGTGGCCGGCGCTTGCTCACGTGAAACCAAATAACAAGCATCGCGAAATCTATTTGACCGACGCCATCGCGGAGCTCGCTGCAAAGGGCGAAACGGTTCTGGCGCAGATTGCGCTGGATCCGCGCGAAGTTCTCGGGTGCAATACGCGCCTGGACCTCGCGGAAGTGGACCGGATTTTCCGCGAGCGCAAACGCGAAGAGCTTATGACTGCGGGCGTCACGATTCAATTGCCGGAAACAGTTGTAATCGATCCCGAAGTTACCGCGGGAGAAGACTGCACCATCGAACCGGGCGTGCAGCTTCTGGGAAAGACAAAACTTGGCGAACGCTGCGTTATCCAGACTGGAAGCGTTCTGCTGAATGCGATTCTCGATGATGAGGTCACCGTCAAACCGCATTCGCTGATTGAAGAGAGCCGTCTTGAAGATGCAACGACGATAGGACCCTTTGCGCGCTTGCGCGCCGGCACGCACCTGAAAGCCGGAGCTCGCGTGGGGAATTTTGTGGAAACAAAGAAAGCGGTGATCGGTGAAGGCAGCAAAGTTCCGCATCTTTCTTATATTGGTGATGCCCGGCTCGGATCGAAAACAAATATCGGTGCTGGAACCATCACCTGTAATTACGACGGCGTAAACAAACATCAAACCACGATTGGCAACCGGGTTTTTGTCGGCAGCGATTCGGTATTGATCGCTCCCGTGAAAATCGGCGATGGCGCGTACGTCGCAGCGGGATCCGCAATCACGAAAAATGTTCCTGCGGAATCGTTGGGCGTTGCGCGCAGCCATCAGCTCAACAAAAAAGGCTGGGCCGCCAAGAAACGCCGCGAACTTGCTGCGGCTGCGCACGCAAAATCTCCGAAAAAGAGATCCCGAAAAAAAACCGGCAAACGCCGCTGATTTCCAGACCCACTGATTTTTGTCCACGCTGACTTTTTTTCTCTGCTGCGTTTCTAAGAAGCATTGAAACAGGTGCGCCGCAGTGTTATCGTGCGCTGCGCGTGTCCCCCTGAAGGAGCTCTCCCGTGGGCAACTGGGTGAACTGGCTGCTCGTGATTGTTGGTGTGTTGTGCGCCGCAGCCGAGCTGGCGCTGGGCGCGCTTACCGGGTTCGATCTCGCACTGGTCGGAGCATCTCTCGCCGCGGGCGGGATCATCGGTCTTCTGGCGCAGTCGTGGCACGTTGGCCTGATTAGCGCGGCGTTTTTTGCGTTGCTGTACTTCGCGTTGTTTCGCCGGTGGCTCAAGGCAAAATTGTACGTAAAGGATCAAGCGTCGAATGTCGACGCCGTGGTTGGAAAAATGGGAGTGGTAACAAAGCGGATTGGCCAGCGCGATTGCGGCATTGTCAAGGTTGGCAGCGAGGAATGGCGCGCCGAGCTTGCCCAGCCGACTGATCCTGCGCGCGAAGTCGGCGCGGACGTGCAGATTGTTTCCGTCGAAGGCGTAACTCTGAAAGTGAAGTGAGGATAAAAATTCATGGATGCCACATTTTTTCTGCCGATGCTGCTGGTTGCGGCCCTGATTTTTGGATTGATCCTGTTGGCTCGTTCGGCGCGCATCGTGAATCAGTACGAAAAGGGAATTGTGATGCGCCTCGGAAAATTTCACGGCCTGGTCCCGTCGGGACTGGCGATCATCATGCCGCTTACCGACAGCGTGATTCGCGTGGACATGCGCGAACAGGTGATCAGTGTGCCGCCGCAGAAATTGATCACGAAGGACAACGTGACGGTGGAAGTGGACGCCGTCGTGTACTACAAAGTGGTTGATCCGGTGAAAAGTCAATTTGAAGTCCAGGACTTCGGCTATGCATGCACTACGCTGGCGCAAACGAATTTGCGCAATCTGATTGGCGATCGCACGCTGGACGAAACTTTGGTGGCGCGCGACATGATCAATACCAATTTGCGTCATGTGCTGGACGAGGCGACGAATGGGTGGGGTGTAAAGGTGACGCGCGTCGAAGTGCAGAAAATCGACCCGCCGCGCGACATTACCGAAGCCATGTCCCGCCAGATGAAGGCGGAACGCGACAAGCGTGCTTCGATCCTCGAAGCAGAAGGCTTCAAGCAGAGCCAGATTTTGCAGGCCGAAGGCGTGAAACAATCGGAAATTTTGAAAGCGGAGGGCGACGCGCAGGCTCGCGTAACCCGCGCGAACGCTGAAGCGGAAGCGATTCGCCTGGTTTCAACCGCAGCGGAAACTTTTTTCAAGGATCGGGCGGAAGTGATGCGCCGCCTGGAAGTGCTGAACAATACGCTGGCGCAAAACACCAAGTACATCGTACCGTCCAATTCCGGACTGGTGAATGTGCTTGGCCTGGATAGCGCGATGGGCGGTGCCGCCGGTGCGGCAGGCGCTGCGATGATTCCTCCGAAGCCACCTCCTTACCCGAAAAGCTGACGCGATTCGAGCAAATGCTGCGATCGCAGACTCGGCTTAGGCGAGCTTGTCTGCGTGGTTGTCGCGAATTCAATCTTCGACTTCTTTCCGAACAGATTTTGGGAAATAAGAAGCTTAGGGACTGTACGCGCAAGAAGAACAGCGGTTATATAATCGACGTAGCCGATGGAAGGTCGAGCCACTGTGATAAAATGGATTTCTCCAATGCCATCGAGAGCTACAGCACCATGAAATTCGGAGTCGTCGTCTTTCCGGGTTCGAATTGCGACCACGACGCGTTTTACGCCGTCGGGAATATCCTGAAAAAGCCTGTTGAGTTTATTTGGCACCAGTCGGAAGACCTGGCTGGTTGCGACACCATCATTCTGCCTGGTGGATTTGCACATGGCGATTATTTGCGGACCGGGGCGATTGCGCGCTTCTCACCGGTGATGAAGTCGGTGGAGAAATTTGCCAAGACCGGCGGCATTGTTCTGGGAATCTGCAATGGATTTCAGATTTTGCTGGAAGCGGGTCTGCTGCCGGGCGCGATGATGCGGAATAAAGGGCTGCGGTATATTTGCCGGCATGTTTATATTCGCGTGGAGGAGACAGATACACCGGTGACATGCGCGGCGAACCGAGGGCAAGTGTTGAGAATTCCGATTGCGCATAACGAAGGAAATTACAACTGCGATGAAGCGACGATGGCGGAACTGGAAAAGAACCGGCAGATTCTTTTTCGGTATACCAGCCCGGATGGGGCGGGTGACCACGAAGGAAATCCCAACGGATCGATGTGCAACATCGCGGGAATCTGTAATCGCGAACGGAACGTGGCCGGGTTGATGCCGCATCCCGAACGGGCGATGGAATCCGCGCTCGATTCGGCAGACGGGCGGGTGATTTTTCAGTCATTAGTGTCGGCCTTGGCGGGGGCGGCGAAAGCGACCGCGTAGAAAGGTACAGAGTCAAGGAACCGGCCTAAAGGCCGGCCACTACGAAAGCCAGAAAAGCGGCAGCGGGGGCTGCCGCCCGCCAAAGGGGAATGATGGCAACGGCCAGCATGGAAATTAAGGTGACGCCGGAGATTGCGGCCGAGCATGGCGTTAGGAAGGAGGAGTACGCGCGCATACAGAAGATTTTGGGGCGCGACCCGAATATCACCGAGCTGGGAATTTTTTCGGTGATGTGGAGCGAGCACTGCTCCTACAAATCGAGCAAAGTGCACTTGAAGCGGCTGCCAACGCGCGGGGAATTGGTGGTGCAAGGGCCGGGAGAAAATGCCGGCGTGGTGGATATCGGCGACGGGCTGGTCGCGGCGTTCAAAATCGAGTCGCATAATCATCCTAGTTATGTGGAGCCGTTTCAGGGTGCGACGACGGGAGTTGGCGGTATCTTGCGCGACATTTTTACCATGGGCGCGCGTCCGATCGCGGTGCTGGATTCGTTGCGGTTTGGGCCGATTACGGAAGATGGATTTGCGGGAGCGAGCGGGAGTGCTTTTGCAACCAGAGACGAAGATGGCGGCCTGAAGGCCGCCGCTACAAAAGAAGAAATAAAGGCAAACCGGCGGATTCTCGATGGCGTAATTCGGGGCGTGGCGAATTACGGGAATTGTTTTGGCGTGCCGACGATTGGCGGAGAAGTTTGTTTTGAGCCGTGCTATTCGCAGAACCCACTGGTGAATGCGTTGGCGCTGGGGATTGCGCGCAAGGAAGATATTTTTCTGGCGAAAGCCAAGGGCGTCGGCAATCCGGTGATTTATGTTGGCGCGAAAACGGGGCGCGACGGGATTCACGGCGCATCGCTCCTGGCTTCGGCGGAGTTCACGGAAGAATCGCAACAGAAGCGCCCGAATGTGCAGGTCGGCGATCCGTTCGTCGAGAAATTGCTGCTGGAAGCTTGCATCGAAGCGATGCGCACCGGCGCGGTGGTGGCGATTCAGGACATGGGCGCGGCGGGGCTGACGTGCTCGACAATGGAAATGGCTTCACGCGGCGGCACGGGGATTGAAATTGATCTGGCGAAAGTGCCCCAGCGCGAAACGGGCATGACGCCTTACGAAATCATGCTTAGTGAATCGCAGGAGCGCATGCTGCTGGTAGCGGAGCGCGGACGCGAGCGCGACGTGCTGGACGTTTTCAAGAAGTGGGGACTGGACGCCGTGGTGATCGGCGAAGTGAAGGCTGGCGAACTGGCTATTGTCAGAAATTCCGGCATGGTGGCGGCGGAAATTCCTGCGCATCCGCTGGCGGAGGAAGGCCCGGTTTATCAGCGGCCGATTGCCGCGCCTGCGCAGCGCGTCGAGAGTGAAAAGGATTGGTTTCGATTCGCGCCGGACGGAACAGACCTCACGGAGAATTTTAGGAAATTATTGGCGTCGCCGGCCATTGCTGCAAAGCGATGGATTACCGAGCAGTACGACACCATGGTGCGGACAAATACGCTGGCGGGCCCGGGCGCGAGCGATGCGGCGGTGGTGCGCATCAAGGAGTCTGAGAAAGACGGCCCGAACGGAAAGACCATGCGCGCACTCGCGCTTTCGACAGATGGGAATGGACGCTGGTGCCAGTTGAATCCGAAACTGGGTGCGATGCATGCCGTGGCCGAGGCGGCGCGAAATGTGGCGACGAGCGGCGCGCGCCCCATTGCGGCCACCAATTGCCTGAATTTCGGCAGTCCGGAAAAACCGGAGGTGATGTGGCAGTTTTCGCAAGCGATTGACGGAATCAGCGAGGCGTGCACGACTTTGGGAACGCCGATTACCGGCGGGAACGTGAGCTTTTATAACGAGACGTTGGGGAAATCCATCTATCCGACGCCGGTGATTGGGGTTTTGGGAATTTTAGAAGATGCATCGCGGGTCCTGAAGATTGCCTTTCGGAATGCGGGCGATGTGATCGTCCTGTTGAATGGTCTGGACTCCCGTCATTCCGAACGAAGTGAGGAATCTCTCTTGTCTTCGCAGGCCAAGGAATTCTCCACTGGAGAATATGCGAAGACCGTTGGCAGCGTCGTTGCGGGCGAGCCTCCGGCGATTGATCTCGGAGCCGAGAAACGATTGATCGACTGTCTGGTGGCGTTAGCGCGGGATGCGGTAGTTGTATCGGCTCACGATATTTCCGACGGTGGGCTTGCGGTTGGCGTCGTGGAGTCTTGCTTCGCCTCCGGTGTAGGGGCACAACATGTTGCGCCCCAGCTTGGCGTGATGATTACTGTGGATGACAGCGCTGTTGCGGAATTCGTCCTATTCGGCGAAAGCGGCGCGCGGTGCGTGGTCAGCGTCTCACCGGCAAAGCTTGCCGCGCTTCAAGGAATTGCGCGACAATACGGCGTCGCGGCCAGCGAAATCGGCCAGGTTACCCAGAACGCTTCGCTGCGCATCGAACACAAGGGGCGCACAATTATCGCTTCCCCAGTCGAAAATCTGCGCGATATTTGGGGCAATTCATTGGAACGCGCGCTGCAATCGAAATGACGCCACAATAGCCGAAATGACGCAAAAACTTGCATACGCCGACGATCACTTCCACGATTATTGTGGCGTGGTCGGGGTGTACGGCCACGAAGAGGCTGCGAAGCTGGTGTATCTGGGATTGTATGCGCTGCAGCATCGCGGTCAGGAATCGGCGGGAATCGTTTCGACTGACGAAAAAGATTTGTACGCGCATCGCGCGATGGGCGAAGTCGAAGAAATCTTCACGCCGGACATTTTGAACAAGTTGCCAGGCAGCGCTTCAATTGGGCACACGCGGTATTCAACTGCGGGCGACAAAGCGCTGCTGAACGCGCAGCCGATCATGATCGACTGCAACAAAGGCAAAATTTCCATAGGGCACAACGGGAATCTGACGAATGCTGCGGAGTGGCGGCGCAGGCTTGAGCATCGCGGATCGATCTTTCAGACCAACAGCGATACGGAAGTCGTCGTGCACCTGCTGGCTAAGTCACAGGCGCGCAATTTATCCGGTGCGCTGGGTGACGCGTTAAATCAATGCGAAGGCGCTTATTCGCTGGTGGTGTTGACGCCGGACGAATTGTATGCGGTGCGCGATCCGCGCGGGTTTCGTCCGTTGAACCTTGCTAAATTCACCACGCCAAATGGCGCAACTGCCTGGATTGTCGCCAGCGAAACCTGCGCGTTTGATTTGTTGAATGCGCAATACCTGCGTGAGATCGAACCAGGCGAGATGCTGCGCATTTCGAAGTCCGGTCTCGAGTCCATTCACTTCGCGCCGGAAAAGCCGAAACAATTTTGCATTTTCGAGCATGTATATTTCGCGCGACCGGACAGCACGATTTTTGCACGCAGCGTGAACGACAGCCGCGAAGCGCTTGGCCGTCAGTTGGCGCGAGAGCATCCGGTGGACGCAGATTTGGTTGTGCCGGTGCCGGATTCGGGCGTACCCGCGGCGGTGGGCTATGCCATGGAGTCGCGCATTCCATTCCGCATGGGGCTCATTCGCAATCATTATATTGGACGCACATTCATCGAGCCTTCGCAGGCAATCCGCAACTTTGGCGTTAAGCTGAAGCTGAACCCGGTGCGCGGGCTGATAGAAGGGAAGCGCGTGATTCTGGTGGACGATTCGATCGTGCGCGGAACGACCAGCCGCAAAATTGTGCGCATGGTGCGCGAAGCGGGAGCGAAAGAAGTACACGTGCGGATTTCCTGTCCGCCGACGATTTCGCCGTGTTACTACGGCGTGGATACGCCGACGCGCGAAGAGCTCATCGCTTCTTCGAACACGCCAGCGGAAATTTGCCGCTTCCTGGGAGCGGATTCGCTGGGTTACATTTCGCTGGCGGGGCTGCGTCAATCGGTGAATGACACCGCGGGCAACTTTTGTACGTCTTGCTACACGGGGAATTATCCCACGGACCCTGTTCAGCTTGAGGTTCGAGAAGGCACAGGATTCGGCAAGCTGGGCGAACCGGCGGCCGTAACGGTGGAACGTGAAGGCTAAGCAACCGCTAAAGAACAACACGCAAAAGCAATTCGAGCTGACTATGAAGCAAAAGATCAGCCGCGAGGCGCTCGCTTGGTTCTGGGTGGGCCTGGTTTTTCTGTTGATCAACGGCGCGGTTGGTCAGGCGCGAGTGATTCCTTCCGAGTCCATGCAAAACACGTTGCTGGTTGGCGACCACCTGATCATGAGCCGCGTGGGCTACGATGCCGGCATTCCTTTCACCAACGTTCATGTTCCATTGTGGAGAAATCCCAAGCGCGGGCAGATTGTCATTTTCCGTGCAGTGGTTCCCGGCGAAAATTCAGACATCATCAAGCGAGTGATCGGACTGCCGGGCGAAACCGTAGACGTGCGCGACGGCGGAGTTTGGATTAACGGGACGCGTGTGCACGAGGACTACACCATCGGGCGCACGGAACCGGGCGAACCGGCGATGTTTCAGGCCGCGTTCGCGGGCCGCACCAAGGTCTTGCCGTACACCGTGCC
>Ga0307476_10002436_pt1 | contig 11147 bp, 4 predicted proteins | sample atmos_gasesECM2C_2_FD_203314 | JGI IMG/M metagenome (GOLD analysis project Ga0307476, IMG submission 203314) | Hardwood forest soil microbial communities from Morgan-Monroe State Forest, Indiana, United States - atmos_gasesECM2C_05 | ecosystem: Environmental > Terrestrial > Soil > Temperate... | reverse complement strand
CTGCTGGTCACGAGTCTCTGGAGCGGGGGGGCGGGGTAAGCTCTGGTCTCGATGAAGCTGGTTAAGACCCACGGGTCGTTGAACGAGATCTTCGCGCTTGACGCTGCGCCGGACGCGTGGGGGTCCGATGCTGAGCTTCTGGAGTTTGTCCGGCGGGTGTGCGACCGGTCTTCGTGGACCGGGGGCAGTGACGGGATCTACCTCTACGACGCGAGCGGGCAGAACGCGCGGGCCTGGTTCTTCAATCCCGACGGGTCGCCGGCCGAGTTCTGCGGGAACGGGATGCGCGGGCTCGGGCGCCTGATTCTCGATCTGCGCGGCACCGATACCGAGGTCGTCAGCAGCGGCGGGCGCGACTACACCGTTCACCGCGCGCCGTCGACGCCGGAAGGCGTCCGCCAGGTGCTGCTCGAGCTGCCGCCGCTCCGTTTCGACGACGCCGAACTGCCCGAGCCATTCGGCGGCTTCACGGCCGTGGCGGTCCCGAACCCGCACGTCATCTCCGTGGTCGAGGAGTACTCCGAGCCTGCCCTCATCGAGCTTGGCAAGCGCGCCGACGAGGTCTTCGCGGAAGGCGCGAACGTCTCTTTCCTCCAGCCGCTCGGTTCCACCGCGGACGCGGCTCCCGAGGTGTTTGTCCGCACCTTCGAGCGCGGCGCGGGCCTGACCCCGTCCTGCGGCTCAGGGGTGGTGGCGTCACGCGCCGCCTACTCCCGGGTGTCTGGCCTCGACCCGGCTCAGCGCCTGGTTGTCCGCAACGCCGGCGGCGTGGCCGCCGCCTCGATCCAGGTCCGTGACGGCGACTGGCACCCGGTCCTCGAGGGCAACGCCACGGTCGTCTACCGCGCCGAGGTAGACCTGGCCGGCCGCCAGGCTGGCCCGGTTGAGCTGGCCGTGGAAGAGAACGCCGCCTACAGCACCCTGGATGAGCGCAACACGGCCTTCCTCAAAAGCCGTTGCATCATTACCGCCCATCCTTAAATCGCTGAATCGCCCGTCTCTGCCGCCAGCCGGGCCAACTGATGCCTCGAATTTCTCCCTCGAAACATATAAGGCGAATGGCTGACACCTGGGTTAAACTCTAAAATTGTCGTGCGAGGCACCGTCGGGCCTAGTTCTCAGTTACGGGCCGCATCAGTGGTGCCTCCGTCGTCACCGCAGAGGGAGCGGGTTTACATGGCCGTTATAGTCGCAGACGCCGTCATTACCTCAAGCATGCCAGACATTCACGACCTGCCGCTCGATTCTGATGTGGCAATTGATACAGTGGAATACGCATGCATTATGCGTCGGGTGGCCTCTCAGGATCGTGCCTCGTCTACGCCGGTCTCCGCCTTCAATTCGTCGATCTAGCTGGCCTTGGCCGGAGCCGACAGCACCCTGCCCTTCCGGCAGTTCGTCCTGAAGGTCCACAGCCGCTGCGACCTGGCGTGTGATCACTGCTACGTCTACGAGCACGCCGACCAGAGTTGGCGCGGCCGCCCGGCGGTGATCTCGCCGGAGACGGTCGCTAAAGCGGCGGAGCGTATCGCGGACCATGCCAAAGACCACGGTCTGCCCGCGGTGCGCGTCATCCTGCACGGCGGGGAACCGCTGCTGGCGGGCGCGCACCGGCTTGCCGCGATCAGCCGGGAACTGCGTCGGGCGATAGAGCCTTCCTGCCAGCTTGACCTGCGCATCCATACCAACGGGGTCAGGCTCGATGCCGAGTTCTGCGAGGTGCTGCTGGCCAACCGGGTAATGGTAGGCATCTCACTGGACGGCGACCGGGCCGCCAACGACCTGCACCGCAGGTATGCGAACGGCCGCAGCAGCTACGATCAGGTCCTCCGCGCGGTCGGCCTGCTTCGCCAGGAACGGTACAGAGGGATCTACGCGGGCCTGCTCGCCACGATCGACGTCCGCAGCGATCCTGGCGCGGTCTACCACGCTCTCGCCGCTCTTGAGCCACCCAACCTGGACTTCCTGCTACCGCACGGGACGTGGGATAACCCGCCGCCAGGTGCGGGTACGCCTGGCGTGACGCCTTACGCCGACTGGCTGATCGCCGTATTCGGCGAATGGAATTCAAGCGGCCGCCGGGTGCCCGTCCGGCTCTTCGAGTCGATCATCGCGACATCGCTCGGCGGAGTCTCAGGCACCGAGTCGCTCGGGCTCGCGCCAAGCGACGTGCTCGTCATCGAGACCGACGGCACGCTCGAGCAGGCCGACTCGATCAAGGTCGCGTACGACGGTGCGCCCGCCACCGGCCTCCATATTTCCAGGCATCCGCTCGACGCCGCCGCCGTCCACCCGGCCATCAGAGCACGGCAGCAAGGCATTCGCGGCTTGTCCGCGACCTGCCGCAAGTGTCCCGTGGTCACCAGTTGCGGTGGTGGCCTGTACGCCCACCGCTATCGTAAAGAAAACGGATTCGACAATCCTTCTGTGTACTGCGCCGACCTCCTGAAGATTATCGGTCACGTGCGGTCTCGGCTGCGGTCACCTTCCCGCGCCGTCGCAGCGGGTCGGCCACGGGCGCACCAGTTGGCGGCCGGCCATTTCGACGTGCTGGCCGCCGGGTTCGGTGACGGCGAAGCCGTGACCCAGCTGATCACCGCGCAGCGAAGCGTACAGCGCGCGCTGCTCCGGCTGCTCCGTGAGCATGCGAAGAAGGGCGCTGACGATCGGTTCCTCGCTGCCTGGGCGCTGCTCGTCCACCTGGAGAAGGAGCATCCCGCGGAGACAGGCCGCGTGCTCGCTCATCCCTACGTGCGTACCTGGGCCGAGCGGTGCCTCCAGTCGGTGAGCGCCGCCGGGCTGCCCGCTGACGCCGGTTACCTGGCGGCGATCGTCGCGGCGGTGGCCGTCAGGGCAGGCGCGCCCGCCGCGATTGAGGCGCCGGTCAGAGCGGGCTACGTTTACCTGCCCACGCTTGGCAGGCTCCGGGTCGGGAGCGCGCGAACCGTCGAGATCGTCACCGGCTGCACCGGTGCCCAAGTCCGGTCTTCCGCGCGCAGTTGGGACGTACGGCTGACCGGCCAGGCGCTGAGCCAGGACTGGCAGCCGGTACGCGACCTGCGGGCCGGGCGCCTGGCGGTCAGCCTTGAAGATACCGACCCGTACCGTGACTGCCTCCAGTGGCCGGCCGCTCCCCGCCTCGACGCGGCCGGAGTGGCCCGCTGGCAGGAGCAGTTCGTCCTCGCCTGGCGGCTGATCGAGTCCGCCTACCCCGCGTACGCCGCGGGGCTTGCAACTGGGCTTTCGACGCTCACGCCGCTGGCCGACCGTGGGGCTGACGGGAACGTCAGCGCCGCGGCCAGGCACGCGTTCGGTGCGGTCGGCGCCGCGCTCCCGCAGGACGCGGACACCCTGGCGCTGCTGCTCATCCATGAGTTCCAGCACGTGAAGCTCGGTGCCGTGCTTGACCTGTTCGAGTTGTGCGACCCGGCGGACCAGCGACTGTTCTACGCGCCGTGGCGTGCTGACCTGCGCCCGCTTGAGGCGCTGCTTCAGGGCGCTTACGCGCACATCGGCGTGACAGATTACTGGCGCATCCGCAGGCACCGCGCCGACGGTCCAGAGGCCGTCGCCGCCGAGGAGCGATTCGCCCGGTGGCGCGTGCTCACCGCGGAAACGATCGACACGCTCGCGGGTTCCGGCGCACTCACTCCGCTCGGGACACGCTTCGTCGAAGGAATGCGCGCGACGGTGATTCCATGGCTTGACGAGCCGGTGCCTGACCGTGCGATGCAGGCAGCTCGCGAGTGGGTCACCAGCCGGCCGTCATCGAGTCGCAAGTAGCCATAAGCGATACGCGAAACCAGTGGTGGAGATGTTACACGATTGGCTGAAATTCCGAAGTGTGGCCGGGTAGGGCATCCTAGAATTTGCTGCTTTGCCAGATATCATGGCGCTTTAATTGGGGCGTGCGACTTGGGTGAGGAGCGGGGCATGCGAAAAAACTTCCACGATGAATACGCGCGTGCCGTCGCGCCGCTCCCTGAATTCGGAGAATCGCTTCAGTCCCTGCTTGAGCGCCTGCTGGCCACGGAGGCGGAAAAGGTTCAGCTTCACGTCCACGCGGTGAACTACCGCGTCAAGTCAGAAGAGAGCGCCGAGCGCAAGACGGCGCGTCCGCGCCAGGGCGCGACAGAGGCGGGCCCGCGCCCGCTCGACACCCTCACCGACCTGCTCGGCATCCGCGTCATCACCTACTTCATGGACGGCGTCGACGCCGTCGCGAAGCTGATCGAGCGAGAGTTCGCCGTTGACGAGGACAACTCGGTGGACAAGCGGACTGTTCTTGACCCGGACCGGTTCGGATACCTGTCACTGCACTACGTTGCCGAGCTTGGCCCGGGACGCGCCGCCATGCCGGAGTACCAGAAGTACGGCGGCATTAAGTTCGAGATTCAGATCCGCTCGATCCTCCAGCATGCCTGGGCCGAAATAGAGCACGACCTGGGGTACAAGTCGAAGGAAGGCGTCCCGCGTCTCGTCCGGCGTAAGTTCTCGCGGCTGGCGAGCGTGCTCGAACTCGTGGACGACGAGTTCGTGGGCATCAGGCAGGACATCGGCGACCACCAGGCAGTCGCGCGGGAGACCATTGAACAGGGCGGTTTCGGCATCGAGATCGACCAGGATTCGCTCTCCGCGTTCGTGCAGTCCAGCCCGCAGAGCGTGGCACTGGACAATTTGATCGCCAAGTACCGGAACGCGACGGTGCAAAAGCCAGTAGACAAGGAGTTCCTTGGGCGCATGGCCGGGCAGCTCAAGGAAGTCGGGTTCAGCTCGGTCCTGGACCTCAGCAGCTACCTCGATGAGTACCGGGAGCTGCTGCCGCGGTTCATTGAGTGCTGGCTGAGGCTTACGCAGCCGGCGGCGAGCATCGGCCGGCCGCTCGTCCCCGCCCCGGTCCCTCCGGGGATCACGCTCTATTACGTTGGCGCACTTAAATACACCCAGTCCCTGGTCAACGGGAACGAGGCGGGCACGGCGTATTCGCAGAACAACCAGGACCTGCTGAGGAAGGCGCTACGCGAAGCGATCGCGGCCAGCCGTTCGTCACCCCGTCGATAGATCGAGGTGCGGAACTCGGGATGCTGACAAAACAGCCGAGTCTGGCCTAACCTTAAAGGTCAGGTGGCAGAAAGCGCGGTCGTTTATGCCAGGACGGGATTCCAGTAACTTGGCGGCCGATCTGCGGGAGCTAGGCGTGCGGTCGGGGCAGCATTTGCTTGTGCACTGCTCACTGCACAGCATCGGTCCGCTGAACGGCGGCCCGCGAACCGTGCTCGATGCGCTGCGAGAGGTAATGGGCGGAGCGACCATCGTGGTGCCGACCTATACGCCGCGGAATTCCATGTCATCAGCGTCCTTCCGCGCGGCGACGAGGGGGCTCAACCACGATCGCCTGGACCGGTACGTGGCCGACATGCCTGGATTCGACCCGATGAAGACCCCGTCGGAGGATATGGGCGCCCTCGCGGAGTACATCAGGACCATGCCCGAGGCGGTACGCACCGGCCACCCGCAGACCTCATTCGCCGCGCTTGGCGACCAGGCGGCCGAGTGCACACTCGACCATGCGCTTGACGGCCGGTTCGGAGAGAGCTCACCGCTCGGCTGGCTGCACAGACACGACGCGGCCGTGCTGCTGCTCGGCGTGGAGTACGACGCGTTCAGCGCTTTCCACCTGGCCGAGTACCGGCTGTGCGGTGAGCCGCCGCTCCGCGCATACCACTGCTACGTCATGGAAGGAGGGCTGCGGCGGGAATACGAACTGTGGGACGTGGACCTGGACGACACCGACTTCGTCGCGCTCGGCCGCCGGATGGACAGCGCGCCTTTCGTCCGCAGGGGGCGCGTCGGCGATGCTCAGTGCCGCCTCGTGCCGATCCGGCGCGCGGTGGAATTCGCCGAGAACGACCGGGAGTTCCAAGACCGCCGGATGGTGCCGGCGACAAGGCCGGCCGCGTCGCCAGAGAGACCGAAGGCGCCGTCGTCGATGACGGCGCGGAGCGGTTCGGTCGTCCCCGACCGGTACTTCTTCCTCAGCTACGCCCGGCTTCCCCCGGTACCGCCAGTTCGCGGTGCCGACCTGACCGATCCGCCAGATGAATGGGTCCGGGCCTTCTTCCACGATCTGTCAGTCGCGGTAAGTCGCCGTGCTGCCTCGGGATCGGTGCCTCGTCCCGGCTTCCTGAGTACGGAGGACGCGTCTGGGCGGCACTGGAGGTCAGGCCTCGCGGAAAACCTCGGCGCCGCCGAGGTTTTCGTGCCGCTGCTTTCGCCCGACTACTACCGCAGATCGTGGCCCCGCAGAGAGTGGGCGAGCTTTACGCAACGGCTGAGGGACGCGCGCGTACCGGAACCGCAGCGAAGGATCACGCCGGTACTCTGGGTGCCGCTGCAAGCCGGCGTGCGGACGCCAGAGCTCACGGCCGCGTTGTCGCTCGCGGGCGACGCGTCGCTCGAGCCCTACGGCCAGAACGGGCTGTGCGCCCTGCTGCGACAGCCCGGATACCGCGGTTTCTACGAGCAGGTCGTCGCCGAACTCGCCACGCGCATCGTCGCGATAGCGGAAAAGGCGCCGCTCGGGCCGCAGCGCATACGGATTCACGACACCCCGGCCGTCTTGCGCCAGGGGGCAGGCGGCAAGGAATTCACCGTCCTGCTGGCGGGTCGGACCGGCTCCAAGGGAGTCGCCGCGCCGCCCGCCGAGTACGCGTGCCTGACCGCAGAACGCATGGGCTACGCGGTCAGGATCGCGAAGTTCAGCCTGCCCGCCGATCAGCCAGAGGCAAGCCCCGGCGTGCTCCTCGTCGACCGCGGCGCAGTTGGCAGGGATACGCCTGCCGGCGACCTCGACGCGGCGATAGCTCGCCTGCCGTCCTGGGTACTGCCTGTGGTCGTCGAGGACTGGGCGGCAGGGCGGCCCGCGGACGTAAGTCAGTTTTCACTGGAAAAATCGCATGAGGCATATAAACGCAGGCCGGAAACCGTCCGTCATGGCCTTCAGGGCGTAGCCTCGCTACAGGAATTCGTGGCGCTTATGCCTTTCATCGTCGCGCAGGCTGAACGAGAGTATCTTCGGCATGGCCCCATACAGCGCTCCGCGTCTCGCCTACCGTCGCGGCCAGGACTAGCCAGCAGGGGCGGGTCCGTCGGCCTGCCCGTCAAGGAGAATCCCCATGACTGAGTCGTCGCCCGCGCAAGAGCCGAGGCGCGGGTGTGTCGTCACCTTCTACTCGTACAAGGGCGGCACCGGGCGGACGATGGCGCTGGCGAATGTCGCCTGGATCCTGGCGTCCAATGGCCATCGTGTGCTCGTAGCCGACTGGGACCTGGAGTCGCCCGGGCTGCACCGCTTCTTCGCCCCGTTTCTTGACCAGTCGGTCCGGGAGGCGCCGGGCATCATCGACATGGTCCGCGAGTACGAATATCAGGCGGCGCAGACCGAAGACGAGCAACGGCGCCAGGCCCACATAGCCGAGTACACCAGGATCAGGCGGTACACGATCCCGTTGCGGCACTGGACATTCCCCGACGGCGGCTCGCTCGAGTTCCTGTCTCCTGGCAAGCAGAACAGGGACTACATGGCGACGATCTCGGCGCTTGACTGGGACAACTTCTACCATGCGCTCAGCGGCGGCGAGTTCCTCGACGCACTGCGCGACGAGATGAAGGCGCAGTACGACTACGCGCTCATCGACAGCAGGACCGGCCTGAGCGATGTGGCCGATATCTGCACCGCCCACCTGCCCGATGTCTTCGTCGACTGCTTCACGCTGTCGACGCAGGGGATTGAGGGCTCCGCCCAGGTAGCCAAGTCCATCGGGGAGCTACACGGTTACCGCGGTATCAGGGTGCTCCCGGTGCCGATGCGCGTGGATCCGTTCGAGCAGGAGCGGGTTGAGGCGGGGCGGATATTCGCGCAGCGGCGCTTTGAGAACCTCCCGTCGGAGATGACGGTTGCCCAGCGGCGCGCATACTGGACCGGCGTAGAGGTTCCGTACCGGCCCTATTACGCATATGAGGAGATGCTCGCGGTATTCGGTGACTCGCCCGGAATTCCCGGCTCTATGCTTTCCGCTTACGAGCGGCTCACCGGCTATATCACCGACGGTGCGGTAACGAGCATGCCGGTCATCGACGAAGTGCTTCGGGACACGACGCGGGCGAGGTTCGACCGTAAGCCGCCACTGGAATCCAGGCGAATTACCCTCGAGTTCCTCCCCGAGGACCAGATCTGGGTCGAGTGGATCGCGGCGGTGCTCAGCGCGGGCGGGTTCAGTGTCCTTGAGCGGCGTCTGGGTGAGCACGGGGCGGAAGCTGTGTACGAGGTAGACGGCCCGCGCACGGTGACCGTGGTGTCCGATGCCTACCTCGCTTGGCGGCGGCCCCAGCACGGCGAACTGCCTGGCGAGCTGGACCAGGACCAATACGCACTAGCCGGACAGCCCGCCGAGGTGCGGCCGGGCTCCGCCGTCTATGTAGGCAGCGTCAGGTCACTACCGGAGTTCTCTCCTGAGTCCGCGGTGGCGCTGGGCAACGTAAGGGACGCGGGCGAGGCTGTCGGCCAGCTGGCGCGGCCGTTCCGCATCGCGGCCGACCTGGAATACCTGGCCGTGGGGCTGCCTCGCTATCCGGGCGCCGACCCGCGGGTCCTGAGCGGCCTCGCCGGGCGGATCGACCGGTTCACCGGACGGGAAAATGACCTACAGGAGCTGCGCGGGCAGCTGCGCAGCTTCAGCACGGCCGTGGTGCGGCCCGTCGCGCTGCTCGGCACCGCCGGCGTGGGGAAGACGGCCATCGCGCTTGAGTATGCGCACCGGTTCATGAACGACTACGACCTCGTGTGCTGGATCCGCTGCGGGCGGTCGGCGGAAGTCGACACAAGGGTCGCGGAAATCGCACCGCTACTTGAACGGTTCGGTGTTCGCGTGCCTGCCGACGCCACCGTCGCTCAGCGCGCCCGCACAGTGCTCGACGTGCTCGGCAATGGCGAGACCGTGCCACGCTGGCTGCTGATCTACGACAACGCGGAGGACATCGAAGCCGTCAGGAACTACATGCCGCGCGGCGGCGGCCGGGTCCTGATCACCTCCCAGAACCAGAGCTGGGAAGAGAACGGCGTACGCCCTATGCGGGTGCGCATGCTGGACCGTGAAGAGAGCCTCGGCCTCCTGCTTCGTGAGGTGCCTGGCCTCAAGCGCGATGAGGCCAATGCGCTCGCGGACGCGCTTGGCGACCTGCCAGTCGCGATCATCTCGGTGGCGGCATACCTGCGGGACACCGGGTACCCAGTTGCCCGCTACCTGAGCGACCTTGAGGGCCAGCAGCCGAGAACCCCCAGTTCCGGTGTGCTCAGCGTCTATCCGGCGGAAGTGGCAGGCGCCTGGGACGCACCGCTCGAGCTGCTGCGTGAGCGCTCCCGCGCGGCCGCTCGGCTGCTGGAGCTCTCCTCGGTCATGGCGCCAGAGGTTTCGCTCGACCTCGTGTACAGCCGGGCGATGGCGGAAGTCCTCGAGCCATACGACCCGGCGCTATCTGAGCCGCTGATCATGGGGCGCGTGGTGCAGGAGGCGAGCAAGCTGAACCTGATCACGCTTGACTCCGCCTCGAAGCAGCTCGTCATGCACCGGGTAGTCCAAACGGTCGTCAGGAACAGGATGTCGGCTGAAGCGCGCGCGGCCGCGCGAGCGGACGTACAGCAGATCCTGCTCGCCGCCCGGCCGAGGCGGGACGTCGACGAACCCGCCACCTGGAGCAGGTACGAGCTCCTCTGGCCGCATCTCGAGGCGGCCGAGGTCGTTTCCTCAGGCAATGACCGGGTGCGGCAGCTGATCAACGACCGAGTCCGGTACATCTACGTGTTCAGCGACTTCGACCGCGGCCTGGCGGAAGGAGCGGAGGCCCGTGCCCGCTGGGAACAGATGCGTGCGGCCACCGATGACTCGGCCCTGTCGCAGACGCTGACGACGCAGCTGCTGCAACTGAATTACAACATCGGAAACATCCTCTTGCGCCAGTCGCGCTTCAATGCGTCCAGGGAACTGCACGCCGAGGTCTACGGCGAGCAGAGCAGGATCCTCGGCCGCGAACATCCCCATACGCTCATGACCGCGGGCAGCCTCGCCGCCGACCTGCGAGCGCTTGGCCTTTTCCGTGATGCGCTGGAGCTTGACCAGCGAACGCGCCCGGCCTGGGTAGGCCTGTACGGCGAAGAGAACCTGTGGAGCCTGCGCGCCGCCAACAACCTCGCCGTTTCCTACCGGCTTACCGGCGATGTGCGGGCGGCGCTTCAGCTTGACCGCGATACCCTCGGGCGCCTGCAGAGGTCGTTCAGGGGTCACCCGCTGACCCTCAGCTCGGCGGCGAACCTCGCGCGCGACCTGCTTGAGTGCGGGGAATACCGCGAGGCGGTGGAAGGGGCGGAGACCGCCTATCGCGAGTCCGCCGAGCGGTTGGGTGCCGACTCCGCCGCCGCCCTTGACGCTCAGGTCCTCCTCGGAGTCGCGTTGCGCAGCGAGGGCAAGCCGGAAGCGGCTGAAGACCTGTTCATCGAGGCGCTGAGCACGCTCGCAGCGCGGTTCGGTGAGTCCGCAAGCGCGACGCTGGCGTGTCGGCTCAGCTATGCGGCCAACCGCTTGTCGCTCGACCATTTCCCCGAGGCGGAGGAAGAGATCCGGCACGTGCTCGCGGCGTACGAGCGCAGCCTCGGTCCGAACCACCCGCATGCCCTGGTCTGCCGGGTGAACCTGGCCGCGACGCTGCGGCAGCGGCTGGAACCTGAGCAGGCCGCGGCGGAGATCAGCGCCGCCCGCGACGGGCTTGAGCGGGTGCTTGGCCCTGAGCATCCGTATACGCTCGCCGCGGAGATGGTGGACGGAGTGCTGCTCGCCGACCGCGGTGACTACGACAAGGCAGCGGAGCTGCAAGTGCACGTTTTCGGCGCGCTTGCCCGCGTGCTCGGGACGATGCACCCAGACACGCTGCGCGCCCGTGCCAACTTGCTGCTGACGCGGGCAGACCTCGGCGATGACACGGCCGACGACCTTCGCCGGGCGGTGGGCCAGCTTGAGCTGCTACTAGGAGCGGGGCATCCGACGGTTATGACGCTACGCAAGAACCGCCGACTGCTTCGCGCTCTCGACCCACAG
>Ga0307476_10002435_pt1 | contig 11148 bp, 14 predicted proteins | sample atmos_gasesECM2C_2_FD_203314 | JGI IMG/M metagenome (GOLD analysis project Ga0307476, IMG submission 203314) | Hardwood forest soil microbial communities from Morgan-Monroe State Forest, Indiana, United States - atmos_gasesECM2C_05 | ecosystem: Environmental > Terrestrial > Soil > Temperate... | reverse complement strand
CGCGCGGCGAATTCCTTGGCGAAGTCCGACGTCCCCTCGACGCGGTCGCCGAGCCGGGCCTCGCCGCTGAAGAGCATGTACTCGACCAGCGGCTCACAGGCGCTCTTGATGCGCCGCGTCGTCAGGTCGGAGCGGGGCGCGTTGGGCTGCCCCAGCGCCTTATTCAGCTCCGACTCGTCGTAGAGGGCCATGCGCGTGCAGTAGTTGGCCCGCGCGATGCGGTTGTGCATCTCGATTTGGTGTTCCAGCACCATGAGGGCGACGATGTCGCTGCCGGGCGCCAGGTAGTCCGACCGGTCCACCCAGCGGCTCAGGTCGGTGACGTTCTGGACGGCCGCGTCGCCGATCGTCGTGGGGTCGGGCTTGCCGCGGACGATCAGGTTGCCGAGGCGCCGTTCCTTGCCGGTCCGGCCGGTCACGTACCATCCGCCCCAGCGCTCCTTGAGCGGGCTGGTCTGGTCGGTGCGGAAGCCGCCGAGGTTCAGCAGCGGCAAGCCGTCGGGGCCGGTATAGGTGGAGCGGAGCAGCTGCCCCGGCATGCCCTGGTTCGTGGACGAGCCGTGACAGATCAGGCAGTCGTCGTTCTGCCTCGCGAACTGCGGCTTGGCGGCCTTCTCCTGGTCCAGGGTGCAGAATACCGAGCCGAGCTGAGGGTCGATCGTGATGAATTCGAGCACCTCGCCGTTTTGGCAGTAGCCGACGTAGTTGTCGTCGTTGAAGTAGACGGCCCGCGGGGTGCGGGGCGTAATGCACTGCCGCTGGAAGCTGGTCTTGGAAAAGACCAGCATTTGCGAGGACTCAGGGACTTTCAGTTCCTTCAGAAGAGCGGGCAAGTAGCCGAAATGGTCGTCGAAGGTTAGGGAGACGCCGCCCGCATCGATCCGCTGCTGCAGGCGGCTGATCGCATTGTTCTCCGGCGCCGTGCTGTAATTGATCGGGTCGCGCTCGATGTCTCCCGCGCCGGCCGCCGCCGCCGTCAGGAGGATCGCCAGAATCGCCGGCGCCGCGCCAAACCGCTGCGGTGCGGAAAGCTCATGCCGGATCGGTGGCAGTGCGGTAGCCACCGTTGTTCTCCTTGACTTTCGGCGCGGGCGAGCCAGAGCCAATCCTGCGGCGCTTCTAAATCGGATGTGTTTGTCCGATTATTGAGTATCGTATCGCGCCAATGGCGGACGTCAAGTGATTTCGCGGTCATTGTCCGGGTCTGGCAGTCGGCTGAGCCGGGCGCGGCGCCGATCAGTACGCAGCCGGCCGGCGGCACGATCGCCCGACGGCAAGCGGCTCGTCTCGGCCGGCAAGGACGGCGACGTGAACGTGTTCGACGCGGATATGGGCAATTTGCTGTGGGGGGCGAACTCCGTTCCGGGCGCTGCCGAGGTCAGTTTCTCGGAAGACGGCAAGGCGGTGACCGTCAAGTCGCCGAAGGACAGCCAGACCTTCGACACGGCGACGGGCAAGCGGTTGAAGTGAACGGGCGACCGGCTGGCCCGGCCCCGCGGCCAGCGCCCATGAAGAATTGGTGGGGATTCTGGCCGACCTGAGCCGACTGCCCTAAACCAGTCGGCGTCGGGTCCGCAGCGGGCGGCCGGCTGTCGCCGGCGCCCCATCGGCCCCGCTCCCACCCCGGTGACCGCATGGCCCGCACTTCCTCCCCCGCCCGCCGGTTCGCGTTCACGCTGATCGAGCTTTTGGTGGTGATCGCCATCATCGCCGTCCTGATCGGCCTGCTCATGCCCGCTGTCCAGAAAGTCCGCGAGGCCGCCGCCCGCCTCCAGTGCGGCAACAACCTCAAGCAGCTTGGCCTGGGGCTGCACAACTACGCCGACGCCATGACGGTCTTCCCCCCGTGCGGCTACTACCCGCCGGGAACGACCTCCGACCCCTGGTCGGCGCAGTCCCGCGTGTTGCCTTTCTTGGAGCAAGCGAACCTGCAAAACCTGATCACCTTCACGGCGTCGTCCGACTCCGCCCCGGTCGCCGTCACCTCGACCCGCGTCCCGACCTTCATCTGCCCCAGCGACCCGAACGACCACCTCGATTCGGCCGGCACGCACTACCCCCTGAACTACGCCGTCTGCACCGGAACGTGGTTCGTGCTGGACCCCGTGTCCGGCCAGGGGGGCGACGGCGCGTTCGCAGCCAGCTCCGGCTCGCCGGTCGGCTGCATCCGGCCGACGGACATCACGGACGGTCTGAGCGCCACGCTGGCGATGTCGGAGGTGAAATCGTACACGCCGGACCTGCGCGACGGCGACAGCCCCGGCGCGCTGGGCGCGCCCCCGCCGACTTCGCCGGCCGCCGTGGGGGCCTACGGCGGCGCCCTGAAACTGCCCGGCGGCCACGCCGAGTGGGTGGACAGCCGGACCATCCAGAGCGGCTTCACCACGACGTTCACCCCAAACACGGTCGTCCCTTACGTCAGCGGAGGCGTGACCTACGACATCGACTTCACCTCGCAGCGCGAGGGCAAGTCGGCCGCGGCGCCGACCTACTCGGTCGTGACGGCGCGGAGCTGGCACACGGGATTGGTGAACGTGCTGCTGATGGATGGGTCGGTGCGGCCAGTCCACAATGGCGTGAGCCTGAGCGTCTGGCGGGCGCTAGGGACGCGGGCCGGCGGCGAGGTCGTCGGCGACTACTGAGCGTCGCCGGCCAGCTCCCGCAGCCGCCCTGCGAACTTGGTCAAGTCGCCGAGCGGCCCGCCCCGCCTCCTTCAGGGTTTGCACTCAGACAGGGCTTTGCACTGGCTTTGCACGCCAAGTCCCCAGAAACCACCCCTTTTTGTGCAGGCTCGCCGGTTTCTGTGCAGCCGTCTCAATAAGGGGGTGGGCGGTTCAGACTCCCGACCGCTATTGCCAGGGGTGCATGAGCCAACCCGGTTTTGCCTCGCCTTCTGTTTCGGGGAAGCAGTCTTCAAACCTATCCCACCACACAGGCCTATCCCATAGAGGCGTGCCCCGTACATGTAGCGATACTAGGACGCGCCAGAGCCATTCCGGCGGATCGCGGAATGGTTGGTATTGCCGTTGCCAGGCCACTGCCCTGAAATCCCTCTCGCCGTAGTAGACGCACCAGCACACTTCGCCGCCGAGCCAATCCATGTGTCCTTGGAGATGGCTGCTTCTGAGGCGGCCTGGGAACTCGTAAGGCTCGCCGAATGCGTTGTACACTTCCGGCATCGTCATGCCGAAGCGGACGGGGACGTGTGCTGGCACTTGCTGGCCGTGTGCCAGAACGACGAAAACACTCGTGAGAAAACAGACCATGATCTGGCCCTCGCATCGTCGCACCCCTCGCTATGGCCACCAGGCGGCCGGCGGGGGTCTTCCATTTCGGATTATACAGAGTTCGCTCTCTCGAAGGATTACCGCGTCGGAAATCTCAGCAAGTCTTGCGGCCCGTCGTCTGCGGTCGGCTTGCTCGCCTGCATCCACTTCGTCGGGTCAATGTTCAGTTCGTACCACGCCGAAATGCAGCAGGCGATGTTGTGGCAGAGAATCTTCGCCAGGGCCTCGTTCCGCATGGCCACGTCGGTTTTCGCCCTTACGCTATCGCCGAACTTCCTCTTAATCATGGAGAAAGCAGATTCGATATTCGAGCGGCGATGGTAGTGCGTCAGGAAGTCGTCGCGGTTCACGGCGAAGTAGATGAACATCCGGCGCCAGACCTCGGAGCCGGTGGGCAACGAATTCGACTTGAACGGGATGAATGGCATCCCTCCCAGCGTCGTCACCAATTCCAAATTGTCATTGCTCAAATACGCCTTGTCGGCGCTAAGCTCAGCCAGGTTGAAGTTGCGGACCGTCTCGCGGATGAGTGGATCGAACTGCGGACAATCGGCGCTGTTCTTGTCGTCGATGACCACGGCCGTCACTACCTGCGTCTTCGTGCCGACGCACAAATGGGCCTTCACCCAATCGGCCTTTTGCCGGTTGGTCCCGTATTTTTCATCGAACCACTTGACGTAGCGGCTCGTGGCGAAGCCGCTGCTATCGATCGCAAATTGCGATTCCACGGCCCGGAGCGGCAAGGCGCTTTGGCCGATGAGATTGACGAGGATCGGCGTCATGTCCGGGTTTTCCTAGACGCGCAGGACGCTATTGAAGCACATCGGTTGTCCGATATGGCCGCGTGACACGGCTTCTCGAAGATCGGACATGAACCGCCGCGCGGAGACGAGCGAATAGACCTTGAACACCGCACCGAAAACCGCGTCGGCGAGCGCCAGCGCCGGACGGCCGCCCTTCTCATTCTTGGGCGGCGGCTGCGGGACGCCGGCGCACAAATCCGCTAATAGCACCTGGAAATGGTCTTTTTCGTTGGTCTGAGCAAGATTGTAGTTGGGCCAGTCCTGCGGATACGTCTTTCGCGGCGGTAGGGCGGGAATCTCCGCCGGCGCCGGGTTCGGCTCGCCCTTGATTTGCCGGTCAAGCAGAAGGCGGACAGCCAGAATATGCTTGCACGGCTTGCCGGTCCCGCTGCCGTGGAGCGCAAAGTCGTCACACTCACACGCGGGCGCGGCCGGCGACGGATTGACCTTATAGACGCGGCTCGTGGTCTGGCTGTGGACGAACCACCGGCCGGCTCGGAACGAAATCCGCACGTCGCCGGTCATTTCCCACGCCTTCACTTCGCGGCTGTCCATGAACCAACCTCACTGAATGCGTTTTGTGAACGCATGTATAGTAGCAATTTTGTTGCTACATCAGCAGGTCAGTTGACTTGCCGCGTGGAATTTTTGTTGCTACTATGGAGGCATGGCGGGAAGGCACAAAAAGCCGGAGTCAGAAGTCAAGACGTACATGCTGCGCATCCGTATGACCGAAGAGGATCACGCCCTGTTAGAGCAGGCTGCGCGGTCCCGGAGCCTGGAAACATCAACCTGGGCACGGTCAGAGCTTGTGGCACTCGCCCGCAAGCTGCTGAACAAAAAGTAACTGCTATTTACGCTTGCCGATGGTTGAGACAAAGAGTACCATCTTTGTCGGCACAGCCAGCAAGAGAGCAAGCAGCTTCCGCTCTTGGCCTGGTGGCGTGGGGATGGGCCTCATGTCGCTTTTAATAGACACCGGGCAGCATATCTGGTTCGCCGCCCGCTAGAAAACATGCGCTCCAACTTGACGCCTGTTTAGAAATGACTAAACTACAGTGAGCAGCGGTGCGCCTCTTACAGATATTGTTGCCAGTGGCGCATGGGGTATCGTTGAATGCGTTGTCCTCGCATCAAGCCAGATTCCGGCAAAAGACTTTCTTGAAAACGAATGCGAGACGATTCGGGAAGGCGGGAAAAGCAAGCCGCAGTCCACGGCGCGGGCGCGATTCATGATGCTGTTTCAGCAGATGGCGGACAATGGCTCGCTTTCGCCGAAGCGGTTTAAGAGTGAGCAAGGCAGACTGTTCGCGTTCAGCCATGAAGTGCGCAATGTGCAGATTCGATTCCCCTGCTTTCAAGACGGCAACCGATGGCTTCTGACTCACGGCTTCCTTAAGCGAGGAGCAAAGAAAGGGCTAGGGAAGTGGCCCCAGAGCGAGGTTGAACGGGCCGAAAGGATAATGAACGACTACTTCCGACGAAAGTCGCAGTCTGGCGGGCGGTGAGGGAGGGATGGAATGGCGGGAAAGACTCTAGTCGAACGCTACGTGGAAGACCCAACCCATATGCGGTTGTTCCAGCAAGAACGGGCCATCTACGAAGTGACCGAATTGCTGGAAGCCACGATGGCGGAACTTAGTGTGAGTCGCGCCGACTTGGCCCAGCGGCTCGGAAAGACAAAAGGCTGGGTCACTCAACTGCTGGATGGCGAGGCCAACAAGACAATCCGCACGGTCGCCGATGCTTTCGCCGTCCTAGGGCGCGAGTATCACGCCACGCAGCGTCCCATTCAGATAGGAACTAGGTCTCCAATAGTGACATCTGTATGTATGACGCCTGTCAGCGGAACCTCTGAGCGGAATATCAATCCGGCAGTTCCAACAATAATGCAGTTCCCGCAGATCAGCCGTTCTCCGTCAACTCCCCAACTTACGGCGCTGGTAGCGGCTGAGTGAAATGGCCAAACACAAGCAATCGTCCAAGAAGGTCAGCGGCCCCTACTTGGCCGCTGCCTTCTTTTGTGAATCCACCATAGAGGACAAGCAGGATGGTGCGCTCAGCATCATCCGCATGGTCGATCAGATCAATGTGAAGATTCCCCATAACGCGCCGCCGAATGTCCCCTCCGAAGAACACAGGCTCCCAGTCCTCGTCAATGGGTTGTTGTCCGTTAGGACTGGCGCTTCGGGAGGCGGCGAGCGTGCGATTCGCCTCGTAATGCAATCTCCATCGGGGAAAAAGCGGACCGTCGTCGAACAGAATGTCCCATTTACACCTCAACCGTGGGGAGGGGCGAATTTGCGCTTCGGCATCACTGTCCAGATGAAAACAGGCGGCCTCTTTTGGCTGCTAGTCTATCTCGACGGTAAACCGATGGCGCGCATGCCGTTCATGATCGCGGTTGAGCGGGAGCCTGCGCCTCCCGGTGGGGCTCCAAAAAAGAACGGCCAGTGAAGGCCCTCCCCCTTGACCCCCGCCGCCGTCCGGGGGAACATGGGGGAGGGTACGGGTCAGGCGATGGACAAAAACGCTTTGGGGCTTTGGGAGACGATAGCCATTGACGACCTGCCGAGCTTCCGGCTGGACTCGTTCGCCCTGCGCCTCCGATCCGACGGGAGCTATGTCTTCTGCGCGCCCGGAGGTCCGTCATACGGCTGTTGGGCGTGAAAGGCGCCGGGATTAGGCCAGTGGCTTACCTTCCGCCCGACGGGCCAGCATCAGCGCGCTGAACCAGTTCTGGGAGTTTTTCTTTCCGACAAGCAATCACTACTGGTTTTCAGGTCAGGAAGCGGAGCGATGAGGCCGCTCGCGCTTCAGAGGGCAACCGACCCTCCTGACGCGCCGCCATGAGAGCGAGCCGATCAACACACTAATCGCCCACTACCCGGTCATCGGCCGCATCTGCGCTGGCAACGGCCAGACGCCAGACGCCGCGCCTTCGGGTTTAGGTGCAGCCGCCGAAGGTTCTTGTGCAGCGCGTTTCGGTTTAGGTGCAACTTCTTGCGCCTAAAACGGTTTAAGTGCAAAGCCTAGCCATACGGCGGGATTTCATCGTAGAGGGTCCGGAGCCATCGAGCAATTTGCTCTTTCGTGCCGCCGGACTGCTCAACGAACACGCGCCAATTTCCCTTCCACTTCCAGGAGAGGATAAAGAATTCCAGTTCAAACCGCCGGCGCAGTTCGGCGACGATCTCATCCAGGGAGGCTTGCGATAGGTCAGGCATGGCCCCTTCCCCCCTCTATCGCGTCGGGAACCGCAGCACGTCTTGCGGCCCCTCGTCATCCGGCCGGCCTTTCGGAATCCAGTTCGTCGGGTCGATCTTCAGTTCGTACATCGCACTGATGCAGCACGCGACGTTATGGCAGAGGATTTTCGCCAGGGCCTCGTTTCGCATCGCGGTGTCCACCTTGGCCCGCACGGCGTCGCCGAACTTCCTCTTTATCATACTGAACGCGGATTCCACGTTGCTGCGGCGGTGATGGTGCGTCAGATATTCCTCCCGGCGGAATGCGACGTAGTGGAACATCCGCCGCCACACTTCCGCGCCGCCCGGCAAATGCCCACTTCCGGCTGTTGCGGTTCGTGAGGCAATGACGGTTCACAGACCGAGGCCTGCGTCGCGCCGCGGGACGGCGAGAGGGTGGGCATGGCAGGTGGAACGAATCGCTGGGCCTTCGTATGCGGACAGCCGCTGATGTCACGCTCGTGTGCTGCTTGAGTGCGGGCAGTCTGCTTCTTGGATACGCGCTCTGTTTCCCGTGCTTCAGCTACGTGCCGCTCCTCTGGGGCGTCGGCCTCGCCGTGGCATTCCTCGCGTGCTTTGCTGCCTGCGTCGCGCTGCGATGGAAAGCGAGAGCGGCCCCGTATGTCCTGACCGCCTCTGGCTACTCAGTCGCCTTTGTCGTTGCGGTCGTCGCCTTTACCAATGTCGAGCGCGTCGAGCGTTACGAGTGCAACTGGAAGATGGGCGCCGACGGCGTGGCGGTCGATCTGAGTCCGGTCGGCGGCTTCAGTTGGTCCCGCGTCGATTCAGACCAACTGGCCCATCATCTGCTGAAAGACGGACCGCCGACAGTTTCCGTGGACGTGGAGGTCATCAGGGATTTCGGCAAAGTCAGGGCGCGTGGCCTGATTCTGCGCGTGGACGGCTTTCCCGTCCGCGAACCCGAACCCTAGCCCCTTGACCTCCGCCGCCGGCTGGGGGAACATGGGGACGACGAACTTGGCGGCCCACGACTACCGTTCTCTTCTGTGGAGGCCGTGAAGCGTGAGCGCTCCCGACCTGTGCGGTGTCGGATCTCTCTTCTTCGGCGTCACGGTCCCCGCGGCTGTTCTGCTGTTGGTTTTGCGCACACGGCGAGCCGTCGGCTCCTCCCTGACGCCTCTGGAGACGGCAAAGGCCGCCGTCGTGATGCTGACCTCAGAGGAGATGCAAGAGTTCCGGCGCTGGCTAGGCCCGGCCGAAGCGCCGCAATCGCCCCCGACTCATCCCAGCGAGGGCATTTTCCGAGGCCCATCAGGCGTTACGTCTTAGGGTTTAGGTGCTGCCAGGGCAAGGTTATAAAAGCACAGCACACAAACCCCGACGCTGCGTCATGCGCCGCCGCTGGCGCCGCCAAACAAAAAGGCCCGCCGTAATTCCCGGCGGGCCTTGCCTTTAATGGAGCCACGGGGATTTGAACCCCGAATTCCACAATGCCATTGTGGCGTGATCCCCTTTCACTATGGCCCCGCGGCGGCGATCGTTAAGTTAGCGAACTCGGCCCGTTCTGTCAATTGCCGCGGCCGCCGCGCCGAAACTCCGCTGGACGGATCGGCGGACCTTTCGCAGAATGCGGAAACTGCGGCAGCGTTCACGCCCCGCATGAACTACACTAAGCGCAGGAACAGGACGAACCGCTTACTCCCCACCGACAGGAATCCGTTGTGAATAAAAGCATCCTCGGGACCCTTTCGCAATGCGGCCGCGGCGCCTGGCGCTGGCTTAACGTCAAGCCGCGCATGCTCGTGGCCAAGTACCTCTTGGCCGGCGCCCTGCTGGCCTTCGTCGTCTGGCTCAACTGGGGCCATCCCGACGCCCCGGAGGCGACGCCGGCGCTGGGGGCCAGCACCATCGGCCTGGCCGCGTCGCCCCTCGGACCGGGGCCGCTTCTGGCCGCCGCCGCCGTCACGCCGGGCCGCGTTCATCCCGACGACCGCGGCCTCGGCTACGTGTGGCAGCACCACGTCCTGCAGCGCCAGCCGATCAACTTCGGCGCCCTGAGCCTGGCGTTCGTCTTCCTCGCCGTGGCGCTGCCGATCACCTATGTGCGCTGGTGGGTGCTGGTCCGCGCCCAGGACCTCGACTTCAGCGTCGGGGCCGCCTTTCGGCTCGGCACGATCGGCCTGTTTTTCAGCACGTTTCTGCCGGGGTCGGTCGGCGGCGATCTCGTCAAGGCGGCCGGCATTGCGCGGGAACAGAGCCGCCGCACCGTGGCCGTGGCGACCGTCGTCATGGATCGGCTCGTCGGATTGTGGGGCCTGTTCTGGCTGGTCGCGCTGATCGGCGGCGGCTTCTGGATGAGCGGCGGCCTGGAAGGGTCGGCGGTGGGACCGTCCAAGCTCATCGTCGGCGTGTCGCTAGCCGTCGTCGCCCTGTCGCTGACCGTCTGGTTCGCGCTCGGCCTCCTTTCGGATGCGCGGGCGACCGCCCTGGCCGACCGCCTGGCCCGTCTGCCGAAAGTCGGCGGCTCGGTCGCGGAGCTGTGGCGGGCCGTCTGGATGTATCGCAAGCGCCAGGCCAGCGTCTTCTTCGCTCTTTTCCTGTCGCTCATCGGCTTTTTGGGCTTCATCCCCGCTTTCTACTACAGCTCCGTGACGCTGGGCGAAGCCGGCGCCGGATTGGTGCCGACTCTGTTGCAGAACTTCCTGTTCGTGCCGATCGGCTTTGTGGTGCAGGCGGTCGTGCCGCTGCCGGGCGGCATCGGGGCCGGCGAATACGGCTTCGGCAAGCTGTTCCAGTGGTTCGGCTGCCCCGAGCCGAACGGCGTGCTCAGCTCGCTGGTCTACCGGGTGGTGACGCTGGCCCTGAGCTTGCTCGGCTATCTCGTCGTGGCCGGCATGGGCGGCAGCGGCCGGACCGTAACGTCCGGCTCGACGCCGGAGCTGCCGGCCGTCACGGACGAGCCATGGGCGCGCGCCGACAGCGTCATCGCCGCGGATGCGGCCGCGACGCAGTGAAATTCGGCGAGCCGGGGGCGTCAGCCCCCGGATGAAAGGTTCCGCAGCTGAAACCATATCCGGGGGCTGACGCCCCCGGCTCGCCTTTCCGCGGAGCAATCGGCATGCGCGTCGATTTCTACGGCCTGGCCTTCGAGGCGCCGCGAGTCACCTTTTTCCTCCGTTCGCCGTGGCGCTCGTCCCATCTGGAACACCGCCTTTTCGAGGCGGTGCGGACGCTGCCGCGCGTCGAAGGCGAAGAGGCGCCGGACGAGCTGCGCATCCACATCGCCGATCCGAAAACTTGGCGAATGGCGCTGCAGGCGACCACGCGCGTGCTGAAAGGCTGGGAAGAGGAAGCCGACCCCGGCAGCGAAAAGCGGTCGTGGCGCTGGATGCTGGAGGCCGACGCCAACGCGGCCGGCTACGACCACCAGGGCGAGCCGGTCAGCCTGTGGTGCTTCCTGCGGCTCAGCCTCGACCGCGGCGGCCTCGACGAGCCGGACAAGGGCGAGGACGTCGATCTGGACGGCTTCGGTCTGCAAATCCACGGCGAGCGATCCGCGTCGTGAGCGTCTTTCACGCGGCGGCGATCCTATCACTTCTTGGCCGCTCCTCAACCGCCGACCGCGGCGCCCGATCGCATCCGTTTCCCACGCTATTCTCAGATTAGATGAAGGTATCTTCATCTTGTCATATATTTTTAATTTTATATCTTCTTGACAATAAGGCGCCGCACTTCCACAATCTTTGGTAGTGCGGCCCGAGGTTTACGTTCAGGAACGCTTGGTTTTCTACCCCAAGGACGACCGGCGCAACGCTCTTCCTTCCCAAGCCAATCGCCCGATCTCAGCAT